>ODAI011861552.1_pt1 | contig 12368 bp, 13 predicted proteins | sample 1539321 | NCBI WGS metagenome assembly ODAI01 (sample SAMN02144231, study PRJEB22623) | gut metagenome | biome: sheep rumen | host: Ovis aries | place: New Zealand
CCAATGATGGAGTGGACATACTCACTGATGCGGTTAGCCTCAAACAATTCATCAGCGTACTTTTTCACAGCTTCTGCTCTGTAGCCTTTTTCTTCTTTGAAGAATGCTAAGTTATAAAGAACTCTAACTCTGTCAAAGAAGGTTCCGAATTCATGCCTCACCGAAGAGACAGTAACTGGAAGTTCATAATCGGACATAAGTGTTTCTCCTTTAATAAAACTATTATTGGTAACTCTCGTGCTACCTATATTGAACTAATAAGCTAACCATTAGTCCTTATGCCCGTGTAAGTAGTATACAAGAATTGTTTTTCTAACTCCATCGATTTGGAGTTTTTTTGCACACTTACATAGTCTAACCGCCATAAACCTTCGAAAAAGGAGGTTGGCACATGACTACCGAACAAAGAAATCAAATCCTTGATATGTATAGAAACCAGGGAATGAAACAAAAGGATATCGCCGCTATTATTGGTGTTACTTCAGCTCGTATAAATATTTTTCTAAAGGAAAGCGAAGATGTTCTTTACTATGCATCCTGCTTAAATTGTGGGAAATCTCTTCCTGTTAGAAAAGGAGTGACTGGTAAGAAACCTAAATACTGCTGCAAGGAATGTAAATACGAAGATTACAGGAATAATAAAAGAAGACGCCATGTAATCCATGTGTGCGAACACTGCGGCAAAGAGTATAAGCAATATTCTTTTGTTAAATCTAGATTCTGTTCAAGAGCTTGTGCAAATAAACATCGCTATGGAAAACAATGATTATCGCCAACGCGTTCACAATTACTTAACTAGTAGAACAGTCTTTGAAAATATGGTCAAAGAAGGCTCCTTAACTAAGGAACATTTTGCCTTAATAAATACTCGATTATTAGCCAAATATAACATCTCCAAAAGGAGCGTTTTTAATGCTGAATAACTGGATAACTTCGCTCTATAGAGCGAATATATAACCAGGAGGATTGTATCAAAAATGAACATTGATAAGGTAGAAAGAATCCAAAAACTTCCTAATAAAAAGAGGGTCTGTGCCTACGCTCGTGTCAGTGCTGAAAAAGAGATGTCGCTGCATTCCCTTTCTTATCAAATCTCCTATTATTCTCAGCTCATCCAAAGCCATAGAGACTGGACTTATGTTGGCGTTTATTCTGACGAAGGAATTAGTGGCACCAAAGTAGACCGTCCTGGTTTTCAAAAGATGATGGAAGATGCTAGAGCCGGCAAGATTGATTTAATACTCACTAAAAGCGTATCTAGATTTGCTAGAAACACGGTGGTTTTATTAGAGGCTTGTCGAGAGCTTAAAAACCTAGGCATTGATGTTTATTTCGAAGAACAAAAGATAAACTCGATGTCCTACGAAGGCGAACTGATGCTCACTTTACAAGCATCCTTTGCTCAAGAAGAAGCTCGTTCAACTAGTCTTAACCAAAGATGGAGAATAAAAAAGGACTTTGAAGAAGGAAGACTATGGGGTGGTGCAAACTGCGTGGGCTACAAGATAGTTAATAGGAAATTCGTCAAAGACGAAGCTAAGGCCCCAATCGTAAGAAGAGTGTACTCGCTTTATCTAGAAGGATTAGGTGATCATGCAATCGCTAAGCTCCTTAATGAAGAAGGCGTTCCATCGTTAAAAGGTGGTAGGTGGGCTCAATCACATATTAAGAGTATGCTCACTAACGTCACATATAAAGGAGACCTCATATTACAAAAAACATATGTCTCTAATTACCTTTCAACCGGTAGACACAATAATCGTGGTCAAAAAGACTCCTACCTAGTGGAAAACGACCATGAACCAATTATCGATAAAGAAACATTTGATAAGGTACAAGCGTTAAGGAAGAAAAAGGCTGCAGAAAACAATACTACCCAAGTTAAGCAAAAGGTCATTAGAGAATTCTCTGGTTTACTGTTCTGTGCTAATTGCGGTAGACAGTACTGCTTTAAGAAAGGACCATACAAGAATCATTACATGTGTGCGACATTCCTTTATGAAGGAAAAGCACGGTGCGATGCCAAGCAGATACCAGAAAACATACTGATTGATGTGACAAAAGTCACGCTTGGCCTAGATGAAGTAACCAACAACATCCTTAGGTCAAAAGTTCAAAAAATATTGGTGAAGCGAGATAACATCCTAACTTATGTCCTATTAAGCGGGAAGACAATCGATGCTCACTGGGATGACCCAAAAAGAAGCGATGGCTGGACAGCAGAGATGAAAGAAGCTGCAAGAAAAAGAGCCAAAGCTAAACCAGTAAAAAACGGAAAGTGGATAAAGGAGGAAGTTTAGATGGTTAAGGTGACAAAAATAAACGCTACAGTTAATCCGGTTACGCTAACGCCATTAACTAGTTTAAAGAAAAGGCGTGTAGCTGCGTACGCGAGAGTAAGTACTGATAGCGATGAACAATTTACAAGTTTTGAAGCACAAAAGGACTATTACACAAAGTTCATCTTAAATAATCCTGACTGGGAAATGGTTGATGTCTATACCGATGAAGGTATTAGCGGCACCAACACCAAGCACAGAGAAGGCTTTAAACAAATGATTAAGGATGCCATTAGCGGAAAGATAGACCTAATCGTTACTAAGTCGGTATCTAGATTCGCTAGAAACACAGTCGACTCACTAACAACGATTAGAGAGCTTAAAGCACATAATGTAGAGGTTTTCTTTGAAAAAGAGAATATTTATACATTTGATTCTAAAGGCGAGCTCCTGATAACCATTATGTCCTCTTTAGCTCAGGAAGAATCGAGGTCCATTTCCGAAAACGTCACTTGGGGTGTTAGAAAAGGATTTCAAGATGGCAAGTTCTCAATCGGATATAAGACCTTCCTCGGATATGAAAAGGGCGAAGACGGAAGACCAAAGATAGTGGAATCAGAAGCCAAAATCATAAAGCTAATTTATACCCTTTTCTTAGATGGCTACTCAGTTAGACAAATAGCCGATAAATTAAACGAGCGTGGATTAAGAACACCTACAAACAAGAAAACTATGGATGGACAACCCGCAAAATGGAACAGCTCTTCTGTAATGAGCATTCTAAAGAATGAAAAGTATAAAGGTGAAGCCATTTTACAAAAAACCTATACAACGGACTTCTTGACCCATGAAACAAGAAAAAACAACGGCGAACTACCTCAATACCACGTCAAGAATTCACATGAAGCTATTATCCCTGTTGATGAATGGGAAATGGCTCAATTCGAATTAGAAAGAAGATCTAACATCGGTGAGAAGTATTCAGCCGCTTCAATCTTTTCATCCAAAATCGTGTGTGGTGACTGTGGCCACTTTTATGGCTCTAAAGTATGGCACAGTAACGATAAATACCGCCGCGTTATCTATCAATGCAACGAGAAATTCCATAACAGTAAAAAGTGTGGAACCCCTCATTTAACAGAGGAGCAAATTAAGGCAGCTTTCATTAAATCGTTTAATAGCCTAGATATTGCAACGGTTATTGATGATTGCTTATTAGCAATAGAAGTCCTTAAAGACACTACAAAGCTTGATGAGGAAGAAGCTAAATTGAACATCGAATCAAAAAGCCTAATAGAAGTAGCTAAAGGCATGATTCAAGAAAACGCCACGACAACGTTGGACCAAGGTGAATATAGAAGAAACTACCAAGCTTTAGAAGATAAGCACAATGGCATCCTTGCTAGATTAAAAGAAATTGATAAGGATAAAAAAGAACGCCTAAGTGCTATTAAAAGAATCGAACTAGCAATGGCTATTTTCACAGAGCAAGATGGCCCAATCACTGAATTCAATAGAAGGCTTTGGAACATGCTGGTCAAAAAAGTGGTGGTCACCAATGACAATCACATGAAGTTCATTTATTACACTGGTGTTGAAAATTCCGTGGAAATCGGATAAAGTTATTAAAGTCAAAAAAATTAAATTTGACCTCTCGAAAATTAACTTTGATATAAAAAAATTAACTTGTATCAAAATTGAACAAGAGAGCCATTATTGCTCTAAACTGCTGATACTGAACAGTATCGGCTTTTTTTATCGATTAAATCGGAACTTTTTATAAATTTTATCAATTAATATAGAGCAAAAACTGTACGGTTTTAATACAAAAATGCCGCCTTATTTTTATGCATTTTATCTTTGATAATTTGCATCTTTTTTCTTTTAGAGCGATTAGTGGACATAATAGGAGGCATTTATATGGATTTACAAAGCTATCGTGAACGAGTTCATCACTATGTTACTGCTATGACTTTGTTCAGAAAATTTTATGAAGAAGGGTCGCTATCCGCTGCTGATTATGAACTTGTCGAAGCTGCTATCGCTAATAAATATCGAATTAGTAGAAAGAGTGTTATACGTATGCATTTTTTGTTAAAAAGATGTGGTAGCGGATTTGAAATAGACTAAAATTTGCACACTTGGTCATGCATTTCGCCATTAACCATTGGGAGGTGGTGAATATGACCACAGAAACTAAAAACAAAATTCTCTCAATGAGTAGAGAGGAACACAAATCTATTAGAGCTATCTCTATAGAGACAGGTATGTCTTTAGGAGCAATCTCAAACTTCTTAAGGAAAAGCGAAGACATTGTTCGTTTCGTTAATTGCTTAAATTGCGGAAAAGAGATTCCAATGAGAAACAATGGTGGAAGAACACCAATGTATTGCTGCTCTGAATGTAAATATGAGGATTACAGAAACACTAAGAAAAGACGTCATGTAATACGTGTTTGCGAACATTGCGGTTGCGAGTATAAGCAATACTCTTTCGTTAAGTCTAGATTCTGTTCAAGAGCATGTGCAAACAAGCATAGATATAGCAGAATTCATTAGCCTAATTTGGATTTAATAGTCCCAAATCCTGTTATATAATTATTAACAGAGGTTTGAAATATGAGTCCAAAGTTTAAAAAACCACAAGAGATGTCTCAATATGAGATTTCTGACTTAATTTGCATTTATTATGCAAAGATGAATAAGGATGATTACCCAGAATATAAAAATTATCCTTCTGATTTACATCTTTTATCTGATGTATTTGGCAGAAAGTACAAGGGATATACGAACCAAAAAGATACATTCGATGCTTTCTTTGAAAATGGACGAAAAGGGTGGTATCAAAGAACTTTGAGACAACAAGGACCTCATTTCGAAAAATCATATAAGCTTTATAAAGATATTCCTGTTAGCGAACTGAAACCGATAGTTGATGAGGCAAGAGAATATTTAATATCTGTTCTCGAAAAGAGAGGAACCAATGACCAATTCGATGTTTATCTTAGTGACTTTATAGATAATCATTTAGATGATGCTATTAAGCATGAAAATGAGATGGAAAAAATCCGTCAGCAATTCCTTACTTTGTTCCCGAAAGACAAAATTATGGAAATGAAATTGTCGGATTACGCCATAGGAACTAAAGGTGAGAATAAGAATTGGGACAAGACTTTCTGTTATTTCTTAGAAACAAGGCTAAAACCATTAGGCTCTATTCTTGGAGCAACATCGTTGAAATTTGGTGTTTATTGGGAAAAAGCTAATCATAAATATGTATTCGCCAAAGGATATATAAAAGATAGAACAGAGGACGAAGCTTTTACCGAAATCAAAAAAGAGATAGCTAGTTTAATTAAACTAGGTGCTGAAAAAGACTTTAAAAAAATACAAGAGAACAGCATATCTCCGATGTTTAAGTCAAAAATACTCGTTACCTATTATCCTGAACAGTATTTAAACATCTACGATAAAGATGATATTGATTCCATCTTATCTAAATTAAATATTCCATTCTCTGTCAAACTTCCTTTGGAAGAAGAAAAACAATTGCTCTTAGATTTCAAAAACAGCGACGAAAGAATGAAACCTTGGAGTAATTATGTCTATTCGTGCTTCTTGTTTAAGTATTTTAGGACTGTTACAGCTAAGGACAATACAACAGAAAAGACAATCACTTTGATGGTTTTTTCTATTGTTGGTAAACATCAAAAGAAAAAATCAGTTAGCAACCACGAGCCAGACTATCGAAAAGCTTATGAGGCTAAAGTGGCGGTAGGGTTATCCGGGGAAAAGATGGTGGAGAAATACGAGAAAGAAAGACTAAAACATCTAAAATGCAAAAAATGGAAAGATGTCGAAATCATTTCTACCAAAAACCCACATGCTGGCTATGACGTAGAGTCTTTTGAATCAGACGATAAGCCATTACATATCGAAGTTAAAACAACATCAAAAGCTTCTATCAATCTAATGGATTTCTATTTAACAGATAACGAATATCAAGAATTCTTAAAAGACCCATATCATGTGATTTACTATCTTTGCGGAATAAAAACAAATAATGTTAAACTGTTCAGAATCACTAGAGATAATTTCAAGAACGTTGAACCAGAGCCAGTTTTATATAAAGTTAGTTTAGATATCGAATCCAAAGAAGTTAAATAAAAAGAGGATTAATCCTCTTTGTCAATTATTGAACTAATTTGTTCACCAATAGTTTTGATAATTCCACATACTAAGGCGTTACCCATCATAAAGTAGCGTCTTTTTTCTGGCATACCAGTATTTGTCCAATTGTCTGGGAACTCATCTAATCTCTCACATTCAACAGGAGTGAGGATTCGATATTTATTAGAAACTGGATCAAGAATTAAGTGTGATGAACGATTAACTGTACCCTCGCTTGTAAGCATAGTACGAGCAGGTGTATCTAATTTGTCAGGGAATGGAACTGGGCCTTCTGAGTACATATATTTATGACCAGTAGCGGCAACTCTTTCAATTTTCTTAGAGCCCTTCAAATATTCAAACTTTTTAACATTTGTTCTGTAGCAGTATTCAGGAACGTTATTGCAGTCTAAACATTGGCCAAGTGTCTTTACTTTGCCATTGTAATTTGCGATTAGTTTTGCAGTGATTACTTTGTAATCAAGCATGTATCCAGAGTTTTCAAAATCGAATTTGAATTTTTCTGAAATATCTGCAACGGTTTTGTAATTCTTAGATGAAATATTTACAGTCTTATCTTGTTTTGAATAAACCAAATCAGATGGGAAGGCGTCAAAAATCATAGCTTCCTGAACATCTTCTTGCGTGAAATCAGTATTGTCAGAGAATGTTTTGTAATATTTGGTAGAGTTATGGAAAGCGAAAATAAAGATTCTTCTTCTCTTTTGAGGATGTCCGTAATCAGCTGCATTAATTACTTTCCATTGAACACCATATCCTAAATCAGCAAAGCAACGAAGAATAATACCAAAAGCTTGTCCTCTTTGTCTTGCTGGTGATTTAAGCAATCTATCAACGTTTTCTAAAAGTACAAATGGTGGTCTTTTCTCTTTGAGAATGCTGTTGATATCCCACCATAAAACGCCTTTTTTACCTTCGATTCCTTTTTCACCCTTAAGAGAGTGGGCGACAGAATAATCTTGGCAAGGGAAACCACCAGTTAATAAAGAGTGGTCTGGAATTGTTTTCTTATCCACCTTTGATATATCAACGTTAGAATTTTCAACAGCTGATGGGAATCTTGTGTTATAACAGTTAAATGCGTGCTGGGTTTTAGTTGATGGTTCCCATTGATTAGCCCACACAAAAGTCCATGGACCCTTTTCAATGGCTCTTCCGTTTTTGTCAATTTTAGTGATGTTGTTTAATCCAACACGGAATCCACCGACTCCAGCAAATAATTCGATAACTGTCTTTTTCATATTTTAGATTCTACACTAAAGATGATATACGATCAAGAAAAAAATGTAAAGATCAAATAAATTCTTTAGATAATTTATTAAATATGTTGTACACGAGTTGTGTATATTTTCTTTTCGCTTTTTGATATAATTCAAAAAGATCGAGGATTTGAGTATGAAGTATGTTAAGACTTCTCATCGCTATGCTGACATTTTGTTTCAGTTAGACGAAAATATGAGATTTTTATGGGAACAAGTTAAGGATGTGTTGGATAACATTTCTGATGAAGATTTGATTCAAGAACACAACGATATTTTATCTAGACAACCAGAGACAAAAAGTCTTTCGAAAGCAATCAACTCTCTAATCAAAACTCGTCTTGAAGCCAAACACTGGAACTCCGAAAGTCCTATTTTTGCCGATAAGGCATATGATGGGACAGACGGCACCTGGAGATTAGATTTCGCCAAGGGCGATATTGCTATTGAAGTCGCTTTCAATCATGGTGGCAATGTTTCTTGGAACTTAATTAAACCTGTTCTTTCTAGTGAACTTAATCATGTTGAAAAAGCTATTCAAACTAAAGCAGGTATTTTAATTACCGCTACAGATGAAATGAAAAAAGCTGGTGGTTTTGATGGTGCTGTCGGATCCTATGAAAAATACGTTGAATATTTGAAACCATTAAACAACATTTTAACAACTCCAATTCTTGTTATTGGATTGTTGCCTCCAGAATCTTTTAAGATAATTCAACAAGTCAACGAGCATAATAGAAAAGTTGGTCGTTGCCAAATGCTTGAAACCGGAGAAATAAGATAGTTTATTTTGCCTGTTCAGTTTTAATACAAAGCCGTTCACTTTCTATATAGAAGCGTTCATTTGTATCAATATTGAACAAGACAGCCAAACTAGTTCAATTGAGGATGACCCCTCTTTGATTAAGTGTGACTCCTGTATTCAAAAGTTCACACACAAGGTAATTCGTCTAGCGGACATGCAATAGCCCATCAGGATGGGCGTCGAATTACGATAGTGTATCTCCCAAACTATAGACGTATAGTTGAATACACAAATATAAGCACTCCTAAAGCAATGACTTTCTGGTTGGGACCTGTGTTTGCTTATAGACTAACTCCTTAGGGAGTTTTTTTATTAAATAAAAGGTGGCAAGTCATTGCCACCCCGAATGCTACTTAATGTTATATTTTTCCAATAATATAGCATCTATTTGTTTAATATCATCTTCCGATAGTTCCCAATTTGGTATTGGCTTAGAAAACTTGCCAATTGGTTTGTCTTTAACCATATCAGTATTCAAAAAACAATCTGCATCATCGTTAGGATTGCTTTGATACATTTTTAAAGTGATTAATACATTAATGTAAGATCGGTTTTTAGAGAATCGATATAATTACCATTTCGAATTTCGTTAGGTGCCGAAAATGTATCAATTAGCACAAAATCACTTGTTTAAAAGCGAATGTCTTACAAATTCAATGAAATCTTCTTTTGATATTTTCTCTAGTTCCTTGCAAATGTCGTCTATGCTTTTGTTGATATTTTTTCTTTCGATGAGATAATCAACACTTACGCTAAACAAATCTGCCAACTGAATGAGTTGGTTAATTTTTGGTTCGTAAATGCCATTTTCCCAATTGAGAATAGTTTGGCCTGATACGCCAAGTCTAGTTGCAATTTCGTTTTGTGTTAAACCACTTTTGGTTCGTAGTTCTCTAAGTTTCATATTTTTTCCTCTTAGTGAAATAATCAAAGAAACCTTGATTTGAAAGTAGTTAAATCAAGCAAAGCTGTGTATAATATATCCGATATTCAAGGAAACCTTGATTTTCAGGAGTTCGGATATGGGAAAGTTTACTTTTATTGATTTGTTTGCAGGTCTTGGTGGATTTCATCAAGCAATGCGAGCTTTAGGAGGAGAATGCGTGTTTGCTTCGGAGATAGATCCAGAAGCTGCGGCAACATATAAAGCTAATTACGGAATCGATCCATTAAACGATATAACAAAAACTGATGCAAAAGACATTCCGGTGCATGACGTTTTGTGTGGTGGATTCCCTTGCCAAGCATTCTCCAATGCCGGCCATAAAAAGGGATTTGAAGACACACGTGGCACTTTGTTCTTTGATGTTGCTAGAATCATCGAATACCACAAACCGAAATATATTTTCTTAGAAAATGTTAAACATTTACTAAAACACGATAATGGAAACACATGGAAAGTAATCAAACAAACTCTTTTAGATTTAGGTTATGTGCTTTCAAAAGAAGAAATTATCGCAAGTCCTGAGGATATTGGAATCCCACAAAATAGACCAAGAATTTATATTATGGGAATTAGAAAAGACTTAACTGATAAGGAATATCTTGAATTTGAGAAACCGGTTTTTAAAGGCAAGACATCAATTTATTCAATATTAGATGAAAAGGCTGACCCAAAATACAACATCACTGAATACGAAGATAGGATATTAACTGCTTGGGATGTTTTTAAAAAAGGAGTAAACGTTTCGGTATTCGGGTTCCCTGTATGGGTTGATGAATTTGGATTAGATTATGATTATTCATCTTTCCCACAATGGAAGCAAGATTACATTAGAAAAAATAGACAATTGTATTTAGAACATAAAGATTTCATTGATAAATGGTTGAAAGATTACAGAGTAAAAGATTTTAAACTAAGAGATAGAAAATTTGAATGGCAAGCTGGTGCTGGATACAACTCAGTTTGGGAAACATCAATTCAATTTAGACAATCTGGTATTAGATGTAAGAAAACTGATTTTTTCCCTGCTTTGGTAGCAATGGTGCAAATTCCAATCGTTGCCAAGTATAAAAGAAGATTGACTCCACGCGAGTGTGCTAGATTACAAAGTTTCCCAGAAAACTTTATTATCAATCCTAAAGATCATTACGCGTACAAGCAATTTGGCAATTCATTAAATATCGAATTAGTTAAATATTTCGCAAAACAATTATTGGAGATGAAATAGTATGGTTCCAAGAGCAGAACGAGGTTCAAGAGAATACCTCAATTATTACAATGGTCGCGAATCAGTTGTATCGGATGCCGAATATCAAACTAGATTATCAAGAATCAATATTGATTCCAAAGTTAGAGAATTGTTCCGCGATTCAAATTTAAGAATCAGAAAAGTGAATGCTGGTGGAACATCATCAAAAGATGTTTACGAAATATACAACGAACCTCTTGATAAATACATTTATATTTGCGCACATTTAATTAAGAATTCTGGCCAAGATACTCCTAGAAAAAGAATTCAAATTTTTTGCGATTATTTTGGTTTAATTCATAACGGACAACAAAGGCAAGAGAATAAGTCATATTTCTTTTTAGGATTATATCCTATTGATAGTGAAGGGACTGTTGTTTATGTTCTTTTAGACAACGATGGTTATTCGTTGAATCCTCAAAATAGTTATTCGTCATTATGGATTGATTTTGAAGCCATTAAAGCTACTGCCATCAACGGATACTATTTCGGTATAAATAAAAGAAATGCAAATAAATACTTTTCATTCAAAATCAATTACAAAAGTATTGTTTTAGATGCCCTAGAGCACGATGATTATTCATCTATCATTAGGAATGAAGGTGATATTCATATTCTTGAAGATAACGGAAGTGAAAGTGATGATGATATTATTTTTGTTGATGACTATGTTCCTTCCAGAGATGCTGTTGTTACATTAGATGGTAAAGCTAAAATCAAAAAGAATTCTGCTTTAAGAGAAGTTGCTTTCATGAATGCTCATTATACGTGTGCATTATGTGGCAAAGAGCATACCTTTATCACAAATAATGACAAGATGTATTTTGAGGCGCATCATCTTATACCATGCAATATAAACGTTCAAAGACACTTTGCTAAAAAACTTGACCACACTGTGAATTTATTCTGCTTATGTCCTGAATGTCATAGAAAGATTCACCTAATAAATAACGGTGAAATTACCGACTTATTAGAGAAACTCTTCGAAGAAAGAGAACGTTTATTAGAAGAAATATACAATCTGGATTTAAATCAATTGATAGATATCTATACACACATCGATAGACGTGACGAAGAAAATATGTAATTAAGTGTTATTGCTGACAAAACCATCAAAGACCGGCAGGATTATTGCTAGGAGGAAATAATGGTCAGTAAAAATGTCTAAAGATCACGAGCAATTTTTATTGAAGTGTGAATTAGCAAAAGCAATGTTGATGAAAGTTTGGGTTAAAGGCCTTATCACCGATGATGAAAGGGATGGAGACTTAGAAAGAATAACGAAAAAGCTTAAAGATGAATACGATGAAAAACGCATCAAAAAATATTCTAGGTCTTTTATTTTACAAAAACCTTGTTATCAATTACCAAATTGATATACTAATATTTAGATTCGAACAAGAAAAAATGAATAGCCAAGAAATAAATAGTAATTTATTCAAGTTCTGGGATGAGGCAATTAAACTCACTCCAGAAGAAAAGAATGAAGAACTTAAAATAGAAAAGCGAGATTATAAAGATTTAGCGCCTTCTATTAAGCTATTTAACGCTGCTCAAGAATTAGGAAAATGCGAATATGTTTTAGATTATGGATGTGGTAGTGGCTGGGCTTCTATTGTTATAGCTAAAAGTGGGGCTAAAAA
>ODAI012562359.1_pt1 | contig 12368 bp, 6 predicted proteins | sample 1539321 | NCBI WGS metagenome assembly ODAI01 (sample SAMN02144231, study PRJEB22623) | gut metagenome | biome: sheep rumen | host: Ovis aries | place: New Zealand
AAAAAAATTTGCAATTGGCAACTATTCGTCAGGTTTTTCGGATACAGGAGAGCATTAGCCCAACAGCCAGCATCCTTACGCGGAAGACCCCCGGCGCATGATGCACCGGAGGTCTTCGTCAGTCACTATTCAATGAAGATAGCCAGCGGCCATTTATTGCTTTGCCGGCTGGTCGGTCTCTGTGGGCCAGTAAGGATTCTGGTACATCGGACTTGTGGAGACCGTGCTGTGGTCGGCGGCGGTGAGCAGGAACTGCCTCAGCGGCAGTGGCTGCAGATAATAAGCCATTCTCCAAGTGAGTCCGTCGGCATAATTATTGTTAGTCATATTGACGATATGCGGGCAATGATACTCGCTGATGCTCCGTTGCGAGACGTTTGAGCTGCTTGTTCCGTCGGCCACGAGGTCGTCGTACCACTTCTCCATGGCAGTGCCCCAGAGGTGTATACCCTCGGCATAGACAGGCTTGGCGATAAGTTGCTCGTAAGAGCGCCAGCGCTTCAGGTCCATGTCTCTCAATCCCTCGGCAAGGAACTCACAGCTGCGCTCCCGACGGATGTTGTAGAGGATGGGATCGGAGAGTAGTTTTCCTGCTGTAAAAGCTCCCCAGTCGCGAGTCTCTTTCGACATGTCGGTAGCATCGATGGTCACCTGTGGATTGACAGCGTCGCCAATGAATCCGGCGCATTCGCGCACCTTCTTCCAATATTCCATGATTTTCCCTGAGCTGAGGCTCTTGGTGAGCATATACTCAGCCTCGATGTAGTTGAGCAGAGCCTCTGTGGCGCGGAAGATGACGCATACGTTGTAGCTTCCTCCGTTGGCAGTGAGCGAGCGGTCGAAAGTCATGCCCTTCCGTATGGCATATCCAGTGATGTAACCATCCTCGGCATTGGCGTTGGTGATATTTGGCACAGGCTCAGTCTCCGTCCAGTGCGTTCCAGCCACGTCGTTCACGTTCTTGAAGCAGTTGACCTGTCCGGGCACTTTGAGCATGACGGCGAGTCTCGGGTCACGATTCTCTACCACCTTGGCTATCTCGGAGTCGTCGTAAGTAAACGAAGAGTTGTAGATGGGTTTTCCGTCGGCCATCAGATAGCGCTCCACGAGCGAGCGTGTGACACCCGTACCGATGTTTCCCTTCTCGACAGCCACCTCGATATCGTTCTGCACGCCGAGCGACTTGCTGTATTCTCTCCAGAGCAGTATTTCGCTCTTTCCGGCGCACGAGGTTGTTCCCCACAACTCGAGATAAGGATTGCTCTGTCCTTCGGCCTGTGGCACCACGCCATTATTGACGGTGAGGCTTGCCTTGTATTTCTCGGCCACCTGTTCGGCAGCCTCGGCTGCTGTTTCGAAGAAGAACTTGGCCTCATTGTCGATTGAGCCAGAGGGGAAGTTATAGCCAGGATTCTTGTCTGCTCCAGGCCATCCAGTGCCTAAGGGCACGAAGGGCGTTCCGGCGAAGTTGGTGAGCCATGACCCCATATATAGCGCGACCCTTGACTTGAACAGTCGGGCCACGTCGACAGAGATACGTGTATGCCGTCCCTCAAATCCATCCTTCATGTATGTGGCCGCCGTATCGAGGTTGTTGATGATGAAGCGCGCCACCTCGTTGCATGGCTGTCGTTTGCTGGCAGCCACGAGCACTGCCTCGTCGTCGGGCAACGCCTCGGTGAGGATGGGCAGATCGCCATATTTTTTCAGGAGCTCGAAATAAGCGTAAGCTCTGAAGAAATAGATTTCGCCGATATACTGCCGGATGTTAGTCTCGTTGCCGCTGATGGCCCCCTGTGCAAGTTTGGCCTTCAGCTGTCCGAGCTGGAAATTCACGTTTCTCACATTTCCCCACGACCAGTCGCCTTCGGTCTGGCTGGTTCGCCACAGGTCTTTTGAGAATTTGGCGCTCGGTGTTCGTGATGCCTGCACATCGGTGTTGTTGTCGTTGGTATACGTGCCATAGTCCCATCCCCCATGTCCGGGCATGATGTCCTGATAGAATCTGTTGGCCACGGCCTGCACCTGGTCTTCACTGGAATAGAAATTCTCGGGTGTGAGCGACGATGGAGGTTCTTGCTCCAAGTAGTCGTTACATGAAGTGACGCTGGCAGTAAGCGCCAATGCTATGAGTGAATATTGATATCGTTTCATGATCTTCTGTTTATTATTACGTGTGTTGTGCATTTAGAATGATACGTTAAGACCGAATGCATACGTCTTCTGTAGAGGATAGCCATTGTTCTGGTTGACAGAGGTAGACATCAGTTCCGGGTCGAACTGGTGAGGCATGTCAGTGATGGTGAAGAGGTTCTCGGCCGAGACGAAGAAACGCAGGTTGCTGATTCCCCATTGCTGTGTGAGCTTACGAGGCAGCGTGTATCCAATCTGCAAGTTTTTCAGTCGGATATACGAGCCATCCATGAGGTAACGAGTCTGAGCCTGCTCGTTCTTGTCGCTGAACTGCACCCTTGGGAGCCATGCGTCCTGATTGGCCTCCTGGTATCCGTTCTGCACCGACCATGTGTTGGCATCGCGGTAGTAGTCTTGCACATCGGTGATACCGACGCTCCACCACTCCCAAGAGTTGGTGGTTCCGAAGAGATACTCCAGTCCACCGCCCCATGAGCCACCAATCCACCAGTCGCGCTTCAAGACACCCTGGAAGAAAGCCGAGATGTCGAATCCTTTCCATGCGGCATTGAGGTTGAGTCCGACGAGGTATCTCGGTGTGGAGTTGCCGATGACCTTGAGGTCGCCGTGGTCGTCGAGTGTCTGTGCTCCACGTGTGATCTGATGGTCGCCGTTAAGGTCGCGATACATGATATCGCCAGCCGCCCAGTTGCTTCCCAGCGAGCTTTGGTCGGCATTTGCAAGATGCTTGTTCATCTCGTCATCGCTCTTTGCGATGCCGATGGTCTCGAATCCCCATATCTCATTGAGGTAGCGTCCCTCGATGTAGTTGTTGATCGACTTTGTGGGGTTGTTGGGATATCGTGTAATCTTGGTGCGGGCATCAGAGATGTTGAAAGTGGCACCATAAGACAGTCCGTTCTTCAGCACATCGCGCCAGCTGATCTGGAACTCCCATCCCGTGGTGCGGAGGTCGGTGTTGTTGGTCACGGGCACGCCAGTTCCGAGAATGGCCGGCAGTTCGGGTGCGTTGCCCACCATGTCGAGTGTGTTGCGCACATAGAAGTCGAATGTGGCTGTGAGTCGGTTGTTGAGTGCTCCGATATCAAAACCGATGTCATAGCTTTCCACTTTCTCCCATGTCAAGAGTGCGGAAACGAGACTTGGTGCGTTGGTGATATTGGGTTTCACTCCATTCTGCAGCCATGTGCCCGCCACCGAGTTGTAGGCGATGGTCTGGTAGGTCTGATACCAATTGTCGATATTCTGGTTTCCGAGCGAACCGTAGGATACTCTCAGTTTGAGGGTGTTGATTTTTCCCACGAGGTTCTCCCAGAACTGCTCGCGTGCGATATTCCATCCTGCTGACACAGAGGGGAAGAGTTTCCACATCTTGTCGGTGCGGAAGCGCGAAGTTCCATCGTATCTGAGGTTGGCCTCGAGCAGGTATTTCTCGTCGTAGTTGTAGTTGATACGTCCGAAGAATCCAGCAGTCTGCCACTGGTTGCGAGCTCCATTTACCGACGGCACGATGCTCTGTCCGGAGTAGCTCAGTCCGTTGGTCAGGTCGACCTCGGGCTTTGTGGGGTCGAGTATACCGTCGCGCTGCAGTCCGAACACCAGCCTTTTCAGTTGCTCGGTCTGGAAGCCTCCCATCACATGGAAGTTGTGCTTTTCGGCCAGCGACCAGGAGTATTCGGTGTAGGCCTGGAAGTTGAGGTAATTGTCTTTGGCCTCATCCTCATGCACATTTGAGCTCTGGTTGTAGATGACGGCCTCTCCGGCCACATTGTGGTTGTAGGTGCGCTGGCTGTCCCAGTGGCGCACGGCATTGTCGATTTTGTAATTGAAGTCGATGTGTGTGATCCAGTTCTTTATTGGCTCGATTACGAATCCCACCTGATGGTTGATCACATCGCGCTCTGTGGTGTCGGTACCACCCGTTGCGAGTCCCAGTGCCGGCGAGGGCGAGGAGTACAAGTACCCGTTTCTGTCGTAGAGCGGCAGCATAGGCCATCCCTGTCGCGCCATGTCGTTGTATAGTCCGTATCCCAAGGTTGCCGGCCGATGGTAATTGGTGCGTGTGAAGCGCATGTTGTAGTTCATGCGTATCCACTTGGCCAGTTCGAGGCTCATTTTTGCTGTTCCGTTATAGCGTTTGTATCCGTCGCTTCCCATATTCATGAAGCCATCCTGGTCGAGGTATCCTACCGACGCGTAGAAATTGAATTTCTCGCTTCCCCCATTGACGCTTGCATTGTGCTCCTGCGAGAACGCGGAATTCTTGTAGACCACATCATACCAGTCGACGTCATCGATTCCGTATCCGTAGCCATCATCCCATGTGACACCATTCTGCGAGCCAATGGCATATACCGTTTTGCCGTCGGCAGTGAGTCGTGTGCCCGGTCCGATAGGTTTGGCGTCATGATACTCCTTGATGGCTGCCATTCGCTCAGCGTCGAAGAATACCGACTGTCCCTGATTGGTTTTGGCATCATTCAGCCATGAGGCATAGTCGACGGAGTTCATCATGTGCTTTCCACGTATCAGGCTGCTGAATCGAAAGCTGTTGTTATAATTCACCTTCACGCGGCTGTCTTTTCCTCCACTCTTGGTGGTGACAAGAATGACGCCGAAAGGCGCACGGCTACCATAGATGCTCGATGCTGCGGCATCCTTGAGCACAGAGATGCTCTCGATATCCTGCGGGTTGATGGTGCTGAGGTCGCCCTCCATGCCATCGATAAGGATGAGCGGCGAGCCACTCGATCCCTCACCGATAGTGGCCGTACCACGCACGTTGATAGACGGAGCAGAGTCGAGCGTACCGCTTGTGGATGCGATTTGCAGTCCGGGCACGACACCCTGCAGTGCCTGTGTGGCATTGGCTACGGGTCTTTGTGCGAGTTCATCGCCATCGACGACAGAGACGGCACCAGTAAGATTGACTTTTTTCTGCACGCCGAATCCTACGACGACGACCTCATTGAGCGCCTTGGCATCCTCGAGGAGTTTGACCTCCAGGTAGTTTCCCGTCACCTTCACGGCCTGTGTCTTATAACCGATGTAAGACACTTCCAGTTCGGCACCCCTTTCCGCGTCGACGGTGAAGTTACCGTCCAGGTCGGATACCGTTCCGGTGGCGCTCCCCTTAACCTTCACTGTGGCGCCAATGATTGGTTCGCCATTCACTTCAACGATTTTACCAGTAATCTTGCTTTGTGCCATTGCCACTGTCGAAGAAATAGCAAGCAATGCAAGAACTGTTAGTCTTCGCATTTTGTTTTTCATCATTTTGTTGTTTTTTTTAGGTTTAAAATAAGCATTGAACATGCTTGGTGAATAATAGTTGCGTATTGTTTAGTTTGATTTATTGATTTGTCTTCCAGTGTTAAGCCATCGTATGTTGATGTGGGTGTGTCATCCGTGTCTACTCATAGATTGATGTGGCATCTGTTTTTTGCTCATCAGTCCCATCTTGGAGGAAGTTGCGCAGCTGTGCTGGCTCCAGTTTCGTCTTGGGCTGGAACTCATGTCCCAGCATGTAGTTTGTGAGGGAGTAGCGCATCTGCCGTATTTCGGGCAACTGGCCATCAGTCAGCAAATCGACGGCCGAGAAGATGAGTTTTCCTTTTCCCACCTGTGCCTCGAATACCAACGCGAGCCTTCTGTTGTTGACAAAATTGTCGATGGACTCGACAATTGGGCTCACTGGTGGCAGGCTGTCGAGCACGACCACACGGCTTCGCTTCACCAGATTCCACCACTGCCAGTCGCTATGCATGTCGGTGGGGAAATCTCTCAGCGCAGGATGGTTGGGGTGGCACAACAGCCCCATGGTTCCTGCCTGTTTGGGAAAATGCACAGGACTCCAGAAGACGGGTAGGAATTTTCCCTCCAGTCCCTTGATGGTGGCTGTTTTGGGTGAGAAGAGCACCTTCTTTCCTCTTTTCAGTGCCTGCAGCGCCTCGTCGATGTCGGCCGTGACGAGTAGCTGCCTGTCATGTGGTATTTCCACCTCGGGGTAGACCCAAATATTCCATCGGTTTCGCCATGGCGAATCCTTGATGACGGCAAGCAGTTCGAGCCGTTGCGCCTTCGCCACCCTATCGAGAGGCACATCCACATGAGCGCCCGTCCCCTGGGCATAGACCGCTCCATCCTCGTCGGTCAGTTGCCAGCAGACGGTTTTCTCTGTGGAGTCTGCCGAATAATCAGCCACGTCAATGACGGCAGAGAAGTGCTCTTGGTTTCGCCACACCGCCTTCCCGAACCGAGCCAGGGGTACCACGGGTGCACAGAATTCCCTGAAGCGCTGCGGCTGGATGAGGCCTTTTGAATCCCAGAAAGCATCGAGCAGCCCCACGAGTGCCGTGCCCTGCCCCGGGAAGTCGTTGAGGCCGAGTAGCTGGAACCCGCTTTGCTGTGGTGTCTTCAAAGCCCTCTCGATTTCCTCTTTATAGAGGATGGCAGCGAAGCGCCCTGATGCTTCGAGGTATTCACCGGCACGGTGGAGAAGCCCCTTCTGCCGCAGGTCATCACGTATTGCCTTGAAATTGAGAGGGTCGAGCACGCCGTTGTACTTATCTATCTCCTGGATATTGGGGTATACGCTATACTGCCCTATCTCATGTGAGACGAGCGGCACGGTGACATCCTTCGCGGCCTCACGGTAGTCGCTGTTGAAATCGGGCTGATGCTCATCGAACACCCCCTGTCCGCGCACCCATCCCCGTTCGGTCCATTGTGTGACGAAGATGTCGTCCTCAGGTTCCTGCCTTTTCCCATGTCCGTTTTCGAAAGTGAAGGTCGACGTGAGGTAGAGGTGCCGTGGGTCGCACGACTTCATATAGCGCGTCAGTTTGTTGAGGAAATCGAAATCGGGTTGCAGCTCATTGCCACAGCTGATGATACAGAGCGAAGGATGGTTGCCGTAGTGGCGGACGATATGGCGGAACTCATCGTATAGGAACTGTGCCGTGGCCGTGTCTTTGTTCACGTTCAGCGACCAGTTGGGCAGTTCGACCTGGCAATAGAACCCCATCTTGTCGGCCACGCGGAAAGCCGCCTCTGGTGGGCACCATGAGTGGAATCGCAGGTGGTTGAGCCCATAGTCACGGGCCGTTGCGAACACCTTCATCCATCCCCGTTCATCCATTGGTGGCGTGCCCGTCAAGGGGAAGACACAGCATTCGAGCGTACCTCTGAGGAAAGTGGGCCGGCCATTGATGAGCAACCTGTTGCCCTCGGCCGCGAACCTCCTCATGCCGAAACTTACGTTTTCGGTTTGTCCGCCAGCAGTCACACTGAGATTGTAGAGATGAGGTGAGAACTCGCTCCATGTTCTCATGTCATTGATGTGCAGCACAAACATGCCATCCTCTCTCTTCAGAGGGCTCACGCTGATGCCATCAAGAGCGAACTGCGCATCGTCGGCGCCCACCAGTCGGATGAGAATCTGTTGCTGTTCGACATCGGGATAGACCTGCACCTCGCTGATCATGGGAGCGACATATAGTTTCATTTCTCCCAGCACTCCATTCCACATGATTTGCGTGTCGTTGGTATAGGAATGAGCGAGATGGTCGACGGAGATGTCATGCTGTTGCCTGTTGTCGATGGTGAGAGTAAGCAGATGCGTCCCTTCCGAGAGTCCCTTGTCAATATTAAAGATATGTGGAGCTACAAGACTCTCCTGCATTTGTCCGAGGTCATGCCCGTCGATGGCAAGCCTGCTTCTCCACATCACTCTCTCGAGCGAGAGCTGAAGGGGTTTGCCGGCCATGGTTCTGGGAATAAATACTTCGTGCTGATAGATGGCCACCCCTATATAAGAATGTTTTCGGGTGAGTCGCGATAATTGTGGTTTCCGCAACATTGGCTGGAGCTGATTCTCCTGACCGATGTTTGCCCCATCGAGTGTGTTGGGCAACGTGATGACAGCACGTTCCTGCCCTGCAGTGACGCTCCACGTCCCACTCAAGTCCAATGTTTGCTGGGCCACAGCCTCAACAGTCAATGAACACAACAATAATGCCGTGATAAGATGCCTCATGTGTTGGTTTTTCTTAAAAATATGTTTTTCGCAAGGTCAACTATATAAACTATCAGTTGAATTTGGCCGCAAAAATACAATAAATTCTTTTATTAAGAAGCTTTTTCGCACTTTTTTTTGTGCAGACCATGAAAAAGAGACAATATCTGTCATCGCCGACAATAAGCAACGCATTGTGGCAAACAAGAATAAAAACCGTTCTTCGGATTAACCTGGTTGTTAAAGCTTGGTCAATCAATAATAAACTGAAGTTTCTTTCTGGCATGGCCACCTTGTTCAGAATCATGCTCATGTACTATGTCAACTGCTACTCGTTCTTTGAGGAGCCGGAAAAGGATTGGCTGGCCATACTTGAAAAAGAAGAATCTATACCACCGGAACGCTCGTTTTTTGACTAAGGGGCTTACTTTTTGAAAAACGAATCCACAATGCCTGTTTATCGGCACTGCGGACACGTGTTCTGGCAGTTATTCATTTTTAGCGGACACCAATACATTTTTATAGGTCGATGGTAAGTATTCCTTCACCCACTGCTCTTTCCGTTTTGCCTCTTTGGGGTCGAGGTGCTGAAGGCTGGCAGCATGTGAATATAATCATTATTTCCCGAAGGAATGGCATTGGCAGAGGGGAGCGACAGACACTCACTTGCCCTCATACCACTGTTTGAGCACATAGAAGGCTTTCTTCTTCTCCCCTTTGTCAGAGAAGAGACCTTTGCGGTTGTAGTAGTCTTGCACGCCGTTGAGCACACGCCGCGGTGAGCGGAAGTCTTTCAGTATCCACGGTGTGGTGCCGGCGAGTCCTTCGATCTTGTCGAGCATTGCGCAGTTCTCCCGATAGAGATTCTCCTGAAACTCCTCTGTCCAGCGCTGATTCTTGGCTCCATGCATTCCATATTTGGCTCCTCCGCCAAACTCGCTGATGATCACAGGTTTGTCGTAAGGGATCTCCCACGTCATCTTCGATGCGTCGTTTACATCGCGGTACCATCCGATATACTGATTGAACGACACGACGTCGACATATTTGTTCATATTGTCTTGGAGACGGTTGTGGAAATTGGATGCCGACGTCACTTCCATGGCCATGGAGATGAGTCGTGTGTCGTCGAGGCTCCTTGCCCTTTGTGCCAGTCGGCTGAGGAAGGTGTCGCGATCTTCGGAATGCGGTGTCTCGTTGGCAATAGACCATATAATGACATTTGCCCTGTTCTGATCGCGCAAAATCATATCGGTGAGCTGTTGCTCGGCATTCTGATAGGTTTGGGGATTGTCCCATGCAATGGTCCAGTAGACCGGGATTTCCGACCACACCATCATGCCCATTCTTTCGGCCTCACGCACGGCATACTCATTGTGCGGATAATGCGCCAGTCGTACGAAGTTGCATCCCAGTTCCTTAGCCCATGAGAGCAGTGTGTGTGCATCGGCAGTGCTGTTGGCCCGTCCTCCCCCATTAGGTTTCTCCTCATGCATGCTGATACCCTTCAGGTATAGAGGTTGGCCATTGAGCAAGATTTGCTTTCCCCTGGTCTCGATGGTGCGGAATCCTATGCTGTCGGCCAGCGTCTCTTCGCCGACAGAGATTTCCACACGGTAGCGTTTGGGATTCTCCGGTGTCCACATTTGCAGTTTTTTCACCTTGAGTGCTACCGCCACACGGCCGTCATCGTCGGAGTGAAGTGTCTGTCTCACTTTCAGTTCGGGAATGCTCAGCCTCACCTGTTGTCCGGCGAGCGACTGGTTAAGTTGGGCACTGAACGCAATACTATGCTGTGCATTCTTGGTCTGGGGAGTTTTCTCCAGACACACCTTGTAATTCTCCACGTAAACAGGAGCGACATCTACCAAGAGCACATCGCGAGTGATGCCGCCATAGTTCCACCAGTCGAAAATCTGCGTGGGTACATCGTAGGCATGGCGTTTGTTGTCCACTTTCACGATGACCGTATTGTCGCCGTCTCTCAGCAGGTCGGTGACATCGAAATTAAACGGTGTGAAACCTCCCTGATGGTGGCCAGCTTCCTTGCCGTTGACATAGACCCTGGCATCGTAATTCACTGCCCCGAAATAGAGCAAGGTGTGCCTGCCCTTCTGCTGATGATAGACGAAGCTTCGCTTCAGCCATACGGTGCCCTCGTAAAAGAACAGCTGACTGTCTTGGGTATTCCAATCGCCGGGCACTATCATTTGTGGTGCCTTGTCAAAATCATATTCTATCAAGTCTTCAGGTTTCTGCGGTTTGGCGTTACGGAAGAATCCCCATTGTGTGGGCTTCATACGGTAGTCGTAATAGCCCTCCTCCTGCACATCGACGATGTAGTTCCACATTCCATTGAGCGAGGTTGTCTGCCGTGCGAGCACGTTGGCCACTTGTCCTACCTTTCCAGTGGCCGAAGCCACCATTGCTAAACTCAAGAAGAAGCAAAATGTGAATAATCTTTTCATGATATAATTATTAATGATTTCGCAAAGATCTTAAGAAGGGCTATTGTCTGAACTCCTGAACTTCTGAACTCCTGAACTTCTGAACTCCTGAACTTCTGAACTCCTTACAATTATAGTCTCAGGCCGAAAAAGGTGCGTATTCGCCATTTTTGGTTATGCAGGGCGAGGTTATCCTCATTGCCAATATTCGTGAAGTTGTAAACCATCGACAGACCATAGAATAGGTTGCCTTTCTGACGAACCACAGCCCCACGGCCAGTGATAATCACCTCGGGGAAGTGGTAGTGCAGTGGTACGCGGCTGTCGCCGAAAGTCATAGAAGAATGACTATAGACCATGAATGTGGGTAGGGCGGAGATGTGCAGCAGCCAACCCTGAGCGGGTACGTAGTTGTATCCGTATCCGCCACCGATACCGATGTTTGCCATCTTCAACTCCATCTTCTGTTCCCAGTCGAGTGTAGCATTTTGTCCCATTGCCGACGCTGCCAACAGAAAGCTGCCTGCGGAACGTCGTTGAATGTAACTCTGCGAGAATGCGGCGGGATAGGAGAAGCGGCGACTGTTGAAGGCATAGTAAGCATTCAGGTTGAGCGTCTTCACGGAAAGGATGTCGGCTGGCAGATTGATGCGCTCCATCCCCTCATGGTCGTGCCATCCTGTGAAGTTATGCGCATTTTGGTAGATGAAGTCCCAGCCGAAACGCTTGCCATAGGAGTTGATATTCAGCTCATAGTCCTTGTACTTTCCCATCAGTTTGGCGGGATTGAGAGAGAAGTTAAGCGAAAAGCCCAAATAGCTTACGCCCACACTGAGCGTGGATTTGTAGTCGGCGGTCATTTCCGATTTGAAATGTTGTTCGTTCTCTATTCCTTCAGATTCAATCTTTGCACCCGACAGGTTCCATCGGGCCGTAAGGGTCCATTTGGTCTTTGGCCGTGTGATATAGGTGGTGTCGATGTTGCCTTTGTGATAGTTCTTGGTCAGCACACTGTCAAAGCGCTGAAAGATGTTTTGTGCAGAAATAGGCTGAATCAAACCGGTCAATAAAACAAGTAGCACGACAGCCACACGCACCTTGGGGGGCAGCACCCATACCGTCCTTGTAGTGATCATAGTCAATTCCTGTCGCATATTTGTAACCTCAATAAATCCGATACATATAATCCACAGATGCAAAGATATAATAAAGAAACGAGGAAAACGGATTTTGTGACGATTTTTTTAGAATGCGCCGACATTTCAATATAGACGCACACTGCGGATGGAGGAAGGTGTCCGTATAGTCTTTGGTGCTGACTAAAGTAGACACATGTAGGAAAAAGTTGAGGGACTGACCATTGTGTCCAGTCCCTCTCGGTTTTTATGAATGCAAGGTGTGAGAAATTATTTCACGTATTCAGCGAAGTCGGTGAGTTTCATGTCGCCCTTGCGAGCCAAGGTGTCGTGCATGGCGAAGGCAGCCGGCAGGCAGTGGATGGTATGTCCGCCCTTGCCCAGTTTCAGATAGTCCCAGAGCAGTTGCTTGTAATCGGGGTGAGCGCAGTTCTCGATGATGGTCTTCGCACGCTGCACGGGGCTCTTGCCACGCAGGTCGGCGATACCCTGTTCGGTGACGATGATGTTGACATCGTGCTCCGAGTGGTCCTGATGGCTCACGAAGGGCACGATGCTGCTAATCAAGCCCCCTTTGGCCACGGAAGGACAGGTGAAGATGCTCAGGTAGGCATT
>ODAI012678193.1_pt1 | contig 12368 bp, 8 predicted proteins | sample 1539321 | NCBI WGS metagenome assembly ODAI01 (sample SAMN02144231, study PRJEB22623) | gut metagenome | biome: sheep rumen | host: Ovis aries | place: New Zealand
AAAAATCAACAAAATGCCTCTTAACTATTTTGACACCACACAAACCGGTGATATTCTCTCGGTTATAACCAACGACGTTGATACACTCAGCACCTCGCTGCAAAACTCCGTGAGTATGCTGGTACAGTCCAGCGTAATGCTGGTCGGCGTATTTATAGCTATGTTCATCGCCTGCTGGCAAATGGCGCTCGTTGTTGTTTGCTCGCTGCCCGTTATGCTGATTATCATCGCTCTTACCTTTAAGTACGCGCTGCCGTTGTTTGACAAGAACCAGAAGGTTCTCGGTGACGTCAACGCTACGGTTGAAGAAAACTATTCCGGTCAGCTCGTTATCAAGGCGTTTAATGCCGAGTCAAAAAAGGTAGAGGAATTCAATGAGAAAAACGATTTGTTAGGCTCAATCCTGTACAAATCTCAGGCATTCGGCGGTCTTATTGAGCCTGCAATGTCATTTGTATCCTACCTGACATACGCCGCGGTTCTGATCGTCGCAGGTCTGCTCTTTGCAAACGGCGCTATTTCAGATATCGGTGTTATCACAGGCTTTATCGTGTATGTATCGCTGTTCCAGGAACCTCTTGCACAAATCGGTCAGGCGAGCTCCACCATTCAGCTCGGTACCGCCGCATGCAACAGAGTATTTACTTTCCTTGAACAGGAGGAGCTTTCCGATGAGGGCGACAAGAAGCAGCTTCTCGACCACAGCCACATCCGCGGCGAGGTTGAATTCAAGGATGTATGCTTCGGTTATGATCCCAAGAAGCTTACCATAAAGAACTTCTCCGGTAAAATCAAGCCAGGTATGAAGGTCGCTATCATAGGTCCCACGGGCGCCGGAAAGACCACGCTTGTCAACCTGCTTATGCGCTTTTATGAAATCACAAGCGGCGATATTTTAGTTGACGGCGTGTCCATCAAGGATATGTCGCGTCAGGAACTCAGAGAAATCTTCGGTATGATTTTGCAGGAGACGTGGGTTATAAACGGTACTCTCAGAGAGAACATTGTATACAACCTTAAAAATGTTGACGAAAACAGGCTTAGTGAAATTCTCGAGGAGACCAACCTGAGCCACTATGTCGCTACACTGCCGGAGGGACTTGATACCGAAATCCAGAAGGAGAGTGCGCTCTCTGCCGGTCAGAAACAGCTTGTCACCATTGCAAGAGCTATGACCGAGAATGCGCCGATGCTTATTCTCGACGAGGCGACAAGTAACGTAGATACAAGAACAGAAATTCTTATTCAGAAGGCTATGGATTCTCTGACAAGCGGCAGAACAAGCTTTGTTATTGCGCACAGACTTTCCACCATAAAAAATGCCGACCTGATTTTTGTTATGAAGGACGGTAACATTGTAGAAACCGGTAACCACGACTCACTTATGGAAATCGGCGGACTCTACAGCGAAATCTACAATTCTCAGTTCAACTGATATTTCATATAAAGAAAGTCAGACTGCCTGTTGTATCAAGCCCTTTGCGGCACGATACGGCAGGCAGTTATTTTTTTATGCATTGTATGTAAACGATATTGAAAACAAGCGGTTGATGTGATATAATCAGTGTCAGAAATATAAATCAAAACTTGATGAGGTATAGAAATGGGTAAGATAAATAAAATACTGTCAATAATTATTATCTCTGTGATTATCGGCGCTATAGCATCAGGCTGCGGCACAAATCCGGCAATGACAAAAAACAATCAGGAAGCAGTCTCCGCTTCTTCGCAGATCAAGGAAAATGCCAAGGTAAGCTATCTTGGTCCGGAGGGAACTTACACGGAGGAAGCTACGCAATATTTCTTTCAGAATGGGGCGGCTTTTATTCCCGAAACCACTGTCCAAAAAGCCATTGAGGCTGTTGTATCGGGCAATGCCGACTATGCTGTAATTCCGCAGGAAAATACATTGGGCGGTGCAGTGACAAATTACGTGGATGCGCTGATTGCACAGAACAATGTATTCGTGGTTGGCGAGGTCATACTTCCCATCAGTCAGACGCTTATGGGAATTCCCGGCGCCACAGTCGATGACATACGGCTCGTATGCTCCCACACGCAGGGAATTAAGCAAACCGAGAAATGGAGAAAAGAACACCTGCCCAACGCGCAAACTCAGGAGATGGACAGCACAGCCGCCGCGGCAAGCTATGTCGCTGAAACGGGAGATAAAACAATCGCCGCAATAGCCGCACCGGGCGCGGCAAAATTGTATGGTCTTTCTGTTTTGGCGGAAAATGTACAGATTACCGACGCGAATAAAACACGCTTCTACGTACTCTCATCCACTAAACTTAACGAAGAAAAGCATACTCGCGCAGCATTTGTAGCCACTTGTGAAGCAAGCAAAATTGACGATATTATCGTTGAGATACACAATGCCGGCCTGGAGTTGGTGACAATTCACGACCGTCCGGAGGGCAGCCGTCTGGGATCTTATCATTACATCATTGAGGTTGAAAACCAAAACGGAATTACAGAGAAGCAAATAAAGGAAATCGAAAAAAACACCGAAATCCGCTGTCTTGGAAGATTTGACGCAATAGAAAAGCATAGTTGATGTAACTATGCTTTTATTGCATTCAAAACATCCGAAATATCCCCGTCTATACAGATACTTTGCTCCGCTATTTCAGACGGGCAGAATGCCTCGCCGTAATTTATGCAGGCATAAACGGCATTTCTATTTGACATAGTCATTTGCCAGAACGGATATTTGATTATTACCGGTGTATTTGCGCCCACGCCTAATTCCATATACAGTATATGGAGATTTTTATGTCTGCGCAGAAAGTCGGCATAAGCCGCGGAGGCTCTGTGCCAGCCATCATCCTCGACAAAGGAATCATCGGCGCGGAGATTGGTCGTGACATCCGAACCGTCATCAGGACATTTCGGGATAAGCTCATACGGTATTTTCATACTGATATTACCGCTGTCCGGCACACGGAACACGCCGTGCTCATCCTTAACAAAACCCTGCGATTTCATTGCGCTCATTACCCATTCTTCGTTATCATAGGTTTTTCCGTTCCCACCGTCTACTGTCTGGAACAGTCCGTAATCGCCCTGTGTATAAAACAGCCGCTTTTTATCAAAGCCTGCTCGTTGAAATTGGTGATCTACATTTGTTGTAATCACAAAATAGTCCTTGTTACTCACTAAAGAAAGCAGTTCTTTATAAGTCGGTTCAGGCGCGTCGACATAGCGGTTGTAATATATATGTCTTGCCCACCACGCCCAGCGTGTTTCGGCATCGGGGAAAGGATAAAAGCCACCGGAATACATATCACGTATACCGTACTTCCCGGCAAAGTCAAAGAAATAACGTTCAAACCGTTCTCCGCTGTATACAAGTCCCGCTGATGTGGAAAGTCCGGCGCCCGCACCAATCACAATAGCATCCGCTGTTTCGATTTCCTTCTTCAAACGGTCAATTTTCTCTTGCCTCGAATCTTTTCCGTATGTCGTATTTCCTCCAAAATACCTGACCGCACTAAGACCTCTTTGTATACTCTCCCGGTAGCCGTTTGGCATTTCATCATATAAATTCTTCATAGTATTTCTTGTCCTCATCCTTAAAAACATTGAAGATTACTCTTTCCATTGCGTCCGGATGCTCAGATAACCAGTCCTCAACGGTTCTGACGGCAATCTGCGCTGCTCTCTTATTCGGAAAACGGAATACACCTGTTGAAATACAGCAGAACGCAACACTTTTGATGCCATTTTCCATACATATATCCAATGTATTTTTATAGCAGTCAGCAAGGGCTTTTTCTAAATTATGAGTAAGCCGGTATTGTACTATAGGTCCCACGATATGTATAACCTTCTTTGCCGGAAGATTATATGCATCCGTCAGCATAGGAACGGCTGTCGGCTGCTCGTAATCCCTGCCGTACCTGCTCCGAAGCATATCCATTTGCTTGCTGCACTCGTTTCTGAGCTGTACACCTGCAAATGTATGGATACAGTTGTCGATACAGGTGTGCATCGGAACAAAGCAGCCAAGCATCTGCGAATTAGCCGCGTTTACAATCGCGTCTACTGCAAGTCTTGTGATGTCACCCTGCCAGACAGATATACCTTCCCGTATCTCAGGGATGTCCTTAAGCTCTACTATACCATTCTCACGAATGCGCTGCTGCAGATAGTCATTCTGCACGGTAAGGACAGTCTCATCCATCTCTCCGGGCATACGTATATTCATCAGCGAGCGCAGTATACGCCGTTTTCCCTCCGTATCGTCCGGCACTTTCAAATCCTTATATTCAACAAAATCCGCCTTGAATTTCTCTACCAGATAATCGAGCCGCTCTTCCTGCGTTGTTATACCGTTCATATTCGTCACCTCTTAGTAACATTGCATCGGAGTGCCATAAATTTATTTTGAAGAAATCATATATTTCAGACTGCAGGGGGTTGCCCGTATTTAAAACGCAGATAACCTCGTGGTGTATAAAAATATTTTTTCTTGAAAATGGTAAATTATTGTTTATTCTTTCTTTCCCTGTTCCACCTGTCGAATTTCATCCTGCGAGGCGTCTTTGAGAGAATAGGTGTCAAATGAGGCAGAATTCGGGAGCTTGATTTCAATACGGGTGATTTTGTCCATCTTAGCCTGACCGCTGTAAAGGCTGAGATCAAACACATGACCGCCGCGCGTTCTGTCGGCAGACAGAAAATGCAAATGCCAACCCGGAGCGTTAATTCCATCCATAAAATCCGGATAGTAAACGCAGACCAATGTTCCGTCAATCTCGTCAAAGAAAAAATCACGCTGGTTGTTTTGCAACATTTCCTTTAGTGTAACATGGTGGGTCAGTTGTCCTGTCTCAGACCGGGCACAAACCCGCTTAAAATTACCATCTATGCGAACCATGTGCATACTGTTGAGTCCGAATATCTCCTCGACACGCAGAGTCAGAATATCTTTAAGCGTTTCAATATCCGGCACCTCCTCCAGATGGAAGCTGCGCCAGTTGCAAAGACGGGAAACTGATGCGAAGGGAACACCGGTTTCGGATGGTGTTCTCGTCACGGTACCGTCTGCCATAGCACGATAACATACTCCGTCCACAACAATCATTTCACCGTCCACACCCTCAAAAGTACCAAGCCCCGTGTCTCCGTGTTGTATCAACTCTTCCACGGTAATCACGGCTCTGTTATATCCCATAGCCAGAGCTTGTAGCGTGGACACCTGAAACATACTGTGATCCGTTCCGCCTATAAAGTCAATTATTTCTTGTTTAAGCATTGTCAGTACCCTCCCCGTACCTTTAAGTAATCGCCGATTAAATAGATATCGCCATCCTCAAAGCTGTCACTTATTTCCACCCATTCATCTCGCGGTAAGTAAGCAAGGAATGTCATATTCCGATAACATATTTTGCAGAATTTGGATTATTTATATACTATGTATATTATAATTGAATATATATTAAAAGTCAATGTACTTACTTTTTTAGGTCTGTTTTTATATTATTCAATTTTACTTACATCCGTATTTTTTCTGTCACTTTCCGCATCAATTGACGGATCTCTTCGCCGTCCTCAAGGGATTCACAGTGTTCGGGCAGGAAAACTCGTCAACCGGGAAATCCGTAGGCAATAAGTAAAATGTTATTCATATGCTTCAAAGCCGCCAACAGGCTCGTTATTTTCATACCACACGAACGCTTTATAATTGCCGCCCGACGGAAGCTCAAGCCTCAAATCGCCGCTCTCTATCGCGCTTGACTTAACCGATACAAGCGCGTTGGTTTCGTCATATTTGGCGAAGTATGCGCGAAGCGCTCTGCCTGTGTTATTGTACTTTATATTAAAGGCAGCGTACGTTTTTTCGCCTTCAGTTTCTATTGTAATATCCGCGTCAATGCCGTCTTTGTCCTCAACTCTTGCAGACAGATTAAGCTCCTTTATATTCGTCACCGACCACGTCGTGCCCGCAACTATAAGATAACGATATTTGCCGCTAAGCTCCGTAACCGCGTTTTCACCCGCGCCTGTGCCTAAGATGTCGGCGCTGTAAAGACTTGCAAACGCCTTGTAAAGATTTGAGTCCTTGCTTGCAAGGTCGGATTGGGTATTGCCGAGCTCTGACGGCGTTTTAAGTATGTCATCGTTGTTTGTGCCGAGATACATCACCTTTGCGGTGCCATCGCCCTGCATTGTGATTTCCGAGAGGTCAAACACCTTGCCTTCGCCTGCGTCAAACACCTCATATGCGACATACGGCGAGCCGCTTCTGTTTGCCGCCCACGCTGTTGCGGTGTCGCCGTCAAAGGAATTTTCCGGCGTGCCGGCTGTTCCCGACGAGTAGCTTGTCACGTAGTAGTCAGCCAAATCAAGTCCGGCAGGTCTTAATGCTTCTATCGCATCCTTTATGAGAAGGCACGCTTCATTGACGTCGCTTTGTGTTGTCTGTGTGCCGTTCTTTACGCTGTCAACCGTTGCTTGAAGTGCGACAAGAGTTTTCTCGCTGTATTCATCGGTCTGCTGCAATTTCGCTTCGGCTTCGGCGATTATTGAGTTGAGCTTGGTTTTATTGACAGTTCCCTCGTCCTTGCTTGCAGTCACCTTTTCACCGTTGTAGCTCAGCTTCGCAGCCGTAATTGTGTCGATTTCGGGCGCGGTTGAATTTACAAGCTCACTGAACTGATAGGAATTGTCATTGTATATTCTGATTGTGTTGTCACCGGCGCTTAGCGGTACCTGTATATCCATTGTTTTATATGTATCCCAGCTCATTGTGTTTCTGAAATACACCGTTTCAGGCTCGCTGTCGTTCACCTTAATCTGCGCGTAACGCTCCACAAGGTCTATGTTGTACGGGTGAACATAGGTTGAGCCGTCCGTCTTTTTCATAACGGGTGCAGGCTCGTCATTTGCGTAGCGGATTGCAAGGTTATACACGCCTGCCGACGGCGCGTTCAGCTTAAACTCAACATAATTATCCTCGCCCTTGTCCGTATCGGCCGCATTCTGACCTATGCCAAGCGCGGTTATAACAGAGCCGCTTACCGAATACGGTCTTTCCTTGTAATACGGCGTTGTGCCGTGGATTGTCATTTTATCAGCTGTTACAACGGTTTTTGCCGCCGCTGTTTTAGAATCGTCATATGCTAACGTGATCTTTTTCGTTTTGCCGCTTACGCCGAGCGTATTCGCGCCTTTTGCAAGATACACCGTTTTGTCAACAGATATATCCTTAACCGATGCTCTTGAATATGTCATAGCGTCGGGCGCGTAATCAACCGCCTGCTTTGTGACTGTAAAGTCTGCGTCGCCCGTTATATTATAGTAGCCCTCAACAGGTGCAACGGCTGTGACCTTTGTTGTGCCGTCATTCTTAAACGCTGTGTGCTCGCTCAGGTCAATTTCAAAATCATAACGCTTTGTCGCGTCCTTAACCAAGTCAAGGTCGAGCTTATCCACCGCCGCGCTAAGCTGCAAATTGCCCTTGCTGCCCTGATCCTCAATTATCTGCGTGAATGTGATTGTATGCTCGCCGGCAGTAAGGTGCGCGTCAAAATTATAGTGGCGTCTGTAATTCCACGTAACGGTTGTGTCAAGGTAAATCGTTTGCTTTTCGCCGTTGTCAATCTGTACACCAAACGGCAGCACCTGTCCGATTGCGCGGTTCTGTCCGCCGTTGTCGGGCTTTAAAGTCTGCGCATTTACATACGGCGCCTGCAGCGAGTAGAAAAGACCTATATCGTAAATACCGTCCTCCGGTACATCCACCGTGAACTTAACACCGTCACCGGTGTTGTTTATGCTGCCGACTTCTTTTCTGCCCGAAGCGGCAAACGTGCTCCAGCCAACCTTGTCATAAGCCTTTGCACCGCCTATAAGCGTTGCTTCCTCGGCTTCATATGATAGCGTGGTAATTTTTGCGCCGCTCATCTGTGCGCCTTCATCGTCTGTCGGAGTTACAACAGCGAAAAACGCGTCCATTTCGTCTGTGTCCGTAAGCTGCAATTTTAACGTGTTACCCGTCACATTAACCGCGCCGTCAAATACAACTTCCGGCTTATAGTTTGTACCGACCTGTCCGGAAAAGCTTACGCCGTAAATTTTTACATTCGCCGCGCCGTTTGCGCCGACCAAATCGGTGGAGTTCATATTGTCAAGATAAACCGTTTCCTTGCCGTGCTTATCCTCGCTGCCGCCGAAAAGCGCGTATGCCATTTTTATATTATCATCGTATGAGGTCACGCCGTAAAATCTCGTATCGGCAAAAGCGGGCGCGGTCAGGGCGCACTGCTCGCCTGTCATCTGCGCGTACCAGTGATACACCCACCATGTCGAAGCGGGGCTGTTCTGGTCCGCCGCCATTTCATTCAAGGAGTTCGCCATCGCCCAGTACGCCATACAGCCGTCCATATCCTTATCCTCAAACATTGAAAGCCACTTCACAAGTCCGCCCGGCGCGCCTATGTCGTAATGGCGCGCGTACTCGTTTACAAGAAGCTGCGGCATATTGCCCTCATCGTAATATTTGTTCATAGAGGTGACAACCGAGTTATAGTTAGAGAAAAACTTTGTCATAGAAGAGTCGCCAAGCTCATGCCACGTGATTATCTCCGGCAGACAATTATTTGTTTTACAATAGGAAAGGAAATTGTCATAGCTTGACGCGTTGAAGCCCGCAAAGTTGGGGCCGGCGCATTTTGCGTTCGGGTCTATTGCGTGAACCGCGTCATAGACCTTTTTAAACGCCGCCTCAAGTCCTGCAAGGTTTCTGCCGTACCAGATATTATCCGGCTCGTTGAACAAAACGTAGCTGTAACGCGCGGCTTCTGTTGCGTTCAGCTTATAGTAATTACCGTCGCTGCCCAAAAACGCGCCGTTTTCTCCCTGCGCCGCCTTGTCGCAAATCATACCGTAGAGGATTTCCTGAACAGTCTTTATATATCCGTCAACATCAAGATTACCGCTTGCGTCAAAGGGGGCGTTATACGGCCATTCAAGATAGATGTCCTGCAAGTAAACCTGTATCTGCTGTGCGCCGCCGATTAAGTTTGAGGAAAGCGTTCTTATCGCGTCGCCTGTGGGGTGCTGCAAGCCGCCCAATGCCTTTTGTACCATTACCTTTGGCTTCAAGCCCTGCAAAAGGTCTATGGACGGGACATTTATCTCCGAGGTGCCGTAGAGAAAGCCTGTTGAACCGTGGTAGAGCGCGCTTCTTTGGTTCATATCGAAGTGCAGCTCCGCGCCGTTTTCGTTTGATATGACAAGATTACCGTTGTCGTTTGACACGGTGTAGCCGTCATTTGTAACCGTTATGCCCGATATATCCGCGCCGGCGCCGACTGTTCCGAGTGTGCGGTTCGAGGGGCTGTCCATTGTAATTTCAAAGGAACCGCTCCAGCTTGCGCCGATGTTCAATTTTGCGGTGGTTGACTGCAATCTTATCTTGCCCAGTGTCGTGCCGCTGTTTATATTTACGGTTGCCGAATCCGAAATGTTTATATCATAGCTTGTATTGCCGGAAAAAGTGACATTGTTAAGCGTAAGAGTGCCCTGCTTGCCGCTGCCTGACGAGCCTACGCCTATCGCCGCCTGACGGACAGTTGTAACGGCAAAGCCGCTTACGGTGCTGTCAGTCAGAGTCATTGTACCGCAGCCCTCCCATATACCGACCTCCGGCTTGGTGTTACCCGAAAATACAACATTATTAAATACCGAATTTACATTTTCATTCTGGTAAATCGCGCTATTTCCCGTTGTTTCTGTGCTTGTAAGCTTATGTCCGCCGCCGTTTACCGTCACAGACGCCGTTATACCGCTGTTTGTGACATCAATGTCATTACCGAGCGTGTAAGTACCCGCCGCGGCAAGCGCCATTTTGAGCTCCGAAAGCGTTGTGATATTCTCTCCCTCCGCGAATACAACACATACGCTCGCAAGCGCAAGTGACAGCGCCGCAATAATGCTTATAACTCTTTTCCCCATCATAACAGTTCCTCCCGAATATCTTATTTGAAAACATACTATCACATACGCGCGTTATTTTAAAGACGCTGATGTTGACAATATGTGTCATAATGTGATATTCTGTAATAAGAATTATATGTGAGGTCAGACATATGGAGTATTTTTTCAGAAACTATTATCTTGCCACAAGCTATGTTCTTACGGATATATATCCTATTCAGTACGGCGAGCAGCAGTGCGAGGAGGGATACGCTTTCGGTCCGCGCATCCGCAGCAATTATATATTGCATTATGTGTATTCGGGCTGTGGTATTTTGCGTATCGGAAATCAGGAATACAGCGTTAATGCAGGGGAGCTGTTTCTCATTAAGCCAAATCAGGTCGCATTTTACAAGGCGGATACGAAAAGTCCGTGGCTTTACAGATGGATTGAATTTAACGGCTCCATGGCGGAGCGTATTGTGTCAGCCTTCGGCAAAGACGATGCGCGACCTGTTCTTTTTGACGATGGCGGTGTTATCGGGGATAAGTTTATTGATTTTATAAGCCAAGGCAAAATGGCGTTTGAGCCTGCAATGGAAAGGTTTTGGGGAATTATTTCCGGGCTGACAAAAAGCTCTGCCGACTCCGCACCGATCCGTTCGCAGGATTATGTGCAGATGGCAGAGCAGTATATGAAGGATAATCTTCACAGAAAAATCAGCATAGACGGTATAGCCGCGCATATCGGCATAAACCGCAGCTATCTGAGCAGGCTTTTTAAAAAACATAAAAATGTCAGTCCGCAGCAGTATCTTGTAATGCTGCGTGTAAATACCGCCGCGCAGTACCTCAAAAATACCGACATTTCAATTATAGAGGCGGCGCGCAGCGTCGGATATAGCGATTACCACGTTTTTAACAAGGCGTTTCATAGCCATTTTAACACCTCACCGTCCGCGTGGCGTAAAAAACAGTTCTGGCAGCAGTCGTTTATTGATGATAATTCTTAGCATTCCCTCGATTCATTAGTGTCCCGCGTACCATTCGTCATAGTCAAGCCGATCCGGTACAATCCATTAGACTTTCTTTCGCTCCGCGCAGACACAAAGCGGTGTCATATTCTCTGCGTTTTCCCACAGAAACGCCTTAATCGTATCAGCGCCGGTTGTGTTGAGGTCTGCGGGCATTTCCAGCAAAGTCATTTCTGTATTGTTGAGGGTGACACTATCCTTTATCACAACATCAAGCAGCGCGTTGTTTGCATAGGCGGCTACTGCAACGCACGCCTCTCTGTTGTCCGGCGACTGCACGACTATTTCATTGTCATCATTATCAAATTCTATATTATATCCCCGAAGCCTCAAAACGAGGTGCAATGTTGATTCTTTTCCAATATTGTAGTCTGCGAGCGTGCGTCCGTCCTCAAGCTGCTTTCCGGCAAAAATAAGCCGCTGCTGATCGGGCGGTATGCCTTCCTTTTCCTGCATTTTCTGTTTGATATTTTCAATCGTATCAGAGCTTTCAACCTCAAGGGTAACGGTCTTTCCCGTCAGTGTTCTTACAAAAATCTGCATCGCCGACGCGGATATTTGCCATAACGGCAACGCTAACGCCATAATTAAAATCGCAGAAATAATTCGCTTTTTCATATTTTTTCTCCATCTTATATCAATTTGTACTTACCTATATATTATATATGAATATGTGCCGGTAAGTCAACTTCCTGTTACTAAAAACACTTCCTCGTCAAAGCAGAGAAGTGTTTTAGGTTATTATTCAGTTTTACTTACATCCGCAATTTCTGTCGTTCGCACTTTCCACAAACGGATCGTCTCCGCCGTCCTCAAGGAACTCGCAACGCTCGGGTGGGAAGAATTCGTTGCTGCGTTTGCCCCATATAGACCATATTGGTGTATTGGTTGGAAATGGCTTGGTTGTGCGGTTTGTTTACACGCGCAATTCTAATTGCTTGATAATATCTACATCAGCAGGGCAAAACTCGTAATCGCTTAATCGTTCACGAGAAATCCATTGTATATCGTCATGAACCTTCCTTTGTATTGTTCCCGATAATATACGCACATTGAAAAATGTAAATTTAATAAATCTGTCCGGGTACTGATATTCTGTATTTGCAAATACACTTATTGGTTCAATCGCTATGTCAAGCTCCTCCTTACACTCTCTTACAATACATTCCTCAAGTGTTTCACCTTCTTCAAGCTTGCCTCCCGGGAATTCCCACAGTCCTCCCATAGAGCCGCCTTTTGCACGCTGACATATAAGTATCTCACCTCTGCCATTTTTTATTATTGCGGCTGCTACTGTTATTGATTTCATAATGACTCCTTCCGTAATACAAATTGTAGAGAAAAAAGAAGCGAGCAGATTGCCGTTTAGCAAGGCGCAGTCGTACATGTGTACTTCAAGCCTTGATA
>ODAI014101756.1_pt1 | contig 12368 bp, 11 predicted proteins | sample 1539321 | NCBI WGS metagenome assembly ODAI01 (sample SAMN02144231, study PRJEB22623) | gut metagenome | biome: sheep rumen | host: Ovis aries | place: New Zealand
CTGCAGTTGTTTGGGAAGAAATAAAGGCAAAAGGTTTGTATAATTCGCAAAAAGCAGTATCTTTGCAGCCTGAAAATAGAAGAAACTAACTATGAAGTCAAAAGGAATACTTTTGCTAATGCTCTGCAGCCTCTTCCATTCTGTAGGCCTTTCGGCACAGGAGGAGTTGGTAAAGTTCGGAGGCTTTGACTCATGGATAACTCGCTCCATCAAAGAGAGTCTGCTTGTAGGCGGCAAGACACAAACCCTGTATGAGGTCGGTCCGAAAGGTACTTTCGATGGTGCTCGCCCCTACACCAATCAAGGCGGTTCGCCTTGGGGGTGCAGCAACATCTATGCCAAAGTGGCGGGAGTTGTCAAGACCAATGTCAGCGTCTATCCCGATACGCATAAAGGCGGACAGTGTGCCAAACTCTATACTCACCTTGTCAACTGCAAAGCTATCGGTGTGGTCAATATCAGCGCCCTTGCCTCCGGAAGCCTTTTCCTGGGCAGTATCATTGAACCCATCACTGGCACGAGCAATCCGATGAGCAAGATGAGTATGGGCGTTCCCTTCACCAAGAAGCCAAAGGCAGTGAAGTTCGATTACAAATTCAACACACCAGGCGGCGAACGCATCCGTGAGACAGGCTTCAGCAGGCGCCAGAAGGTTGCTGGAAAGGACATGGGACAAGTCACATGTCTGTTGCAGAAGCGCTGGGAAGATGCCGACGGCAAGATTCATGCCCTGCGAATTGGTACGATGCGTCAGCGTTTCAGCCAGAACTGCGACTGGAAGGAGGGGCAGTCCTTCACCATTCATTATGGCGACATTACCCGCGAGAGTTTCTATCGGGAAAGCATGGGCTTGATGTCTGGCGGCAGTGATAGTTTCTACGCTCTCAACAGCAAAGGAAAGAACGTGCCCATTCAGGAAGATGGTTGGGCAGGACCGGATGAGACGCCGACCCACATCATCCTGAAGTTCGACAGCAGTCATGGTGGCGCATACGTCGGCACTATTGGCAACACCCTTTGGGTCGATAATGTGAAGCTTGTTTATTAAATAGTCTATGCGCCCCTATTATCTCGTACAGGAGAACTTGCTTCGTCGCAATCTGCAACTGATTAAGAGAGTTGCCGACGAAGCCGATGTGGAGATAATCCTTGCTTTCAAGGCCTTCGCTTTGTGGCGCACCTTTCCAATTTTCCGCGATTTCATCGGTCATACCACGGCAAGTAGTCTCTGCGAGGCCAGGCTTTCGTTGGAGGAATTTGGCTCCCTCGCTCACACTTATAGTCCGGCTTATGAGGAAGAGGAGTTCGACGAGATACTGCATTGCAGTGGTCACGTCACCTTCAATTCCCTTTCGCAATATGAGCGTTTTGCTTCAAAAATTGCCCATTTCACCGAGCATTCTGTGTCTTGTGGGCTTCGTGTCAACCCAGAATACAGTGAGATAGAGACTGAGCTTTACAACCCCTGTGCACCAGGCAGCAGGTTTGGTGTGCTCGCCGAGCAGTTGCCGGAACAACTTCCTGCTGGCATCGACGGTTTCCATTGCCATTGTCATTGCGAGAGTCCGGCTTCTGCGTTGGAACAAACACTGGAGCATCTCGAGGCGAAGTTCAGTCGTTGGTTCCCTCAGTTGAAGTGGCTCAACCTTGGTGGCGGACACCTGATGACGCGCAAGGATTATGATGTGGAACACCTTATATATATATTAAAGGGTCTGCGCCAACGCTATCCTCATTTGCACATCATCCTTGAACCGGGCAGTGCCTTTGCTTGGCAGACGGGACCCTTGGTGGCTCAGGTGGTCGATATCGTGGAGAACCATGGCATCCGGACTGCCATCCTTAATGTTTCCTTCACTTGTCACATGCCCGATTGCCTGGAGATGCCTTATCAGCCAGAAGTGCGTGGAGCCGAGAGCTTGCCTTTCGAGGCTGCCTCACAGCCTGATGCTAAGGCACAGAACATCTACCGGCTGGGCGGCAATAGTTGCCTGAGCGGCGATTACATGGGCAGTTGGAGGTTTCCCGAACCGCTTGAGGTGGGACAGGAGATTGTGTTCGAGGACATGATACACTACACGACGGTCAAGACCACAATGTTCAACGGCATCATGCACCCCTCGATTGTTCTGGAGCATGAGGACGGCACACGCGAGACGCTCCGCACCTATACATACGAGGACTATAGGGACCGTATGGATTAGGAGCCTTCCTGCTTTCCCTTTGGGAAAGAGTTTATGGACGAATGCCTTTTAGGATAATTCCCCTATCGTTTAGGGAAAACCCTTGCATTCCTTGTTGTTTTATGTCTTACCTTTGCACTGTGATTCAAAAACAAGAGTGCAAACAATAAAACAATACTACTATGAAAAAGTTAGTTCTTTCCCTGATGATGATGGCAGCCTGGATGGGTGTCAGCGCAATGAGTTTCGAGCGTGCTCAGGCAGAGGCTCTTTACCTGACGGACAAGATGGCCTATGAGCTCAATCTCAACGACCAGCAGTATAACGATGCATACGAGATCAACCTCGATTACTTCCTGAGGATTGATTCTCCGTCCGACCTTTACGGCAGCTACTACAGCTATCGTATGAGCGACCTTCGCTGCATACTTTACGACTGGCAGTACAATCTCTTTGTAGCAGCCGACTACTTCCTGCGTCCTATCATTTGGCGTGCAGGCGGTTGGTACTTCCCTATCTATAGTTATTACAATCGTGGCTACTTCTACTACAGCCGCCCGACGGTATGGGTTTCCTACTATGGTGGACACAGCCGTGCACATCACTATGGAGGCTACTACGTAAATCGTCGTCCGGTTTGGAACGGTGGATTCAGGGGTCATGACATGGGCCGTGTGGTTGCGCATCATGATGGTCGTCGTGGCGGAGGCATCTCACATTATCGTGGCGGTCGTGACGGTAGTCGCAGAATCAATGGCAACGGTTATCATATCGACATAGACGGACATCGTGGCAGCGGTTCTGGTCGTTCTGGTCGCGGCGGCAGCTCGAACTATGGCGGCAGCAACTACAACGGCAGTCACAGCGATGGCGGCATGAATCCTGGTGGCAGAAGTCATGACGGAGGCAGCCATAGTGGCGGCAGTCGTTACGGTGGCGGCAATCACGAGGGCATGAGTTCTGACGTTGTTCACAGCGGCTCTGGTCGCTCTTCCTTCGGAGAGTCGAGTTCTGGACGCAGCGGCAGCATAAGTCGTGGCAATTCCTTCGACGGCAGCAGCACTCGCTCGGACATCTCTCACATGAGCAGCAGTCGCATGGGTGGCAGCATGAGTGGCCGTGGCAGCTATTCTTCTTCTCCCTCTCGCAGCAGTTCGTTGGGCTATGGAAGCAGCCGCAGCGGTTCCTCCAGCATGGGCTACGGCTCTGGTATGAGCAGAGGTGGCTCAAGCTACAGCGGCAGCGGTTCTCGCAGTGGCGGCTTCAGTGGCGGTGGCTCTCGCGGAGGAGGCTTCAGCGGCGGCAGTCACGGTGGTGGCATGAGCCGTGGTGGTCGCAGATAAGACGACGGTCCATACATAAAAGCAGGAGTCCTCACATCAGTGGGGACTCCTGTTTGTATATAAGCGGAATCTTTAGGGTTGTTTCTTCCCCTATAGGGCGCCAGTCATTCCCCTATAGGGCGTTGGGCATTCCCCTATAGGGCGTAGCCTGTTCCCCTATAGGGCGTTGTGTCCCTGCTTACTTGCAGCCTGGGCACCAGGGCTTGAGCTGCTTGAAGAAGTCGTTGCCCTTGTCGTCCACGAGGATGAAGGCGGGGAAGTCCTCTACGGTAATCTTCCAGATGGCTTCCATGCCGAGTTCGGGATACTCCACGCACTCGATGCTCTTGATGCTGCTCTGCGAGAGGACAGCTGCCACGCCGCCAATCGTGCCGAGGTAGAAGCCGCCGTGTTTCTTGCAGGCATCCGTCACCTGCTGCGTGCGGTTGCCTTTGGCAATCATTACCAGCGAAGCGCCATTTGCCTGGAACTCATCGACGTAGGGGTCCATTCGGTTGGCCGTGGTGGGACCCATCGAACCGCAAGGATAGCCTTCCGGCGTCTTGGCAGGACCGGCGTAGAGGATGGGATAGTCCTTGAAGTACTGCGGCATGCCTTCGCCTGCATCGAGACGAGCCTTCAGTTTGGCGTGTGCGATGTCGCGCGCCACAATGATGGTGCCTCTGAGGTTGACGCGTGTCGAGACGGGGTACTTGCTCAGTTCAGCACGAACGGCATCGATGCCCTTGTCGAGGTCGATGTCGATTCCCTTGCCTCCTTCACCCGGCAGACGCAGTTCTTCGGGAATGAGTTCGCCTGGGCAGTCGTCCATCTTCTCGAGCCAGATGCCGTCGCGGTTAATCTTCGCCTTGATATTGCGGTCGGCAGAGCAGCTCACGCCCATGCCGATGGGGCAGCTGGCACCATGGCGAGGCAGGCGGATGACGCGGATGTCGTGAGCCAAGTACTTGCCGCCGAATTGTGCACCAAGACCAATCTTGTGCGCTTCCTCAAGGAGCTTCTTCTCGAGGTCGATGTCGCGGAAAGCGCGTCCCGTCTCGTCGCCCGTAGTAGGCAGCGAGTCGTAGTACTTGATGCTGGCCAGCTTGACTGTCAGCAGGTTCTTCTCGGCTGATGTGCCGCCGATGACGAAGGCGATGTGGTAAGGCGGACAAGCGGCCGTGCCGAGATGCTTCATCTCCTCAACGAGGAAAGGCAGCAGAGTGCCTTCGTTCTGGATGGTCGCTTTCGTCATGGGGTAGAAGTACGTCTTGTTGGCAGAGCCGCCGCCTTTGGCAACCATCACGAAACGGTACTCGGCACCTTCGCAAGCCTCGATGTCAATCTGTGCGGGCAGGTTGCACTTCGTGTTCACCTCGTCGTACATATTGAGGGGAGCATTCTGCGAATAGCGCAGATTGTCCTGCGTAAAGGTGTTGAACACGCCACGAGAGAGCGCTTCTTCGTCCTCGAAACCTGTCCAGACCTGCTGGCCTTTCTCGCCATGAATGATAGCCGTGCCTGTGTCTTGGCAGAAAGGCAGTATGCCTTTGCATGCCGTCTCTGCATTGCGCAGGAACTGGAGGGCGACGTACTTGTCGTTCTCGCTTGCATCGGGGTCTTTCAGAATTTGTGCAACTTGCAGGTTATGCTCGCGGCGCAACATGAACTCCACATCGTGGAAAGCTTGCTGAGCCAACAGCGTCAGTGCTTCGGGGGAGACCTTTACAATCTCCTTGCCTTCGAACTCGCTGACGGTCACGCCTTCTTTCGTGAGAAGACGGTACTCGGTCTTGTCCTCGCCCATCTGGAACATTGGGGCATACTTGAATTCAGCCATTATCTCTTGTTTATGAATTAGTGTATCTGTGGGTTATTGAGGGTCCTCCTCGTAATGTTGGAACAGGAAATCGTTGTAGGGATACTTCTGTACGTGCAGTTCCCTCACCTTATTGTATAGCACTTGCTTCAGGGTATCGACGTTGGTCTTCTCCTGAGCAGAGATGAAGAGGCATTGTCCTCCAAGCTTCGACATCCAAGAGTGAATCAGTTCGTCGAGCGAGACGTTGCGGGCCGTCGCAGGCGTCAGGTCGTCGGCATCCTTCTCTTCCCACGTGTAGGCGTCTATCTTGTTGAAGACAATCATCTGCGGTTTCTCGCTGCAGCCCAAGTCGGCCAGCGTCTTATCTACTACCTTTATCTGGTCCTCGAAGTCGGGATGACTGATGTCCACGATATGGAGCAGCAGGTCGGCCTCTCGAACCTCGTCGAGCGTGCTTTTGAAGGAATCGACGAGGTCGGTCGGCAGCTTGCGGATGAAGCCGACGGTGTCGCTGAGCAGGAAGGGCAGGTTATCGACGATGACCTTGCGGACGGTCGTGTCGAGTGTGGCGAAGAGTTTGTTCTCGGCAAACACCTCGCTCTTGGAAAGGAGATTCATGAGGGTGCTCTTGCCAACGTTAGTATAGCCCACGAGTGCCACGCGAATCATGCGGCCGCGATTGCCTCGCTGCGTCGTCTTCTGCTTGTCGATTTCCGCAAGACGTTGCTTGAGCAGGCTCATGCGGTTGAGGATGATACGACGGTCCATTTCGAGCTGCGTCTCACCAGGACCTCTCAGTCCTACCGAACCTTTGCCGCCACCACTGCCAGAGCCGCCGCCCTGTCGCTCGAGGTGCGTCCAAAGCCTTTGCAGTCGAGGCAGCATGTATCTGTATTGTGCCAGCTCGACTTGTGTCTTGGCATTCGCCGTCTGGGCTCGCATGGCAAAGATGTCGAGGATGAGTGTCGTGCGGTCCAGTATCTTGACCTTCAACTCGTTCTCTATGTTGCGGAGTTGCTTGGCAGAGAGTTCATCATCAAAGATGACCATCGAAATCTCCCTTTCGGCATCCTCTTCGGCCTGTATATAAGCACGTATTTCCTGCAACTTGCCTATGCCAAGGTAGGTGACGCTGTTAGGACCGCCCAGGCGTTGAGTGAAGCGACGCACCGTCTTTGCCCCTGCTGTCTCGGCCAGGAACTCCAGTTCGTCGAGGTATTCTGTCGTCTTACGCTCGTCCTGATTGGGTGTGATGAGGCCCACCAGCACCGCCGTTTCGGGAGAGTCATCGACGACATTGTGGTACTTGACGCTTGTCATGCCGTCCTCGAACGGCAGTGACGAGCGCGATGAATTATAGTGCTTGCTCCTCGATGTCCTCATTTAACTAATACTACAAGGTACTTGCTGACGCTCCAGAACTTCTGTGGGTCGGTGATGTGGAGTTCGTACTGACCTTGATTGTCTTTCGTCAACTGGTATGTGCCGGCTGGATGAGAAGACAGCAGCTGGGCACTTTTGCTGTAGAACTTGATGTCCTTGTCGTAGCGAATGTCAATCTTTGTGAAGTAGTTCTTGTTGAAGTCGCCGCTCTTGAGGACATCGCCGTTCGTCAGAATCTTCTGTTCCTTCAGCTCGCTCTTGGTGCCGAAGACGAACCATGCGCTATTGAGTTCCTTGTCCTGCTGCTGCACCTTCTCGGCCTTCTGCTTGTTCTCTTCTGTCAGCGAAGCCACATCGTTGCTGAGTCCGGCAATAGCCTCGCCCTGCGACTCGATGAGCGCATCCTTCTCTGCAAGGCTTGCCTCGAGTTCCTGAATGCGAGCAGACTGTGCGTCAATCTGAGCCTGAAGGCTTTCGATGGTCTTCTGCATCTTGGTGTTCTTGATGCTACTGTTCTTGAGCTTCTCCTGCAGTTGTGCAATCAAGTCGCGGTTCTGCTGCATGGCTTGCTTGATGAAGTCCATGTTGTCGCGAATGACATCTTTGCTGCTGGCACTCTCGGGGTTACCTTCTGCAATAGTCACACGACCCTCTGCTTCATTGATACGGCGGATGCCTTCCTGCACTTCGTTGAAGACGCCCAAGATGTCATCCAGTTCCATATCCTTCTCATTGATGATGCGCTGCAGGGAATCGCGTTCCTGCTGCATTGCATCCTGTTGTTGTCCACCTGTCATGTTGCAAGCACTCAAACCAAGAGCGCAGGCAACGAATAAAAGAATCTTTTTCATATCCTTAGTTTATAGGTTTAGATGTTTATCGGTTTATGAGTCTTTTCCTGCTACAACCATCACGAACTCGCCACGAGGCTCTGTTTCGGTGAAGTGCGCGAGGACTTCCTGAAGCGAGCCGCGTACGCTCTCTTCGTGTATCTTGCTTATCTCGCGGCAGACGCTGACTTGTCTGTCTGGTCCGAAGACCTCGATGAACTGCGTCAGAGCCTTCACGATGCGATGCGGCGACTCGTAGAAGATCATGGTACGTGTTTCTTCTGCGAGGGCTTGAAGCCGCGTCTGGCGTCCTTTCTTCTGAGGCAGGAAGCCCTCGAAGCAGAAGCGGTCGCAAGGCAAGCCACTGCTGACGAGTGCCGGCACGAAGGCTGTTGCTCCTGGCAGGGTGATGACTTCTATGCCAGCCTTTATGGCTTCGCGAGCGACGAGGAAGCCTGGGTCGCTGATGCCTGGCGTACCAGCATCGCTGACGACAGCAATCGTCTGCCCTGCCAGCAAGCGCTCCACGATGCTCTCCACCGTCTTATGCTCGTTGAACTTATGGTACGAGAGCATTGCATTCTTGATGTCGAAGTGCTTCAGCAGGTTGCCGCTTGTCCTGGTGTCTTCGGCAAGGATGAGGTCAGCCTCGCGCAGCACCTTGAGTGCCCGCATCGTGATGTCCTCGAGATTGCCGACAGGAGTCGGTACCAAGTAAAGCGTTCCCATACCTTATTATATATATTATCGCAGGTGCAAAGTTACAAAAAAAGTTCATAGTTCATAGTTCATAGTTCATAGTTTTTGGCTTTTTTAGTATTTTTCTTAACTCTTAACTCTTAATTTTTAATTTCTTTGTATATTTGTCCCTGAAAAAGACATAACAAAGATGAAAGACGTTGGTTCAAGCAATGGCGAGATGATGCGCAGAGGCAGAGTGGAGGTCGTGTGTGGCTCGATGTTCTCGGGTAAGACGGAGGAACTCATTCGCCGCCTTCGCAGGGCGCAGTTCGCTAAGCAAAAGGTAGAGATATTCAAGCCGGCCATTGATGTCCGTTATAGTGAGGAAGAGGTTGTCAGCCATGAGGGCAACAGCATTCCCTCCACGCCTGTCGATTCCTCTGCAAGCATCCTGCTCATGGCTCAGGAGAGCGATGTGGTGGGCATTGACGAGGCACAGTTCTTCGACGAGCATATCGTCGAGGTCTGCAATGAACTTGCAAGCAGAGGCATCCGTGTGATAGTAGCCGGACTCGACCTCGACTTCAAGGGCGTGCCGTTCGGTCCGATGCCAGCTCTCCTTGCCATTGCCGACGAGGTGACAAAGGTGCATGCCATCTGTGTCCGTTGCGGAGCGTTGGCCTACGTCAGTCATCGCATTGTGGCAGGCGAGAAGCAAGTCCTTCTTGGTGAGAAACAAGAATACGAACCGCTTTGCAGGGAGTGCTACGCCCAAGCCATGAAAGAAAAGAAAGAGGAGGAATAGGAATGTTAGAGAAAGAGATTACCTTCGACCGTGTTGTCAGATGGCTTATTGCGGCGCTTATAGCAGTAGGACTTGTATTGCTCATCAATCGCCTTTCCAAGGTTCTGCTGCCATTCTTTATCGCATGGATTATGGCGTACATGATTTACCCGTTTGTATGCTTCCTGCAGAACAAGTGCCGATTGAAATACAGAGTGTTGAGCATCGTGGTAGCCCTGCTCGTCGTATTTGCCGTCATTTCCCTTGCTGCCTTCCTTGTTGTGCCACCTATTATCGAGGAGAGTCTCAGAATGGCTAAGCTGATAACCGTCTATTTCCACGACACCTTTGCGTCGTCCGAATTCATGGCAAACATCCAAGGCATGCTGCAGAGCTATGCCAGCGACGACTCCCTGATGAAACTCCTGCAGCACAGCAGCGTGATGGATGTGGCAGAGAATCTTGTCATGAAGGCTTGGGAGTTCCTCTCCGGCACCATCAACTTTGCCATCGGATTGTTGGGAAGTCTGGTTGTTCTGCTCTATCTTTTCTTCATCCTGATGGATTATGAGAAGATATCCGACGGCTGGATTCGTTTCATTCCTGCCGGCCAGCGGAAATTCGCAAGCATGGTGGCTGGCGACGTTAAGAGCGGCATGAACGCTTACTTCCGTGGACAGTCGCTCATCGCCCTGCTCGTGGGCATCCTCTTCAGCATAGGCTTCCTCATCATCGACTTCCCGATGGCAATAGGCCTGGGACTCTTCATCGGCCTCTTGAACCTGATTCCCTATCTGCAACTGGTCGGTTTCATTCCCACCATCATACTGGCCCTCGTGAAGGCAGCCGATACGGGACAGAGTTTCTGGGTCATCATCCTTTGTGCCCTCGCCGTCTTTGCCGTCGTGCAAACCATTCAAGATGTCATCCTGACGCCCCGCATCATGGGGCACGTCATGGGTCTGAACCCAGCCATCATCTTGCTGAGCCTCTCCATTTGGGGCAGCTTGCTGGGTATCATCGGACTCATCATCGCCCTGCCGCTCACGACATTACTTATTTCATATTATCGTCGATTTATCCTCAAAGAAACAGACAAAGACATACAAAAACAGCCAGATAAAGAACAAAAAGCAGAGGGAAACAAATAATTTTTCATTTTTCATTTTTCATTTTTCATTTTTATTTGTACCTTTGCAGCCGCAAATGAATAATTTGCATTTAGGTTGACTCGCTAGCTCAGTTGGTAGAGCATCACACTTTTAATGTGGGGGTCTTGGGTTCGAGCCCCAAGCGGGTTACCAAAAAGAGAGGCTTTGGCCTCTTTTTTTGTGGAATATATGACAATTGCACTATTTAAGTGCATTTTTTTTTGTTTTCTGCACTATTTAAGTGCATTATTTGTATCTTTGCATCAGAAATCAAATAAAAGTGCTTTATGGATACCTCATTGATAGCTTATATGAACAGTCAGTTAGAACTGACGACTTCAACCTTCCACCGCTATATGTATGGTAAAGTTGATTGGAATGCCAGGATGTTTGGACTGGTTGGTCCCCGTGGTGTAGGCAAGACGACCATGATTCTTCAATACATCAAAGAACAAGGAGAAGGGCGTAGGATATTGTATGTCTCAGCTGACCATGTGTATTTCTCCACTCATACGTTAATAGAGGTAGCAGATGCGTTTGCTATGGAGGCAGGTGAGCAACTTTTTATTGATGAGATACACAAATACGACAATTGGTCGCGCGAACTGAAGCAGATATACGATTCTCATCCCGACATACATGTGGTATTCACAGGATCGTCGGTGCTGGATATATACAAAGGTGCAGCCGACCTAAGCCGAAGGGCACCCATATTCCTGATGCAAGGGTTGTCATTTCGCGAATATCTGGCACTATTTCATAACATAGAAGTACCTGTTTATTCTCTTGATGACATTCTATCCCATAAAACCACGATACCGGGAGTGTTACATCCGATATATCTGTTTCGAGAGTACCTGCGAAGAGGCTATTATCCTTTCTCTTCCGATGCTCACTTTGACATGGAATTGCGTCAGGTCATCAACCAGACGATGGAAGTGGATATACCTCAATATGGCAACATGAACGCATCTACCGGCCGCAAGCTGAAGAAATTGTTGGCCGTGATAGCCCAAAGTGTACCCTTCAAACCCGTGATGGAGACACTGGCTGCGGTGTTGGGGGTAAGTCGTAATGTTCTGCCTGACTATTTCCTATACATGGAGCAGGCTGGCATGATAGGCCAGTTGCGTGACAACACAGGAGGTATTCGTGGTGTAGGCAAGGTGGAAAAAGTGTATCTCGACAACACCAACTTGGCATATTTACTTGGCGGCAATGCAACAGACACAGGCAATCTACGCGAGACATTCTTCTACAATCAGATGCGTGTTACGACAGATGTTATCAGTTCACGAATTTCCGATTTTGAGATAAACAGCAAGACATTTGAAGTAGGAGGCAAGAAGAAATCAAAGAAACAGATTGCCGATGCAAAAGAAGGCTATGTGGTTCGCGATGATATAGAGTACGGCTCAGAAAGATTTATTCCCCTTTGGGCCTTCGGACTTACATATTAATAGAGCAGGGATATGTTCAAAGTCAAATAAACAAGAAAAGGGAGAGAAATTCGTTGCCTCTCCCTTTTGCTTTCCCGCTTGCGACTCTCACCAAGGGTTTAGATGAAATGAATTGTCTAATGCTAATTTCGTCGAACTTGCGTTAATGAGTGAAACTTGTGGCTTTTATTTCTGACGTTTGCAATTTGAAGTGCCATTTTGGCGCTTTGACAAAATGTAAGCATTTCGGCAGTTTTGCTTACAGGCGACTTTTTCCCGAATGCGTCAGAATCGCTTCTTTTGCCTCTGACCTTGTTTTTCGACCCCCGAGCAAAAATATGGGCTTAAATCGCGTGCGATTTCGCATCTGTCTCTGTCACAAGTTGTTAGAAGAACCTCTGCGCGACCGCCATTTTATCCCGATTCGTCATTTTGCTATCTGCGGATGGCAAAACGGGCCGTTTTGACCCGAAATTGCACACTTTTTGCAGTGAAGTTTCCACTAATTTCACACGAGAAATTTTCAAACGCGACACGTGAACTTTTCAAACTTCACGTGTGAACTTTTGAAAGGCCTCACGTCGAGTCGGCAAAATCGACGTGAAAAGTGCCCTTTTTCGACACTTTTCAGCGTGTGCAATTTCTGACACTTTGACGGCATTTCATGCATTTTTGCTTACATTATATCACATGAGGCAGCATTTGTCGTCTGGCATCCCAGAATATCCTATAACGAAATACGGATTAATATTATTTTCGTCGAACTGACGTTA
>ODAI011921285.1_pt1 | contig 12367 bp, 6 predicted proteins | sample 1539321 | NCBI WGS metagenome assembly ODAI01 (sample SAMN02144231, study PRJEB22623) | gut metagenome | biome: sheep rumen | host: Ovis aries | place: New Zealand
AATGAAAATCAAGAAACTTGAGATACACAATCTGGCATCCATCGGTCATGCCGAGATAGATTTTGAGCACGGTGAACTGGCAGGGGAGACCCTCTTCCTGATTACAGGTCCCACTGGGGCGGGGAAGACCACCATCCTCGACGCCATCTGTCTCGCTTTATACGATGACACACCGCGAATGACGGGTGCCAATGAGAAAAATGAGTGCTACACCGAAGTCGTCAATTCCGCCAGGGGTAGAAACGATGAACTTTTGGAGAAGGTTTCCCTTCAGTTAGGCAATAAAGGGCAACTGCTCCGCCGCGGCACTTACGAGGGATGGGTCAACCTGACTTTTGAGGCCGGTGACATCAACTATGAGGCAACATGGAGCATCAGTCGCTCAAACCAGCGTAGCAACGGCAAATTGCAGAGTTCGAAGCACACGTTGAAGCGTCTTTCTGACTTACAAATATGGAGCAAGAAGGCAGAAGTGGCGGCAATGGTGGAACAACTCACGGGCCTTTCTTTCGAAGAGTTTTGCCGCACCACCATGTTGGCTCAAGGCGAATTCTCCCGTTTTCTGCAAAGCAAGAAAGATGAGAAATCGAGTATCCTTGAGACCCTCACCCATACGGAGATCTATACGAAGTTGGGTAAGAAAATCCATGAACTTAAAAATCAGCGCGAAGAAGACTATAAACGGGCAGAAGAAGGCTTGAGAAACATCCGTCCGCTCACTGATGAGGAGATAAGTCAGCACAATGCCGAGATAGAGAGACTGTCGCAGGAGCACAACGGTGTGGGCAGCCGCATCCAGCATGCTTTCGACGTCCGTCAGTGGATGGAAACCGACGTCCGTCTGAAGGGTAGGGCAGAACAAAGTCAGAAGACCCTCTCCGAGCAACGCGCAGTTATCATTTCGCCGGAATACCTTGCCGAGAAAGCCGATATTGCAGATTTCGCGCTCACCATACAACCCCGCACCTGGCTCGATGATATCCGCGCTGCCATCAAGCGGCGCGAGCAACTTACCGGCCAGCAGTCATCATTCACAACCGAATATGGACTCTTGGCGGCCGCCATCATCCGACTTCAGGCCGATCAGACGGCAGAAGAGACACGTCTGGCTGAGACACAAGCGTGGCTCGACAGCCGGAAGGCGGATGCCGCGATGCTGACAAATGTGGGAGCTGTCGAGGTCAGACTGCGCCAGGTGTCGGAATACGAGGCCTCTCTCATACAGATAACGTCGAAGCGTGAAAAAAGCGTGGGACAGGTGGCCGTATCAGAGGAGGCCATCCACCATGCAGAGGAAAATGAGCGTCAGGCCTTCGAGAGTGAGACCAGGCAGAAGCAGCAGGTGGACGACCTCTCTGCCGCCATTGCCCGGATGGACTCCGCTGGTGTGCAGCGCCTGCGCGAGGAGCTGCAACGGCAGACACAGTCGGTGAATGAACTGAGCGCCAATGTGCGTCTGCTTGAAGAAGTCCGCAAGCGTATCGACTTGGTAGAGAAAGACTACAAGGCGGAAGTGGAGGACAAGCAGAGGCTTGAGGCCGCCCTTCCTGAGCAAGAAGAACAACAACGGAAAGCCAGAGAGAATGCTGAAGAAGCCCAGCTCATCTACGATCAGTGGCATGAGTCTCTCGAAAAAAGTTTTAAGACGGCCCGTTCCTTGTTGCGCAAGAATGACACCTGTCCGCTCTGTCAGCAAAAGATAGAGCACGACCATGTGCCCGACCCCGACTATGAGACGGTGCTCGGTCCCATCTTCAGCCGTAGGGATGAATACCAGAAGAAACTGAACGAAGCGACCGCACGGTTGGAAGCCAGCCGCCGGGAGTTGAAAAAGACCGGAGATCATCTGCTCTTGACACAGCAGCGATGGGAGAAAGAGAAGTCGGCCTTTGACCGGCAACTGGAAAGAGTGAGGCAGTCATATCTTGCTGCTGAAGAAATGTGCGAGGCATCAGTGAGTGCTGCGGGAGCACAGCTGAGGGATGAGGCTGCTGTCAATGCCGGACTGGTCAATGTCCAGCAGTTGGACGAGCGTGCCCGGGTGCTGTTAACTGCTATCGACAGTCAGATGGAAAAGGTGAGGGCCAAGGAAGAAGAAATCCGTCAGGCTCAGCAACAACTTGAGGTTGCCCGCAAACGACTTGAGGAGTTGAGCAAAAAGAGCAGCGATTCGCAGAAGAAAACGCTTCAGGCACGTCATCAACTGACATTGCTGCAGAACCGCATCGCTGACCTCGACCGCCAGATGTCGGAAACCAACAGACGTATAGAGGAGGCGAAAGAACTGCTGCGCCAGCAAATCACCTATCCCGGTTGGGAGGAAGAGTGGGACGCCAGCCATGATGCTTTTATCACCCGGCTCAAGGCCGACGGACAGCAATATGCTGAGACTGAGAAGACCCGCGCAAAATTGGCACAGACGACAGAGAGCCGCAAGACGCTGATTGCCAACGTTGTCGGCCTGCGCGATTCGGTAGAAGAGAGAGCACCCTTCGTCACTCAGGGACAGACGGCCACCGGTGCCCGTGTCGACGAAGGAAAGATTGTGGGCAGGTGGCAAAAACTCTTTTCTGATGTCACCTCATGGAAAACAAGTATGGAAGAAACCGCCGAGACCCTGAACGAGAGACGCAGGTTGGTGGACGAATTCCTCGGTAGTCATCCTGCCATCTCTCAGGACCGGTTGAATGAACTTGCGGCCATGTCGAAAGAAGAGGTCGATAGGACAGAGCGGAGGCACAGGAGCATCGAGGATGACATCAAAAAACTCGAAGGCGAACTCGCTAACATCGTCAAAGAGCAAGAGCAGCACCAGGCGAGAAGGCCCGAGATAGAGGAGGGATCGACCATAGAGACCCTCAGCGATGCGATCAGTCGGATGCAGGCGGAGCAACAGCAACTGGCCACACAGATAGGGACACTGAAAGCCACCCTTGAGGAGAACCGTAAGACGGTGCTGCGCCATGAGCAGGCCCTCGCAGAGAGAGACCGTCTGAAGGCCGAGTGGGACAAATGGATGAGGTTTCATGAGCTCTTTGGCAACAGTGACGGAAATAAGTTCCGCACCATCGCCCAGAGTTTCATCCTCCATCACCTGCTTCAGAAGGCCAATATCTATCTCAGGCAGTTCACCGACCGTTTTGAGTTGACCTGCCAGGCAGGGTCGATCACCATCCTCGTGAAAGACAACTACAGCAACCAGACCCAATATATTAAGGTGTTGTCGGGTGGAGAGAGTTTCATGGTCTCGCTGTCCCTCTCGCTTGCGCTGGCACAATTGCGGCCCAATCAGAAAGGCGTCGATATCATCTTCATCGATGAAGGATTCGGCACTCTTGACAAAGAGTGCCTCAATGCTGTGATGGACACCCTCGAGCGGCTTCACCAGATGGGTGGACGTCGCGTGGCACTCATCAGCCATGTCGAAGCCCTCAATGAGCGGATACAAGCCCAGATACAGGTGTCGCGTGTCGACCCGTCGCGGAGTGAGGTGAAAGTAGTGCGTAACTAAATAAGGAAAAGGTAGGGAAAACGCCTAAAAAAACAGAGACAGACATCGGTTAATCGAACCATTTTTCTTACTTTTGCATCCGACAAAAACAGAAGACAATGCCAGATTATACACAGAAGAAAAACAGCAAGCGGGCGACATCTCCGTCGCCCATAGATACCGGACTGGGGCACTTGCCACCCCAATCGCTTGAGACGGAGCGGCTTGTGCTCGGTGCTCTGATGATCGATAAGGATGCATTCACCGTGGTGAGTGAAATCCTCCGACCTGAGACATTTTATGAACTCCGCAACCAGAAGGTCTATTCAGCCATCCAGACCCTGAGCATCAACGAGCACCCTGTGGATATGCTCACCGTCATCGAGCAACTCAAGCGCGACGGCACGCTGGAAGATGTGGGCGGACAGATGTATCTCTATGAGTTGACCGCCCATGTGGCATCGTCGGCTCATGTGGAATATCATGCGCGCATACTGGCCCAGAAATATCTTGCCCGCCAACTGATTTCCTATGCCAGCGTGATAGAGACGAAGGCCTTCGACGAGACCAATGATATCGAGGTGGTGATGCAAGAAGCCGAGGGACGGCTCTTCGAACTGTCGCAGACCAACATGAAGCAAGACTATACGCAGATCGACCCTATCGTGAAGCGTGCGCTGGAAATCATGCAGTTGGCGGCCGCCAACACCGGTGGTCTGACGGGTGTGCCAAGCGGCTTCACCAAACTCGACGACATGACCTCCGGATGGCAGCGCAGCGACCTTGTTATCCTTGCCGGCCGTCCTGCCATGGGTAAGACATCGTTTGCCCTCTCCGTCGCCAAGAATATCGCGGTAGACAACCGCATCCCCACCGCATTCTTCTCACTCGAGATGAGCAATGTGCAGTTGGTCAACCGCCTCATCTCCAACACCTGTGAGATTGACAGCAAGAAGGTGATGAACGGTCAGCTCAACGACGCCGAGTGGGCGCGGCTCGACAAGAACATCCGTCTCCTCGACGGTGCTCCCCTCTATCTCGACGACACCCCCGGCCTGTCGATCTTCGAACTCCGCACCAAGGCCCGCCGGCTTGTGCGTGGGGAAAAGGTGCAGATTATCATCATAGACTACCTGCAGCTGATGAATGCCAGTGGTATGACCTTCTACAATCGTCAAGAAGAGGTAAGTACTATTTCCCGTTCGCTGAAAGGACTGGCCAAGGAGCTTAACATCCCTATCATCGCCCTTTCGCAGCTCAACCGTAGTGTGGAGAACAGAGGCGACAAGGCTGCCACAGGCGTGGATAGTCGTCGTCCACAGCTTAGCGACCTGCGAGAGTCTGGTGCCATCGAGCAAGATGCCGATATGGTATGCTTCATCCATCGCCCAGAGTACTATAAGATCTATACCGATGAGCAGGGCAACGACCTGCGTGGTATCGCCCAGATTATCATTGCTAAGCATCGTAACGGTGCCATTGCCGATGTCAATCTGCGCTTCATCGGTGAATACACCCGTTTCCAGAACTTGGATGATGACCAGATACCAGAGACAATCCCATCGCGCATGAATGCCCCATCACCCATTGGCAGTATGGCAGAGCCTCCTCTTCCAGAGCCAGGTTACTATCCAGAGCAAGACCCAGGCGTAGGTGGTGTACCATTCTAGTCAATCTCTGCCTACGTCAATGCCCTGTCGTGTAAAGCATATTACCAAGAATACTATGTTGGTAATAAAAAATAGTATAATAAGTTTGATATTTCAAGAATCTTTGCCACCTTTGCAATAGTGAAACTTAAATCTATCATTAATGTATCTATATCAAATGAAAAAAACGATTTTTTTGCTGGCTGCATTCTTTATAGGTGGAGCAGCTTATGCGCAACAGACGAATCCGCTTCTGCAGCATGAAGCCGAGATTACGGAAATCATCAAAAGTATGACGTTAGAAGAGAAAGTGAACATGCTGCATGGAAAAAACATGTTTTCTTCGGCTGGTATTGAAAGGCTTGGCATTGCCGACATGGAGTATGCCGATGGCCCATTTGGCATCCGTGAGGAAATGGAACCCCACTCATGGACACCGCTAGGGTGGGAGACCGACCGAGCTACATTCTTTCCTACAGGCTCTGCACTGGCTGCTACTTGGAGTCCAGAGATTGCCTATGAGTATGGCAAGGGTATGGCCATAGAGGCTAAGCTGCGTGGTAAGGACATGATTCTGGGACCTGCCATGAACATCCAACGTCTGCCAACCGGTGGTCGTACCTACGAGTACCTGAGTGAAGACCCAATCCTGAGCGGTGAACTGGCTGTGGGCTATACACTCGGTTCCCAAGATCAGAATGAGGCTGTCTGCTTGAAGCATTTCGCTGTGAATAGCCAGGAGAACATGCGTGGTTTCATCAATGCTCAAATCTCTGAGCGTGCCCTACGTGAAATCTATCTCACACCATTCGAGATGGCTGTGAAGAAAGCGAATGCTATGGGTGTGATGGCTGCTTATAATAAGGTGTGGGGCGAATGGTGCTCTGAGAACTTCAACTTACAGAATACCATTCTGCGCAATGAGTGGGGCTTCAAAGGTCTTATCATCAGTGACTGGGGTGGCACGCATTCTACCGTTGGAGCTGCTGTAGGTGGCTTGGATGTAGAGATGCCTGGGCATACTTACATGGGTGAGGCATTGGCAGATTCCGTAAGATCGGGTGCCGTACCTATGGAGGTGGTAGATTCGCATGTACGTAATATCCTTCGTGTACGTTTCGCCATCACTCCAGTCCCCAAGGACGTAGCCAATACCAAGGTGACCTCTCAGCCAGAGACTCAAGCCATAGCCTATAAGGTGGCTTCTAAGAGCATCGTGCTGCTGAAGAACGATGGTTTGCTGCCGCTGAAGAACGTGAAGACTGTGGCTGTAATAGGTGACAATGCTACCCGTACCATGGGCTTAGGTGGTGTAGGTGCTGGTGTGAAGACCCTCTATGAAGTGACTCCATTGGAAGGCCTACAGAATGCACTGAAGGGCAAAGCCAGAATCCGTTATGCTCGTGGCTATGAGCCTGCTCCACAGGCTCGCTGGGGACAGCAGCTTCCTGCTAATGCGATGGAGGAATATGCTAAGCGTATGGAGAAACTAAAGAAAGAAGCACTGAAAGTGGCTAAAGGTGCCGACGTGGTGCTCTTCATCGGTGGTGACAACCGTGAGGTGGAGACCGAGGGCTCCGACCGTACTACCATCCAGCTACCATTCCAGCAGGATGAATTGCTGAAGGCCATTGCCGAGGTGAATCCTAACATCGTGGCTGTGATGGTGGCTGGTGCGCCTGTGGATCTTCGTACTGTGAATCCTATTGCCAAGGGTTTGGTTTATAGTTGGTTCAACGGTACTGAAGGTGGTAATGCCCTGGCTGATGTGCTGACGGGTAAGATTGCACCTTCTGGTAAATTGCCTTTCACCCTACCCGAGAAGTTGGAGGACTCACCTGCTTATGCACTGGGTGTATATCCACAGACTGAGCAGGGTGGTGGCGATGTATTCGTGAATTTGGTGAACAATCGTGATCGTCAGGCTGCCCGTCGTGCTGATGCCGAGTATTCAGAAGGCATCTTCGTGGGCTATCGCTGGTACACCACTAAGAATGTGAAGCCTATGTATCCATTTGGTTACGGACTGTCCTACGTGAACTTCCAGTATGCTAATCTGAATGCTGACGTGAAGGATGACACCATCGAGGTGACCTTCGATCTTTCTAACCGTGGTCAGCAGGAAGCCGACGAGGTGGCACAGGTTTATATCGCTCGCCCTGATTCCAAAGTGGAGCGTCCTAAGTATGAGCTGAAGGGCTTCAAGCGTGTAGCTATTCAAGCTGGTCAGACCACTAAGGTCACCATTAGCATCCCTAAGGAGAACCTCCGTCATTGGAATGAGTTCCAGCATGCATGGAATGTAGAGAAGGGCAAGGCTGTAATCTACGTTGGTAGTTCTTCTGTTGATCTGCCTCTACAGACCACTATTGAGATTTAAGGCGAATTGGTAATAAATAAAAAAGGTGTGTTCAGAAGGACACACCTTTTTTATTTGGACTCCACTAGTGAATTATTTCTTCATACGAATCACGCGAACACCTGTCCAAGACTTGTTGCGACGAAGCATCTCCTTAAGCGAAACCTTAGACACCTCTACCTTCATGTCGGTGGTAGAAGCGTGGAGTAGGGCCAGGGTACCATCTACGTTGATGGCAATGCCCATGTGAGCCACGTCAAGACCAGGAGTGCTGGTAGTGATAGCGATGATGTCGCCGCTACGAATCCAGAAGAAGCCCTCGTCTGTGAGATAGTCCTTTGGTACATAGTGTACCTCCTGCCCAGTGATAGAAGCCTCTACCTGCTTCATTTTGGCCACATTGTCGGCAGAGAGCTGCAACTTAGGATAGTCGTTCACATGAGAGGTCATGTAGTGAATGTCAGTCTTCAGCGTGTGAGGGCTCTGCACGGCAGTGATATCCTCCAGAAAACCCTGCTTGATGCCATTGCTGATCCACTCCGTCATGTAGTGCAGACGAGAAGGATAGCCATCGATTACGCCATTGCGATAGCGAATCTTAGTCAGCCAGCGTGTGAAGTCCTGCTCGTTGACCTCCAGTGTCTGAGAATTCTCTGCCAATGACATGGCCAGCACATTCTCCACCAGCGTCACACAGTCCACCTCGTCGGTATTGAGAACCAACTGTTCCTCATTGTTCATGTCGAGCGTCTTAACACCATAAGGCGTATTGATGAAAGAAACAGCATTGAGCAGCATCTCATTACGCTGCGTCTGTGCCAGGGCAGTGGTGCTTGCCAACAGCAAGCTCGCCCCAAACAAGTATGTGATAATTTTCCTCATATACATTTTAATGTTCAGTTTTTCTTAATGTTCATTGCTGTGCGCACGAAGAAGATGATAAGGATGATGTAAGCCACCAGTGAGAGCAACTCAGAGAGCGGATTGGCCAGCCAAGTCTCATTCACCAGATTCACACCACCGAAGCGCATAGCTGCGCTCACTACACCCATCAGGGCACCACCCGCGATGAAGCCAGAAGCCAGCAGGGTGCCTTTCTCCTGACGAGCCTTGTTTACCTCTGCTTCCTTACTGCGGGTAGATACATACCAGCTGATGGCACCACCTACTACCAGAGGCACATTGAGCTGCAGAGGAATGAACATACCCAGTGCGAAGGCCAGGGCAGGTACACCACAAAAGTTAAGTATGATAGCTAGCACAGCACCTATGCCATAAAGCAGCCAAGGCGCACCCACACCGTTCATCAGAGGCTCTATCACAGCCGCCATGGCGTTGGCCTGTGGGGCAGAGAGCTGTCCGCTGGTGAATCCGTAGGTATCGTTCAATACTATCATCACCAAGCCAACGGTAGCTGCAGAAACGATAGTGCCCAGGAACTTCCAAGTCTCCTGCTTAGCTGGAGTAGTTCCCAGCCAGTAACCAATCTTCAAATCGGTGATGAAACCACCAGCCATAGAGAGCGCTGTGCAGACCACACCACCCATCACCAAGGCTGCCACCATGCCCTCAGGACCTCTAAGACCCACAGCCACCATCACTACAGAGGCCAGAATCAGTGTCATCAGCGTCATGCCAGAAACAGGGTTCGTACCCACGATAGCAATGGCGTTGGCCGCTACGGTAGTGAAGAGGAAGGCTATCACGGTGATGAGCAAGATGCCCACGATGGTGTGCAGCAGGTTGCCATGCATCACGTCGAAGTAGAAGAACAGCAGCACCAGAGCCAGTGTGATGATGGAGCCAATGCCGATGATCTTCATGGAGAGGTCGCGCTGTGTGCGCTTCACCTCCACATTGGCATTCTGCTTACCACCAATCTCTTTCACTGCCAGTCCTACAGCACTCTTGATGATGCCCCAAGACTTCACGATGCCTATGATGCCCGCCATGGCAATGCCACCGATACCTATGCTACGTGCATAGTTGGTAAAGATGTCCTCTGGGCTCATCATGCCAACAGGCGTGGTGATGGCAGGGTTCCACTGGTTGAGGATGGCATCGCCCCAGATGAGGTTCATGCCTGGCACGATGATGAACCACACCGCCAGTGAGCCAGCTGTGATGATGCAAGCATAGCGTAAACCTACGATATAACCCAGACCCAGCACAGCTGCCCCTGTATTGATTTTGAACACCAGCTTCGCCTTGTCGGCTATGGTAGCACCAAAGTCGGCCACGCGAGTGGTAAAGTTCTCGTTCCACCAGCCGAAGGTAGCTACGATGAAGTCGTACAGACCACCCACCAAGCCCGCTAAGAGCAGAGGCTTAGCCTGACTGCCGCCTTTCTCACCGCTTACCAGCACTTGCGTAGTAGCTGTAGCTTCAGGGAAAGGATACTTGCCGTGCATGTCGCTTACGAAATACTTGCGGAAAGGAATCAGGAACAAGATGCCCAGCACACCACCCAGCAGTGAACTGATGAACACCTGGGCGAATGTGACGGTGATCTCCTCTGGATAAGACTCCTGCAAGATGTAGAGCGCTGGCAGGGTGAAGATGGCACCAGCCACGATGACGCCACTGCTGGCACCTATGGACTGGATAATGACATTCTCACCGAGTGCATTCTTACGCTTAGCCGCACTGGACACGCCTACCGCAATGATGGCGATAGGGATAGCTGCCTCAAATACCTGTCCCACCTTCAAGCCCAGATAGGAGGCTGCAGCCGAGAAGAGGATGGCCATGGCAATGCCCCACAGCACTGACCATAGGTTGACTTCAGGATAAGTCTTGTCTGGACTCATCAACGGATTATAGACCTCACCTGGTTTCAGCTCACGAAAGGCATTGTCAGGTAAGGAAATGTTTTTCTCTTTATCTTCCATGATAGATTATTGATTGCTAATTCTTCAGACACTTATCAGTTGGTCTTTGGTATCATGTCTCCTTCAATGTAGAGGCGAGTGATCTCAGGTTCGGCATTGGTGCGGAGAGTGACCGACTTTCTAAAGTGTCCCAGCAGTTTGCCTTCGCCATTGTAAGTCACCTTGATGGTACCCGTCTTGCCTGGTTGGATAGGCTCCTGCGTATATTCAGGAACGGTGCAACCGCAAGAGGCCACAGCCTGATGGATCACCAATGGGCCATTACCAGTATTGGTAAAGGTAAACGTTGCCGTCACTACAGGGGAAGATTCAGAGAATGTTCCGAAGTTGTGCGTTGTCTTGTCAAACTCAATCTTAGCCTTGTTTTGTGCAGAGGCCAAGCAGATGCTCATTATCAGAGTCATCATCAGTAAATACAGTCTTTTCATCATTTTCACTTTAATGGTTTATAATAGTGCAAATGTAAATATATTTTCTATGAATATGTACATTCTTTTAGTCAAAAACTCTTAAAAAGTATTGTCACTCTCTGTTGGAGTAATACTTCATGAACTGGTGGCGCTCATAGATGGTGGGGTTAGGGAACTTAGCTGAGTTCAGTAAGCCCCTGAACTGTCCCAGATTCTGGAAGTTCTGCTCCTCCATCCACTTAGACAGCCCTTCGAGTGACTCGGAGATGATGCGTGTGCCGCTCTGATAGATGGCGCTGCACATCTGCACAGCATTTGCACCCATCAAGATGCACTTAGCCACACCTTCCCAGCCATGTATGCCTCTGGAAGCAGCCAAGCTCACGTTAGGCAGTTTACCACTCACGATGGCCGTCCACCTCAGCGTTTCATACAGCTCTTCTGGTCTGCTGAAGATGCTGCCTGGAATCAGCTCCATCTTCTTGAGGTTGACGTCTGGCTGGAAGTAGCGATTGAACAGCACAAAACCATCGGCACCATTGGCCTTCAAGGCATTTACCAGTGCTGTGACATTGCCCACATTCTGGCTGATCTTCACCGTGAAAGGAATAGTGACCACTTTGCGTACCTTCTTCACCACATCGATATAGAGGTCGCGCACCACAGCACCATTGTGCACTATGTCTGTAGAAACGAAGAAGAGGTTCAGCTCCAAGGCATCGGCACCAGCCTTCTCTATCTCTGAGGCAAACTCTATCCAGGCATCAGACTTATAGCAGTTGATGCTGGCAATCACTGGCACTGTGCAGACTTCCTTCGTACGCTTGATAAGGTCCAGATACTCCTGCAGCTGATTCTGTTTCATATAGCTGCGTAGGTAGTCTTCAGCCTCTGGATAATAGTCAGAAGTCTTAGACACCTGGTCTATCTGGATTTCAATCTGTTCCTCAAAAAGTGACTTCAGAACAATGGCACCTGCACCAGCGTCTTCCAATTCCTTACTCTTGTTTGGGTTTCGTGTAAGTCCAGAACTTCCCACGATAATAGGGCTTTTCAATTGCAGCCCTGCATACTGAGTCTTGAGGTCAATCATATCGTTTTTCTCGTTTATGTTATATTCTTGGCTGCAAAGATAATAAAATAGGTGTAAAAAACACCAAAGCCATTCGGTAAAATGAAAAACTATGATTAATTTTGCATCCAAATTTTATTCCAAACAATATTAAAAGCATTTTTAAACCCATGAAACAATTCAGTCTGAAAGGATTTGTTCTGGTGCTTACTCTTCTTCTGACTGCCTGTGGCGGGAAGAATGGTCAGACCTCTCATGCTGTAGATGCTGCTGTGGAGACAACAGTAGGTGCAGCGCAGATAGCCCCTCAATATGCAGAGGGATTCAAGGTGAAATACCTCAATGATGGGGTGCGACTGGTGGACATCGCCGATCCAGAGAACGAAAGCGCCCAGACCTATCACTTCGCTCTGGTGCCCAGAGGCACGAAGCCTGCATCTGTACCCTCTGAATATCAGGTAGTGGAAACGCCAGTACGCCATGTGATCTGCATGAC
>ODAI011100553.1_pt1 | contig 12366 bp, 15 predicted proteins | sample 1539321 | NCBI WGS metagenome assembly ODAI01 (sample SAMN02144231, study PRJEB22623) | gut metagenome | biome: sheep rumen | host: Ovis aries | place: New Zealand
AGTTGTTCCGTTGATACCAACAATAATGACTTCTTTATATGTACCTTCTGCAAGAATAGCATTGCCATAATGCAAAGCGCCATTGACTGCAAAATTTACAACGGCACTATATGGATTCTTGCCGCCTGATACAAGTTCAATGTCACCATTCTTTGTCAGTTTCTCCAGTTTTCCTTTAGAGCCTTTTGCTTCGGTCATAACAGGAATATCCCTGCGTGTTTTGTTCTGCAAAAGTATCTTTATATCGGGATAGTTGTTTCCACCATTTCCTGATTTTGAGTCAGCATTTTTAAGAGCATAGTCAATAGAACGATTGATGGATTCGGTCTTTCCGTAATGTCTGATTTTCAGGTTGTCAAGTTCTGCCTTGTAATATTCCTCAACTTTTTCTTCAACACTTGCCATAATATCGATCCCTTTCGCTAAAGTGGAGAAACCTCCTTATTACATTATAGCACATAATTGTGGGAATTTCAACTGATTAATAGTGAAAAGAAAACCGCCTGCATTTGCAGGCGGTACAGCTTGTATTTATTATAATGTTTCCTTCAGCACGATGTATGCCACCGTAGCAAGGGACTTTGCCTCCACATAGTCACGGTCGATGATGTAGTTCCCCTTTTCAAGGGTGTTCTTTATCTCGCAGACCTGTTCAAAGCCCTCCACAGCCGCCTGCTTGTCGGGAATGACAAAGTAGGCTCTCTGCATGATGTGGCGTATCCTTGTGCGCAGTCCTGTGGGGATGTGCTCCGCATTTTCCGGCTGTGTGAAGGTGTATTCCGGCACGGTCACATCAGGGTCATATTTCTCTGCAATGTCCTCTGCGGCACGTCTGCCGAATACAAGCGCCTCCAGCAGGGAATTGGATGCAAGGCGGTTGTTGCCGTGAACGCCCGTGCAGGAGCATTCACCCACCGCATAGAGCCCCTCAATGTCGGTGCGGGCATAGGTGTCAACGGCTATGCCCCCCATGAGGTAGTGCTGGCAGGGGTATATGGGGATAAGGTCATGCCCCATGTTGATGCCCTGTGTCAACAGGAACTCGAATATCATGGGGAAGCGCTGATGGAGGAACTCCTCTCCCATGTAGCGTATGTCAAGGAAGAATTCATCGCTGCCTGTGCGCTTGCTTTCAAGCATGATGGAGCGGGAAACCACATCACGGGGTGCCAGCTCCAGGCGGTCATCGTACCTGTCCATGAACCGCTCCTTGTTGCAGTTGAGCAGATACGCCCCCTCGCCCCTCACGCTCTCGGAGATAAGGAAGCATTCCCTTGAGTGTTTGTCCGCATAGGCGGTGGGGTGGAACTGTATGTAGGACAGATCCTTTATCGTCGCCCCCAGTGCATAGGCGGCGGTGATGCCGTCACCCGTGGCAATGGCTGAGTTGGTGGTGAAGTCGTATACACGGCCTATGCCGCCTGTGGCAAGCACCATAAAGCGGGAGGTGAAGGTGATATGCTCCCCGTCCTTGAGAACATCCACCGCAAAGCCGCTGCCGTTCCTCTCCAGCCGGCACATAAGGGCAAAGTCCAGCATAGTCACATTGGGGAGCTTCTCCACAGTCTCCCTGAGCACCTTTGTTATCCGTGCCCCGGTGGAATCCCTGTAATGGAATATCCTGCGCCTTGTGTGGCCGCCCTCCAGGGTGCGGTCAAGCTCCCCTGTCTCGTCACGGTCAAAGTCAACTCCCAGCTGCAGCAGATGCTCTATCTCCTCTGCTGCACGGGTGACCAGCACCTGTACTGCGGCAGGGTCGTTCTTGAAGCCCCCCGCAACAAAGGTGTCGTTGGTGTGTATGGCGGTGGTGTCATCGTCAACGGGCTTGTACACCGCCGCAATGCCCCCCTGTGCCAGGTGGGAGTTGCAAAGCTCCTTTTCCCGCTTGCATATGAGCAGCACTTTAAGGTGTGAGGGCAGGGAAAGGGCGGTGTAAAGACCCGCTGCACCTGCCCCTGCGATAATGACGTCGTAATTTGTATCCATTTCTGACCCTTCTGTTTTAGGCGTAGGCAAGGCGGCCTCGTGGCTCGGGGATGCTCCTGCCCAGCATTTTTGCTGTTTCTATCCATTCTTCAATGGCTGTATTGACATTTTCTGCGGCTTGAGCCACTGACTGTCCGTCAGCTGCACAGCCTGCAAGCTCGGGTACTTCGGCGATGTATGCACTGTCCTCATCGCTCCAGTATATGATGATCTCATACTTATACATCGTCTATCCCTCCAAGTCTGTATTTTAATATGATATTCCGTACCTGTTTGACCTGATAGGCTTTTGCGGAATTGCCCTTGGGCTGTATGTTTATTATCTCATCTATGCCATCCTTGAAATAGATGAAATGGTCGCCCTTTATTCTTACTGAAAAGCCAAGCAAAGTCAGTACCTTGCACAGATCTGAAAATGAGATGCTGCTGTCCTTGCGACCGCTCATTATCTCATAAAGCAGTTTATCGTACTTACTCATCGCCTAAGGGAAATACCTCATCATGGGCTATTTCTGCAATGTGTTCGGTAGCGCCCTTTGCATCGTCTATGCTGCCGCAGCCGTCAACGCCGTTGGACGTCCACATACAAAGCCCGTTCCAGCCGTTGTTGTAGGCGTTTTCGTAGTCCTCATAGCAGGTGCGTCCGCTTTCACTGAGCACCGCAAATTCACCGATGACAGCGGGCTTTGTGTGTGTAAGCCCGAACTCTGCGGGGGTAGTCTCAAAGGGGTACCCCATGTAGGAATACTGCCAGTAGTAGTAGTGGGGGCAGTCGTAGTCAAGGTAGGCGCTTTCCCCCGCAAGGGAGCCCAAGTACTCATCGGAGAAGTAGTTTCCGTCGTACTTGTCGGAGGTGTACTTTATCATGCCAAGCCCCACGGTCACCAGCTCATCGGAGTTGTCGTGTATGGCTGCGGCGCACCTTGCAAAGAAGGTGCAGAGCACATCCCAGTCTATCTGGCCGCACTCGGCGTTTTCCTTTATCCAGTCGGGCTCGTTGCACAGGTCTATGCTCCACAGGTAGGGGTTTTTGCCGTATCTCTCGGTAAAGGGCAGCACATAGCCGTCTATGTAGGACTGTGTGCCCTCCTCACTGCTGACCATAGTGCGGAAGTTCTCGTAGCCCACGTTGCTGTCCTTGAAGTGGTCAAAGGACATAAGGGTCGCCATGATGTAGATGTGGTGCTTTTCAGCCAGCTCAAAGAGCTTGTCCAGATCCTTCCAGTGCTTGCCGGAAACGGACTGGAGAATGCCGTCCTTGTCCACCTTCAGAGTGGATGTGCCGGCGCAGTTTATCCATATGCGGGAGGCGTTCACGCCGCTTTCATGCAGCTTTGCGAAGTGCTCGTCCCAGAAGGTCTCGTTGAATGCGCCCCCGAAGTCGTTCCACTTGTCCCAGGGGGTGTTGACCCCGTTTATGAAAAGGGTCTTGCCGTCCACGGTGAAGCGGTTTCCGTCCACTCTGATGACAGTTTTGTCATAGTCGGCGGAGGAGGCAGCAGCGGCTGTCTCGGCAGTCCCGGCGGCGGAGGTGCTTGTCTCCTGTACGTCCGCAGGAGCAGTATTGCAGCCTGCCATGCCTGTCACAGTGACAGCGGCGCATACAGCCGCAACCGCTCTTTTAATTGTGGACTTCATATGTCGCTCCTTTGTGCCATAAAGGTGGCTGTTAGTCTATTCTATCGCCAAGGTTTAATTCCAAAAGTTCCGGGACAGCATATCTTACACGTTCTATCAAAGCATCAAGTGAGCCGGATTCAAGAACAAGCCCGGGAACATCCCGGCTTGTAGCGACCCAGACGGCAGCTTCGCTGTCCCACAGCATATCTATTCTGTAACTCATTGTCTCAGAAATACTTGTGCCCCCTTGTAAGCCTCAGCAGAAGCTCCAATCGCACGCTGTCACGGTATTCCGGGCGCACCATGTAGTAGACGTAGGTCTCAAGTATGTTTATATCCGGGACACTGCGCCCCTCTATCTTGAAATTGCGGTACCCCATGGGAACATATCTTTCGTATATGGCACCGGGGGAGATGTGCAGCGGGGAATCCGTGGTCTGATAAAGGCTTTTCAGCATACAGTCGCACATGAAGGGCTCCGGGTCGCACATCTGATGATGCTCTTTAAGGTAGTCCGCACACTTTATCTGGGAGCGGCCTATGGAGCGGTAATGCTCCCCTCTGCGGCGGCAGTGGGGGGTGCAGCAGGGGTTTATGAGCAGCTCGCACTTCTCCTTGTGGGGGAGATCTTCGAGCAGGTCAAAGTCATTGTTGAAATTGTAGTCCAGCACCACAAGGGAGTAGTCCCGCTCCAGCTCCTTTATAAGGTCTTCACGGCTCTCTATCTGCTTGCAGGTGGAGGAGGTTATCTTCATGCCGGGGAAGTTTCTGCGGATGTGCTCCTCTAAGTAGGGGAGAAAGACAATGGCTTCGTTAAGCCCGTTGTCCGCCGCCTTCATGACCGCATTGCAGAAGGGGTCATTCAGGTGCTTTCTTTCAAGCACGGGATTGGTGAGGGTAAAGCGGCAGGGTATGCCACGGTCATTGAACTGTTTGAGCATCTCCCGCATGACACGCCCCTCCATGGGTCCCTGTATAAAGCGCCCTCCGTTCCATATCATGTTGGGGAACGCCCCGTATACCGAGCCTATGGAGATGTTGTCATAAAACTCCTCCGGATGCTTTGCGAGATAGTCCGCAAGGATGATATTCAGCTTGAAATGCCGTACAAAGTCCGGCAGATGGAAATATATCTTATCCATATCCTGTCCACTAAAACTATCACGGCGCTGCGGATGACAGCTCATCCGTTATTGCCGCTGTTTTTAACGCTCAGCCTGTTGAGGGCACGTTTCAGCTTCATCTCCGCAAGGTCGATGTCATGCTGATTTGCCTTTTCTTCAAGTCGTCTGCGGGCATCCTCTTCGGAGCGGCGTGCCCAGTTCTCGTCGATCTCATCAGCCCATTCCGCCGCATCCACGAATATGCGCACACGGTTGTAGCCCACCTTGACGATGCCCCCGGAAACTGCCGCAACACGCAGCTCTCCCTCTCCCTGACGCACCTTCAGCGCCCCGGGAGGAAGTGCGGCAACAAGGGCTATGTGTCCCGCAAGTATGCCGATGTCGCCCTCGGTGGAGCGCACTATGACCTCTGTTGCCTCATCATCGAAAAACACCTTTTCGGGAGTGAGAACAGTCAGCTTGAAAGGGGTCATATCATGCCTCCTGAGTCTTCTTTGCCTTTTCTACCGCATCGTCTATGGTGCCTACGAAAAGGAAGGCCGATTCCGGCAGATCGTCGTGCTTGCCCTCGATTATTTCCTTGAAGCCTCTTATGGTCTCCTTTACGGGGACATACACGCCGGGTATGCCTGTAAACTGCTCTGCCACGGAGAAGGGCTGGGAAAGGAATCGCTGTATCTTTCTTGCCCTTGCCACTGTCAGCTTGTCCTCCTCGGACAGCTCGTCCATGCCCATGATGGCGATTATATCCTGCAGCTCGGTGTAGCGCTGGAGTATGTTCTGCACGGCTCTTGCCACCTCATAGTGCTCCTCCCCCACAAGGTCGGGTGTGAGCATACGGGATGTGGAGTCAAGGGGATCCACGGCGGGGAATATGCCCAGTGATGCGATGGAACGTGAAAGGGTGGTGGTGGCATCAAGATGGGCGAATGTGGTGGCAGGGGCGGGGTCGGTAAGGTCGTCTGCGGGGACGTATACCGCCTGAACGGAGGTTATGGAGCCCTTCTTTGTGGAGGTTATGCGCTCCTGCAAAGCGCCCATCTCGGTTGCAAGGGTAGGCTGATAGCCCACGGCGGAGGGCATTCTGCCCAGCAGTGCGGACACCTCGGAGCCTGCCTGTGTAAAGCGGAATATATTATCTATGAACAGGAGCACGTCCTGCCCTTCGGTATCACGGAAATACTCTGCCATAGTAAGGCCTGAAAGCCCCACTCTCATTCTTGCTCCGGGGGGCTCGTTCATCTGACCGTACACCAGCACGGTCTTTTCAAGCACTCCGGACTCCTTCATTTCCATGTACAGGTCGTTGCCCTCACGGGTGCGCTCTCCCACGCCTGTAAAGACGGAGATGCCGCTGTGCTGGTTGGCAACGTTGTTTATAAGCTCCTGTATGAGCACGGTCTTGCCCACGCCTGCACCGCCGAAAAGGCCTATCTTACCGCCCTTCAGGTAGGGGCAGATAAGGTCTATGACCTTGATGCCCGTTTCAAGTATCTCATTTGATACCACCTGCTCATCGTATTCCGGGGCAGGGCGGTGTATGGAGCGGCGCTCCGTGGTCTTCACCGGCTCGCCGTTGTCAACAGGCTCACCCAAAAGGTTGAATATGCGTCCTAAGGTCTCACGTCCTACGGGCACGGAGATGGGCGCACCTGTATCAACAGCGTCAGTGCCTCTCTGCATACCGTCTGTGGAGGACATGGCAACACAGCGCACCACATCGTCGCCTATGTGCTGCTCTACCTCGCAAACTACGGTGCGATCCCCCACCTTCACATTTATGGCATTGAGAAGTGCGGGCATATGCTCCTTGTCAAAGCGGATATCGACTACCGCCCCTGTGACACGGAACACCTTTCCTATATTCATTGACATATGGTTACCTTTCCAATCTATATACTAAATCAACGGAGTTGTATCAAGAAAAATACGTTTAAACTCTGTCATTCGAGCGCAGCTCCTCTATATATCGGTCTATATCCTCGGCTGTATCGAACATCTTTTTCCCTCTCCCCATGTATTTGTCGAGGTCGATGTCCCTTTTCTTCTCATGGGTGCTGTCAAGTATGGTTATGATAACCTTTTGACCGGCAGAGAGAGAAACCTTTTCATCCATTACAATACGTTCGCCGTTGTAATAACCATTTACAGAAAGCATACTCTCCTCCTTTTCTCCGCTTAAAACGAATCTCTGCCGCATACAAAGCCGCAGCAGCTGACCTGCCGGCGCAGGCTCCCCCTACTGCCGCCCTGCCACGATCTCGGTTATCTCCTGAGTGATGGCTGCCTGACGGGCACGGTTGTAGTCGAGGGAGAGGGTGTTTATCATTTCCTGTGCATTGTCGGAGGCGTTCTCCATGGAATTGCGCCTTGCCGCCTGCTCGGAGGCAAAGGACTCCAGCACCGCACAGAACACCATCCCCGTAAGGTAGTGTACCACGACGTTGTCGAACACCACCCCTGCGGAGGGCTCGTATATGGGGATGTTCTTTGAGGGCAGCTCATTGTCTTTGGGTATATTCACAGGCAGCAGCCCCATAGTTGTGGCTGTCTGTGTCAGGGGAGACACGAACTGGGTGTAGAAAAGCTCCACACTGCGGTACTGCCCTCTTGTATAGGCAGTAACTATGTCCTCTGCGATGAACTGGGCGTGATGCACCCCCAAAGTATCGCCGATGCCTGCGTATTCGGACTTCATGGTGCAGCCCCTGCGGTTGAAGTGTTCCACAGCCTTGCGGCCGAATGCCATTATCTCCACATTCTCCATGCCGCCGCATTCCTCGGCTCTTGCATGGACCAGCTTGAATATGGAATTGTTGAAGCCCCCTGCAAGCCCTCTGTCCCCTGCTATTACCACGAACAGGTATTTACCATCATCCTTTGCTTTGGTAAAGGGGGAGAGGAAGCCGGGATTTTCCGCCTGTATCTCGCACATGGTGAGGTACAGCTCGGTGAAATAGGGCTGGGCGTTATCCGCCCTTTCCTTTGCCCGCCGCAGCTTGGAGGATGCCACAAGCTCCATGGCCTTTGTTATCTGCATTGTGGATTCGACGCTCTTTATCCTGCGCCGTATGTCCTTCATATTGCCCGATGCCATTACTGCTCCTTATGGGTAGTCATCCCTGCTATGGTACAGGGTCACTTTATAAAGCTCTCGGTGTACTCGTCTATTGCGCCTGACAGCGCCTTGTCAGTTTCCTCCGAAAGGGGCTTGCCGGTGCGTATCTCGGCGAGTATGTCCGAGTGGTTGTTGTCAAGATATGCATACAGCCCTGTCTCATACTCACGCACCCTGTCCACGGGCACGTTTTTCAGCCGTCCGTGTGTGACCGCATAGATGATAGCCACCTGATGGGCAACATCAACAGGGGAGTTCTTGTCCTGCTTTAATACCTCCACAACACGCTCACCTAAGGCAAGCCTGTCCTTGGTGTCCTTGTCGAGGTCGGAGCCGAACTGTGAAAAGCTCTGCAGCTCCCTGTACTGGGAGTAGGTGAGCTTTAATGTTCCCGATACCTTCTTCATGGGCTTTATCTGGGCAGAGCCGCCCACACGGGAAACGGATATGCCCGGGTTTACAGCAGGGCGCACACCGGAGTTGAACAGATCCGTTTCAAGGAAGATCTGCCCGTCGGTGATGGATATTACATTTGTGGGTATGTATGCGGATACATCTCCCGCCTGTGTCTCGATTATGGGCAAAGCGGTTATGGAGCCGCCGCCGTACTCCTCGCTGAGGGAGCAGGCTCTTTCAAGCAGCCTGGAATGGAGATAGAACACATCTCCGGGATATGCCTCTCTTCCGGGCGGCCTTTTGAGCAGCAAAGAAAGTGTGCGGTATGCCACAGCGTGCTTGGACAGGTCGTCGTATACGCACAGCACATCCTTCCCCTGATGGAGGAAGTACTCAGCCATTGCCACGCCTGTGTAGGGGGCTATGTACTGGAGGGGTGCCAGCTCCGATGCGGATGCGGATACGACTATGGTGTAGTGCAGGGCATCGTTCTTTGCAAGGGTGTCCACCACGTTTGCCACGGTAGAACGCTTCTGCCCTATGGCTACATATACGCAGATGACATTTTCCTTTTTCTGGTTGATGATGGTATCAAGGGCGATGGTGGTCTTTCCCGTCTGCCTGTCGCCGATGATGAGCTCACGCTGACCTCTGCCCACGGGTATCATGGAGTCTATGGCCTTGATACCTGTCTGTAAGGGGCGTGATACGGATTTCCTTGCGATTATGCCGTAGGCGGGCTGCTCTATGGGCAGCTTTTCGGTGGTGTCTATGGGGCCTTTGCCGTCGATGGGCTGACCCAGGGGGTTCACAACTCTCCCCAGGAGAGCCTCTCCCACAGGGACAGACACAACGCTGCCTGTGCGGCGCACGGTGTCCCCCTCCTTGACTGATGCGTCAGAGCCTAACATAACAGCCCCCACGGTGTCCTCGTCAAGGTTCATTGCCATTGCGGACACACCGTTGTCAAGCTGCAGAAGCTCTCCCGACATACAGTTGTCAAGGCCGTATATGGTGCATATGCCGTCTCCCACAGTGATGACTGTGCCCGTGTCGTGGTGCTCTATGCCGCTGCGGAAGGAGCGTATCTGGTTTTTGATTATTCCGGTTATCTCATCCGGACGAAGTTCCATTTGATCATCCCTTTACTAAGATGTTGGATGCGGCTGGTGCCGGTATAATGAGGAGCCCTGAGCATCGTGCCTTGCAAGATGCTCCCGGTCTGTGGTCTGTAATGATCACGGTGCCTGATCTTTCTTGCTGCGATCGGTCACACGATTATCTTTTCCTCTATCTGCTGCTTCATTGATGCAAGGCGGGTCCTTACAGAGCCGTCAAGGAGCTCGTCCCCGATCTTGACGACAACACCGCCTATTATGGCAGGTTCGACCTTCTCGGTGATGATGAGCCGCTTGCTGTACTTTTTTTCAAGCTTTTCCTTTAATGCGGCACGTTCCTTTGCCCCCAGGGGCACGGCAGTGGTGACCATTGCCTCGGCTATGCCCGCCCTTTCGTAGTAGCCCCTGCGGTATTCACGGGCAATGGGGGCAAATCTGCCTATCCTGCCCTTTACCGCCAGCAGGCACATAAAGTCAAGCACAGTGTCTGTCACACGTCCCCCGAACACGCTCGAAAGCAGCCCGGTCTTCTCTGTGTCTGCCACGTCCGGGGCGCAGAGTATGTCCATAAATTCAGGGTTATCCCCGAATATTTCGGCTATCTGGGAAAGCTCCCCGTCTATCTCGGGGGCATTGCCGTCTTCATATGCTATCTCAAGGAGTGCGGCTGCATAGGTCTTTTCTACTGCTCCCATAGGGCGCCTCCTTAATTGCTGCTGTCATCAAGCTCATTCAGAAAGTCGTGTATGAGCCTTTCCTGCTCGGTGTCGCTGCTTACCTGGTGACCTATTACCTTGCCTGCAATGTCAAGTGCAAGGTCGGAGATCTCGTCCTTGACGGAGTTGACAGCCCGCACACGCTCCCGCTCGATGTCCTCATCGGCTCTCTGGCGTATCAAAGCAGCCTGCTGCCTTGCCTCGGTGATTATCTCGTCGGAGCGGGCGGATGCCTTGCGGGAAGCCTCGGCGATCATGGCGGCGGATTCTTCCTTTGCGCCTGCTATGCGCTGGGAATACTCCTCCCGCATCTCCTTGGCCTCGGACAGAGCCTTGTCCGCATCAAGATAGGTCTGGGTGACTGACTTTTTCCTCTCGTCAAGTATTTTGTTCACAGGTTCAAAAAGGAATTTCTTAAACAGCAGCACGAGTATGAGGGTATTGCACAGAACACCGATTATGGTGGTGGGCTCTATGCTGAAAAATTCAAAATTCATATCCATGCGGTCTTACTTCCTATCAGGAAAGATGCTTTAAGAACGGATTTGCAAACAGGAGCAGGAAGCCTATGAGCAGACCGTAGATACCTGTTGACTCCGCTACCGCACAGCCTATGAACATGGTGGATGTTGCGGCTGAACGTGCCTCAGGCTGTCTGCCTATTGTCTCTATGGCCTTGCCTACTGCGTAGCCCTCACCGATACCGGGGCCTATACCCGCAATAAGCGCCAGGCCTGCGCCTATGCCCTGTCCGCAAAGGACTATGGCCTTTGCAAGTGTTAATACGTCCTCGTGGCTCATTGTCTGCATATCCATAATAACTCCTTTAAAAAAAGATTGGTTTTCGTGTTTTGGTGTCTGTTATTCCTTTCCCGCTGCCTGCCCTATGTAGGTCATGGAGAGCATGATGAAAACATATGACTGTATGACAGAGGAGAAAAGATCAAAGTAAATGGAGAGGGCTGCGGGAATGCCTATCTGGAACACCTTGAAGTAGTCCGTAATGACCGTTGATGTGCCGATAAGGTTGTACACCGCATTTGATGCCACTGTCAGCGCCGCATATACCATAGAGGTGATGATCATGCCGCTTGATATGTTGCCGAAGATACGTATGCCCATGGCTGCGGGAGTGGCTACCTCACTGAGCACGTTTATTGGGGTGATGACGGGTGTAGGCTCGGCATAGCTTTTCAGATAGCCGAAGAACCCGTTGGTGCGTATCTTGTAGAATGTGATGAGAAACAGTGTCATAGCCGCCCATGTGCCTGTGCAGGAGATGTCCGCAGTCATGCTGCGAAGCCCCGTCATGCTTATAAGGGAGCCGAAGAGGGCAAAGGCGAATATGGCGCATATGTAGGGGGCAAAGCCCAGCATGGTAGTGCCCATGTTCTCCGCCACAAGGTTGTTGAAGAACTCCACTATCCACTCCGCAATGACCTGACGCTTGGATTCGGGCTTTAGCTTCAGGTTGTGGGTGAGCACCTTCATGGCGATGAACAGGAGTATTATGACCAGCCACCCTGTCACCACCGTTTCGGATATGGAAAACAGCACCTCTCCCCCGGAGAGGAAGCTTATCATCCGACGTGGCCCCTCCACATTGATCTGTATTTCGGTATTGTACATAGTAATCCTCTTTGCTGTCTACTTTTTCATCCTGTGCCCAAACTCGTCCCTTATGCCCAGAAGGGTGTAGCCCGCCTTCGGGAAAAGCAGGGGGATAAAGGTACAGGGGAAGTTTATAAAGCTGACATTATAGCCTATCCACAGCACGCCCCCCATAATGAGGAGCCGCAGAAGATAGAACATGAGCATATAGCGCCTGCCGCCCTTTTCGCCCTTGTCCACGGCGTGAACCGTTGACCAGCCCAGAAGGAGCATATTCACAAGGCTCCCCAGTATCCCAAGGGCAAGCCCCAGGGGGACCTCAGGCGTAAAGCCGTAAAAGGGCAGTGTAAGCAGGAATGTGATGACAGCACCTGCCAGAGTGCATTTCAGCAGGAATGGGAGCTGTTCGCCCATAAGTCTTTTGAACTGCTCCATATCTCTCTCCGATCTGCCGTCTGGTTTTCGCTGTATCAAATAATCATTATAACAAATCCAACCTTAAATTTCAATAGGTTTATTAAATTTTAATATAAACACTCTGTAAACAAGCGGGTCACAGGCTGCATCATCTGACCACGATCACGGTGGTCAGGTAGTCTCCCTCATCCGGGAGATCCTCCGCACGGGCGTATACCTCCTCCTCGCCGGCAGAGCAGCGGGATACTGCCCTCAACTTC
>ODAI012528022.1_pt1 | contig 12366 bp, 8 predicted proteins | sample 1539321 | NCBI WGS metagenome assembly ODAI01 (sample SAMN02144231, study PRJEB22623) | gut metagenome | biome: sheep rumen | host: Ovis aries | place: New Zealand
GGAAAACTGGGAAGCATATCAGGACAAGGAAATCGGCGGGCAGACCCTGAGTATGTATGGTTACGGGGATGGCGGCAGCGGCGCGACTGAAGAAAAGCTTGAAAAGATCCGCCGCTTCCCGAAGGTCTCCGTGATGCCCAAGACCGAAGTAACGGGCGGTGCGGATTTCCTGCACAAGAACCTGAAGGATAATGACAAACTGGCGGTGTGGGACGGTGAACTGTACCTGGAAATGCACCGGGGCACGTTTACGACCAAGAGTGAGATCAAGCGCATGAACCGCAGGCTTGAACTGCTCCTGAGGGCAACCGAACTTGTGTATGCCCTGCGCGCACTGAAGGGTGAGGCATATCCTGCTGAACAGCTGCGGGCGGATTACAAGAAAGTACTTCTGAATCAGTTCCATGATATCCTGCCTGGTTCGCATATTCATCCGGTTTATGAAGATGCCATGCGCGATTACCGGGAGGTCGAGAAAGATCTGACTGATCTGCTGAGTGCAGGACAGCCGGAAGACAGCTGCTCCAACCCGTGGAACTTTGCCTGGGATGCGGTCCGTTTCCGGGAAAACCCGGATGGTGCATTTGTGCGGCATGGTGTACGCGGGAGTTTCGTGCGCATGCAGGCACGGGCACTGGACCGTGTGACATGCCTGCCTGCGGAAGGGGAGGACAAGTGGTACACGCAAACGGTACTGGAAGACGGAAGAGTGCAGCTGAAGACCGGACGTTATCAGGCAGTACTGCGGCCGGATGGTTCCTTTGAGAGTCTTTTCCGCTGCGGGGATTCGCAGAACCTGGTCCGTGAAGGCTGTGGCTTCAACCGTCTGCATCTGTATGCAGATCATCCGGGTGTGTATGATGCCTGGGACATTCTGCCGAACTATAAGGATGTGGAGGAAGCACTCACCCTTGTGGAAGGTCTGCATCTGACGGCACAGGATGCCGAGGCAGCTGAGCTGACTGCACGCTTTGGCACGCAGAACAGCAGCCTGACCATGCATATACGCTTTTTCAGGCAGGATGATGCTGTGGAAGTCGAACTGCTGGCAGACTGGCATGAAAAGCACCGTCTGCTGAAAGTGAACTTTGGCGCGGATATCCTGACCCGGACCCTGCGGTGTGATACAAGCGCCGGGTATATTGACCGTGAACTGACGAAGAATACGACATGGCAGGAAGCGCGCTTCGAAGTCTGTCACCACAAATGGATGGATCTGTCCGAACAGGGACGCGGTGTGGCTTTCCTGAATGAAGGAAAGTATGGTGTGGGCCTGGAGGGCAGGGAAATTTCACTGAGCCTGTTGCGCTCAACCATACGCCCTGATATTGAATCAGATATGGGGCATCATGATTTCTGCTATCAGATTGTGCCGCATGACGGGGATGCTGTGCAGGCCGGAGTGAACAGAAGAGCGCTGGCGTTCAACTGCGCGGCTGTTCCGGCAGAACTGGCTGTTCCGGAATCCCTGCGGAGTGCTCTGGAAGGTACCGGCCTCATACTGCAGTCCATGAAGTGCTCGGAGGACGGGCGTTTCCTGATTGTGCGTCTGAGCGAGCAGGATGGTGCACGGGGTGTATTCCGTGCAGGACAGCCTGTAACAGTCATGAACCTTCTGGAGGATCCTGAGCGCACTGTGGAGGAAATTCCTTACAGTCCGTTTGAGATCCTGACATTCGGGATCCCGCTGACACAGGCATAAGGCGAAAAAGTTTGAGAAATGAGGTGAAGCGGGTGGCAGGGGAACATCAGACGGTCGGCCGGTTTGCGCCATCCCCCAGTGGCCCGCTTCACCTGGGTAATCTGGCCTGTGCACTGGTGGCCTATCTTTCCGCTCGTGCACAGGGCGGACGTTTTCTGCTGCGCGTGGAGGACCTGGATGTACCGCGATGTCCGCCTGTATGGGCATGGCAGGCCATGCGGGACCTGGAAGCGATCGGCATTGAATGGGATGAGGATCCGCCGAGGCGGAGCCGGCGTACGGAATACTATGAAGCTGCGTTCCGGAAGCTGGATCGGATGGGTGTGCTGTATCCATGCTTCTGTACCCGTGCTGAACTGGTGAACCCAAGTCTTGCACCGAATGCGGGGGATACCCAGCGGGTGTATCCGGGCACATGCGCCGGACTGAGTCCGGAACAGCGCCGTGTCCGCAGCCTTACACGGCATCCGGCCTGGCGTGTCCGTGTTCCGGACAGAGAGTATATGCTCCGGGACCGCGTTCAGGGCGTATACAGAGAGAACCTGAAAACACAGTGCGGTGACTTTGTGATCCGAAGGTCAGATGGTCTGTTCGGGTATCAGCTGGCTGTTGTAGTGGATGATGCATACAGTGGCGTGAATGAAGTGGTGCGTGGACGGGATATTCTTTCCGCGACGCCGAGGCAGATGTATCTGATGGAACTGCTGAATGTACCTGTGCCGGCGTATGCACATATTCCGCTGATCTGTGATGCGCACGGGAAGCGGCTGGCCAAACGTGATCAGGCACTGGGCTTTGCTGTACTGCAGCAGCGGTATGGTGCTTCCGGTGTACGGGGCATGCTCGCGTATGCCCTGGGTCTGATTCCGGAGAACAGACCGGTGAGCATGCCGGAACTGCTGGCTGCGTTTGACTGGGAACGGGTAAGCCGGGAGGATGCACGACTTCCGGATACCGGAAAGGAAACACTGCAATGAAGAAAATCGATCTGACCAGCCTGGACCAGACTGCCAGGAATGCGGGTGTACTGGGTCTGCGTGTGACGCAGCATGGCGAAGACCGGGGCGTATACCACTGGGAGGACGAATGCCGGCGGAATATCTATTCGGCATCCAAGTCGTTTACAGCGCTTGCTGTCGGAATTGCGGCCCGGGAAGGCCTTCTGAGCCTGAATGAAAAACTGACGGATGCATTCCGGGATGACCTGGAGGCGGAGCCGGGTGCATACCTTGCCCAGGCAACGGTCAGGGACCTGCTGACCATGTGCCTGGGGCAGGAAAAACCGATACTGATGGGTGCAGAAAGGCCGCTCCTGCAGGAAGATGACTGGGTGCGTCTGGCCCTGCGGACACCATGGAAGCATGCACCGGGCAGTGTATTCATGTACAGCAATGCAGGACCATACCTGGCCGGCGTTCTTGTGGAAAGACGGTGCGGCTGTGATCTGGTGAGTTATCTCAGGCCGCGTCTGTTCGAGCCCATGGGCATACGGAATCCCACCTGGGAGCATGATCCCCTGGGACATATTTTCGGTGCCGGCGGACTGTTCCTGACGCTCAGTGAACTGCATCGGCTGGGTGTCCTGTGCCTGCAGAAAGGCCGCTGGGCGGATCGTCAGCTGGTACCGGAAAGCTGGATTGAAGCGTGCACGGGCAAACAGGTGGACAATGGCGGGGATGGCTATGGATATCTGTTCTGGCGCGGCAAGCATGACTCCTATCGTGCGGACGGGAAGTATGGCCAGTGGAGTGTGGTCTTCCCAGCTGTGGATGCTGTGGTCACGGTGACTGCATGGAACAGGAACGGGGAAGCGCTTCAGGCTCTGGTAATGGACGGCATATATCCACAGCTTGAGAACAACTGAAAAAACGGATGGAAGTCCATCCGTTCAGGCCTGTGAGCAGTCCCTGAGCATGCGCTCCAGTGCGGCCAGTCCCTGCTCAAGCTCTTCTTTCCGGCAGGCATAGCCAATACGGAAGGTGCGTGGCTCATCAAAGCAGTCACCAGGTGTGACCAGCGCACCGTAACGCTCGCAGAGTGTGGTGCAGAACTGCCGGGAGTCCATGGCCAGATCATACCGGACCAGGGCGGTTGTGCCGGCAGAAGGCCGCACATACTGAAGATGCGGCTGGCGATGGATAAAGTCATCCAGAATCTGCAGGTTCTCCCGGATGATCCCACGACTGCGTTCCAGGAGTTTTGCAGAAGCACCGAGCGCGATTGCGGCTACACGTTCATCAAACAGGCCGCAGCTGATATGGTTGTAATCCCGGTGACTCAGACAGGCTGCTCTGAGACCGGAATCCCGGGTAGCGATCCAGCCAAGCCGCAGGCCCGCCAGAGAGAAGACCTTGGACATGCTGGATACAGAGATGCCTTTCTCGTACAGGTCGGCAATGGATGGCGACAGTTCTCCGGGTTCCTGTGTGAGCAGCCGGTAGACTTCATCACAGAGAAGATAACAGTCATTGTCCCGTGCAATCTGAACGATTTCATTCAGCAATGCCGGTGGCATGAGACTGCCTGTGGGATTGTTCGGGTTGTTGATGCAGATGAGCCGTGTCTCCGGTGTGACCAGAGCACGAAGTTCTGCCGGGTCAGGCAGGTAATGGTTCTCACTGCGCAGCCTCAGCGTATCCACTCTTGCTCCGAAGGAAGCCGGGATGGACGTGAGCTGCTGGTAGGTCGGGACCACGGTTACGACATGGTCTCCGGGCTCGATCAGGGAATAAAACAGATGATGATTCGCACCGGCGGCACCATGCGTGACGACCACTTCGGAAGGCTGAATATTCCGGTACAGCCGGGCAATACCCTCCAGAAAAGGCGGATAGCCTTCAATATCTCCATAGGTCAGCCGGACTGAGCTGATTTTGCGGAAAAAGGCATCCCTGTCCTGTCCTGCCAGTTCAAACAGCTGATCCAGGGAAATGGAGTCGACACAGGTTTCGGCAATATTGTACCGGCATCGGGTTTCGTAGGCATTCATCCATTCTTCAACGGCAAATGGCTGGATCTTCACGGTGTTCATCCTTTCCGGTGGAATGAGCCATATTATAATGTATTCTTTCTTTCGGGAAAAGTTTATTCTTTGTATTCTGGCACCAGCAGCTTCCTGTCGTGTATGGGCGAAGAATCTCCGGAATTGTGTCATTGACAGAAGGCGTACAATAAAGACGCACAGGGCATATGCATCCGCATGGATGGTAAGGCCCCTGATGCTGAAGCTGGAAAACTGTGACATTCAGGAGATCCTGAAAAGCAAGGGAGTATTATGAGCGAAAGAACCAATGCAATTGAACAGTATCGTGCTGCACTCAGAGCAGGGCAGAAGTACTATAATGACTGCCAGGCAAAGGGGATCAGTCCATACCCCCGCGTACTGGAAGAAATCTATAACGAATCCATGTCCGCAGCCCGTGTGGACATGGGAATCATTGATATTCCGACGGACAGTATTGTCGGGACACTGGCGAGCGGACGCAAGGCCGCGTTTGCAGGAAACTTCATGCCGATCCTGCCGATGATGACGGAGTTTTCTGACAAATGGATCAATCTGTGTACGGCGCACCTGGGCACAGAAGGCATCACGGATCCGATTGTCTGCCTTGAATACATGGGCAGGTTCTATGTTCAGGAAGGACATAAACGTGTCAGCGTGCTGAAGTCCTTTGGCGCACCGACGATCACCGCGCATGTGACACGCATTATTCCGACATGGTCTGAAGCAGAAAATGTCAGGGCTTATTATGAGTTCATGGATTTCTATAAGCTCAGTGGCATCTATCAGATGATTTTCCGGCGCGTGGGCTGCTATGCCAAACTACAGAAACTGCTCGGGTTTGAGCCGGATCATGTGTGGACGGATGATGAGCGGGCAGACTTTCTGTTCATGCACTATCATTTCCGTGAAGTATGCGATGAGCATATTCTGGAAAGTGTCGGGAACCGCGGCCGCAGTGATATTATTCTCGAATGTCTTGAAATCTACCCGTATGATGAGCTCAAGAAACTGAGCAGTTCGGAGATCCGTAAGCGTGTCATGACCGTGCTCCCGGACCTGAAGTTCTATGCTGAGGATGAACCGGTCGCTGTTTCAACAGAACCCGAGATCCCGGAGAAGAGCATTGTTTCCAAACTGCTTGACGGGATCACAAAGCCCAGGCTGAAGATTGCGTTCATTTATGTGGATACACCGGATAACAGTCCCTGGACCCGTGGGCATGATGACGGGCGTAAGGCGCTGGAAGAGAGCATGGGCAGTGAAATCAGCGTACACACTTACGTCGTGAGTAAGGAGAACGCATCCGAGATCATGGAACAGGCTGTGAGCAAAGAGGGCGTACAGCTGATGTTCGTGACGGCTCCGACACTGATTGCATATGCACGTAAGGTTGCGGCCATGCATCCGGGACTGATGGTGCTGGTCTGTGCACTGACTGTGCCGTTTGCGGGCGTACGCACATACTACAGCCGCATCTATGAAGCCAAGTTCATTGCCGGTGCCATTGCCGGTGCCATGTCCGGTGATCACCCGATCGGATATATCGCAAGGTATCCGATTCTCGGTGTGCCGGCCGCGGTGAATGCTTTTGCACTCGGTGCAAGAATGGTAAACCCGAATGCGCGGGTCCTTCTGAAATGGTCATGCCTGGAAGGCAACCATCTGGAGGTCCTTAAGAGCCAGGGTGTAGCCATTGTTTCCGGACACCCGGCGGTAAACCAGCTGACCAGTGACGGGAGTATCGGATGGAACACCTCCAGATTTTCCGCAAACGGCAGGCTGGAGCCGCTGACTTCGGATTTCTGGGACTGGGGCCGGATGTATGAACAGATTGTGCGCGGGGTTATGAATGGCGGATGGAAAGCATTTGACATGTCCAAGGCCAGTGCGGTAAGCTACTGGTGGGGTATGAACAGCGGCGTTATTGATGTAGTGCTTTCCGATATTGTCCCGTCCGGTGTTGCACAGCTTGCATCGATTCTGCGCAATGGCCTGATTGATGGTACAATCAAACCGTTTGAATGCGTGATCCGTGATCAGGCCGGCATGATCCGCAATGATGGCGAAGAACGGTTCATGCCTGAAGAAATCATGAATATCAACTGGCTGTGTGATAACGTAGAAGGTCATATTCCGAACCTGGAAGAACTGCTGCCCATGGCAAGGGAAACAACGCAGCTGCTGGCGCTGAAGCCGTACACTGCGCCCAGGGAAACAGAAAGTGTGAATGAGACAGAAAACAGCATATCAGGTGAAGCATCCACACCTGACGAAACGGATGCAGAGGTACGCGATGCGATCCGGACAGTGGAAGTAGAGAAAACTGTCTGACCTGAAGTGCCTCATAAGGGAAAGGGAATAGTATGAAAGTGCTACTGGTTTCCGATATGGAATGTCCGGCATTATGGGAACACTTCCAGCCGAGCAGGGTGGAAGGGATTGACCTGATTGTATCCTGTGGGGACCTGAAAAAGGATTATCTTGAGTTTCTGGTCACCATGGGGAACAAACCGCTTTTCTATATTCCGGGGAACCATGATTCCGGATACCGGACCCGGCCACCGGAAGGCTGCGAATGTATTGATGACCGTGTGGTCGAATATCAGGGCATCCGTATACTGGGCCTGGGCGGCTGTAAACGCTATTCCCTTAATGAACCATATCAGTACTCTGAAGAAGAAATGCGCAAACGCATTCAGAAACTGCGCAGAGAAATCCGGAAAATGGGCGGTGTGGACATGGTAGTTACCCATGCCGCCATTACCGGGTACGGTGATGCACAGGACAATGCACATCGTGGCTTCGATTGCTTCCTTGATCTTGTGCAGGAATACCATCCGACATATTTCTGTCACGGGCATGTCCACCGCTCGTATGGCTGGGACATCCCGAGAAGCCTGGAATGTGGTTCCACAACGGTCATAAATGCATTCGAGCGGTATACACTGGAAATTGACGAAGACAGGGTCCGGGCCATGCGGGAGAGTACATCACCCGCACATCGTTTCCGGATCATGGACCGACTGTTTCATGGCTGAAAAAAAGGTTGCACTGCAGTGCCTGTGCCGGGTAAACGGCATGCCTGCGGTGCAACCTTTTTTCAATGGCAGACCTGAGGGCGGGAAACTTATGGATTGTCTGAGCCGGCAGCGGGCTGCTTTCCTGAGGCAACATAGCGGAGCAGCCTGAACACGCCGTCCAGGATCAGAAATGTGCCGCATGCATGCATATACCAGAGTATGGTGCGCTCAGGCGCGAGCAGGATGAACCCGCCCAGCAGTACGGATGTGCCGGTTTCGAAAATATGTCCCAGGCGGATCCACCAGGTTCCGGCTTCCCTGATTTCTGCCGAACGCATGACCGCATTGATGAGAAACCCGATCCCGAAAATGGTACTGGAAAGCAGAAACAGTGCACTTTGCTTTGTAAACAGGATTACGGCAAGGCCTGCGGTCAGTACACTGAAACTCAGAATGGGCCGCTGCTGCCTGAAGTTCCAGTGTGTTGCACTGAGCCTGCGGATCGCTGCAATCAGCTGTACACAGGCCAGGATCAGGACGATCAGGGACGCCATCAGATTCATGAAGTGTTCAGGCAGCAGATGACAGAGCCCACCGGTCAGGATCATGAGCGTGTCCAGAAGCGGTATGGCTGCAATAAACTGCCGGAATGATCTGCTTTTCCGTACCTGATCCGGGAGCGAACCAAACAATGCATGCTCGGGCAGTGCCATAGCAGCGCGCCGCGCAGGTGCATGCAGCCCGGCTACACGGAAGAAAACATCCTCAAATCCGGTAATCCCCTTGGCGGCAAAAGCATTCAGGGTTTCTGTGCCATTCTCTGACATGGCATCGAACAGGCTTTCTACCAGTTCTCTGCGCTCTGGAATGGATACGGAGCGGATCCAGCCGTCAATGCGTTCGTTAAGAAACAGACTGGCAGGATCCGGTTCATCCAGTGTATCGAGACCGTCCGGTGAAACACACCAGGACATCATGTCGTGTTGCAGGATGCCGGGGTATGTGCTCCGGACAATCTGTGAGTCCCGGATTTCAGGCGCAAAGAGAGAACCGATTACGGAATACCCGGGCACAATCCGGGTACAATACGTATCAATTTCTGCGATCCGCGCAATATCCAGGACTTCCGGACAGAATCCCGGACTGTCCAGAAGATAGACATGTTCCAGGTGCCTGCGTTCTGCTTCAGTAAGGTATGCACAGGCGTAGAGCGCGAGGTTTCCGCCCTTGGAATGTCCTGCAACCCGGATATGTGCATCCGGACAGGCCTGGATTGTATCCCGGAGATACTGCAAAGCAAGGTCCTGACTTCCGGGCTTGGTGAAGGAGATCATAAAGTCTTCTTTCCATCCGGCCAGGGTCTGGTCAGTCCCGCGATAGGCAATGAACAGGCTGCCGTCAGGGAGTACGTATGTGCAGGCGGCAAACTGAAGGGCACTGTCCGGAAGATAGACTTCCTGCGTGTTTGCCAGCCTTAGGTTCCCGAACCGTACAGAGGCAGCACAGTGCGAGGCAAAAGTACGGGATGCATCAGGGTCTGTGAGCCCCTTGATCTCCAGGCGTTCTTCCGGCTGACTGAGCCAGGCATGCAGTGTGTTCTGTACTGAAGCGTCCGGAAAACTGAAATAGCTGAGCTGTGTCAGAACAAGCGCATCCGGGACGGTGAACGGTCGGATGCTCATGTCCAGATCTCCGCGCCAGGCTACGTAATCGGATAAGTGAGTCATATGAACCTCCGCGGCATGGATCATGTCGCAGCGACATCTTAGCGGAGAGTCTTCTGTCCGTCAATGCATTTGCCTGGCAACAAACAGAAATGCATGGCGTAATTCGATATTAAAACCATAGGAAATGCATCGGATTCTGCCTCAGAGGATTGACACAGTGTATTTTTTTGAAGATACTGCTTTGTAGTTTTTCAGTTAAAGGAAGGAAGTGCTACCATGAAAGATCAGCACATTGATACCCGATGCGTGCAGTGCGGATACACTCCGGACAACGGGGAGCCCAGACAGATCCCGATCATTCAGTCGACAACATTCAAGTATACAAGCGGTGAGGAAATGGGAAAACTGTTTGATCTTGAAAAGTCCGGCTATTTCTATACACGTCTGCAGAACCCGACCAATGATATGGTAGCGGCCAAAATCTGTGCTCTGGAAGGCGGAACCGCAGCCATGCTGACATCCTCAGGCCAGGCTGCAAATTTCTACGCGATGTTCAACCTTGCAGGATGCGGGGATCATATTGTTGCTTCTTCAAGCATTTATGGCGGAACCTATAACCTGATCAGTGTAACCATGGCCAGAATGGGGATCGAGGTTACTTTTGTTTCACCGGACTGCACGGATGAAGAGCTGGATGCTGCATTCCGTCCGAATACCAAGCTGGTCTTCGGCGAAACCATTGCGAATCCGGCGCTCACAGTCCTGGATATTGAACAGTTTGCGCGTGCTGCGCATGCGCACGGTGTGCCGCTGATTGTTGATAATACGTTTGCTACTCCGATTAACTGCAGACCGTTTGAATGGGGAGCGGATATCGTGACGCATTCGACGACCAAGTATATGGACGGCCATGGTGTCGCCGTGGGCGGTGCGATTGTGGACAGCGGACGGTTTGACTGGATGGCACATGCTGACCGTTTCCCGGGCCTGTGTCAGCCGGATGCGAGCTATCATGGTGTGATCTATGCCGAGCGGTTCGGCAAAGAGGGTGCTTTTATCACCAAGTGTACAGCGCAGCTGATGCGCGATCTGGGTTCTATTCAGTCGCCACAGTCTGCGTTTTACCTGAATATGGGTCTTGAAAGTCTGCATGTGCGTATGGACAGACATTGCCGGAATGCGGAGGCTGTTGCTGTATACCTGCATGCGCACCCCAAGGTTACACATGTCAGTTACTGCGGTCTGCCGGATGATCCCTACTATGCACGGGCCCGGAAGTATCTGCCTAATGGGTCCTGCGGTGTTGTCAGCTTTGAACTGAAAGGCGGTCGCGAAGCGGCTTCTGTATTCATGAACAGTCTGCGCCTGGCTGCCATCGAAACGCATGTGGCGGATGCGCGCACATGCTGCCTGAATCCGGCAACGACCACGCACAGACAGATGACGGATGAGCAGCTGAAGGCTGCCGGTGTGCCTGCCGGACTGGTCCGTATGAGCTGCGGGCTGGAAAATGCGGATGACCTGATTGCGGATATTGCACAGGCTCTGGAGAAAGTACAAGACTGAACTCAGGAGGACAGACCATGCCTATCAAGATACCGGATCATCTGCCAGCGGTAGACGTATTGCATCAGGAAAATATCTTTGTCATGACGCAGAACCGGGCTACTTCTCAGGATATCCGCCCACTGCAGATTCTGCTGGTAAACCTGATGCCCAAGAAAATTGTGACCGAGGTGCAGTTTTCAAGACTGCTGGGGAATACATCCCTGCAGATCGAACTGGAACTGGTAGCACCGCGGACACATACATCCATGAACACACCGCAGGAGCATCTGCAGGCATTTTATAAGTCATTTGATTCGGTTCGGGACCGTAACTTTGACGGATGCATTATTACAGGCGCTCCGGTGGAGCATCTTGAATTCGAGGACGTTGATTACTGGCAGGAGCTGTGTGACATCATGGAATGGACCAAGCAGCATGTACATTCCACGTTCCATATCTGCTGGGGTGCTCAGGCGGGGCTGTACTATCACTATGGAATCCCGAAAGTTGCTCTGCCGTCCAAGCTCTTCGGTGTATATCCGCATCAGGTGGAATACAAGCGCAGTATCCTGTTTCGTGGCTTTGATGATGAATTCTATGTCCCGCATTCCCGGCATACAACAGTACGCAGAGAGGACATTGAAGCAGTACCTGAACTGAGGATACTTTCTTCATCACCTCAGGCAGGTGTGTATGCAGTGTATGCGAAAAAGCATAAGCAGTTTTTTGTGACGGGGCATTCCGAGTATGATGCTGATACACTGGAACAGGAATACCTGCGCGATGTTGCGGCGGGGGAACCGATCAGTGTACCGGAAAACTATTATCCCGGGGATGATGTCCATCAGTCACCTAGGGTATGCTGGCGGGCACACGCCAATCTCCTGTTCTGCAACTGGCTGAATTATTTTGTATACCAGACAACACCGTACGATCTGTCCATGATCCCTTCTCTGGAAGGCGAAAACGAGAATCCGGATTCTGTATGAATGAATGGCGCGCATGGGCGATATACCTGTGCGCTGTTCTTTTTCAATCCGAAGCATGAGGAGAATGCAGCATGGAAGCGCAGAGATTTGAACAAAGACTTCTGGAAAACCTGGAACGGGACAGGCTAAACAGACCGTGTATGCAGACAGCAGACTGGGTGAAGTTTGTGTTTCAGGGCATGCTGGGGGTAGGACATAACATCCGCAGTCTTGAGGATGCTGAGAAACGTCTGCGCGAAGAGATAAAGGCCGTGCAGCCGGATGCCGCTGAGGCGCTTGTGGAACCACTGAGCCCGGCATGGTTCCGGGTGAACCTGCGCAGGGCAAAGGCTGAGGGGATTCCGGCAGAATGGATCGCATGCATGATGGTATTGTCGGACGGCACACCTGAATGGACACGAGATGATGTATTCAGGGTCTGCCGTCAGATTGCGGA
>ODAI013285623.1_pt1 | contig 12365 bp, 8 predicted proteins | sample 1539321 | NCBI WGS metagenome assembly ODAI01 (sample SAMN02144231, study PRJEB22623) | gut metagenome | biome: sheep rumen | host: Ovis aries | place: New Zealand
CGCGACAGTGATGCCTTCCAAAACAAAGAAGACAACTCGGTAACTGCAAGCGAGAGGCGTATGTTTAATATGATTTATCGTTCGGCGTTTTATAAAAACTATCAGAAGGTACTTAACTCTTCTGAGTTGAAACAGCTCACGGAGTTGGAGCGAGAGACCTCTACCGAGGATTTCCGTCGCCGTAATGCCCTTTGGGCGGACGAGAAAAGATGGCAACACTCGGAGGAATATAAGACCGAGCAGCGTTATCTTGAGTTGGCAAAATCAGATGATATTAAGTTCTTCTATACTTCGCGTCAGGAGAAGATTGACTGGGCTGAACTCTTCCGTCCGTCGTTCGATGACGACATGTCTTCGTCGAAAAACTGGCAAGCTGGCTTTGGTTATGCGAACCCGGCCATGAAGGATGGACACTCCCGCACTTCCGAACGCCAGGCTTACAATGGAGGTAAAAATACGTTCTTTGTGGACGGTCGTATGGATCTGGAAACCCGTGAGGAAAGTAAGACTGCTGTGGCATGGGATGAGAAGAAAGGGTTTGTAGAGCAAGTGTTCGATTATACTTCCGATGTCATGAATACAAAAGAAGCATTCGCTCAGGAGTCCGGTATGTTTATGGCCAAAGTCCGTACCCAAGGAGTCGGCCATCATTTCTTCGGTCTTTCGACAGGAAAACAAGGTAATCCGATGGTGGCTCTCTATTATTACAACGGTAAGGGACACCAGATGGGTCTTGTGAATGGAGCAAAGACGCAGATGGTAGATTTGACAGGCGTGTTACGCTCTATGTACCATGTGTATACTTTCCGATGGACAAAAAATGAGTTAATCTGGTTCGTTAATAACCTGGAGATACTCCGCTTGCCGAATCGTATGCCTAAGGAGGCTATGTTCTATCTCGCTCAGAGTTGGCTTCCGGTTGCTGAGAATGGCGGAGCAGGAAAACTTAAGATTCAGTGGGCACGTGCATACCGCGCTGTAGAATAAGACAGTGTTAATGACTAAATCCTAAATAACCGTATGTTCCTCATAGCTGGTCCTTGTGCTATTGAAAATAGAGACTGCATCATGCAGACGGCGGATACGTTACACCGTTTGTGCTATGAATTGGGGATTACGTTATATTTCAAATCCTCTTTTGATAAAGCAAACCGTACGTCTGCGTCAGCGCGTGGCGTGGGAATGGAGGAGGGATTGCGTATTTTGCAGGAAGTGAAAGACCATTTCGGCCTTCCTATAGTAACAGACGTGCATGAGAGTTGGCAGTGTGCTCCTGTTGCAGAGGTGGCTGATGTGCTGCAAATTCCAGCATTCTTGTGCCGCCAGACTGATCTATTGCAGGCGGCTGCCCGCACGAATCGCATCGTAAATGTGAAGAAAGGACAGTTTATGGCGCCGTGGGATATGCGTGGCGCAATAGATAAGATAGAGCAAATTCAACCTGATGCAAGTCGCGAAGGGAGGTTATGGCTAACCGAAAGAGGTTCGTCGTTTGGTTATGGTCGTTTGGTTGTAGATATGACCTCCCTTGTTGAGATGCGTAGGTTCGGATGTCCGGTTATTTTTGATGCTACCCATTCGGTGCAGCAACCGTCTTCTCAGACAGGAGTGACCGGAGGAAACAGGGCAATGGTTCCATATCTCATGCGTGCCGCCTTGGCGGTCGGGGTAGATGGATTGTTTATCGAGACTCATCCCGATCCTGACTCTGCCATATCGGACGCTGCCAACCAAGTCAGGTTGGCGGATATGCGTGCCTTGCTTACACAGGCAATGAAGATAGATGAACTAACCAAACCGGATTAATTAGAAGAAATACTAAATAAGCCTATGGATGCTACCATCACTATTTATTGTAAGAACACTCACTCCTATCATGAGGTGCCGAGAGGGATTTCGCTCATAGAGCTGAAGGATATGTTGGGAATTCAGATGCCTTATCCGATTATCGCTGCACATGTGAATTATAAGGTGGAGAATTTGGATTTCTTACTCTATAAACCGAAAGATGTGGAGTTTTTGGATGCCAGTTCTCCTTCCGGTATGCGTGTGTATGTTCGTACATTGAGTATGGTGTTGGCTTGTGCTATCAATGAGTTGTATCCGGATAAGGATATGCGTATTGAACATCCAATCAGCAAAGGGTATTATTGTACCCTTCAATGGCATCAAAACAAAGAGGAAGATCCGAATAATGAAAAAGAACCTCCTACCGTAACCCCTCAGATGGTTCGGGAGATTAAGGAGCGTATGCGCCAGATTATTGCGGAGAATAGACCGATATATGAGGAGGAGAAGCAGACTAAAGAGGTTATCAAGATGTTTGCGGAACGCTATAATAACGAAAGTTCCATCTTCGAAGCACTCGGTAATCCTTACTGCCGTTATTTCCGTATGGGTGACTTTATAGATTATTATACCAATGTCCTCTTACCCAGTTCTGGCTATATCAATGTATTCGACCTTCAACCTTTCCAGGACGGTTTTCTGCTTCGCATCCCGAACCGTACCAACCCGACAATTCTCGAGGACGCCATTCCGCAAGATAAGATGTTTTCTATCTTTCAGGAATATAATCGTTGGAATAAGCTCTTGCGAATAAATAATGTCAGTGATTTTAATATAGCCTGTAAGCAAAATAAGTCGTTCGGCTTAATTAAATTGGCGGAGGCTCTGCATGAGAAAAAAATCGCACAAATAGAGGATGCTATTGCCGAGAAACGTCCTAAAATTGTCTTTATATCCGGAGCCTCTTCATCCGGTAAAACCACTTTCTCTAAACGTCTCCAGATTCAATTGTTGGTGGACGGAATCCGTCCTGAGGTACTCTCCATGGATGATTATTTTGTGAACAGGGTGGATACTCCCAAAGACGAAAACGGAGAATATGATTTCGAAACTGTGAATGCTGTGGATTTGCCCTTTTTCCGTCAACAGATGCATGACTTGCTTGACGGAAAAGAGGTAGATTTACCGACATACGATTTTACTATTGGGGAGCGTGTCTTCAAAGGACGTAAATTGAAACTGCAGAAAGACTCTGTTTTGGTCATTGAGGGATTGCATGCATTGAACCCCTGTATTTTGCCTGATGTCGAGAGAAGCATGACATATAAGATTTATGTGTCAGCCCTTACTACCATCAATATTGACAACCATAATTGGATTCCTACTACCGATATCCGTCTCCTTCGCCGTGTTGTGAGGGATTATAAGTATCGTGGTTTTTCTGCACGAGAGACAATAGCGCGGTGTCCATCCGTTGTTCGTGGTGAAACCAAGTGGGTCTATCCGTTCCAGGAAGAAGCAGATGAGATGTTTAACTCCGCGCTGATTTTCGAATTCGCTGTTCTGAAGCGCCATGCGGAGCCGATTTTACAGGAGGTGCCTAAGTTCTGTGACGAGTATAGCGAGGCGCACCGCTTGCTGAAATTCCTGCAATATTTTATTCCCGTGCCGGAGCGTGAGATTCCGCCTACGTCATTCTTGCGTGAGTTTGTGGGAGGTAGTTCATTCCGGTATTAATGGCATGTTATTTGTTATACTTGATTGTATGAAGAAACAGATTAGTATATATATCATGATTCTGTTTGCACTCTTCCAGATGCGGGCAGAAGATTCTATAATGACTCCTCAGCGACAGAATATACTGGAGGCTATGCCTAATGTGGAGGTTATTCAGGATTCTACAATGGCGCTGTTGCTGGATGGCGTAATGAATGGTGATCATGAGTGGGTAGAGATAGACGGTTATCGGGTGCAGATTTATTCCTCCAATCAGCAGCAATATGCTAAGGCGGAAGCTTTGGATCTGGAGGCAAAGCTGCAAGATCGCGTGAGTCATACCATTTACGTACAATATATTTCTCCGTTCTGGAAAGTACGCATAGGTGATTTTCGCTCGTATGAGGATGCGAAAGAGTATAAGAAAATATTTGTTCAGCAATATCCCAATATGGTCGGTGATACCTATATCGTGCGGGATAAAATCAAAGTGTTGCAATGAATCTGCAAGAATTTCATAGTAATCCGGAGGTGACCGAAGCGATAGCAAAAGCGGTTGAGACGGTACTCCCTCAGATAGGCGAAAATCCTGAACGAGAAGGGCTTCAGAAGACTCCGCATCGCGTGGGTGAGGCTCTCCAATACCTCTGCAAAGGCTATAATGAGGACGCAGAAGCTATCTTACGCTCTGCGCTCTTCGAGGAAGACTATCGCCAGATGGTAGTGGTTAAGGATATTGATTTCTATTCGCTATGCGAGCATCATATGTTGCCGTTCTTCGGAAAAGTGCATGTGGCGTATATCCCTAACGGAAGAATCACAGGACTAAGTAAGATAGCCCGTGTTGTGGATGTCTATGCGCGCCGCTTGCAGGTGCAGGAACGCCTTACGACTCAGATTAAGGATTGTATCCAGAATACGCTCAATCCTTTAGGCGTTATGGTCGTTATTGAAGCAGAACACCTCTGTATGCAGATGAGAGGGGTTCAGAAACAGCACGCCATGACCGTCACCTCGGATTTTACCGGCGCATTCAATCGCCAGGAGACGAGAGATGAGTTCTTGAAACTGATTCGTAGTTAAGCATCTGAGCTATCGTGTAGATATAGAATGGCATCGCCATATTGAAGTAAGTAATGTCATAAGCGGAGGAAAATAAGTTATAATCCCCGGAACTGAGCATATTATATGTAAATGTAATTACAACTAATAAACTTAGCAAACCGCCTGCATGCAATGAGAAATGCTGCAGGTGGTCTTTTTTATATATAGCCCAGCCTACGGCAATGGTGGCAAAAAGGAGAAGTATGACAGGACTCCCTTGGCGTGTTTGCAGTACAAACGGGTTATATCTGAAAAACAACAATTGATCAAAATCCCATACTAAGAAGGGTAGGAAAGTCACTATAAAAGTAGCGAGTGTCGTTAGTATAAAACAGCATTGTTTGCGCCAGCCTATTTGTAAAAAAGAATATCCGTATAACAATCCCAAAGGTATTAAGGTGGCTAATCGTGTGGAAGCGCACAAGCCTGCAATAATTCCAAGGAGAAGAACATGATTATTCAGTTTTATTTGTTTGTGCTGGAGCCATTTGCACAGCGTACATATGCCTAAAAAGTTTGTAAGCAGGTCGCTGCGCACCGCTACTTCATATGCCGCAGCCGGCGAGAAAGCAATGAGTAACAGGCATATGAATGCCGTCTTTGGAGAATCATAATACGCTACGACAATCAGGAAAAGCCATAGAAAGGCAAAGAAAGAAAGCCCTACGTTACCCAGCAGGTAAAACGGAATATGAATAATCTGCCATACAGGGAAGGGCGATCCGTATCCGCCCAAATGGGTTTGCGCTGCGTAGGGATATATCCCGTGGAATAAGTTGTATAGAAAATTATGTATGGCGGACCATCTGTCCACTTGCAGCGTCATAGGGTCGATGGAGTACTGTACTGCTCGCATCAGGATAAAATATATAATTCCGCCGAAAATGAGCAGAGTCTTGTAGTGACCCTCCTTCCTGTTCTGCATCATCCATCTAATAGCAAAGAACAGTGCCACTCCTAATACCAGGTAGCCCAAATCAACTGCATAATGGTATTCAGTAATTCGCGCGCTATATTTGTCAACAAACAAAACATTGATTAACAAATACAGAATGGTGGAAATGAGTATCTGGGGCATAAAAAGATAGGGTTATTTCTTTCGTTTTAATATTTGCTTCTCTAATAAATGCCATGATGCCATACCGGCAAGTATGACCAATGCGATATATAGAAACGAGGCTGCTTTTACCCCTAATACCGAGAAACAACCAACAGTAAGCAGCGTCTTGATGATGGGACCATGGTATATGTAGATACCATAGGATATATCTCCGTATTTGCCGAAATTATTCAATATTCGTAGTGAGTATGCAGCCCATAGGACGATGATACCCCATGCCACGGGGCTAAGAATTTCCATCCCGAAATAGTTCTCGATAATAAAAATCAGAAGTGCCGGAAGAATCAGATAGTTCTTGTATTGCAAGAAATAATCTTTATAGATATACCCTCCCATCCCGGCTGCGAAATAGGTCATGAACCCCGGTAGTTGCCGGGCAAGGAAATTGGGGAACGGACTGTTCGTAAGTTCTGCTGCAAACGAACATCCTTCCTTGTATAAAAGAGCGAAAAGATACAGAAAAAGAAGTACTCCCCATGGCCTTTTGCTCTTTCTTATCCATATCATCAATAGGGGGAGAATAAGGTAGAAACCGACTTCTATCTTTAGTGTCCACAGTGCCGGATTAACGCTGTTGTCGTTGATTACGGGGTTATCAAATACTCCGGGGAGAGAAGGGTGGAGAAAATTCAGGAAACAAATATTAGCACCGATGTATTTCCACCAATCAGGTGACAGATAGTATTCGTTTGCCGGCAGTGCACTGACGGCACCTAACCCTATGGCACATCCTATAACAACAAACAGGTACGCCGGTAGCAGACGTTTGGCTCGTTTGGTAAAATAGTCCTTTATCGTGCTGCTGTGTTCGTAACTCTGTGCAATCAGGAAACCAGATATAACGAAAAATCCTACGACGGACAGGTGGGTTTGGAAGACACCTTTATAATGTGTCAGTTCGGGATATAATGCAATGACTGTCAAATGTCCTAATACGACATTGAAAGCGAAAAGAAAACGTAAGAAGTCAAAGCAGTTATCTCGTTTCATGCATGATGAGTATTTTGCATACACTGTGTCCGCCTGACGCATTGCAGAAAGCGGTATATACGCCCGGGCATGCGCGTCTGCCGTATCCGTCTTTGCCGTCCCAGATAGCTAAGCCTCCGTTGCTTCGTGTCTTGCATATCAGGTTTCCTCCGGAATCCACGATACGCACCTCTGTGTTGTCCATAAGGCCGGTGATGGAGATATAGCCTTGATAGTTGGGGCGTACAGGATTAGGATAGGCGTATAGGTTGCTCATGTCATCTTGAGCTTCGCTGGCGTCAGTCTGATAGGACAATAAACCCACGCTTGTGCCTATGAATAATTCACCTGTTTTCGGCATGATAGCCAACGCGGATATACTATTGGATATCAGCGGGGAGTTGTATTGTGTAAAGTGCTCAATAGTCTCTAAACCGTCCTCTGACACGAGATATAGACCGGAGTTCTCGGTGCCTATCCATTTGCGACCGGCGGCATCTTCTATTATGCAGTTGATCATCTCTTCTCCTAATAGATAATCGCCCAAACCCGTTCCGTCATTGCGGGGAATGATGACGCGTCGGCATTGGTTGTTGCGATTCAGCAGCTGTTCCATGTCCGGAATGATAAATATACCGCTTTCTGTTCCTACCCACACTTCGCCGTTAGCCATCTGGCAGATGGAGTAGATGAACTGAGGAGATACGGTTTTGCCGTTTTGATCTACAAAAGTACTGACGAACACAGCCCTGTCGTCTCCCTGATAAGCGATAGTCCCGTTATCATTAAACACCCCGAGGCCGGGGGTCGTTCGTCCATCAGTAAGGATTTTAATATTCGGATTCTGATTCCATATCAGCAGTTCTTTCGTCCGGTTTCGGTCTTGTGTCGCTACATTGCTGATACGTACCCATGACCCGTTTTTCTGTAGCACTTTGACACCGCTATGGGAATTATTGAGCATCCACAGATTGCCATCGGTATCGAAAATCGTACCATCCACCCATGTATATCCTTCTTCCGGTTCTATCATCTGCTCCAAACCATTCACTGTGTTTTTGGGTAAGTATTGTGCATAATACTCGTTATTGCGGAATTCCAGCAGCCCCCATCCAAAGGTTGCCGCAAAGAAATGCGATGGATCATTCGGGTCTATGGCGGCATCGCAGATATCTTCTATTCTGGCGGTGGGGGTGACGGAGTAGAGGTATTGGCGGGTATAATTGCGCCATAATCCGTTTTCGAGTACCATGATATGCCCGGGACGAAGGAAATTGGCAGCGAAATAGCCTCCCGGCAACACAATCAGTTTGTCGCCGCTAATCCGTATCCGGTAGCTGAAATTCGAGCAGGGGCTGTTCATGGAGAATTGTTGGACGCCTTCCGTCGGACTCCATCTTTGCAGACCTGCCTCAGGGAGCGCGAACCATAAGTCTTGCCCGCTGCGCCGAATGTCGCTGAATACTCCGCCTATAGGTAGTTGGCTTCCGGTCGTCCCCTCAAATTCATAGGAGATGCCGTTGTCCGTCTGGGCAATGATAGATGCAGGGGTATGCATGAATGTACGGACCCATTTGTGTTCCGGCATGAGGCTCTTCCACTCTCCTTCATGATGGCAATAGAGGGCGCTGTCTGCACAGGCATAGAGATAGTCTTGCTTAGCGCCGATGGCTGATATGGAATGATTAAACGGGGCAGGGATAGGTTCCCATTCCGCAAAATCAATCAGATTGTCTTGTAGCGATGCTGCATATATGGCATTGTCCGTTCCGGCGTAGATACTATCGCCGATAATACATACATGCTGCGTATTCAATTCGTTGTCGTCTTTCATTAGGACATAGGTCTCCGCTATCTCGTTTTTACGGGTGTTAAGACGCATGATGCCTATGGAGGAACAGATATAGATATTGTCGGAATGGCTGTATGCACTATAGAAATCACAAGGATGGGCCTCTGTCGTCAGGAAGACATCCGGCATGTTTTGTATCTCGCCCTCTGCGGTGATGACATCTATCTGGCCGTTTTTATAGACCACAATAGTCTTACGGGTATTGGAGTTGTAGGACACCAATGCAATGTCAGATCCGCTCAGACCGTCTAACTTGGATATGGATTTTATATCTTCTGTCTTTTTGTTCAGGCCCATAAGGGTGCCTTTCGACAGACAGTATATTTTGTCGCCGGCTTCTTCGATGAAAGAAATGTCATTATAGGAGAAATGTGTCTTCCAATTCTTCATGGAACCTGTGGAGACATGTTCTTCTTCATTCCATTTTATATTTTCCTCTCCTCCCGAATGGTCATAGTCCATCTCTACCAGTCCGTTGCCTGTTCCTATGAAAAGGCGCGAGGACTGCGGTACAGGGCATAGGGATTGGATGTCGTTGCTCGGAATAAGCGAGTTCTGGGTGGTGTAATAACTCTCGATTTTCTCTAACTTTTCCGTGAAGCGGTACAGACCGGATAGTTGGGTACCTACCCATATCCGTTGGTGTTCGTCTTCCGCAAAGCACCGGATATAGTCATCCGCTAACTCGCTTCCTATATGGCAGGTATTATCACCCTCCAACAGGAGAGAAGGGTTGTCTATATACAAAAAACCTTTATTGGTTCCTACCAATATTCTTCCGCTGCTTGTCTGGCTCAGTGCGGTGACGAGTTCCGGAACAATCTGTACGCCGGTCTCTGTGGTAAAAGAGGATACGAAAACGGCGCGGTCGTCCGAGGGGTCGGAGATAGTACCGTTATCATCGAAAATGCCTATTCCCGGTATCGAAGAGCGCGAAGAGAGGATTTTGATATGGGGGTTCTGGTTCCATAGCAGTAGGTCTTTCGTGCGGTTCAGATCTGCGCAAGCGGCATTGCTGATACGAACCCAGGTGTTGTCTTTCAGAAGCACTTTCACCCCGTTGTGGCACACGTTGAGCATCCATAGGTTGCCTTCGGAGTCAAACTGAAGACCGTCCACCCAGGTATATTTCTGTTCCGGGGATGTAATGACCTCTATACCGTTGTCTGTGTTGCTGGGCATGTAATGTCTGTAGAACTCATTGTTGCGGAATTCTATCAGTCCATATCCGAAGGATGCTACAAAGAAGCGGGACGGGTCGGTCGGGTCAATGGCTATATCGCAGTAATCTTCGCTTTTCATCCCTAAATGAGAACTCATGTACGTGTTGTCATAGTTGCGCCATTTCTTCTCTTCGTAGGTCATCACAACGCCTGCACGGTTATAGAATGCAGCCTCATAGCCTCCGGATACGATGCCTAATTTGCCTCCTGCGTAGCGAAGACGGTAAGGCATGTTGTTCAAAGGACCGTCGGGTTTGTAGGTCGTGCGTTCTGTGGCTGTCACGCGTACGAGGCCTTCAAAGATGCCGGCGTACCAATCGCTGCTTTGGTCCCGATAATGGCGTCCTTTGTCTTGGTCCGGTTCTATTCTGCCATCCCTTTTCTCTCTCTTCCAATAGGTGTAATCTACGATATTCGCTTTGCGCGAAGCACTGAACAAACTGTCTTCCGTTAAGGCATAAATACTGTCCTTGCTCAGGATGACGTGGGTGACTTCTGTCTCTTGTCCTCCGGGACGCAACCAATAACTGTCCACCATTTTCCATGAGTCCAAATCAAATGTCTGTACTCCGTATGGAGTCGCGAAATAAGCGGTTCGGCCGTCAATAGTGATATCATGAATGGTTTTGCGCTGCGTCATGTCTTTGTCGTACAACGCGCGGATGAAGTGGACGCCGTTTTCATCTACGACATCTATCTTTCCGGTATTGTACCCGACGATCAGTTGTTTGCCTTTCGTGTCATAGAAAATGGACGTGATATCATTACCGCTCATCTGGGAATACGTGTGAATCTGTTCCGTCTGTTTGTTGACGCTGAATAGGTTTCCGTTGGATACTGCGTACACGTAGTCTTCGGACATCGCGATTTGATAGACTTGGTCGTAAGCCAGGTGCAATGTCCATTTCTCGGCATGGAGGCTCAGGGCTGCTGTCAGAGCTAATGCCGGCAGGATATATCTAAGTATTCTCATTTTGTGCATTTCAGTATGTTTGCCAAGGCTTCCATTGCCCGGGCACGGTGACTGATACTGTTCTTGATCTCAGGCGGTAATTCTCCGAAGGTCTTGTCATATCCCTCCGGGATGAAGAGCGGGTCGTACCCGAACCCTCCTTCGCCATATTCCTCGCGCGCTATCTCTCCGCGCACGATGCCTTCTACCTGAGTTATCTCTTTTCCTTCTGGATGAGACGGAGCGGACTTGATGAACGTGATGACGGTCTTGAACTGACACCCGCGTTCGTCCTTCCCCTGCAATGCTGTCAGCGCCTTCCGGCGGTTCGCACGGAAAATCATCTTTTCGTCGGCAGGTTCCTTCCCCTCGGGGAGGGGGATGACCGGCTCTTTTTTATACCATCGGGCGGTATAGACACCCGGTTCTCCGCCTAAAGCATCTATCTCCAGACCCGTGTCATCGGCAAAAACGCCATCCGTACCTAACGGATTACCGTTCGCCTGCAACCACTCATAGACAGTCTCCGCTTTTATCCGGCTGTTCTCGGACAGGGTGGAGCCTGTCTCCTCTATCTCTGCTTCAAAACCGACGTCGCGAAGACTCATCACTTCTATTCCGGAGGGCATCATGGCGCGCACTTCGGACAACTTATGGGCATTATTGGATGCAAATACTAACCGCATATCAACTGTAAACCTTTGCGCCTGCAAAGGTACTGCTTTTTTTTTATATACGCAAGAAAAAACGTCTCTCGGGGCGTTTTTTCGTTTGGAGCAGCTCAAACTACCTCAAACAGGCGCAGCTCAAACAACAAAAAAAGCAACATCCTTCAATGAATGTTGCTTTTGTGCGCTTCTCTTACCAATTATCGAACCATTATAGAAGGATTCATTGCCGTATTAGAGTTCATGGATTGGTACGACATACATCGTACTCTCTTTATATAGGGTATGTTCCGCGCAAAATTATTGTCCCAGTTTATATAAGGTGCTGCGGCTATTATTTGTCGATAGCCTCAGCTCTCCCTCCCTATATTTTCAAGGTTTGCCGCATGTTTCCCTCCCCGCGATTTGAATTTTGAAGTAGGCATAATAGCGCGTAACTCTTGCCGGACATATAAATTTTCATAGTAGAAAAAATCTGCAAAAAAGTTTACTAAACCTGCTACTTTTTCTATTCTTGCTGTATTTATTAGTAAAGGAGCAGGCAAAAAAACGCCTGAGATAGACAATGAGCAATCAACAGCACAAAAGACAATGGCGCGAATTAGACGATGCCACACGCGAGCGAATAAGCCGCAGCACACAAGGGAAGCCTAAATCAGAGCAACACAAGCAAAGGATAAGCCAAGCGTTAAAAGACTATTGGCAAACAATTCCATACCGCCCAAAATCAGGAATAACAATGAACGATTTAATCGGGGCTAACTAACCACTTATTAAGGGTAAGGGTTGCATGATTTTAGGTAATAATAACGAGGTAATAAACTATGTAATATAGTGATAACATTTGACAAACTAAAGATTTCAAGTAAGATAGAATATGTAACTAATATCAACCTTAACGAATTCGAGAAAGATAAAAAAGGTAACATGATGTACAAACAAAAAGTGCCATACTTACTAACAATCAAAATTA
>ODAI014184267.1_pt1 | contig 12365 bp, 11 predicted proteins | sample 1539321 | NCBI WGS metagenome assembly ODAI01 (sample SAMN02144231, study PRJEB22623) | gut metagenome | biome: sheep rumen | host: Ovis aries | place: New Zealand
ATCTGAATAATAAGCTCACGGCGACGCTCTACGACATCTATAATAATGAGGAGTGGCTGCGTCAGCATGCTGAGGTGGAGGAGCATATCTTTGTTCCTGCCATCCGCCGGCTGGAGCAAATCGTCAAGCAGCAGGATGTGTCGAAGAACATCACGTCGATGGTCTTTAAAGGTGGGCAGGACGGCTCAGAGGCTCTCTCCGATCGGGAGAGGGATGTGGTGATTGCTCTTGTACAGGGTATGCAGAACAAGGAAATTGCCGACCATCTGTGCATCTCGGTCAACACGGTGATTACCCATCGCCGCAATATTGCCCGCAAGTTGCAGATACACTCTGCTGCGGGACTTACTATCTACGCTATTGTGAACGGTTTGGTGGATATCAGCAGTGTGAGGCTGTGATGTCTCTTAGATTTTATTGATGTCTACGTAGCCGTGCATAACGGCATAGATGGTAAGTGCGGAGACGCTCTTCAGTCCCAGCTTGTCCATCATGTTCTTGCGGTGGGTGATGACTGTCGCCAGTGCGATGTTCAGCTTGTGGGCTATCTCCTTGTTGATGTATCCCTGGACAATCAGTGCCATTACCTCTGTCTCGCGGTCGGTTAGTATCTTCTGCCGGAGCACCTGAGGCATGGGCGGCAGGTTGCGGCCTCCTCGGTGGGCATGCTGTGCCAGCATAAGAAGCTGGCGCACCAGCTGTGGCTCGGGCTGGTTGATGCAGAGCGAATGGAAATTGCTGAGCTGGGACGTGTCGTTGAGCGACAGCGTAAGCACGATGGTCTTCCGACGGTTCTCACTGAAGAAGGTTCGATGAGCCAGCACTATATCCATAGCCACGAAGTAGTGGGCGTATTGTTCGGCATGGTTGGCTTCCAGCTCAGCCAGCGACCCAAAGGTCTCTACGGTCATGATGGGGATGACGTTCTGTAGCAATTGCTTCAGGCCGAGTACCGCCAGCGTGTTGGCATCGATGATGGCTATCTTGGGACGCTCCATGGTGTCAGGGCTTAGGCGTATTCATGAAAGAAAGGTGGCTGGCTTGTTCGAGTACCATATCAGCAAGGATGCTGTTCTGGGGCTTCTTGCCGTTGATGGTGTCAAACAGATTCACGATGGCTGGTTTCCCGTTTCCTGTCTTGAGGAGCGACACGATGCAGAGATTCTGTAGTGCCACGCTCTCAGAAAGGATGTCGATATCGGTGCTGCCCAATTGGTAGAGTGCCAGCTGGTAGGCATCGTTGAAATTGGCTCTGATGAATCGCTCGACATCAGCCAGCGTGTTCATGCCCATATTACGTAGTATGGATAGATAGGGCATGAGGTCTGTCTCATGAAGCTCTGCCTGAGTGATGGATGCTATCTTGTGGTTGAGCTTGTCGAAGGGGTGCATGGCCAAATAGCTCCGGAAGGTGTCGCCATTGAGTCCTACTTCTTCGAATTGTCCGTTTTGGACAAGGCTCAGAGCCCTACGGCGGTAGTCTGTAATAGCTTTGCGGATACGGCTGAACTCATTGTCGGCCAGCTCCAGCATACCTGCCAGCCGACTTAGGCTGCGATGGTATTCTATAGGAGTCTCTATCTCTGACTTGTATCCGATGTCGTGCTGTATGGCCGACCACACATGCTGCAGGGCAGTACGCATCTGGAGTTCAAAGCGTATCTGGTTGAGCTCCGGGTGCTTGGGGTCGAAATAGATTTTTGGGGGTAGTTGGCAGATGTAATGGAGTGAGTTATAGCCGAAGCTGTCGTACTTGTGCATATTACGCTTATCCACCGAATTAGGCCAGTCGATCTCGAACAGCGTCTCAGCCAGCGAGGCTATACGGTCGACGTCTTCGTTGTAGAAAGCAATGATGCGAGCGCCTACGATGTCGGTGATGTCGGCTAAGGAGGCGTATTTATGACCTTTCCGCTTCAACTTCCCCACCAGTGAGGACTCTGACTTGATGCGAGTCTCCATGAGGTTGACTTCCAGTCCGCTTTGCTTGATGAGATTGGAAAGTTGCTCCATGACGACATGTTGAAGCTGCTCGAAGAGTGGCAACTGGCTGCGGTACTCTTCGAGTAGCATTTCTCCATGAAGGTCAAGTCCCATGTCCCCCATGCTGGTTAGCGAATTTCAAAGAGGTTGAAGAAACCTGTCATCATGAATACCTTCTTAATCTCATCATTGATATTCTCGATGATGACCTTACCGCCTTTTGATGCTGTTTCCTTGCGGATGGTGAGGAACAAGCGCAGACCCGAGCTGCTGATGTACTCCAAATCCTTGCAATCAAGGACGATTTCCTTGTCTGCCTGTTCGAGCAGGGGGTTAATCTCCTGCTGGGCTTTTACTGCTGCAGGGGTGTCGAGACGTCCGCTGACGGTGGCTAATACGCTCCCGTTTTGTTCTTTAATGTTGAAAATCATAATATAAAAGTGTTTAAATATTGATGTTGTCTGCTTTAAAATGTTTGGTGAGGGTAAGCACGTTGCGGTGGTCTTGATAGGCATAGCTGACGTCGTCCATAATCTGCCTTATCAGATGGATGCCCAATCCGCCTATTGGCCGCTCTTCTGCCGACAGGGTGATGTCGGTATTGGGATTCTGGGTAGGGTCGAACGGCGTGCCTGAGTCGCTGAGAATGCAGCACAACTGATGCTCTCCCGCCTTTATCTCTACATCTACTTCGCCTGACGTACCGGGGGGGTAGGCATATTCCATAACGTTGACCACAGCCTCCTCAATGGCCAGGTTAAGACTCATTGTGAAAGCCATGTCAAATCCAGCTTCCTCTGCTACACTATCGATGAACTCGTTCAGTTGAGGAATGGTTTCAATGTCGTTGGGTAGGGTAAGCTTCCGCTCTATTGTGTAATGAGTCTGTTCTTTTGCCATTTATCTGTATTTGCTTATTGATTGTGCAAAGGTAAGCAAAATAATTGTTCCAAACAAATAATTAGTATTATTTTTGATTGTTGTTAAAAAAAACGTGTCTACGGCATTGAGCCATAGACACGCTACTCGATTTCTTAATGATGCTTTGCCGGTTTGATTATTTGATGAGAGTCTTACGTGCAGCCTCGATCTTGCTCTTGGCATCTGCCAGCTGGTTCTTGAATTCGCTGACAGTTACTGCATTCAGCACGTCCAATGGAGCTAAGGCGTCTGATACAGGCTTGATTTCTGGATCGTACTGTGAGAGGCGCTTTACTGCGTCAAGAATCAGAACAATGCGGAAAGAGACATTGGCAGCAGCTTCGTCGTTGAATACGCTGAGGAATTTGTCCGAGTTTTGATTGATGGCATAGAGCTGCTCTACCAAAGCTGCTGCACCAATCTGCCAGAAGAAGTTGATGCGACCGTTCTTCTCCATTGCATCGTAGAGTGTGGTAGAAGTCTCATAGAGGGTAGCAGCGTCCTCAATCTCCTTGAAGGAAGGGTCGTTGATGTCGGCAACGAGCTTGGAAATAGCCTTATCGTATTCGTCAGTTGGCATCTCATAGAGGGCGGCAATCTTCTTGTCAACGCTCAGTGCACTGAGGATGCGATACTTCTCTGCCAGGGTGGTGGCCTCCTCAGCTACGTTGGGATTGAGCAGATACTCGGGCTTCACTTGCTTTTCTTCCTTGGTCAGAACCAATCCACCTTCGCCCTGCTGGACGAATGGCAGCTGTGGCAGCTTGGCCATTTCTGCAGCGATGCTGTCGAAGTGCATCTTGATGCTTGCTTCAATCTGCTGCTGTTCAAAACTCTTCAGAGTGTCTGCCTCTTCTGAGGCTTGGGTCTTCTTGCCTCCGCAAGCAGCAAAGGCGATAGCTACGAATGCGATAGCTAAAACTGATAATTTCTTCATTTTTTAATTGAATTATTAATTAATACTATGTTGTTTAATTCTTTCTGATTAATTTTCCCGGATAGTCGGTGAGCAGCAGTCCTGCGACAACGGCTCCCATGAGCAGTAGTATGCACAAGTTGAACCAGAGGGTCTTGATGTGCCACCGACCCAGTACTTTCTCACTGCTGTAGAACGGAGCTCGTCCGTTGGTGCTTTGCGGAGTAAGGAAGATGCTTCCAGTGCGGGCTACGATGTAGTTGTCGATGACTTCCACCATGCGGGCCTGGTCGGCTCCCACAACAATCTCCTCCAGCTTCAGATTGTAATTTTCGCGCTTCAGTTGCAGTAGTTCCTCCTTGCCGTGTTCTGAGATAAACCTGGCTATTTGGGCATCCTGGGCCATCGTGATGGCGTTGCTGCGTCTGGCCAATATGTATTCTGCATCATCGAAATATTGGCTGAGCGACTCATAGGAGTCATCGCCCTGATAGGGTTGCATCCCGCAGTATTCCGTGAGGACGGGCAGGTTGGTATGTATGACTTCCAGATGCTCGGGCTTCACCTGCCCTGAGCGAATCTTCTCATTCTTCATGGTTTCCAGCTGCGACTCAAGCTCGTAGAGGAAAGCCATGTTGTAGAACTGCGTCTCGTACTTCTCTTTGTCTCCCTTGTAGAACAACCTCTCATATTGATTGTCGGTAAACGACGTAACGGCCAGCGCCTCATACGACCATCGCGAGGGTATCAGGTCGCCAATCAGCGGTACATTGCCCGTGGTGCTCTTTGGGTTCAGGTCGTTAAAACTAACTACAAGGCCGCAAAGCAGTATCTGCGGAATAAGCAGGATGGGGATGCTGATGTAGATAGCCACCACCGAGTTGAGACATTGTGAGAGCAGCAGTCCTGTGAGGTTAGCAAGAAATGCTGTCACGAACAAGATAATCCACCACGTCCAGAACAGTCCGTAGAGTCCCATGATGGTGTTGCCAACCAGTATGAACAAGAGTGTTTGTACAAGCGACACACATGCAGTGTAGACTATCTTTGACCAGATATAGCTGGCGTGGGAGAGGTTTAAGAAACTTTCGCGCTTCAGCAGGGCTCTGTCCTTGATGATTTCCTCTGCACTGCCACTCATACCAGTAAAGGTGGCTACGATGACAGCCATGAAGAAATAGCTCACAAGGTTCTTGTTGTTCATCACCGAATATCCTTCAGGTGGCGCATAGCGTGTCAGCAACGCACAGATGGCTGCCAGCAAGGGTGCCTCCAACAATGTGATGCACAGATACTGGATGTTTGTTATCTTGGTCTTGATGTTGCGCTGCAGGAAGATGCAGAACTGTTTCAGCGCACTGGGCTTCTTCTGGTCGGAATGTGGTGTGTCGCTGACTTTAGGCTCGTCCATCGGTTCGCGATGCTTCAGGTAAAGCTCGTGCCAGTCCTGAGGACTCATCTTGCGCTCGTCAGAGGGTTCGCCGCTGTTGCTGAGGGCCTTCTCATCAATGATGTTGAGCACGATTTCCGGATTGACATTACCACACGTCGGACAGGCACTGGTCTCGGCGTCTGCATAGTTGGCTGCTTCCTTGAAATAGGTAATGGCATCGATGGGGTTGCCGTCGAATACAGGATATCCTCCTCTGTCCAGCAGCCACAGACGGTCAAACAGTTTGTAGACATCGCTGGAAGGCTGGTGGATGTTCACCACGATAAGCTTACCTTTTAGCGTCTGTTCCTTCAGCAGGTTGATGACCTTCTCTGTATCGGCCGACGACAGTCCCGATGTGGGCTCGTCGAGGAAGAGTACGGCAGGCTCGCGTATTAGCTCAAGGGCAATGTTGAGCCGCTTGCGCTGTCCTCCGGAAATATATTTGTTGATGGCGGAACCCACCTTCAGGTCTTTGGTGGCATCCAGTCCGAGGTCTTTCAGTGTCTTCATCACCCGACGGTCCAGTTCTTCGTCGGACATACCGGCGAAGCAGAGCTTGGCGGTGAACCATAGGTTCTGGTAGACAGTGAGCTCCTCGATGAGCAGGTCATCCTGAGGCACGAAGCCTATCAGGTCTTTGGCTGCAGGCTCTGAGATATCGTGACCGTTGATGGTTATCGACCCCTCCTGGGGTTTCAGGCTGCCATTGAGCAGGGATAGGAGAGTGGTCTTACCTGTTCCTGAGCCTCCCATGATGGCAAGCAACTCTCCGCTCTTCAGCGTAAAGCTCAAGTCGTGCATGCCATTATCGCTGTTGGGGAAGCGGAAGTTGATGTTGCGCCCGCAGAATTCTACTTTCTCCTCTTGTCTTTCACTCATCCCTTTTACATCGCCCCTGCTTTCATAGGCTCGGATAATCGAAGAGTAGTAGACGGGTTGACCATTGCTGTTCTTCAGTACGCTACTGTGTATCCACACCTGATAGGCTCCTGGAAGCACGGGAACGTCGTTTAGCAGCACGGTGTCGCTGCCTAGATAGGTGAAGATAAGCAATCCGCTAAGGGGGTCGAGTAATGTCTTGACAGTGCCATCGAAGCCGTTGATGTGGTGAAGCATTACATGGTCGTTGGACTTGTTCTCCACATAGTGGCAGAAGTCGTTGTATTGTTCCTCAGGAATGAAGAACTTCTCGGCCATCGTCTTGAACATGGCATCATTCTTCGTGCTGTCGCTACCGCAGAATTCCATCAGTCGCAACAGCAGCAGCGCTTCCTCTACGATGCGTATCTTTCCGTGTAGCGCTGAGCATATCGAACTAACAGTCTCCTGAGTGTTCAGATTCTCTGTCATCTCATAGGCCATACGCATATCGCTGTAGAGGTCTAAGTAGAGATCGATATTCCTGATTCCGAAATGGTGACGCAGATAACTCACAAGCATTTCCTTGGCTCGTGTCTCGTCTACTTGCTCTACCTTTCCAAATAGTGCAAAGAGACTAATAAAACTGGATAGTATGATGTCTGTCATTTCTTATTTTAGGTTTGCAAATTTATTAAAAATATTAGACTAGCACTACAAAGGGCGGGTTAAAAAATATTAAATGGACAATTAAACGAAAAAATATCGGACTGTTAGCACTCTTTTTTGTAACTTTGCACATTCTAATAGGAAAGTAGACCATTTTTATGATACGCAGATATATTGTTGCTTTTGCTTTAGTTTTGTTAGGTTTCCTCCCTGCATCTTCTGTCTGGGCTCAGCAAAACGTCCGTTTTACCGATTTGCCTCTTACGCTGACTCCTGAGGAGATGATTCGTTCTCTGGAGGCTAAAGGAATGCACTTGGTGATGGGAACCGGCATCCCCAATACCTATCGTCTCACGGCTCAGATTGCTGGACTTTTTGTCACGCTCGACATCAACTGCTCGCGCGATACGATGCACATCGAACAGATGCATCTCTCCACCCAGCCAGCTAAACGCTCGTTGCATGATGACTATAAGGCTATGATGCACTGGATGCAGACTCACTATGGTGCGCCCGACTGGGAGTCGTTTGTCCGTAGTCACCCCTTTGCCCGCTGGTATGTTGGCTTCGATCGCGACATCGTGCTTATAGCTACAGCTAAGTCTACCATCGAGGTGTGGTTTTATAACAATCATCATCAGCGGCATTTCGACTACTATGCTATCCTTAAGTATTGCGAGCAGCATCCTGTCGACTCAGCACCCCATCTGACGGCGCGCGAGAGTGTCACTTGGCGTAGTGCTACACCACCCACCGCAAAAAAGAAGTCTTCTAAACGCCATTTGCGCAAGAAGACTTCTAAGCGGAAGACTAAGAGAGGAAACCGAGCAAAGCACCGGCGGCAACGGCGGAGCCGATAACACCAGCCACATTCGGACCCATAGCGTGCATCAGCAGGAAGTTGTGGCGGTCGTATTCCAGTCCTAAGTTATTTGAGATGCGTGCTGCCATAGGTACGGCACTCACGCCGGCATTTCCTATCAGCGGGTTCAGCTTTTTGTCCTTGGGCAGGAACACGTTCATCAGCTTGACGAACAGCACACCACTCATCGTGGCAATAATGAAAGCACCGGCACCAATGGCGAAGATGTAGATGGTGTTCATGGTCAGGAACTCTGATGCCTGCGTCGAACAGCCCACAGTCAGTCCCAGCAGCATGACCACGATGTCGTTGAGGGCAGCACCTGCCGTCTTGGCCAGACGGGTGGTCTTGCCGCTCTCCTTCAACAGGTTGCCAAAGAACAGCATACCCAGCAGGGGAAGACCTGAGGGGACGATGAACGTAGTGAGCAGCAGGCCCACGATGGGAAACAGGATGCGCTCGGTCTGGCTTACCTGACGGCCAGGCTTCATCTTGATGACGCGCTCTTTCTTGGTGGTCAGCAGACGCATCAAGGGCGGCTGAATCAGCGGCACCAGTGCCATATAGCTATAGGCACATACCGCGATGGCTCCCATCAGGTTGGGCGAGAGCTTGGAGCTCAGGAAGATAGCCGTAGGACCGTCAGCACCACCGATGATGGCGATACCTGCAGCCTGGTTGGGCTCAAAGCCCAGGGCCAGCGCGAACATATAGGCGCCAAAGATGCCAAACTGTGCTGCTGCACCGATGAGCATCAGCTTGGGATTGGCCAACAGGGCCGAGAAGTCGGTCATTGCACCGATGCCCAGGAAGATAAGAGGCGGATACCACCCTTGTCGCACTCCCTGATAGAAGATGTTCAGCACCGAGTTGTCCTCATAGAGGCCAATCTCCAGTCCTGCGTCTGCACGGAAGGGTATGTTGCCTAGGATGATGCCTAATCCGATGGGTACGAGCAGCAGGGGTTCAAAGTCCTTCTTGATGGCAAGCCAGATGAAGAAGGCACCTACTGCTATCATAATGAGGTTGCCTGCCGACACGTTGGCAAAGCCAGTGTAGGTCAGGAACTCATTGAAGTTTTCTACGATAAACTGCCACATAGTCTTATCCTATTGTTAAAAGTACGGCGCCTTCCATCACTGAGTCACCTGGGGTGACAACAACCGAGGTAACGGTGCCGGCATATTCGGCTTCAATGTTATTCTGCATCTTCATAGCCTCCAGCACAATGACTACATCACCAACAGCCACCGTATCGCCCACCTTCACGTTGATGGTGGTAATGGTGCCGGGAAGGGGAGCCTTGACCGGATTGCCTGCTCCTGCAGGAGCAGCAGGCTGCGCGGCTACAGGGGCAGCGGCTACAGGGGCGGCTGATGCCACTGGCTTTGGAGCCTCGACCTTGGGTTTTACGATAGTGGGATGCTTGGCAGCATTGATGGGCTGCTGCAACTCAACTTCGAACGGTATACCGTTGACATTCACTTTGGCGATGTTGCCTTCTACTTCTTCAATCTCTACTTCGTAGTCAACACCTTGTACTTTATATTGATACTTGTTCATTTCTTTAAACTCTAAACTTTAAACTCTAAACTTTATTTCAACTCTGGGCCAGTGGGGATTCGCGGAGCCTGGTGCGTGGTGGGCAGCATGGGCTCGTGGAAATGGGTCATCTGCTGGTATTCATCGTCCCAGCCAGTCTCCTTCGACTTGATGGTGATGATGCCCGACTCCACATCGTGTACATCGTCTTCATACTGCTTCAGGGCCATACCGATTACGGCCATGTAAACCTCGCGGTCGATACCCTTCGAGTCGAAGCCGTCCTTGAGGATAACACCCGTCTTGTGGCCTACCTCAATGGTCTTCTCCACCGTCTTGGTGATGGGCTTGATAGGCTGTTGGTTGATGACCTTCTTGGCCATCTCCTGGTGACGCATGAACATGCCGAACAGCGTGAAGAATATCCACAGCAGAGCCAGACAGAAGAACACGATGCCCATAGCCATCAGTGCCATACCGAAGCCATAAGGGTCTTCGCGCTTGAACTTCTCCACCTTCGACTCGCTGACCACCGTCTGGTTCTGAATACAGGGCGTCACGCGGTCTGCCGATTTCACTTCCCAGTCTGCTGCTGTCCCGTTGTTGGCAATGCGGGCATACGACTGGTCTTTTTCCAGCACAGGCACCGACACCGAGTCTATAAGCTGGGTGGCATTACCGTTGTAGAGTCCAATCCATAGCGGCTTGTTGCTTTCTACAGGGACAGACAAGTGCAGTGTTCCCTCTGAGGGACGGCTGTTCAGATGGAATACAATGAGTTGGCGTCCGCTGAGGTTGGTGCGCACATCGCCACTAGGTATTTGGCTCATGCGCTTCACTCTCTCGGGTACGCTCATTTGCTTGTCGAGTACAGAACGGTCGGTGGTCAGGTACATGCCACGAATGTTGTAAGTGGAGTGTGAGATGTTGGCAATCTCAACCCATGCATTCCGCGCTCCGTATTCGTCAATCAGGCTTGACTCGTTCTGTGTCATCACTTCGTTCAGCTTGATGCTGGCATCCATCTGTGCCATCATCGGAAGTGACACAAGGCCGAGGAATAAGCCCGTCAGGAATCCGATTCTTTTCATTTGTTTTTGTCTATTGTGTATTATTATATGTTTATATCTAGCCGCAGAAGAACAGCACTACAATCTGTGCCGTGAAGATGCGCAGGAACATCGAGAGTGGATATACCGTCGAATAGCCTACTGCAGGAGCCTCTTTCGAGCATACGCTGTTGGCATAGGCCAGTGCGGGAGGGTCGGTATACGTACCTGCTATCATACCCATCAGGGTGAAGTAGTTGAACTTGAACTTCAGTCGGGCAAAGGTGCCTACTATCAGGATGGGAATCACCGTAATGAGGAAACCCGTCAGCACGTAGAGCAGTCCGTTGCCTTCGACCACCGTCTCAAAGAAGTTGGCACCAGCTTTGATGCCTACTGAGGCCAGGAACAGCACCAGTCCTATCTCGCGCAGCATCATATTAGCTGATGTCGTCGTGTAGGTTACCAGGTGTATCTTGTAGCCGTACCGGCCTATCAGGATGGCAATGATTAGTGGGCCGCCGGCAATACCCAGCTTCATCGGTACGGGCATACCGGGTATGGCGATGGGCAGCGAACCGAAGATGATACCGATGATGATGCCTACGAAGATGGTGGCAATGTTGGGCGCGTTCAGACGACGGATCGAGTTACCCATCTTGTTGGTCACGCGGTCAACGGCATCCTCCGGGCCTACCACCATAATCCTGTCACCAACCTGCAGAGGCAGTGTGGGAGTGGCGAAAATGTCCATGCCCTGACGGGTGACACGCGTCACGTTGACACCATAGACACTTGAGAAGTGCATTGATCCCAGCGTCTTGCCGTTGATTTTCGAGTTGGTGATGAGTATTCGCTTCGACACCAACGGCTGGTCAGACTGTTCGAAGTCAATGTCCAGCTTCGGACCGATAAAGGCCATGATAGCCTCATGGTCGGCTTCGGCACAGACTATCAGCATCTGGTCGCCCATGTGGAAGATGGTGTCACGGTTGGGGATACAGAGTTCTCCTTGATGCACCAGACGGGACACCACGAAGTCGCGGTTCAGGAAGTTGTGAACCTGCAGCAGTGTCTTGCCCTCCAGGTATTTGTTCGATACCTCAAGGTGCATCTTGTAGGGTTTCTTGTTGGTGTTGGTCTCTTCTTGTGCTTTCAATGCCTCTTCTTCCTTGCTCATGCTAATCGAGCATATATACCTTATTAATATAGTAGCTCCGATGATGCCAAGTACACCCAGAGGGTAGGCGCAGGCATAGGCTGAGGCAATGTGGGGAGCACCGCCTTGACCAAAAACAGTGTTCAGGGCCTCGTTGGCAGCACCAAGTCCGGGCGTGTTGGTTACGGCTCCATACAGCGTTCCTACCATCATCGGCAGAGAGGTGTTGTCGCTGGTGTCGAAGAAGACGAAGTAGCACCCGAACATTACCAGGATGTTCAGCAGAATCATCGTTGCTGCCAGCCCGTTGAGCTTGATACCGGCAGTGCCGAAGCTCTCAAAGAAACCAGGACCTACCTGCATACCAATCATAAACACAAACAGAATCAGACCGAAGTCCTGAATGAAAGTCAGAATGGGTGTTGGGGCAGTAAACCCGAAGTGTCCTGCTACAATACCGGCGAACAGCACAAAGGTAACACCAAGCGAGATGCCTCCCACTTTAATCTTACCAAGGTAAACACCTACGGCGATGACAATTGCATACAGCAATGCAATATGTGCTACCGAATCAGTCGATGTGAATAGATCTTTTAGCCATTGAAATGTTTCCATAACATACATTGTCGAAATTGGCTGCAAAATTACTAAATATTTGCTCAATTCCTGCAACTTTGTGCAACTATTATTCCGTTTTTTGCTTTTTTTGCATTTCTCTCACTTACAGTGTCTCTTCGTACGCATCTGAAAGTGAAGTACGGAAATCTTGCGAAAGTTGAATAAAGATGAAATAATTATTAAAAAGTTCGTTCATTCCAAAATTAGTTGTTACCTTTGTGGGCTGTAACGCTAAAACATTATATAATAATACAAAACGTATAACATTTTATGGCAAACAAAGAAAAACTCTTCACCGAGTTTCAGGCGCCTACCACTCAGGAGTGGTTGGACAAGATTGAAGTGGACCTGAA
>ODAI011349199.1_pt1 | contig 12364 bp, 11 predicted proteins | sample 1539321 | NCBI WGS metagenome assembly ODAI01 (sample SAMN02144231, study PRJEB22623) | gut metagenome | biome: sheep rumen | host: Ovis aries | place: New Zealand
GCCCAAGATCAAGCTGTACTACACCGCCATCGGCAAGACCTGGGACGAGGCCAACGCTCTGATGGAGCAGTTCAAGGCGGCTATGGCCGGCTTCCTGCCCGCATAAGCCATGCGCAGCCAAGGCTTTCGGCGCTTTGTCGCAATCTTTGTCGGCGTCCTGGTGGTGCTGGGCTGGATCGCCATGATCCTGACCGGTGATGAAAACCTCGGCGCCTCGGTGCTGACGCTGACGGTACTGTACATTGTTTATCTGGTCATCATCGTGAAAAAAGCCAAGGAGCAGCCTGCCAAGGATCGGAAAAAGCCTGATTCCCCGCTGCTGCGCCGATAAACCCGTTCAAAATGATGCCGTGGGGAAATCTGAATTCGATTTCCTCCACGGCGTCATTTCATGAAATAATACTACACAACAGGAGAATGAAACATGAAAAAATTGATTGTGAGCCTTCTGGCCCTGTGCCTGCTGCTTTCCCTCTGTGCCTGCGCCGGCACGCCCGCGGAAGAAGGCAATGTCACGGAAAACCGCGCTGCCACCACCGAAGCGCCTGTCAAGACCGACGCGCCTGCTCAGTCTGACGCTCCTGCTCAGACCAGTGCTCCGTTGCAGACGGATGAAGCCGTGGAGGACGTGGAGCTGCGGATCTACTCTCTGAAGGGCCCCACCTCCATGGGCATTGCCACCCTGCTGGAGGACAGCAAAAACGGCAAGACCCTGAACCGTTATGTCTCCACCGTCTGCACCGCCGCCGATGAGATCACTGCCGCCCTGGTCAGTGGGGATGCGGATATCGCCCTTTTGCCTGCCAACGCCGCTGCCGCCCTCTACAACAAGGCGGGAGGCTTCTCCGTGGTGGGGATCAACACTTTGGGCGTCCTCTACGTGGTGGAGAACGGCGAGACCGTGCAGTCCGTGGCGGATCTTGCCGGAAAGACCGTCTACCTCACCGGCAAAGGCACTGTGCCTGAGTACTCCCTGCGCTATCTGCTCTCTGCCAACGGAATCGAGGATCAAGTGACCCTGGAGTTCAAGTCTGAGCCCCAGGAGGTCGTTTCCGCCATCACCGAGGACGCCGCCGCCATCGGTATGCTGCCCCAGCCCTTTGTCACAGCTGCCCTGGCCCAGAACGAGGGCCTGCGGATTGCCCTGAGTCTTACCGAGGAGTGGGAGAAGACTGCGGAGGGCAGCACCCTGGTCACCGGCGTCACCGTGGTGCGGAACGAGCTGCTGGAGGAGCATCCGCAGCAGATCCTCAACTTCCTCCAGGAGGCTGCCGCCGGTGTGGAACGGGTGAACGCCAATCCCGAGGAGGCCGCGCCGCTGATCGAGGCCATGGGAATTGTGGCAAAGGCGCCTCTGGCCCAGAAGGCCATTCCCTTCTGCAACCTGGTGTGCATCACCGGGGAAGAGATGCAGACCTTGCTCTCCGGCTATCTGCAAACCCTCTTTGAGCAGAATCCCAAGGCCGTGGGCGGCGCCATGCCCGCAGACGAGTTCTACTATACGGGAGAATAAAGCATGAAGCCTGCCAAATCACCGCGTCATTGCCTTCGGGGACTGCTGATCCTCTTATTCTGGGTGGGGGTTTGGCAGGCTGCCTCTATGCTGGTGGGAAAGCCGGTGCTTTTCGCCTCGCCCTTGGATACGGCGCGGGCGCTGGCCCAGTTCCTGCCCACAGGGGATTATTGGGCTGCTGTCCTGGGCTCGTTGGCGCGCATCGCCCTGGGCTTTTTCCTGGCTCTGCTGCTGGGGCTTGCCCTGGGCATTCTGGCCTTTCGCCTTGCCTGGGTCAAGGAGCTGCTTTCCCCGCTGCTGACCCTGATGAAAACCGTACCTGTGGCCTCTTTTATCATTTTGATCCTGGTCTGGTTTGGCTCCCGGTATATGGCGGTCATCGTGGCCCTGCTGATTGTCTTTCCCCAGATTTATTTTGCTGCCCTCTCCGGCCTCGGCAGCACCAGTCCGGCGCTGCTGGAAATGGCCCGGGTATTTCGGGTGGGGAGCTGGAAGCAGGGCTGGCAGGTCTACCGGCCGGCGCTGTTTCCCTATCTGATGACCGCCTGCGGCTCCGCCCTGGGCATGAGCTGGAAGGCCGGGATTGCCGCTGAGGTCATTGGCACCCCCAGTCACTCCATCGGCGAACAGATGTACCTCTCCAAAATCTACATGGACACAGCGGAGCTCTTCGCCTGGACCCTGAGCGTCATTGTGTTGAGTATGCTGTTTGAAAAGGCGGTCCTGTGGCTGCTGAGAAGGGTGGGGAAGACATGGAGCTGATACTGGATCAAATCTCCCTGGCCTTTGGGACGCATGTGCTCTTTCGGGATTATTGCCTGCGCCTGGAAAGCGGCGGCCTCTACGGTCTCACTGCGCCCTCAGGCCGCGGGAAGACTACCCTTCTGCGGATTATCATGGGTCTGCAAAGGCCTGACGCGGGAAGCATCCGCCCGGAGGGGATTCGCTTCTCGGCGGTCTTCCAGACGGATCGGCTGCTGCCGGGCCGAAACGCGGCGGAGCAGCTGCTGTTTGTCCGGGGAAGCCGGAAGGATCGGGAGGCTGCCTGTCAATTCCTGTCCGGCCTGCTGCCGGAGGACAGCCTGCGGCAGCACGTGGAGGAGCTCTCCGGGGGCATGCAGCGCCGGGTTGCCATTGCCCGGGCTCTTTGGGCGGAAAGCGACGTGCTGCTCCTGGACGAGCCCTTTACCGGTCTGGATGAGGGAACCCTGCGGCTGACTGCCGACTTTATCATGAAAAACCGGCAGGGAAGAACCCTGCTGCTCTCCACCCACCAAAGGGAGCTGCTGGCGGATTACCCCTTCCAATGGCTGAGTTTGCCGGAGTAGAATAATCCCCTGAAAGGATTGTTGAAAGCCTTTCAGGGGATTATTCTTATTCAGAAAGCTCCTTTTCGAAGGGCTCCAGGCTTCTGTCCAGAATGCCGTGCATTTGGGCGATGGCCATGCCGTAGTTTACAATCGGAACGCCGCAGGCCTCCGCTGTCCGGATCCGGTGCTGCATGGCGGCCTCATTCAGCATACAGCCGCCGCAGTGAATCACCAGCGCAAAGCCAGACAGATTCTCAGGGAACTCGCCGCCGGAGCTGAAGGAGAAGTCCAGCGTTTTTCCGCTGTAATTCCGTACCCAGCCGGGGATTTTCACTGAGCCGATGTCGTTGCACTGCCTGTGATGCGTGCAGCCCTCGGAGATCAACACCCGGTCGCCGTCCTTCAAGCGGGACAGGGCTTTCGCTCCGGCGGCCAGGGTGGAAAGCTGGCCCTTGTAGCGGGCAAAGAGGATCGAGAAGGAGGTCAGGGGAATGGAGACGGGCACCAGGGGAGAGACCCGTCCAAAGGCCTGAGAGTCCGTCACCACCAGCCGTGGCGGTGTCTTGAGATTGTCCAGCAGGGTCGGAAGCTCCTCCACCTGGCAGCAGACGGGAACGCAGTGCAGGTCCAGCAGCTCCCGAAGCGTCAGCTGCTGGGGAAGAATCAGCCGCCCCCTGGGGGCGCTCTCGTCGATGGGCGTCACAAGGATTACAACGTCTCCTTGCTTGACCAGATCGGCCAGGATATACTTCGGCTCTTTCGCCGACCGTCCCAGGGCAGCCAGCTGCTCCTTCAATTCCTTGACGCCTTCTCCAGTCAAAGCCGATACAAGCATGGGAGCTTCTCCCGCGGGCGGGCGGCTATTGGCCGCCCCTGCGGAGGCGAGATCCCACTTGTTTGCCGCCAGCACCACGGGCAGCTTCTGCGCCCGGAGCTTTTCCAACAGCGCCAGATCCTCCCCGGACAGACCGACAGCGGCGTCGTAGACCAGCACGGCAATATCGGTCTTGTTCAGGATCTCGTTGGTTTTCTGCACCCGGAGCTCCCCCAGCGCCCCCGCGTCATCGTAGCCTGGAGTGTCGATGATGACCACTGGGCCCAGGGGCAGCAGCTCCATAGCCTTTTTTACAGGGTCCGTGGTCGTGCCCGGAACGTCAGAGACGACGGCAAGCTTCTGCCCGATCACAGCATTGACCAGGCTGGATTTGCCTGCGTTGCGCCTGCCAAAGAAGGCAATGTGCAGCCGCTCGGCAGAGACAGTTTCATTCAGACTCATAAATACCTCCGAAACAAGACGGATTTCTCGCTGCGCTCGAAAGGACAGGAAGGGGAGGGCAGTACGGCATCAGAAGCGGAAATCCCGGGCGTCGGAGCGCTTGATGGCCTCGATGTGTTCCGCGGCAATCTCCCGTACCCGATCCCTGGGGATCTTTTTCAGCTCTTCCTCCACCATTTTGAAGCCGATCTCCTTGGTCTCGGGGCTGGCATAGTCCACAAGGTACTCGGTCAGGGTCATCAGGGCGTTGGGATGGCAGCAGTTCAGAATCTGGCCGGACTTGCAGAGGCTCATAAAGCGATCGCCGGTACGGCCCTCCCGATAGCAGGCGGTGCAGAAGGAGGGAATGTGGCCGTTTTCCATAAGCCAGCGCACCACCTCGTCCAGAGAGCGCTGGTCGGACACGTCAAACTGCTCGGTGTCGTGGGGCCGCTCGTCGGCGCTGTAGCCCGCGTAGCCGCCCACGGAGGTACGGGAGCCGCCGCTGACCTGGCTGACGCCCAGCCGCAGCAGCTTGGAGCGCGTAGCCTCGGTCTCCCGGGTGGAGATAATGATGCCGGTGTAGGGCACGGCCAGCCGGATGCAGGCGGTAATCTTGGCGAACATTTCATCACTGATGGAGTTGTTGAACTCCTCGGGATCAATGTCGTCGGCGGGCTTCACCCGGGGGACGGAAATGGTATGGGGCCCAACGCCGTGCACGGCCTCCAGATGCTCCGCGTGCATGAGAAGGCCTGCAAACTCGTAGCGGTACAGCTCCAGGCCGAAGAGCACGCCCAGGCCCACGTCGTCGATCCCGGCCTCCATGGCCCGGTCATGGGCGGAGGTGTGGTAGTCGTAGTCGTGCTTGGGGCCGGTGGGATGGAGCTTCAGATAGCTCTCCTTGTGATAGGTCTCCTGGAAGAGAATGTAGGTGCCGATGCCGGCGTCCTTCAGCTTCTTGTAGTTTTCCACCGTGGTGGCGGCAATGTTGACATTCACCCGGCGGATGGCGCCGTTCTTGTGCTTGATGGAGTAAATGGTGTTGATGCACTCCAGAATGTACTCAATGGGGTTGTTCTTGGGGTCCTCACCGGCCTCAATGGCCAGACGCTTGTGGCCCATATCCTGCAGGGCGATAACCTCCTGCCGAACCTCCTCCTGGGTCAGCTTCTTCCGGGCAATGTGCTTGTTTTTCAGGTGATAGGGGCAGTAGACGCAGCCGTTGACGCAGTAGTTGGAGAGATACAGGGGGGCGAAGAGGACGATGCGGTTGCCGTAGAAGGCCAGCTTGATCTCCTCCGCGATCTCATAGATGCGCTCCAGCACCTGGGGATCCTCGCAGGCCAGCAGCACGGAGGCCTCCCGGTGGCTCAGACCCCGGCAGTGGCAGCCGTTGCCGTCCTTCACGGGGCGGGCCTTCTCCAGGATCTCGTTGATCAGCTCCATGTTGTTCTTGTTGGCGTCGGCGTAGGCCAGGGTCTCCCGGATCTCGGCGTCGTTGATGAATTCATCGGGGAGCATGGATTTGGGGTTGTAGACAGGCATGGTTTTTTCAGTTCCTTTCAGATTGTTTTCGGGTCTCCGCGGTCGGTCAGGATCTCGTAACCAATGGACGCCATCCGGGCGGAGAGACAGACCCGGCATTGGGCGGATTCCTCGCCGGTGCAGATTTTGTTGTCGTAGAGCATGTACTTTTTCCGGACGCTGACGGGGGAGAGGTTTGGCATCACCACGTTGGCCCCGGACTGGATGCCTTTTTCCCGGCCCAGGGGATCCAGAGTGCCCAGGGCGGTGGTGGCGGGCAGCAACAGATTTGGCTGAATCAGCCGCAGGATGGAGAGCAGATAACAAGTCAGCTCCACGCTGCCTCCGGGCTGATCTCCGAAGAGAGTGTCCTTGTGGGGGATAAAGGGCCCTATGCCGCACATAGCGGGGCGGAATTCCTCCACAAATTTGAGATCCTTAGCCAGCTCCCGGGCAGTCTGACCGGGGGAGCCCACCATAAAGCCGCATCCCACCTGATAGCCGATTTCCTTGAGCTGCCGCAGGCAGCTCATGCGGTGCTCCCAGGACAGGGAAGCAGGGTGCAGCTTCTCGTAGTGAGCCTGGTCGGCGGTCTCATGCCGCAGCAGATAGCGGTCTGCGCCCGCGTCAAAGAGCCGCTGATAGCTCTCCCGGCTCCGCTCCCCCAGAGAGAGGGTCACGGCGCAGGCAGGGTACTCCGTCTTGATCTGCCGCAGCAGCGGCGCCAGAATCTCGTCGGTAAACCAGGGATCCTCGCCCCCCTGTAGCACGAAGGTGCGGAAGCCCAGCTCCCAGCCCTCCCGGCAGCAGAGCAGAATCTCCTCCGGCGTCAGGCGGTAGCGCTCGGCCTTGGGATTGCCCGCCCGGATGCCGCAGTAATAACAGTTGTTTTTGCAGAAGCTGCTGATCTCAATGAGCCCCCGGACAAACACGCTTTTCCCGTAGATCTGCTGCCGGAGCCGGACGGCCCGCTCCCGCAGGGCTTCCGCCAAAGCCGGACTGCGGCCTTCGATCAGGGTCTGATATTCCGCCAGGGAAAGACTGTGCGCTTGCTCCAGGCGATCGATCAGAGAAAGCAGATCAGACATTGCCCATCACGTTGGAGTAGGCGGTTTTGGCACTGACGCCGGGCAGTGCGCCGATCTTGCCGGAGAGGGTGGCAATGACGTCCTGGGGACCGTCCACGGCGATGCTGATGATGTTGATGCTCCGGGCCCGATAGGGGATACCCATTCTGCCGATGATGATCTGGCCGTAGTCGTGAAGCAGAGCATTGAGCTTCTCCACGGTCTCGTTGTTTTCTACAATGATGCTGATGACAGCGACTCTGGTTTCCATAGGATTACCTCCAAAATAATATTTTGAGCAAACAAAAACGGCCGCGTGCGAACGCGGCCGTAGCTTCCCCGTAACGCACCTTTCCCCCGGGCTTTTGCCCTCATGTCAGGATACGTGAATATTCTACATGAAAAACTGTATCTTGTCAACTGCTATTTTGGGTTTTTCAGCAGATCCCGCACCACGGCGGAGGCCAGAATCAGTCCCGCGGCGGGGGGGACAAAGGGAGAGCTGCCGGGGACGGAGCGGCGCTGATTGCCGTAGGCTTCGGGGCTGTCCGGGTCCGGGGCCGCGCTCGGCTCCGGCTCCGGCTGGAAGCGGGGGGCTGTGGGCTCCTCCCGGGAGTAGACCACCTTCAGATTCTCCACGCCCCGGCGGCGCAGCTCCTTCCGCATCACCCGGGCCAGGGGACAGACGGAAGTTTCGGAGATGTCCGCCAGCTCCAGCCGGGTGGGGTCCAGTTTGTTGCCGGTGCCCAGGGCGCAGATGATGGGCGTCCCCGCAGCCCGGCACTGCATCACCAGATCCAGCTTGCCGGTAACGGTGTCGATGCAGTCCACCACGTAATCATAGACGGAAAAATCGAACTGATCCCGGGTCTCGGGTAGGTAGAAGCACTGATACAGATTCAGTTGAATCGTGGGGTCAATGTCTCTGACCCTGGCCGCCGCGGCCTCCACCTTGGCCTGGCCGACGGTGCTGTGCAGGGCGATGATCTGCCGGTTCAGATTGGAGAGGGCCACCCGATCATTGTCGATGAGATCCAGCGTCCCGATTCCCGCCCGGGCCAGGGCCTCCACCACATAGCCGCCCACGCCCCCCAGGCCAAAGACGGCCACCCGGGCCCCGCGCAGCCGGGCCAAGCCCTCCGCGCCGATGAGCATTTCTGTCCGGATTCGCTGATGCTCCATGGATTTTGCCTCCCGCTTTGCTGTTTTTTTCATTATAATCCCCCCGAACGCCTCTGTCAATCGCAAACAACGTTGATTATTTCGGAAAAACTGCTATAATATAGGCATCTATATATTGGAGGCGGATATGCAAAAGCTCTTTATTCATCTGAAGCCCTATCGCAGGGAGTGCGTCCTGGGGCCGCTGCTGAAGCTGGCAGAGGCCACCCTGGAGCTCTTTGTGCCGCTGATTGTGGCCGCGGTGATCGACCGGGGCATTGGCGGCGCTGATCGCGGCTATATCATTGGCATGAGTCTGCTGCTGGTGGGCCTGGGTCTCCTGGGATTGGTTTTTTCTGTCACGGCTCAGTATTTCTCCGCCCGGGCGGCGGTGGGCTTTGTGACCCGGCTGCGCCACGCCCTCTACGCCCACGTGCAGCGTTTTCCCTACGCGACCCTGGACCGGGTTGGCATTCCCACGCTGATTACCCGCATGAGCTCCGATATGAACCAGGTGCAGACGGGGCTGAATCTGACCCTGCGTCTTTTGCTGCGTTCCCCCTTCGTGGTCTTCGGCGCCATGATCATGGCCTTCACCATCGACGCCGCGGCGGCCCTCTGGTTTGTGGCGGCCATTCCCGTTTTGGCGGTGGTGGTGTTCGGCGTGATGCTGCTGACCATGCCCATGTTCAAGCAGGTGCAGGAGCGGCTGGATAAGGTCCTGGGCAGCACCCGGGAGAATCTCAACGGCGTCCGGGTCCTGCGGGCCTTCCGCAAGGAGGAGGCGGAGTGCCGAAGCTTTGAAGCGCAGAACGCTCAGCTCACCTCCATGCAGCAGAAGGTGGGACGGGTCTCGGCTCTGATGAACCCACTGACCTATATCATCGTGAACCTGGCGGTGATCCTGCTGATCCGCACGGGCGCCCTGCGGGTCCAAGCGGGAATCCTGACCCAGGGCGCCGTGGTAGCCCTCTACAACTACATGTCCCAGATCCTGGTGGAGCTCATCAAGCTGGCGAATCTCATCATCAATCTCACCAAGGCTCTGGCCTGTGGGAAACGGATCCAGAGCATCCTGGATATCCCGGACGAGGAACGCGTGGATAAGACCCTGCCCGGCGGAGATAGCCGCGTCCGGGTGGAGTTTGACCGGGCCGCCCTTCGCTACCAGGGGGCGGCAGGGGAGGCCCTGTCCGGGCTGAGCCTGCGGGCCATGCCGGGGCAGGTGATCGGCGTCATCGGCGGCACCGGCAGCGGCAAATCCACCCTGGTGAATCTGATCCCCCGCTTCTATGACGTCACCCAGGGCCGGGTACTGGTGGACGGGGCTGACGTGCGTTCCCAGGAGCCCGCCGCCCTGCGGCGGAAGATTGCCATAGTGCCCCAGAAGGCGGTGCTGTTCCGGGGCTCCATCCGGGAGAATCTGCTCTGGGGCGCTCCGGAGCTCGCCTCCGGGGCAGCGGAGGACCAGGCGCCGATCTCCGACGAGACGCTTCTATCCGCGGTGGAGACCGCCCAGGCCGCCGAGGTGGTAGCCGCCAAGGGGGGTCTGGACGGGCAGATCGAGCAGTTTGGCCGCAATCTCTCCGGGGGTCAGCGGCAGCGTCTCACCATCGCCCGGGCCCTGGTCCGCAGGCCGGAGATTCTGATTCTGGACGACAGCTCCTCCGCCCTGGACTTCGCCACCGACGCGGCCCTGCGGAAGGCGCTGCGGGGCCTGGAGTATCAGCCCACGGTGTTCCTGGTCTCCCAGCGCACCACGGCGGTGCGGCACGCGGATCAGATCGTGGTGCTGGACGAGGGCAAGGTGGTGGGCCTGGGAACCCACGACGAGTTAATGGACTCCTGCCCGGTCTACCGGGAAATTCACGAGTCTCAGTTCCGAAAGGAGGCGGCCCAATGAAACAGAACAGCAAGCAAAAGGCCGCCCCCGGCACCATGAAGCGTGTCTTGCAGGCCCTGCGGCCCTATCGGGGGCTGATCCTGCTCTCGGTGCTGTTTTCCACCGCCGCCGTGGCTCTGACCCTCTATCTCCCGGTGCTGGTGGGCCGGGCCATTGACCACATCGCAGGCCCCGGCAGGGTGGCCTTTGACGAAATCGGCAGGCTCCTGCTGGAGATTGCGCTGATTGCCGGGCTGACGGCTCTGGTGCAGTGGCTGGTCAGCGTCATCAACAACCGGGTCACCTACCAGGTGGTGCGGGATATCCGGGTCCGGGCCTTCCGGCATTTGCAGCGCCTGCCCCTGTCCTGGCTGGACGGCCAGAGCGTGGGCTCCGTGGTGAGCCGGATCATCACCGACGTCGATCAGTTTGCCGACGGCCTGCTGCTGGGCTTCACCCAGCTCTTCACCGGCGTCGTCACCATCCTTGGCACCTTGTGTTTTATGATCAGCATCAAGCCGCTGATTGCCGGGATCGTCATTGTTCTGACGCCCCTCAGCTTTGTGGTGGCCCGCTTCATCGCCTCCCATACCCACCAGTATTTCCTGGATCAGAGCAAGACCCGGGCGGAGCAGACCGCCTACGTGGATGAGCTGCTGGGCAATCAGAAGGTGGTCAAGGCCTTTGGCCGGGAGGCGCGCAGCGTCACAGATTTTGACGAGATCAACGACCGGCTGGAGGGCACTTCCCTGAAGGCCATTTTCTTCTCCTCCCTCACCAATCCCTGCACCCGCTTCGTCAACTCCGTGGTCTACGCCGCGGTGGTGCTGACGGGCGCTCTGCTCTGCGTCTCCACCGCCGGCAGCGCCGCGGCCTTTACCGTGGGCAGCCTCTCGGCCTTGCTGGCCTACGCCAACCAGTACACCAAGCCCTTCAACGAGATCAGCGGCGTGGTGACGGAGTTCCAGAACGCCCTGGCCTGCGCCGGACGGATCTTCGAGCTCATGGATCAGCCTGCCGAGACCCCGGATCCCCCGGAGGCAGTGAACCTGGGGCAGGCCAGGGGAGAGGTGGCCCTGGAAGAGCTCTGCTTCTCCTACGACAAGAGCAAGCCCCTCATTGAAAATCTGAGCTTTACCGCCAAGCCCGGTCAGCGCGTCGCCATCGTGGGCCCCACCGGCTGCGGCAAGACCACCCTCATCAATCTGCTCATGCGCTTCTATGACAGCGACGGCGGGGCCATCCGGGTGGACGGCAAGGAGCTGCGGGAGCTGACCCGGGAGAGCCTGCGGGCCAACTACGGCATGGTGCTCCAGGAGACCTGGCTGCGCTCCGGGACCATCCGGGAAAATCTGACCCTGGGCAAGCCCGACGCCACAGACGCGGAAATCGAGGCCGCCTGCCGGGCAGCCCACGCCCACAGCTTTATCCGTTTGCTGCCCCAGGGCTATGACACCGTAATCGGGGAGGACGGAGGCATGCTCTCCCAGGGCCAGAAGCAGCTGCTGTGCATCGCCCGGATCATGCTCTGCCTGCCCCCCATGCTGATTCTGGACGAGGCCACCTCCTCCATCGACACCCGCACGGAGATCCGCATTCAGAAGGCCTTTGCCGCCATGATGCGGGGCCGCACCAGCTTCATCGTGGCCCACCGCCTGTCCACCATCCGGGAGGCGGACGTGATCCTGGTGATGAAGGATGGAAAGGTCATCGAAATCGGCAATCATGAGCGTTTGCTGGCAGCCGGGGGCTTCTACGCGAAGCTGTACAACAGTCAGTTTGAGCAATAAAAAAACCGCAGGAACGGGAGAGGCCACAGCCTCTCCCGTTCCTGCGCTTCTGTGATTGGGTAGATTTATTCGTGGCCGATCTCCACGGACCAGCCCTCGGGGCCCTTGGCGCGGCCCCACTGGATGTCGGTGAGGGTCTTGTAGGCGTAGAGGGAGATGGGTCCGATCTCGCCGTTGTTGATCTTCATCACCTTGTCGCCCCATTCCAGCTGACCCACAGGGGAGATGACGGCGGCGGTGCCGGTGCCGAAGACCTCCTGGAGCTTGCCGGCGTCGTAGGCGTCCGCAATTTCCTGGATGGCGATTTTCCGCTCGGTGACCTTGTAGCCCTTGTCCCGCAGGATCTGGATCATGGACATCCGGGTGATGCCCGGGAGGATGGAGCCGTCCAGCTCAGGCGTCAGCACCTCGCCGTCCACCACGAAGAAGATGTTCATGGCGCCGACCTCGCCCACGTACTTCTTCTCCACACCGTCCAGCCACAGCACCTGGGAATAGCCCTTCTCATGGGCGATGGACTGGGCCTTCATGGAGGAGGCGTAGTTGCCGCCGGTCTTGGCAAAGCCGGTGCCGCCGCGCACGGCCCGGACGTACTCTTCCTCAACGTAGATGGGCACGGGCTGCAGGCCGTTGGCGTAGTAGGCGCCGGAGGGGGAGAGGAGCACGCAGTAGATGTAGCTGTCGGCCTCCTTGACGCCCAGCTTGGCCTCGTTGCCGATGATGAAGGGACGGATGTACAGGGAAGCTTCCTTGTCCTCGGGGATCCAGTCCTTGTCCAGCAGCACCAGCTCTTTCAGGGACTCGATGCAGAGGTCCACGCCCACGGCGGGGATGCAGAGGCCCTCGGTGGCGCGGTTCA
>ODAI010508683.1_pt1 | contig 12362 bp, 12 predicted proteins | sample 1539321 | NCBI WGS metagenome assembly ODAI01 (sample SAMN02144231, study PRJEB22623) | gut metagenome | biome: sheep rumen | host: Ovis aries | place: New Zealand
CATAAATCCTTGGCGACCTTGAACCTGACATCGGCATCCAGCAACGCCTTGCGGATATCCTTTACCGTCTCAGAAACATTGATTTCGGTGATTTTTCCTTCACCCTTGAGTATCTTGAAAGACCGTTCCAGCCTTTCGCTCAGATTTTCAAACATAGCCGTATTTTTGGGATTGCAAATGTAGCAAGAAATCATTAAATTTGTGCAAAATAGTTGCGTATATGGCCCGTATCTCACCGGCCGATGCGGAATCCGCCCGGAACCGCATCCGGCAATGCAACCTCCCCCGCCCCCTGACCATTTTCTTTTTCGGCTTTGACCCTGTCCGGCCGGAAGAGGAGCATTTGGCGGCTGAGCCGACGCCGGCTCCGCCCCAGGAAAGTCCGGAACCGAAACGCCGGGGACCCAAGCCGGAAAGCCGACGGATCAGCTACGACGAAATCCGGCAGCGGGTCGAATCATGGGTGGAGGCAAAGGAAGATTTCATGGACGAGGTATCCCTGGAAGATCTCGCCCAGCAGACAAACCTGTATAAGACCCACTTGCTCAAGTACTTCCGTCACTGTGAGCACAAGGATTTCCGGTACTGGAAAATGGAAAAGAAGATTGGGCTGGCCCGCAGTCTGCTGCTGGACGATTCCGAACGGGCCATTGCCGATATCGCCGTCCGTTGTGGTTTCAACAACGTGGCCAATTTCTTCCGGCAGTTCAAAAGGGTTACCGGCTGTACGCCCACCCAATGGCGGGAAAGACGGCTATCGGGGGACGGACAAGATTAAGGCACCGCCGGCAACCTCGAAATCCACCGTCCGCAGATACGATCCGGTCTCGGGGTTATACGAATTGCCCTCGTGGTTGATATCCAGGATCCGCAGCGTCTCGGAATCCGTCAGCGTCCCCGACGGATCCTTGGCGTAAATGCTGTACGTCTGTCCCTCGCGGATGTGCTCCAGCCGGAACTGGTACCCCTCGCGCTGGGTAATCTGGGACTGCGTATCCAAGGGGTTCTGCTGCTTTTTATCCGAGGAGGCATACGTAGAAAGGACAATTTCAATATTCCGGACCATCTGCCGGGTTGCAGGATCATAAACGACGCCCTGAACCACCAGGACCTCATCGGTTTTCCGGTCCGTATCGCCCGTCGCCTCCCCGTCACAGGCCACGCCGGCAAAGGCCAGCGCAACCCAAAGGGCATATTTGAGTAATCTTTTCATCAGTTAACGTATTACGGTCCGGGTTTCAGCGCTGCAAAGATAATCAATTTCCGGAAAAAACAACCAGCCGCCACCTCCCGGCGGCGACTGGTCTGGTCTATTATTTCAAACCAAGCTTATGGAAAATCAATGGGAAAGAATGTCTCCGGACCCCCGGACCGACTGGGAAACATTGCCGGAAACTACCAGGTTGCGGACATCGATGTCGCCGGAACCGGCGATGGAGTAATCGGCGGATTCCGCCTTTCCGGACAGTTTCACGTCGCCCGAACCGGCAATCGACACGGCAACCCCTCTTTGTACCTGCGCATCGGCCTTGATATCTCCGGAACCGGCGATGGTAATGCCGAGGCTGTCGCACCGCAGCCCTTTCAGGTCCATGTCACCGGAGCCCATCAGGGTGATGGAGAAATCCTTGTCGGTGGAAAGACCGTCGCAACCGAAATCACCGGAACCGAGAATGGTTACGGAGGCGAGATCCGGTGCATAAAGCGTAATCGAATGCTCTCCCAAGGAGAAACTGGAGAGAGAATCGGAGTGGAACCGGACGGACAAGGTGCCATCCGTTACCTCCGTTTTCAGATACGGCAGGATATTGTCAGAAATGGTAATCTCCATGAACGGGTCCACATCGGCCTGGATAAACCGGACATCCAGGCTCCCCTGAAGGGACAGGTCCTCGAAGGAATCCAGGGAACGGCGTTCCGAGGCCATGACGCCACTGGCGGTCACATGGTTCGCATTCCATTTACGGATCGTATCATCATTAATCCGGATAAAACAGGAGGTCATGGGGAGCAAGAGGGCCACCATGGCGGCCAGGATAGCAGTTCTTCTCATTTTCAGTTACTTTTTAAAAACAACGTCAGGATCGAGTCCCAATAATTCAATTTTGCGGAGGATTTGGGGGACTTCTTCTTCCAGGAAGGCCTTCCGCTGGGCCGCAAGGATGATATCTTTCGCCTGCGCGCTGACGAAATAACCGATGCCGCGCTTGTTGAAGATGATACCGTCAGAGGTGAGTTTTTCGTATGTGCGCATGACCGTGTTCGGATTGACGCCCACGTCGGCTCCATACTCCCGCACCGAGGGGATCCGCGCCTCCGGCTCCAATTCTCCGGAAAGGATGCGGTCGCAGATGGCATCGAAGATCTGCATATAGATGGGTTTGTTCTCACTAAATTCCATATCCTTAATGCTTTAAGGTTTTCAGTCGGAACCAGATAGCCGTTCCGAGACCGCCTACGATTACGATAACATTCATCCAAATCGCAAGATTCACCCGAAGATTCCAGTTCGCATTCTGCAGTTTCTCAACATCCAGCGACTCAAACCACTGTTCGATATTCCCGGAGAAATGGACGAAGAAGAGGGAAAGGATCGTGGACAGGACGATGGACAGGGCAATCAGGCAAAGGATCGTCATCGGCACTTTTTTCCGTTTGAAACAAAGGGCGCCCAGCAGGAAAACCAACAGGGTCCTCATCATATTGGTCCACAGGATCCAAAGACCGCCGCCGCCCAACGCGACCGGGACGGACTGGCCGTTGACCTCCATGAGGCTGACTTCATTCCAGCCCGCATCGGCCCCATACATCATTTCGTTGAGGTTGATCGAAGCCAAGGCCTTGCCGTACGTCGGGTCGCACAGGCTCAGGACTCCGTCCGTCAGGTTGTAGCAGATCAGGAAAGCGAAGGGTACGACGACCAGTGTCACCAGCATCATCGAAAGGAACTTCTCCAGGCGTGAGGCCGGGATCATCAGCCAGTCGGAGCCGTAGCGCTTTTCCGTCAGGGCGCCATACTGCTTGACCGGGAAAGAGATGCACAGGATCAGCAAGGTAACGAAGAAAATGCCGATGCGGGCGCCGATGGGCGGGGTCACCCAGCCTTCCCAGGAGCCGAAAAGGCCATGGGTCAGCAGATTGACGAGCACGGTGAGAAGGTAAAGCACCACCGGCATGCATCCGAGCAGCAGGAGGGAAAGCCCGTAGTTAGCCCGCAGGTTGTGCAGATCGTACGCCAGATAACGGCCGAAACGTTTACTGTCAAAATACTTGTTCATGACTTCCTAGGCTTTGAAAAGGTTCTTGATATAGTCTTTGTGACGATGGACGGTGTTGAACAGGGCTTCGATGTTCACCTTGCTTTCCCGGCCGTCGGTATTGGGGAGCACCTGGATGAAACCGCCCGGCAGCTGCTCGCTGTACAGGGCCTCCGGATGCAAGGTTGTCCCGTAATCGAAGAACAACTTGCCGGTGATCTCCTCGATGGAAGCGTTCAGCAGGACATCCTGGCGGTCCAGGATGATGATCGGGTCGATGATGTTCTCCAGGTCACGGACCTGATGGGTCGAAATCACGATGGTCGAATCGTCGGCGGTATGCCGCATGATGGCGCTGCGGAACTGGGTCTTGGAGGGGATATCCAGCCCGTTGGTCGGTTCATCCATGAACAGATACTTCACATTACACGCAAGCGCGAAAGAAATATAGGTCTTCTTCAGCTGTCCGGACGACATGGCGTTCATCTTCTTGGCCGGATCATTTTCGAACTCCGCCATAAGGGTCAGGAACTTGTTCAAGTCGAATGCCGGCCAGAAAGCACCGCGGGAACGGGCGAACTGCTCTGCCGTCATATTCAGCGGCGCCACTTCGTCCGCCAGGTAGAACTGGTCTGCCAGGAATTCGGCGTCACGGCCATACGGTTCCTTCCCGTCGGTCAGGATCCGGCCGGCATCTACCCGCTTCAGACCGCACAACAGCGTCAGAAGGGTTGTCTTGCCCACACCGTTCTCTCCCAGAAGGCCATAAATCTTCCCCTCCTCCAGCCGAAGGGAAATGTTTTTCAGAACGGGGGTCGGCCCGTAACTGAATGCCAGGTTTTCGATGGTAATCATATCTCTTTAGTGTGTTAGTTCATTAGTACACTGCAAAGATAGGCACATTTTTCATTTCTGCAAATTATTTCGAAAAAAAATGTCCCGGAAACAGAAGATTTCCGGGACACATCGTATATTCTATGGAGAAAACCTATTGATGGGCAGGGCGCAGGAGGTCGAGCACCACCTTGACCGGATTGAAGGTCTCCAGCGGAACTTCGACGAACATCGTGTTCCAGTCGCTCATGGAGCCGTTCCACAAGCCCGGAAGTTCCAGGGCTTTCAATTCCCTGCCCTGGTAGCTCTTCGAACTGATGAAACCGGCATCTTCGTCCACATATTTCAGGAGGTCGAACTTCTCGCCCTTGTAATTCTTCAGGCAGCAGACCAGGTCGACCGGATTGAAGTGCGTGGCATGGGCCAGGATGTCCTTGGAGCGGGCATCCTCCGGATTGATCTGGACGCTCTCCAGGATCTGCAGGTTGCTGCTGCCGTCCTTGCCGGCAATGATGAAGGGACCGCCGCCGGGCTCGCCTTCGTTCTTGACCATGCCGCACACGCGGATCGGGCGGTCCAGTTTGCTGCGGAGCAAGGCGACGCGCGCAGCCGGATCGGTCGTCAGCGGAAGCTGGATGCAAAGCTCCCGGTCCAGGAAGGATTCCACCTTATCGCAGAGCTGGCGGCAAGAAGCGGACGAAGGATCGGTTTCCGCATCGAAAGCCCGCAGAAAGCCAAACAATTTATCCCTAAGCTCCAGGCATTTACCCAGAAGGACCTTCTTATACCGGGCTGTCACCGGAAGCATACGCTCATTAGAAACATTGTCGATGTTCTTGATGGATACGATTTCCTGCGGGACCTGATTCAGGTTATAGATCAGGGCGCCATGACCTGCGGGCCGGAAAAGAAGCCGGTCATCCTCCGTCCGGAAGGGATGGTTCTTCGGATCCACAGCCACCGTATCGGTCGCCTTGTCCTGATACGTAAACGCAACATGATACTTCACTCCGTAACGGGCTTCGTATTCCGCCTTAACCTCTTCCAGGGCCGCTTCAAAAAGCGGGCGGTGCTCCGGGGAAATGGTCACGACCAGGTTGGCCGTCCCGTCGGCATTGCGCATGTAGTCCTGCGCCTCGACCAGATGCTCGGCGAACGCGGTCCGGCATTCGGCAGGATAGCGGTGGAAACGGATGACACCCTTCGGTTTCGAACCGTAGCCCAGGCCTTCATCCGTCAGGACCTTGCGGGCCACATCTTTGCGGTACTCTGCCGTGTCCTGCGGCTCGCCGAACATCTCCGGCGTATAGAAAGCAAAGGACTTGATGGCCGCTGCCAACCGGGAGACCGCCGCCTTTTCATCCAGGTCCTCCCCTTTTTCCAGTTTGTCCAAACCGGAGAAAATGTCCTTGAACATACGGGAGGCGGCACCCGAGGCCGGAACGAATTTGCACTTTCCGTCGATCGAGGCCTGTTCATAATAGGCGACGGCCGCGTCGGCCTGCGCCTCGTCCAGGACGACGATGCCCCGCTGCGGGGTCGCCGCTCCGACGATTTTCATCCAGGGAAAGCCCTTTTTGAAACGCTCTACCTGCTGCTGGACGGTCTTCACGTCCGATCCGCGGTCCTTGATCTGTTTGATGTCTTCTTGGCTGAACATAGTTATTGTATTTCTGTGTTATTACTTTGGTGGACAAGGGATATTTCCATCATCAAATATAGGAAGAATCTCCGACCAAACCAAGCCGTCGCCGGGATTTCTCACATCGGCTCCGCGTCCGCTTGCATGAAGAAGGCGATCTTGTCGACCAGTACATAATAGGACCGGCCGGAAGCATCCCGTTCGCTCCCCCACGCATAATGCCATCCCAATGCGGTGCTGGAGAAAGAAGGGTGGGAAGACAGGGTGAAAGCCAGATGGGTCTGTGTCGTCCGCCAGACCATCAGGGCCTCATAGCTATAATCATTGACCGTGGCCATTGCGGGATTGAGATCGATCGTATAGACGGTCTCCCCCAAGGCATAGCGCTGTCCGGGGCCCTTCGCTTCCCGCCAGGTCGACATCATGAAAGCATCGGTCTCGAAGTTGATCTGGTAGCTTCCGTCCAGGCTTTCCTCTGTGCCCAACGTCCAGACCCGGTTGCCCGGCGTATTGCGCAAATAGAAGGAGGCATTTTCAAAATCGGGACGGATGGCCACGCAGGCGGAAAGGACTTCACGTAAAGAACTGAAAGCCTCGACACCGGGCGCCGCCCAAAGATCCGCGCTGACCTTGTCCCCTTCCAGGATTCCGCCCAGCTGCGTATATAAGTAACAGTCCAGATATCCGAGCAGGAACTTGCACGACACCCCGGTCCGTTGGTTGTTGACGATGGCGGCAACCGGGACCTTCCCCGCCGAATACCCAGCCTTACCGGAAGGGGCAAGGACCAGTTTCCCGGCATCCGACAAAGAGAAAGAGAACTGTCCGCTGTCTTCGAAAGAGAAACTGTTGCGGGGAATGGCCGGTGAAACGGTCGCCCCGCCCGTCGCTTCCACCGGACGGCCCAGATAAACCAGGGATCCATCCGAAGGCTTCTTCCAGGGTGCCACCCCCATCAGGGATACATTGCGGATGATTCCCAGGGAGCCCGTCCCGTCCAGCCCCGGGAAAGGATCGGAGATCCAAACCGGGATCTCGACGGGCTTGATGTCCGGGCATTGCGGTGTCGTGGCGATCAGGGTACCCCTCTGGCTGAGCAGTGTTTCCAACGCATCCGGGTAGGCGGCGACATAGGCACGATTCCCCGTCACGCCCAGATAAGGAGAAAGCGGACTCTCACCGACGGAGATGGCTGGTTGCAGATATCGTTCATATAACGTTCTGTCCAAACCGTAGGCGCCGGAAGAACCGACTGAAAGCGGTATGTTACCGTCTGCATTCGTCGTACGAAAGCCGCAGTTTACCGGTGCGCCGAGCGTTCCATCCATATCCAGAAAGACATTTGCGGGATCCGAGGCCATCACGGGCGCTTTGATGGTCAAGTCGACCTCGACTTCTTCTCCATCGGAGGTTACCGCCAAAAGACGAACCGTGCTGCTCCGCAGGGCAGAGACTTTCAATCCGCCGGAGAGGGCCTCAACGAAAACGGCGTCGCTGCCCTCGGCCACCGAAAAGGAAGAGATTCCGACCGCGGATCCGTCCCGTTGCAAGGACAAGGTCCCGACCTGGGCGATATAACGGGGTTCGCAATCCCAGACGGTCACCAGTTCTCCGCCCGGGAGCACCATCAGGCAGGAACGGGCCTCCAGGCGGCCGTCATAGGTTCGCGCAATCATTTCCAGCTGCGTTCCGCCCGGCAGGGTTGAAGAAGGCTTCAGCTGATAGATCCCGGACTCCGTTCCTTCCGCAAACGAGGCCAGGGCCGGATGGGAGGCTGCAGGAAGCATCTTTTCATCGGATTCTCCCGCATATTTGATATACAGCGACCAATCCTGCCCGGCTGTCTCCGGATGATCGGTCCCTTCAAAGCCATAGGTGACCCGCACCGCGGCGGCTGCGCCCTTCCGCACCGGATAACGGTCTGCGCCGAAAGCGAGGTAACGGGAATCATGCCAATCATCAGAACCGACCTTCCAGGGCCAGTCACCGTTATCGTAACACTGCATTACCGTACGATAGTCCGGCCCGAAGCCCACTTCATACCGGCGGTTACGCCCGACCGAAAAGTTCCGGACATTGTCTTCGCCCAGGAAGAAACGGTAAGACAGGCTTCCGCCGACGCCATACCGGTCCGGATCCTGTTCCAGGGATACTTCCACATAAGAAGCACAGACCTGATAATCCGCCCCGTATTCCCGGAGCAAGGAAGGCAGGTCTTTGCCTGCCGGAACATCATTCTTCAAAAGGTTCCCCTGCAGGTTTTCGGGCACATAGAGCACGGCGCTCCCGTCTGTCGTCAAAGCGAACTCCCGGTCTTCCAGCAAATCCCGGGCATGGGCGACCGACTCGCCGAACGGGCGGAGGGTCCCGTTGATGTTTCGCAAGGTATAACAGATATTCCGGAGCAGCCATGAGGGGTCGTCTTCATGCTCTTTGACACGGGGCGACGCCGAAAAGAAAGAGCGGTAGCCGTCCAGCAGATGGAATTCGAACCGGGAGACCAGCCGGCTGACCGGGACGGGGCAGGTCCCCTCCATGGGCACATTCTCAACCGATCCGGCCATCGGCAAACCGTCTGCATCCATCTGTGCATAGGACCCGATCCGCCAGGTAACGGAAGGAAGCTCTTTTTCGGAAAGCGGAAGGTCGGCCTCTTGAAGGCCGGCCATGTTTACGAAAGCATAGGCCGTTCGGGATCCGTTTCCCGACAGCAGCAGGGAGCAAGCCTGTCCCGACGCATAACGGCGGGATACCTCCAGCCGGCCTTCCCGATAGACGGCCAGCAGGACCGAGGTGATTTTCGTTTCAGCCGCTTCGTCGACAACACTCTTCGTCTGTCCCGGATAGGCAGCCGGTTGCAAGGCGAACAGGACATGGCCGGTTTCGGGGCTTTCCCGCCGGCAGCCGGCAGCCGCCACCCAGACTGCGAGAAGCAGAAGGATGACCCGGCGGCCGGCAGATTGCTTCATAGATACCATATACTTATTGTTTAACCGAGTTGTCACCGATGGAAACCGGCCGGATCGCCCAACCGGTTTCCGGATAAAAATCGCTCGCCTCATACCAACGATGGCAAAGGTCGACAGACGGATCCGTTTTCCAAGAAAAGAACACGGCTAATTGAAAAAAGTGCCTTCCAGCTATCCAGAAGGCACTTTTTTCTCCGAAAGATCCGTTTGAAAACAATAAAACGGCTCCGGACGCCTTTTGCAGGGCGCCCGGATTATCCGATCAAGCTATTAGGAATTAACCATTTACGAGGACGGAAAAACCGTCTTCCCCGGAAAAGCCGTTTCCGATCAATCAATGTAGAATTCCCGACGATACCGGTATTCAGACCGAAGCTGTTCGAAGGACGACGGATTCAGCCGGAACATGAAATCATCCGTATAAATCGGGTAATTATAGGATAAGATAGAGGCAATCTCCCCTTGGGTCATATCCCGGAAGTCCAGTTTGACGGCCTCATTCTCGGGAAACTCCGTCGGCGGATAAAACTCATACAGGGGAGCAATGCCGAAATAATGCGCAATGGCCCGGACGGCGGCCGACGTGCCGTTCTGCTTTCCCTGATAAGAGTAACCGGCGATATGGGGCGTAGCGATATCGACGGCATCCATCACCCGCGGGTCGACATCCGGCTCATGGTTCCAGGTATCGATGATGACCGGGCCCAATTTCGGGATGGCCTTCAGCAGCGCCTCATCATCGACGATCTCGCCCCGGGAAGCATTGATAAAAAAGGCGCCGGGTTTCATCTTCCGGAAAAAAGCAGTAGATACCATCCCGCGGGTCGTGTCATCCAAAGGGACGTGCATCGTCACGATGTCAGATTGGGCCAGCAACTCGTCCAAAGAGCAAAAGCCAAACGGGCCCTCAGCCTCAGCACGGGGCGGATCGCAGAGCAAAGTCTTGAAACCCAATCTTCTGGCCACGGAATCGACCCATTTACCGACATGGCCGACCCCGATGATTCCAATGGTTTTCCCGGCCAGTTTGATGGCTTTCCGGGAGGCGACCGCATAAATCGCGCAGATGACATACTCCATCACGCCGCCGGCATTGCATCCTGCCGCATTCCGCACCAGGATGCCGTGGGCATCACACCAATCCAGATCGATATGATCCGTTCCGATGGTTGCCGATGCGATGATCTTGACTTGGGAACCCTCCAGGAGGGCGGCGTCGCAGCGGGTGCGGGTACGGGTAATCAAGGCATCTGCCTCCCGCACATCATCCGGACCGATTTCTCCCCCCTTTTTATAAATGACTTCGGCATACGGTTCAAAAACGCCTTTGAGAAACGGGATGGCCTGATCCGCAACTATACGCATGATTATTTCAGAATAACAGATTTGACATATCCTTCTGCAGAGCCGGTAAAGAGTTCGTCCTGGGAAAGGGCGGCATTGATGGCCTCGGCGATTTCCTTCCGTTGGAAAGACAACTGGTTCCGCACGACAGAAGAAGAAAGGGTGCAATACAAGACCCCTTTGAAAAATGACTTCGACAAGGTATACGGAGCGGCGCCGGTCACGGAATCCCAGGCGGCGAAAACCCGCTGACGGTTCAGCCCGGAAGACAGTTTCATCTCCTGGACGAAACGATGGATCAGTTCGTCCATGCCGACCGCTTCCTTCCGCGCCAGGCGCGATGCATTCCTATACTCCTCGTAGGCCATCACACCCGGGTAAAGTTGCCTCCGACCGTCTCGAAATACGCCCGGTCGTCCGTAATCCGGTCCACAATGCCCTGCATGCGGACCTTATTGCTGTCCGTAATGAAGATCTGGCCGAAATCCTGGCCGGCCACCAAGGAAAGCAGGTTGGAAATCCTGTCCATGTCCAGCTTATCGAAGACGTCGTCCAACAACAGCATCGGCGGGAAGCCATAGCCCTTCTTCATCAACTCATATTGCGCGAATTTCAGGGAGACCAGGAAAGACTTCTGCTGTCCCTGGGACCCGCAGCGACGGATCGGATGACCGTCCATCAGGAATACCAGGTCGTCCCGCTGGATGCCGGAAGTCGTATAGCCGAAAATCCGGTCCTTTTCGCGGTGGCTGGCAAAGACCTCCTCAAGCGTCCCCTTGTCCAAATCCGAAACATAACGGATGGACACGGTCTCCCGTCCGCCCGAAAGCATCCGGTAAAAGTCGGCCACGACCGGGCTGAGATCTTCGCAGAACCGGCGGCGCGCCTGCCAGACCCGTCCGGCGAAACCGGCCATCCGGCCATCGAAAACCGCCAGCAGGTCCGGATCCGCCCCTGCATCTTTCAACAAGCGGTTACGCTGGAGAAGAAGCCGGTTATATTGCTGGATATCGGACAAATACGCCCGATCCATCTGGGACAGGACCGCATTGATGAAACGCCGGCGCTCTTCGCCGGACTCGCTGACCAGGGAGGTATCGGCCGGAGACACCATCACGATCGGAAGTTCGCCAATATGCTCGGAGACCCGTGCATAGGGCTTGTCATCGCGTTTGAGCCGCTTTTCGCCGCCCTCGCGGACTTGGATCGTGACCAGCGACTCCGTCCCGTCGATATCGTAGGTGCCGGCAAGCGCAAACGCGTCGGTACCGTAACGGAAAGAATACCGGTCCGAGGCGGAAAAAGCGCTTTTGGTCATCGACAGGTAATAGATCGCATCCATCAGGTTGGTTTTCCCTTCCCCGTTGTTTCCGCATATGCAGTTGATATTGGGCGAGAACACGAGTTCCGCCAATGCGATGTTCCGGAAGTCCTGGACGACGATTTTCTTCAAGATGGCCATATAGTGCAAATTTATAAAAAAAAGCGATTCGATGGCAAAAAACCATCCGCGATTGCGAGTTTCTATATTTTTTGCTAAATTTGCAAGCTATTCCGCATAGCGGACCTAAATGATAAAAATATAAACAGTATAACATTATGGCAAAAAAAGTTCTTACGGAGCAGGAAAAGCTCCAGCAGGAAAAAGTAGAAGAGAGAGTGTCGGCTGTCGACCAGTTCTTCAAAGAAAACGGTAAATATATCTGGGGATGCGTCATCGCCCTGCTCGTTATCTGGGCCGCCATCCTGTGCTACCAGCGCTTCTATCTCCAGCCGAAGCGGGCGGAAGCCGCCGCGCAGATGTTCCCGGCTGAAAACAATTTCTCCGCCGGTAACTACGACCTCGCCCTCAACGGTGACGGCAACGTGCTCGGATTCGCCCAGGTCATCGAAGACTATGGCAAAAAGGCCGGTGCGTCCGCTTACCTGTATGCCGGTATCTGCGAACTCCAGCTCGGCAACTATGAGAACGCCCTCAACTATCTGAAGAAATACAACGGCAAGGATGAGATCCTCGGTGCCCGTGCCCTCGGCTGCCAGGGAGATGCCCTGGTCGGTCTGGAGAGACTGGGTGAAGCCGTCGCCTGCTACGACAAGGCGGCTGCCAAGGCCGATAACATCTTCGCTGCAAGCTATCTCCTGAAAGCCGGCGTGGCCTGCGAGGAGATGGGTAACGCCCCCAAGGCCCTTACCTATTACAAGAAGATCAAGGACCAGTATCCGCAGTCCATGGAAGGCTACGATATTGACAAGTACATTTCCCGGATCGAAAACGCACAGTAAACCATGGGAAGAGCATTTGAATTCCGCAAGGAA
>ODAI011501263.1_pt1 | contig 12362 bp, 7 predicted proteins | sample 1539321 | NCBI WGS metagenome assembly ODAI01 (sample SAMN02144231, study PRJEB22623) | gut metagenome | biome: sheep rumen | host: Ovis aries | place: New Zealand
AGAGAAAGCGAGGCCCCCGGCGTGAGGCGCAGCTTCAGCCGCTTTTTGGAGACAATCTCCCGCAGCAGCTTCTCCGCGGTTTTTCGGAGATCCGGCAGCATCTGCTCCGGCTCGGCAGCCAGAGAATGCAGATAGAAGACGGCCTGATCTCCTTCCAGGGCGTTTTTCAGTGCCTGCTCCGCTGAATAATGGGAGAGCACCTGGCGGATGCCGATTACGTGGCCGGCTCCGACGATCCGCTGCCGGGAGATCATCTCCAGCTGCAGGACGATTTCCATGATTTTATCCGTGGCTGAAAAATCAGTGTATCTCAGAATCTCCGCCAGAAGCTCCTGGGCTTTCTCCGCGCTTTCCTTCAGCACGCTGGTAAATGCAACCAGAGAGGGGGAACAGAGCCCAGGATCCCGGGGATGGGGACGAACTGTGACCGTGAAGCCCAGGCGGCCGGTATGACGCTTGATTTCCTGCTGCAGGACGGCAGAACTGTAATGGGCGGTGGGCAGCTTTCCCAGCAGGCTGCAGATCAGGTTCAGGTCCTGCAGCTGGGAAACGGTGCAGTCGCTCAGGCAGAAGCTGGCGCGCAGATGAACGATGCCGCCGGTGGGCTGGGCATGGAAAAGCAGCGGGACTCCCTTCAGCTGCCGCGGATCGGTTTCCGGCCATTCCGGCGGAATATCCGCATCCTCTTTTTTCAGCATGGGCAGGGTCGCCAGCGCTTCCGGAGAGTCAGGGGTTTCCTGCCAGTTCCGCAGGAGGGACAGCAGCGAATCATTGGCGTCCCGCTCAGCGGGCGTCCAAGCGGAGGTGATTTTCCGCAGACGTGCTTCCTCTTCCCGGCGCTTCTCTTCTCCCAGCGTTCTGGAAGGATGCAGGGAAAGACGGCACAGCCCGGTCTGATCCTTCAGCAGGGAAACAGCCAGCGGATTGAAGGCGCCGGAAGCCAGCATGCGGCGAAGCTCGGCCAGCTGGACATCGTTCTCCAGGGCAAACATCGGATCCCCGTCATAGAGCCAGGAGCCCATAACCCGGATGGCCCGGTCAATGCCCTGGGGTTCGTCCTCTTCCTTCAGGGCAAAGGCAAACCGGTTCAGGGAAGCCTCCACGGCGGCGGGATCCAGCCCGTCCTTTTCCAGGCGATCCGCAAAGGCGGAGACACAGTCCAGGATTTCCTGCTCTTTTCCGTCGGTGACGTTTTCCGCATGAAGCGTCAGGACGGATTCCAGCGCGGAATCGTCCACGGACAGGGAAAAATTCTGCGCCAGCCCCTTTTCCAGAATCAGCCGCTTCAGGGGCGCGTCATTGTTTCCGGTCAGCACATCGCCCAGAATAGTGGCGGCCATATTCCGCGTCTTGTCCTGCCAGGAGCCGAGAATCCGGGAAAGGTACAGATGGCCTCTGTTGGCGGGATCTTCCTCCTGACCCAGTTCGAATTCCTTTTCCCGGACGGAGGCGGTCGGCTGCTGACGGACAAAGCGGGGAAGATCCGCTTCCTTTTCATATTGATCCAGATAGGAGGCGATCAGCCGGAGCATCTCCTCCAGGGGAACATCCCCGTCCAGATAGATCCAGGAATTGGAGGGATGATAATGACGGAGATAGGTCTCCCTGTACCGGGCATAGGTCAGGGTGGGAATGGCTTCCGGATCTCCTCCGGAATTGAAGCCGTAGCCCGTATCCGGGAAGAGCTGGCGGGCGATCTCCCGTTCTCCGAGCTCGCTGACATCGCTCATGGCGCCTTTCATTTCATTGAAAACAACGCCCTTGTAGATCCAGGAGCCGTTTTCATCCGGCTCGATATGCCAGCCCTCCTGCCGGAAAACCCGTTCATCCTGCAGGATACGCGGCCGGAATACTGCGTCCAGATACACTTCCGTCAGATTCAGAAGATCCCTGTTATTCCGGGAGGCCACGGGGTACATGGTCATGTCCGGAAAGGTCATGGCGTTCAGAAATGTATTCATGGAGCCCTTCAGCAGCTCCACAAAGGGCTCCCGGACCGGATACTTTTCACTGCCGCAGAGCACGGAATGCTCCAGGATATGGAAAACGCCCGTATTATCCGTGGGCAGCGTACGGAAAGAGATGGAAAAGGTTTTGTTTTCCGCTCCGTTATCCAGCCAGCACAGACGGGCCCCGGTTTTCTCATGAGCCATTTCGACCAGATTCCCGCCAAGCTCCTCCGAACGGCGGATCCTGACAATCCGGAAGCTGTGAATCATCTGCTGCTCTGTGTATTTCATGGCATTCAGTCCTTTCTGTATGCGGTGCGTATACTTTCTGCCCCCGGGACGGATGAACGGGCCCCCGTTCCCGGAAGCCGGTCGGATCAGTCGAAGATCTTCCGCTCCAGCGCATCCGGGACCCCGGAGAGGCGATGGAAGAAGGTATTGATTACGTCCCGCCAGTTTTCCGCGTTCTCCTTCTGCCGGGCGGCCCGATCCAGAATCACCTGGCGGTCCGGTTCGGGGAAGGGAAGACCTTTCAGCGCCTCCAGAAGCCGGGCAGCCTGCTCCGCCCCTTCGAAATGATCATCGTAGATCCGCTGAATCAGGGAGCGGCCGTCCTTCATGCGGAATCCGTAGGGAAGCCGGTGGAAGAAAAGAAGCAGGAGATCCGGACAGGCGGAGGCATCTTCATAGAGCTGCCGCAGCGCCGGCGGATACTGGCAGGTATATCCGGTGCCGGCGGAGGTTCGATTGATGCCGACCGCGTCGCGGGAAGCCCGGTGATAGGTTCCCCACAGATCGTATTCATATCCGGAGGGATTGGGACCGTAATGGGTGTGGGGCGTAATCATCCAGCCCAGGCCCAGCGGGGAGGTATACTTCTCATAGATCCTGCGGGAGGCAAGCATCCAGCGCCCCAGCGTTTCCTGGTCTTCGGGCAGGAAGTCATAGGTCAGCAGAATCCACTGGGAGACGATCTCTTCCGGGGTGATCTCCGGATTCCAGGCCAGCAGACCGAAGCCGAACAGATTGACGGCTGCCAGGGGGTGACCGAAATAGTTTTCATCCCGGCCGAAGTTGGATACTGCCGCGATCGCCTGGATCCGCTCCGGCGGCAGATCCTGAAAGATCTCCCGCCACATCGGGGCCATGGTATACAGATCGATCTGCTGACCGGTGTATTCCTGCGCCAGCTGCAGTTCCAGCGCCATCCGGGTTTTCTGCATGGAGAGCAGCAGGGGAGACACAGGCTCCCGGACCTGGAAATCGAAGGGCCCGTTTTTGATCTGCAGAATCACGTTTTCATCAAATTGCCCGTCCAGAGGCTGATAGGTGTCATAGGCTGCCATGGGCCGGTCGATCGTATGATCCCGCCAGTCCTGACGGCAGTTGTAGACGAAGCAGCGCCAGACCAGCACGCCTCCGAAGGGCCGGAGAGCCCGGGCCAGCAGGTTGGCTCCCTCCGCATGCGTCCGGCCGTAGGTAAAGGGCCCGGGCCGGCCTTCGCTGTCCGCCTTGACCAGGAAGCCCGCCAGATCGGGGATTTCCCGATAGACCCGGGCGGCTGCGGCCTGCCACCAGGCCTGTACGCCCGCGTCTCTGGGATCTGCGGAGGAGAAACCGTCCCGGATGGGCATGGAGAAATCCACGGAGACCATGAGACGGATACCGAAGGGACGGAAAAGATCCGCCAGCGCGGAAAGATCCGGCAGGAATTCGTCCAGAAGGCCCTGGGCTGGCTCGTGCACGTTGACATTGCTGACGCAGAGCACGTTCAGTCCCACGGAGGCCATCAGCCGGGCCAGATGGCGAAGCCGATCCGGATGATAGGCAAAACAGTTCCCTTCAAAGAAAAGACTTCTGCCGGCATAACCGCGCTCCACGGAGCCGTCCATATTATCCCAGCAGTCGATCATCCGAAGGGGGTACCGGGGACAGGACTCGGAAGGCAGCGGAGCGCCGGCCTGCATATGGCGCAGAAGCGCATATGCCCCGTAGAGAAGACCGGTTTCCCCGCCCGTGATGGTGCTGCCGGAGATCCGGAATCCATCTCCCATGGAAGGATCCGGTTCCAGCGTAAAGGAGTGCTCCGGAAGCCAGTTGGACAGCTCCCAGCGGGCCAGGTCCGCCGGGGTTTGAATGCCGGAAAAATCTTCCGGCAGGGGGGCAAACTTGCTGAGCCAGTTCATGTTCAATAAAATCACTTCCTGTTTTCTATTTGCGCAGGTTTTCTGCGAGGGATTACTGTTCAAACTGGGCATGATACAGCCGGGCATAGGCGCCCTGCTTTTCCAGAAGGGAATGATGCGTCCCCATTTCAACCACCTTTCCGGCCTCCATGACCAGGATCAGATCCGCATTCCGGATGGTGGAAAGACGGTGGGCGACAATAAAGGTGGTCCGACCGGCCATCATGGACAGGAAGGCCTTCTGAATCCGTTGTTCCGTCATGATGTCAATGGAGGAGGTTGCTTCATCCAGAATCAGGACAGGGGGCAGGGACAGCATGACCCGGGCGATGCAGAGCAGCTGCTGCTGTCCGAGGGACAGGGACCCTCCGGCTTCCCCGATGGGCGTGTTATATCCCTGCGGAAGCCGCCGGATAAAGGAATGGGCATGGGCCGCTTTGGCGGCTGCGATGATTTCTTCCTCGGAGGCTTCCGGACGGGAGAAGGAGATGATGTCCCGAATGGTTCCTGCGGGAAGCCATGTATCCTGCAGCACCATTCCGATCTGCCTGCGGAGGGCGGAACGGGACATGGAACGCGTCTCCACTCCGTCCAGGCTGATCCTTCCCTGATCCACGTCATAGAAGCGCATGAGCAGATTGATCAGCGTGGTCTTTCCGCAGCCTGTCGGTCCCACAATGGCGATCCGCTGGCCGGGCTGTGCCCGGAGGGAAAGATGCTCGATCAGGGGACGGGCGGGATCGTAGGAGAAGAAGACATCCTCCAGGGTAAAATCTCCCAGGACGGTTTCCGGCTCCTCCGGATGGGGGGGATCCGGCTCCATGGGCGGCTGATCCATCAGATCAAAGATTCGACCGGCGCAGGCCAGGGCATTTTCCAGCTCGGTGACGACGCCGGAAATCTCATTGAAGGGCTTGGTATACTGATTGGCATAGGAAAGGAAGGAGGTCAGGGTGCCGATCGTCAGCCCGCCGGAGAGCACCGCGAAGGCACCGGCCAGCGCTACGGCTGCGTACACCAGCGCGTTGATGAAGCGGGTGCAGGGGTTGACCAGGGAAGAGAAGAAGGTGGCTTTCAGGGAGCAGTCCCGGAGCCGCTGATTGACTTCGTCAAACTGAGCGACGGTAGCTTCCTCATGGGAGAAGGCGCGGATCAGTTTCAGATCCCCGACCGCCTCGTTCAGGATGGCGGTCTGCTCTCCCCGGGTGACCGACTGAAGCCGGAACATCTGATAGGTATGGGAGGCAATGTATTTTGCGACAAACAGGGAAAGGGGCGTAAGCACGACCACGACCAGTGTGATCAGGGGAGAAAGGGAGAGCATGAAAACCAGTGTTCCGAGAATGGTAACCGCGCCGGTGAAAAGCTGGGTAAAGCCCAGCAGCAGCCCATCGGCGAAGGTATCCACGTCCGCGATCATCCGGGACAGAATGTCCCCGGAGGAATGGGCGTCCAGATATTTCAGCGGCAGGGAATGAAGATGGTTGAAGGCGTCCTGCCGCAGGGAACGGACGGTTTCGTAGGTAACCCGGTTATTCAGCATTCCGGTAAACCACTGCAGGAGGGAAGTGAGCCCGATGCAGAGCACGATCCGCCAGAGCATGGTCCCCAGGAGTGAAAAATCCACCCGGCCTGCGGCGGCCATGCCGTCGATGGCCCGGCCGATGAGAATCGGCACATAAAGCGTCAGCACCACGGAAACCAGGCTGAAAAGCAGGCTCAGCAGAATCTGCGGAAGCTGCGGCCTGATATAGCGGAGCGTTCGCCGGAGCGTACGGCGCTCAAAGGCGTTCTTCTTCTCAGCCATGAACAGACTCCTCCTTTCCGGCGGAGGCTTCGTGGATTTCCCGGTAGACCGGGCAGGAAGCCAGCAGCTCTTCATGCGTTCCCTGGCCTGCGCAGAGCCCGTCCTCCAGCACCAGAATCCGGTCACAGAATCGGACGGAGGCGGTCCGCTGGGAGACGATAAAAGTCAGGGGAGGATTGTCCATGCTTCGAAGCGCGCGGCGCAGCGCGGCGTCCGTAGCGAAGTCCAGCGCGGAGGCGCTGTCGTCCAGAATCAGGACGGCGGGACGGCGCACCAGGGCGCGGGCGATGGTCAGCCGCTGCTTCTGCCCGCCGGAAAAATTCCGGCCGTTCTGCTGGACCGGTTCATCCAGTCCGCCGGGTTTACCGCGGACGATTTCGGCAGCCTGAGCGGTTTCCAGCGCACTCCAAAGATCCTGCTCTGATGCTTCCGGATTTCCCCAGAGCAGATTGGAACGGATGGTACCCTGAAACAGGGTCGCGTGCTGCGGCACCACTCCGATCGCGCCGCGCAGAGAGGAAAGCGTCAGCTCCTGCACTGGCGTATTTCCCCACAGGATTTCCCCGGAGGTATGATCGTAGAACCTGGGAATCAGATTGACGAGGGTGGTTTTTCCGGAACCGGTGCCTCCGATGACTCCGATGGTCTGACCGGGGGAAGCGGAGAAGGAGATGTGCTCCAGCGCCGCGTCTCCGGAGTCGCTGTAGGAAATGGATACATCCCGGAAGGTCAGGCTCTGCAGGTTTTCCCGGGTGAGTTCTCTGGAGCCGTCCTTCTGGGAGGGGGAGATTTCCAGCAAGTCGGAGATCCGGCCCGCGCACGCGGCGGACTTGGTCAGAGTAACGATCAGATTGGCCAGCTTGACCAGCTCCACCAGAATTTGGGAAATATAGTTGTAAAGGGCGATCATCTGCCCCTGCGTCAGAGAGCCGGCATCAATCCGGACGGCTCCGAAGTGCAGCAGGAGCACGACAGCCAGGTTCAGCACCAGATAGGTCAGCGGATTCAGCGCGGCGGTAAAGCGTCCTGCGTGCAGCTGGGCCCGGGTGAGAATCCCGTTGAGCTTTTCAAAGCGGGAGGACTCGCTTTCCTCCCTGCGGAAGGCCCGGATAACCCGGACGCCGGAGAGGTTCTCCCTTGTGACGGCGGAAACATTGTCCGTCTCCTTCCGGACCCGCTGCTGCATGGGCATGGTTCCCAGAATAATGCCGAAAACGATCAGGAAAAGCACGATGATGACGCCGACAAAAATCAGCGCCAGACGGCTGTCAATGGTGAAGGCCATCACCATGGCGCCGAAGACTACAAAGGGGGAACGGAGAAGAAGCCGAAGACCGAGATTGACACCGGTTTGAATCTGGTTGATATCCCCGGTCAGCCGGGTGACCAGCGTGGCGGAGCCGAGCCGGTCCAGATCGGCGTAGGACAGGGAATGAATATGGGAAAAAACCGCGTGGCGCAGAGAGGTGGAAAAGCCGATAGCTGCCCTGGCGGCAAAGTACTGCGCGATGACCGAGGCGGCCAGGCCGATCACGGCGAGCAGGGCAAGCAGAAGCCCGCACTGGATCAGGGCGCCGTGCTCTCCGGAGGGGATGGCCTGATCCACCAGCCGCGCAATGATCAGGGGAACGATCAGTTCAAAAAGGGCCTCCAGCAGCTTAAACAGAGGTCCCAGGATACATTCCTTTCGGTAAGGAGCCAGCCAGACTGCCAGTTTTTTCATGAATCAAAACTCCCATGGTTTAAAATACAGGAACAAGGTACTCTTTTCGGGAGGAAAAAACCGATTCTCAGAAAACGTGGAACGCAGAAACGGCACAACTTGGTATTCTACCATAAATATAGAGGAAGGAAAAGAGCGGAAAAAATCATTTTACCTCTGTACAGAAAACTAAAAATATGGTTAAATGAAAAGCGGTGAACTGCAGAAAACACGGGAAAACTGCAGAAATAAGATACCGGAGGAAAAAAGATGAAGGCCTTCCTTGACAAAGATTTCCTTTTGAACACAGAAACGGCAAGGATCCTGTTTCACGACGCTGCGGAAGCGTGCCCAATCATCGATTATCACTGCCACCTGAGCCCTCGGGAAATTTATGAGGATATTCGCTATGAAAACATCACCCAGGTATGGCTGGGCGGGGATCATTATAAATGGCGCCTGATGCGCTCCGCCGGAGTTCCGGAGAAATACATCACCGGGGACGCGGGAGACTATGAAAAGTTCGAAAAGTATGCGGAAGTGCTCGGAAAGGCGATTGGAAATCCGCTGCATCACTGGAGCCACCTGGAGCTGCGCCGCTTCTTCGGCTATGACGGTATCCTGAACAAGCAGACGGCCCCTGAGGTCTGGAAAATCGCGAATGAAAAGCTGCAGAGCGAAGGGTACACCAGCCGCGGCCTGATCCGGATGAGCAACGTGGACACCATCTGCACGACGGACGATCCGGTGGACAGCCTGGAATGGCATGAAAAGATGGCCGCTGACAAGACCTTTGAGGTGACCGTGCTTCCCGCCTGGCGCCCCGATAAGGCCATGAACCTGGAAAAGGAGACCTATCCGGAATATCTGGCGCAGCTGGAGAAAGCAGCCGGGATGAAGATCCGCTCCTTTGCCGACCTGAAAGCGGCCCTGCACAGCCGGTTGGACTTTTTTGCCGCCCACGACTGCACGCTGAGTGACCACGCGCTGAACTATGTCATGTACGCCCCCGCCGCCGAAGAAGAAGTGGAAAGGATTTTCCGGGCGCGCCTGGCCGGCGCCATTCCCACCGCGGAGGAAGAAGCCGTCTTCAAGTTTGCCTTCATGACCGCCATGGCCGCGGAATATACAAAGAGGAACTGGGTCATGCAGCTGCATTACGGCTGCCGGCGGGACAATAACCCCGTTACCTTCCGGAAGATGGGTCCGGACACCGGATTTGACTGCGTGGACAATACCGCTCCTTCGACTCAGACAGCGGCGTTCCTGGGATATCTGGAGGAAAAGGGATGCCTGCCCAAGACGATCCTGTATTCGCTGAACACCAATGACAACGCGGCGATTGATACGATTCTGGGCTGCTTCCAGAACGACAGTGCCGTGGGCCGGATTCAGCACGGCTCCGCCTGGTGGTTCAATGACCACTTTGACGGCATGAGCGAACAGCTGAAGTCCCTCGGAAGCCTTGGCTATCTTGCGGGCTTTGTGGGAATGCTGACGGACAGCCGCAGCTTCCTGAGCTATCCCCGGCATGAGTACTTCCGCCGGATCCTGTGCCGGATCTTCGGCGAATGGGTTGAGGGAGGCTTCTATCCCGAGGATCTCGACACCCTGAAGGAAATCGTCCGGGACATCAGCTACTACAATGCGAAACGGTATTTCAACTTCAAGAAGAAGGAAATCTGACGGGAAATACACCGGAGCGTCAAATGAACGCTCCGGTTTTTTCTTTGAAAAGAAAATATTTTGTAAAATATAATTCTAAAACCCATTGACACGGTATGTTTTGCATGTTAAGATGACCTTGCTTCCGGCGGCCCGGGATGAACCCGGATCCGGAAAGGGAAGCGTATCGTCTTTACGGAGGAAAAAAGATCATGAAAAAGCTTTTCGCGCTTGTGCTTGTACTGGCTCTTGCCATTTCCGCGGCCGCGGCCCTGGCGGAGGGGGACCTGCTGACCCAGATTCAGGAAAAGGGAAAGCTGGTGATCGCGACGGAGGGCAACTGGAGCCCCTGGACCTATCATGATGAAAACGATCAGCTGACCGGGTTTGATATCGAAATCGGCGCCCTGATCGCGAAGCATCTGGGCGTGGAGCCTGATTATAAGGAAGCTGCCTGGGACGCGATCCTGACCGGCGTGGACAACCGGGTGTTCGACATCGCCTGCAACGGCGTGGACTACACGGAAGAGCGCGCCAAGAGCTACGCCTTCTCCGATCCCTATGTATACACGGAGATTGTGCTGGTTGTCCGGAAGGACAACGAAGAAATCAAAGCCTTTGAAGACCTGGCGGGAAAGAAGACCTCCAACTCTCCGAACTCGACCTACGCGCAGCGCGCGGAAGCCGTCGGGGCGGAAGTGGTATATGTGGATACCCTGGGCGAAACCATGGCCATGCTGGAGCAGGGCCGCGTGGACGCGACGATCAATGCGAAGGGCTCCGTGGAGGATTATCTGGGCGAGCATCCGGACGCGAATGTGAAGATTGTTCTGACCGTGCCCGGAGATCCGGTCTGCTATCCCATGAAGAAGGGAGCGGAAAGCGATACCCTGGTAGCGGCGGTGAACGAAGCGCTGGCGCAGGCCAGAGAAGACGGAACGCTTGCCGCGCTCTCCGAAAAATATTTCGGCGCGGATCTGACGAATCCGCAGTAAGCGTTTCTGACAATGCGTATCCGGCCGCGGGCTGCTGCGGCCGGTTTCTGTATTCAGCTGAGAGGTAAGTAAAGAAGCATGGATGACAGATTGTGGGGGATCCTGGTGGATTCCTTTCCCAAACTGCTTGGTTACGGAATTCGGGTTACGGTGCCGCTGACGGTCCTTTCTTTCGCCCTGGCCCTGATCATCGCGCTGATTGTTGCGCTGATCCAATACGCGAATATAAAGATACTTCGGCAGATCTGCCGCTTCTATATCTGGATTATTCGGGGCACGCCGCTGCTGGTGCAGCTGTATATTGTATTTTTCGGCCTGCCCAGCGTGGGGGTTGTGCTGGAGGCCTTTCCCGCAGCGGTGATCGTGTTGGGCTTCAACGAAGGCGCCTACATGGCGGAAACCATGCGGGGGGCGCTGGAGAGCGTCTCCGCCGGGCAGGTCGAGGCGGGTTACTGCGTGGGGATGAACTATCTTCAGATTATGACCCATGTCGTGCTGCCGCAGGCTTTCCGCACCGCGTTTCCGACCCTGGGGAATTCCTTGATTTCCATGCTTAAGGAGACCTCCATGGCGGCGACCATCACCGTAATGGAAATGTTCCGCCAGGCTCAGGTCATCAACGGCCGGGTGTACGAGTCTCTGGGGCTTTACTGTGAGGTGGCGCTGATCTATCTGGCCTTCTGCACCATTCTGACCTGGCTGCAGCGACTGGGTGAAAAGAAGCTGGCCAGCTATGGAGGGAAACGGAAATGATGCTGGATATTCAGAATGTGCACAAACGGTTTCAGGATACAGAGGTGCTGAAGGGAATCGACCTGCAGGTGGAAAAAGGCGACGTAGTCGCTATCCTGGGGCCGAGCGGTTCCGGGAAAACCACGTTTTTGCGGTGCCTGAACTTTCTTGAGCGGGCGGATCAGGGAACGCTGGTCTTTGACGGCGAGAGCTTCGACATGGCCGGAGCGACCCGGCAGGAGGTGGCCCGGATTCGGAAAAAAACTGCTTTCGTGTTCCAGAATTACAATCTGTTTCTGAATAAGACGGTGCTGAAGAACGTGACGCTGGGTCTGACAGTGGGCGCAAAGATGAACAGGGCAGAAGCCAGGGACATCGCGGAGGAAATGCTTCGCCGGGTGGGCATGGAAAACCGGCTGAACGCCTATCCCAGCGAGCTGTCCGGCGGACAGCAGCAGCGGGTGGCCATTGCAAGAGCCCTTGCGACCAGGCCTGAAATCATCTATTTTGACGAGCCGACCAGCGCGCTGGACCCGGAGCTGATCGGGGAGGTGCTGGCTGTGATGCGCCAGCTGGCGGAGGAAGGAATGACCATGCTCGTGGTGACGCACGAGATGGATTTTGCCCGGAACGTCTCCAACAGGGTGATGTTCATGGAGGGCGGAAACGTCATCGAAAGCGGGCCCTCCGGGGCATTCTTTGCGCATCCCTCTCACCCCAGAACCCAGGAGTTTATCCGGAGCATCCTGGAATCCAGACAGTAAAGGAAATCCTCAAGCCCTTGCGGCAAAAGGCTTTGAAGCCTGCCGCAAGGGCTTTTTTCAAAAAAAATCAAAAAGAATGAAAAAAGTGCTTGACAGGGGGAAAGATTTTTGATATTCTATCCAAGCTCGCTCGCGAGAGGGACCGAAAGGGCCGGACGGGAGAGAGCAGACCGAACCTTGAAAACGATACAGAGAAGAGAAACGCGCAAGAAAAGAGGAACCGAGTGCGAAAGCACACGGTAAAGACAGCGAAGATTCCGAAGAGTTTAGATGCGGGTCCGGGACCGAAAGGGACCGGGGCAGCATTTGAAGGATTAAACACAAGAGTTTGATCCTGGCTCAGGACGAACGCTGGCGGCGTGCCTAACACATGCAAGTCGAGCGGAGACATACAGCGGATAGGAAGTTTTCGGATGGAATTGAAGAGGTATGTTTTAGCGGCGGACGGGTGAGTAACGCGTGAGCAACCTGTCCATCACAGGGGGATAATGCAGCGAAAGTTGTACTAATACCGCATAAGACCACAGAGCCACATGGCTTAGGGGTCAAAGGAGCAATCCGG
>ODAI013065072.1_pt1 | contig 12361 bp, 12 predicted proteins | sample 1539321 | NCBI WGS metagenome assembly ODAI01 (sample SAMN02144231, study PRJEB22623) | gut metagenome | biome: sheep rumen | host: Ovis aries | place: New Zealand
CATCCAGCGGGCGGATTTCCTGCGTTCCCAGCGCAACAAAAACAGCAAGCAGATCGGCGCGCTGATGGGTCAGGGCAAAAAGGACGAGGCGGAGCAGGCCAAGCAGCAGGTCAAAGACATGCAGGACGAAATGGCCGCCCTGGAAGCCAAGGAAACGGAATACGCCGAGGAAATCAAAAAGCGCATGATGGTAATTCCCAACATCATCGACGCCTCCGTGCCCATCGGCAAGGACGGAAGCCAGAACGTGGAAAACGGGCGCTTTGGCGAGCCTGTGGTGCCCGAATGGGAAATCCCCTACCATGTGGACATCATGGAGCGGCTCAACGGCATCGATCTGGACTCCGCCCGCCGCACCTCTGGCAACGGCTTCTATTATTTGAAGGGCAATATCGCCCGGCTTCACAGCGCCATCCTGTCCTACGCCCGGGATTTCATGATCGACCGGGGCTTTACTTACTATGTGCCCCCCTTCATGATCCGCAGTGCGGTGGTGAACGGCGTCATGAGCTTTACCGAAATGGAAAACATGATGTACAAAATCGAGGGTGAGGATCTGTACCTGATCGGCACCAGCGAGCACAGCATGATCGGCAAGTTCATCGACCAGATTTTGGATGAAAGCGAGCTGCCCCAGACCCTGACCTCCTACTCCCCCTGCTTCCGCAAGGAAGTGGGCGCCCACGGCATCGAGGAGCGGGGCGTGTACCGCATCCATCAGTTTGAAAAGCAGGAAATGATCGTGGTGTGCAAGCCCGAGGAAAGCATGGATTGGTACAACAAGCTGTGGCAGAACACCGTGGATTTCTTCCGCAGCATGGATATTCCGGTGCGCACTTTGGAATGCTGCTCCGGCGATCTGGCCGACCTGAAGGTGAAATCCTGCGACGTGGAAGCCTGGAGCCCCCGGCAGCAGAAATACTTTGAAGTGGGCAGCTGCTCCAACCTGGGCGACGCCCAGGCCCGCCGCCTGCAAATCCGCGTCAAGGGTGAGGACGGCAAGAAATACCTGCCCCACACCCTGAACAACACGGTGGTGGCCCCGCCCCGGATGCTGATTGCCTTCCTGGAAAACAACCTGCGTGAGGACGGCAGCATCGCCATTCCCGAACCCCTGCGCATGTACATGGGCGGAAAGACCGAAATCCGCTGATTCTTTTCTGTGGGAACCCGCTTTGCAAAAGGAGCGGGTTCCTTTTTCGTATCGCCATGAATGGGCTTGACAAAGCAGGGAATGAAAGCATATACTGTTTTTTGACAGATAAAGTCATATATTGTTATACTGCAAAGGAGGCGGCGGCATGACCACGTACCGTGATTATCAATTGGCGCGGGACACGGCGTGGCAGGCCCTGCTGCAATTGCCGGAAAAACGCCTGCCTGTGGACGTGGACGCCCTGGCCCGGGCGATGGGCGCGGAAGTGCTGCCCTTTCCCAAACCGGAGGAAAAGCGGCTGTTTGCCTTGGTGGAACGGGCAAAAGGCGGCCCCTGCGTTTCCCTGCGCATCCGGCGGCAATGGAACATTTTCATGGATGAAAAGCATAGAACGGCCTCCGCCCGCAGGTTTGCCGTGGCCCGGGAAGTGGGGCGCATCCTGCTTTCCCAGGAAACCGTCAGCCTGGCTCCCGGCGTCCGCTGCTTTGCCTGCCGGGAATGCCCCGGGGATCTCATGGACGATCCGCAGGAAATGGACGACTACATGGCGGACATGTTCGCCGTGCGGCTGCTGGCCCCCGCCTGCCTGCTGCATGAATTGCATATCGACGCTTCCGGAAGGATCACGGAGCTGTGCGGACTGCCGCCCCACGCCGCCGCGGTGCGGGCGGAGCGGATGGAATTGCTCAATGAGCGGGACGTTTATTACACCCACATGCTGGAGGTCCGGGTCCGGGACGCTTTCCGGCCCTGGCTGCTGGAGCAGAAGGGCCTCTCCCCCGCGCCGCCTCAGGCCGCCGTGCGGCTCAAATATGCCTCCGAATCCACGGAGCGCATGGAAATTCACGGTTCTCTCCCTGATCTTCCTCCTTGGGAAGAGAACGCGGAAAGGCCTGGCCGCTCCTTCCTGGAAGCTCCGCCGATCCGGAAAATCAAGCCGCCAAAGCCCAATTTAAAAACCGCCGCGGTTCGCTTCCTGCGGCGGAACAAGAAAAAACTGCTGATTGCCCTGGCGCTGCTGATTGCCTGGGCGGTGCTGTACTGGGCCGGAGGCAGCAGGCAATAGGCAATAGGCAATAGGCAATAGGCAATAGGCAATAGGCAATAGAAGATATTGTACGCGCTTGGAACGGAAAGTCAAGTGATCATTTCAATCTATTGCGCGTTTCATCATTGCCCGCGCTGATTCCCTATACGTTTTCCTTCTCCTGTGCCCAGCATTCGTTCACCGCCGAGCCGTCCCGGTAGGTCTTTTCGTATTCGTCCTGGGGATTGTCCTGGGGGATTTGATCGCCCCAGTCCTGTTCCCGTTTTTCCCGGTTCATTTCGCTCATGGTTTTTTCTCCTTTCGGTTATGATTCAGTTTTCATTTCTTCCGCGATGTTTCCCCGGATCACCAGATTGGCTTTTCTATCGGCGGGGGTGGGGGTGCGGTTGATCACCACCAGGTTTTTGCCGCTGAAAGAATCCAGGAAAGAGGCGGCGGGCTCCACAGACAGGGAGGTGCCCGCCACGATGAGGGTGTCCGCCTGGGAGATTTCCCGGCGCGCGCCGATGCACACGTACTTGTCCGGCGCTTCCCCATAGAGCACCACAGAGGGCTTGATCACCCCGCCGCAGTGGGGGCACCGGGGAATGCCCTGCGCTTCCATGATCGTTTTTAAAGGAAAGAAGGCGTTGCAGTCCAGGCAGAAATTTTCATGGACAGTGCCATGGATTTCATACACCCGCTTATTCCCCGCCCGTTTATGCAGCCCGTCGATATTCTGGGTCACGATGCCCCGGAGTTTATCCTCCTGTTCCCAGCGGCAGAGGGTTTCATGGGCGGCGTTGGGGCAGGCGTCCGGGAACACCATGTGCTTCCGGTAAAAATCAAAGAACTGTTCCGGATGCAGATAGAAAAACGATTTGCTCAATATCATTTCCGGGGTCAGGCCGCCGTATTCCCGGGCATACAGCCCGCCCGCGGACCTGAAATCCGGAATGCCGCTTTCGGTGGACACCCCCGCGCCGCCAAAGAACACAATGCGCCGGGACCGCTGCACGATGCCCGCAAGCTCCGAATGCATAAGCGCGCCTCCTTTCACCAAGAAGCCTGTGCCGCGGAATCAAAAAGACCACAGCTTAAACCTTTCATATTATATCATACCTTTTCCCTTTCCGCGCCGCCGCCACGAAAAAAACCTTGCGGCGGAACAGAAGCCGGATGATCATCGTTTGACCATTTAATTTTAGGAGGCTTCCCATGATTCAGGAGATCGGGCCCGCCCGGCTGGACAATCATTATGCGCCACTGGAGGCCGTGCCCCAGGATACAGCCCTTTTCTTCCGGGACGGGCAGGTGCTGGCCCGGTTTGACGAGAAAAACGATACCCTTGTCTTTCCCCGGCGGGAAGATTTTCCCGGGTCCGCCCAGGCGGAATATATGTTTTCCATCGGGAATGAGCGTTTCTTTTTACTCTTTGGCGCTGACTCTGTCCCGAAGGGTTTTTCTTACTTCACCATGTCCCAGGCCCGCTCCCTCAAACGCCGGGAAAACAGGAACGTTTTTGCTGTCCATACGGGCTTTCACCTGTGGAAATGGTATGCCGCCAGCCGCTTCTGCGGAGCCTGCGGAGCTGAAACGTTGTTTGACCGCAAGGAGCGGGCCAAGCGCTGCCCCCAATGCGGAAACGTGATCTATCCCCGCATCAATCCGGCGGTGATCGTGGGCGTCAAAAACGGCGACCGTCTGCTTCTGACCCGCTACAAAACCGGCTACGCCCACAACGCCTTGGTGGCCGGGTTCACGGAAATCGGGGAGACCCTGGAGGAAACCGTAAAGCGGGAGGTCATGGAGGAAGTGGGGCTGCAAGTAAAAAACATCCAATATTATAAATCCCAGCCCTGGGGCGTGGCCTGCGATATCCTGATGGGCTTTTACTGCGACGTGGACGGCAGCGACCAAATCCGCCGGGACGACAGCGAGCTCAAATCCGCCGAGTGGGTCCAGAGGGAGGAGATCGTCCTCCAACCCACCGACGACAGCCTGACCAACGAAATGATGAAAATGTTCAAGGAAGGGAAACAGTAAAGGGCGATGAAGGCGGGACGGCGCTCGTCATTGTTTAAGCATAATCCCTTTAAATCATCAGGCAATAGGCATTAGGCAATAGGTATTAGGCAGTAGGCAACACGAGGAGAACGAGCGTTCAGTTTGCAGCGTTCAGAGTACAGTTGATATACGGTGCGCTAAGAAATAGACTGCAAACGATTTGGTCCTTTCAACCAACGCCGTCATCCTAAACGCTCGTTCCATTGCCTATTCCCTATTGCCTTTTTACTTATTCCCTATTGCCTGATTCCTTCAACTGTTCTTTACGAAAAAATAAAAAATCAATCATTTTCCCTATTGACAATCTTGATGCCTTAGTGTACTATGTATATAGTTCGCTAATGCATTATGCAAGGAGGAGAGCCTATGCAGTTCGATCCCATGACGCCCATCTGGCTGCAAGTGAAAAGGGCGCTGGAAACGGACATCGTATCCGGCCTGCGGCCCCCCGGGGAAAAGCTGCCGGGCGGGCGGGATCTGGCCCTGCAATATTCCATCAACCCCAACACCGCGGCGCGGGTCTATCAGGAACTGGAAAAGGACGGCCTGTGCGAAACCCGGCGGGGCATGGGCACCTATGTAACGGGCAGCATGGAAAGAATCGCCGCCCTGCGCAGAGAAATGGCGGAAAAGGCCATCCAAGAGTTTTTAAGCAAAATGAGCGTTCTGGGCGTTTCCCGGCAGGAAGCCGCCCGGATGATCCTGAAGGAGGAAGAAAGATGATCCTGGAAAGCAAAGAAGTCACCAAGCTGTTTGGCAGCAAGCGGGCGGTGGACGGCATCAGCCTGCAATTGGAAAAGGGCCATGTCTACGCCCTGCTGGGCCCCAACGGCAGCGGCAAAACCACCTGGATGAAAATGGCGGCGGGGCTGATCAAGCCCACCAGCGGAACGGTTGCCTTTGAAGGCGCGCCGGTGAGCATCGAAAGCCGGAAGCACGTGGCCTATATGTCCACCGAGCCTTACTTCTACGCCTGGATGACGGTAAAGGACGTGGGCAAATATTATCAGGATTTCTTTGAGGATTTTTCCTATGAGCGGTATCAAAAATTGCTCCAAAAAACGGAGCTGACGGAGGACCTGAAAACCCGTGCCCTGTCCTCCGGCATGATGGCGAAGCTGAAAATCGCCGTGACGCTGGCCCGGGACGCCCGGGTGTATATGCTGGACGAGCCCTTCAACGGCATCGACCTGCTGGCCCGGGACGATATCCGCGCCTGCATCCTGGAATACGCCACGGAAGAAAAGCTGCTGCTGCTTTCCAGCCATCTGGTGGAGGAAATGGAGGCCATCGCCGACCGGGCCGTGTTCATCAAGGAAGGCCGGCTGGTGGAAAATGTGGATCTGGACGACATGCGTTCCCAGCGGGGCGAGTCCATGGCGGACCGCTACCGGGAAATTTACGGACATACGGAGGGCTGAAGCCATGTTCAAGCTGATGAAATATGAGTTCCGGAAAACCTGGATGACCAAGGTGATCCTGCTGGGCATTACCGCTGCGGCCCAAGTTCTGTTTCTGTTCGGCCTGTACGGCGATCATGACAACGCCCTGGGCCTGTCCGTGTTTTTGCTGACCATGCTGGCCATCGGCGGCGTGCTGGTGATCGGCCTGGAAAGCGTGATCACCCTGCACCGGGACATGAACACCAAGCAAAGCTATATGCTCTTTATGACGCCCAACAGCTCCTATGCCATCCTGGGGGCCAAGATGCTGGAATGCGGGCTGAGCATTCTCATTACAGGGGTGTTCTTTTTCGGGCTGGGGGCGCTGGACATCAGCCTGCTGTTTGTGAAGCAGGGCGAACTGAACAAATTGTATGAAATGATCCAGCAGATGATCCACACCATCAACGAAAAAATCACCATCGACGCTTCCGGCATCGCCAGCTTCCTGTTTTCCATCCTGGCCGGATGGATCGGCACCATCTCCACCGCTTACCTGGCCGACGTGGTATCCTCCGCTCTGCTCAACGGCAAGCGCTTCAACGGCGTGGTGAGCTTCCTTCTGTTCCTGGTCCTGGACTGGGCCATGGGCTGGACGGCCCAGCAGCTCACCGCCTCCATCACCTCCATCAATCAGTCCCTGGTGTGGAGCGGCGTAATTTCTCTGGCTTTCTCCGCTGTCATGTACTTTGCCACCGCCCAGATCATGGAGCGGAAGCTGAGCGTGTAGTTTTAAGTTCCAAGCTGTAATTCCAATCTGGTTTTAGTTCAGCGCTGTTATCGTGCCAGGGAGAAAGGACATTTGACTTAGAATTTGGAACTCTTTAGCTCCTTGATCCCATGATCTTTCGCCGTTCGGATTTCTTTCCGGACGGCGCTTTTTTGCGGCCGGATTTAAACATGGACAAAACGCCGCCGCCATGGTATAATATAGGGTGGTTTTATATGGAAACAGCTGGGGGGATCGACACTTGAACGAGCAGGAAAACAAGCGCCTGGAAGAATTACTGGAAACCGTGCAGAAGCCCGCCCGGTACATTGGCGGAGAAATGAACGCGGTGCGCAAGGACTGGAACGGCGTCCGGTGCACCTTCGGCTTCTGCTTTGCGGATACCTATGAAATCGGCATGAGCCATTTGGGCATGAAGATTCTGTATTATCTCATCAATCAGCGGCCCGACGCCCTATGCGAGCGGCTCTTCATGCCCGACGCCGACATGGCCGACAAAATGCGGGATGCGGGCGTGCCCCTCTTTTCCCTGGAAAGCCGGGCGGCGCTGAATGAATTTGACATCATCGGCTTCACCCTGCAATATGAAATGAGCTATACCAACATTTTGGAAATGCTGGATCTGGGCAGGGTGCCCATCCGCCGGGAGGACCGGAGCGATCAGGACACCATCGTGGTGGCGGGCGGCCCCTGCGCCTTTAACCCGGAGCCCCTGGCCCCCTTCATCGACGCCTTTATGATCGGCGACGGCGAGGATGTGATGCACGAGCTGATCGACGTGATCCGGAACGGACGGGAAGCGGGCCTTTCCCGGATGGATATTTTAAAGAATCTGGCGAAGCTGGAAGGGGTCTACGTGCCCGCCCTGTACGACGTGGAATACAACGAGGACGGCACCTTAAAATCCTTTTCCCCCAACGACCCCGCCGCCCCAGCGAAAGTGAAAAAGCGGGTGGTGAAGGATTTGTCCGGGGCGGTGTATCCTGAAGCCATCCCCGTGCCCTACACGGAAATCGTGCACGACCGGATGGTGCTGGAAATCATGCGGGGCTGCACCCGGGGCTGCCGCTTCTGCCAGGCGGGCATGCTCTACCGCCCGGTGCGGGAGCGCAGCATGGAGCGTTTATTGGAGCTGGCGGACAAGCTGCAGGCCTCCACCGGCTATGAGGAAATGAGCCTGTCCTCCCTGTCCAGCGGGGATTTTACCTGCCTGCCCCAATTGATCCAGGCGCTGATGGACCGCTACAAGGACAAGCGGGTCAGCGTGTCCCTGCCCAGCATGCGTATTGACAATATCGTCAAGCAATCCCTGGAGGAAACCCAGCAGGTGAAAAAGTCCGGCCTGACCCTGGCCCCCGAGGCGGGCACCCAGAGGCTGAGGGACGTGATCAACAAGGGCGTGACGGAAGAGGATTTGATCCGCTCCGTCACCGACGCCTTCGAGTGCGGCTGGAGCACGGTGAAGCTGTATTTCATGATGGGCCTGCCCACAGAAACCGACGAGGATTTGCAGGGCATCGGCGATTTGGCCAAAAAGGTGGTGGACGCCTTTTACCGGGTGCCCAAGGAAAAGCGGGCCAAGATGGGCGTGAAAGTCACGGCCAGTGCCTCCGTGTTCGTGCCCAAGCCCTTTACTCCCTTCCAGTGGGCTGCCCAGGACACCATCGACATGGTGCATGAAAAGCAGGCGAAGCTGCGGCAGTATTTAAAGCTGAAGAACGTGAATTTCAACTGGCATGAAAGCGAACTGTCCATGCTGGAGGCCTGCGTGTCCCGGGGAGACCGGCGCATGGGCGAAGTGATTTACGCCGCCTGGAAGCGGGGCTGCCGCCTGGACAGCTGGAACGAGCATTTCAAGTTTGACCAGTGGATGGGAGCCTTTCAGGACTGCGGCCTTTCCCCCGCCTTCTATGCCTACCGGGAGCGGCCCTATGACGAGCTGCTGCCCTGGGCCTTCGTGGACGCGGGGGTCAGCATGGATTACTTAAAAAAGGAAAACGAAAAGGCCAAGCGGGTGGAAACCACCCGGGACTGCCGCCACGGCTGCAACGGCTGCGGCCTAAATACCTGGGGCGTGTGCGATTGGGTGAAGAACCCGCCGCTGAAAGACAAGCCCCAGACCGCCGCGCCCCTGGCAGACTGATTTTTCAGATTGCTTTCCGAAAGGTTGTTATATTCCATGAAAATGATCGTCGTATTTGAAAAAACGCCCCGGCTGCGCCACATCGGGCATTTGGATCTGATGCGGGCCATGCAGCGGGCCCTGCGCCGGAGCGGACTGCCGCTGAAATACTCCCAGGGCTTTAACCCCCATATTTTGCTCACCTTCGCCGCGCCCCTGTCCGTGGGCATGCCGGGGAAACGGGAAATCATGGAGGTGCCCATCGAGGGAGAAATGACGGGGGAAGCGTTTCTGGAAAAGCTGCGTCCCGCCCTGCCGCCGGAATTGCCCTGCCTTTGGGCCCGGCCGGTGGACGACCGCCACAGCGCCCCCATGGCCCAGCTGGCCGCCGCCCTGTACGAAGCGGAGCTGGACGAAACGCCTTCGGGCCTTTCCGACGCGGTGACCGCTTTCCTTGCGCAAGAAGAAATTCCTGCCCTGCGCAAAACCAAAACGGGCTTAAAGCCCTGCGACATCCGACCCATGATCTATGATCTGTCCCTGAACTCAGGCAAGCTGCGCATGTGCCTGGCCCTGTGCGAAAAGGCCACCTGCAAGCCGGATTTGCTCCTTTCCTCCCTGTTTGAGTTCGCCAAGCTGCCCCGGCCCCATGCGATCGTCACCCGCACCCAGATGTTCGGAAAAAAGGACGGCGCGTTCTATCCCCTGGAGGAAATGTAAAAGCCGTTTTCAGTTTTTCATAAGCGCTTTTCCGCTTGGAACTTTGAACTTAGAACTAAGAACTTTAAATACGATGAAACAAATTCTGATTCAGCATAACGAAGCCAATCAGCGGGAAATCGCCCTGATGGAGGGCAAGCAGCTCCTCTGCTTTGAAAAAGATGGGGGCGGCGGCATCCAAGCGGAACAAATCTACCTGGGCAAGGTGGACCGCATCGTCAAGGGCATGGAAGCATGCTTCGTAAAATTGGGCAAGGATACCGTGGGGTTTCTGCCCTTCGCCGAATGTATAGAAAAGCCCCGGTCCGGGGAGATGCTGCTGGCCCAGGTGAAAAAGCCCCCCGTGGGGGAAAAAGCCCCCTATCTCACCGGGGAAATCGCCCTGGCGGGGCGCTTCCTGCTTCTGACCCCCATGACCCCAAGGATTGCCGTTTCCAAAAAAATTCAGGACGAGGAAGCCCGGCAGCGTTTGCGGGACATGGCCCAGGGGCTGTGCCCGGCGGGCATGGGCCTGGTGATGCGCACCGAAAGCGAACACGCCTTGGAAGCGGACATCGCCGCCGATCTGGAGGCCCTGCTTTCCCTGTGGTCCGGCATCCTGGAAAAGCGCCGGGCAGCGGAGGGGCCCTGCCTCTTGCAGGGAAGGGAGGATGCTCTCCGGCGCATCCTGAGGGACGAGCACGGGGAAATCACCGAAATCATGACGGACAAGCCGGAGGAAATCTCCGGCTGCGGCCTTCCCATCCGCCCCTGTCCAGAGCCCTTTGCCCTGTATAACGTGCACGCCAAGCTGGAAAAATCCATGAGCCGGAAGGTGTGGCTGGACTGCGGCGGGTATCTCGTCATCGACAAAACGGAAGCCATGACGGTGATCGACGTAAACAGCGGCAAATTTACCGGGGGCAAATCCGGCACAGAAAGCACTTTTCTCAAGCTGAACCTGGAGGCCGCCCGGGAAATCGCCAGGCTGATGCGCCTGAGAAATATGGGCGGCATCATCATCATCGACTTTGTGGACATGCAGACTGAGGAAAGCCGCGCCGCCGTGCAAAGCGAACTGGAGCAGGCCCTCCGGGACGATCCGGTGAAGGCGGTGGTGCACGGGTTCACCCGCTTGGGCCTGATGGAAACGACCAGAAAAAAGAAGGAAACAGCATTATGATGAAACGCGACGAAATCATCCGGGTACCCCAGGCGGAATTGGACGCCCAGCGGCAGTTTGCCAGGGAATTTTCCGCCCTTCCCGGCCGTCCACGGACTTATTACATCGTCACCTATGGCTGCCAGATGAACGCCCATGACTCCGAAAAATTAGCGGGCATGCTGGAGGACATGGGCCTTACCCCCGCCGCCCAAAAAGAAGAGGCGGATTTTGTTCTGCACAACACCTGCTGCATCCGGGACAACGCCGAGCGCAAGGCCCTGGGCAACGTGACCTGGCTCAAGGAAATCAAAAAGGAGCGGCCCGACATGCTCATCGGCGTGTGCGGCTGCATGGTGCAGGAGCCCGGCATGGCGGAAAAGCTGCTGCGGCAGTATCCCTTTGTGGACGTGGCCTTTGGCACCGGCAATATCCATCAATTGCCCGAATTGCTTTTCCGGGCCGCGGATACCAGGCGGCGGGTGGTGGCCGTGCCGGAGGAGCAGAGCACCCTCATCGAGGGCCTGCCCATCCGCCGGGAAAGTCCCTTCCAAAGCTATGTGACCATCATGTACGGCTGCAATAATTTCTGCTCCTACTGCATCGTGCCCTATGTGCGGGGCCGGGAGCGCAGCCGGGAGGCGGACGATATTCTGCGGGAAGTGGAAGGGCTGCAAAAGCAGGGCGTCAAGGAAATCATGCTGCTGGGGCAGAACGTGAATTCCTACGGCAACGACATGCCCGGCGGCCTGTCCTTCCCAAAGCTATTGCGCCGGGTGACCGAAACGGGCATTCCCCGGGTGCGGTTCATGACCAGCCACCCCAAGGATTTGTCCGACGAGCTGATTGAGGAAATGGCCGCCAACCCCGCCCTGTGCCGCCATCTGCATCTGCCGGTGCAAAGCGGCAGCAACAGCATTTTAAATGCCATGAACCGTCGCTACACCCGGGAAAGCTATCTGGAAAAGGTGGAAAAAATCCGGAAAGCCGCCCCGGACGTAGGCCTGACCACAGACATCATCGTGGCCTTCCCCGGGGAAACGGATCGGGACTTTGAGGACACCATGGATCTGGTGAAAACCGTGGGCTACGACAGCGCCTTTACCTTTATTTATTCTCCCCGGGTGGGCACCCGGGCGGCGGAAATGCCGGGGCGCGTGGACCCCGCTTTGGCCACGGAGCGCATCGAGCGACTCATCGCCCTCCAGGAAGAAATGACCCAGATGCGCTTTGCGGAAATGATCGGCCGCACGGAGCAGGTGCTGGTCACTGGCCAAAGCAAGCGCAGCGAAAAGCAACTGACCGGCAAAACCAGCCGGAACATCAGCGTCAATTTTGAAGGCAGCGCCCAGATGGTGGGGCAAATCGTGCCCGTGCGCATCGCTGCCGCCAGCAAGACCACCTTGAAGGGTGAAACGGAAAAAGGAGCATAAAGCCAATGAGTCAGCAGGTTATTGAAAAAGCCAAGGAATTGGCGGGCGTGATCGCCCAGTCCCCCGAATACATCGCCATGCGGGCCACCGAGGACGCGGCGGGACAGGAGGAGCAACTGCAGCAACTGTTCCAGCGCTACGACGGCATCCACCGGGACATCGAAGAAATCACCCTGCAAAAGCAGCCGGACTTTGACAAGATGGACGCCCTGGCCCGGGAGCTGGAGGAAGTGCAGCAGCAGATCAAAGCCCAGCCCATGTACCAGGCCCTCCAGGCCGCCCGCAAGCAGTTTTCCGATATGATGGCGAAGGTGAACCAGGAATTGTCCTCCGTGCTCAACCCCGGCGGCAGCCAGGGCGGCTGCAGCGGCAACTGCGCGGCCTGCGGCGGGTGCGGCTGATTCTGAGTTTGGAGTGTGGAGAGTGGAGTGAATAGAAGCTGCCTTTATCCGTATTTAAGTGGAAAGACGGGAGGAGATAACTCCACACTTCACTCTCCACACTCAAACCTCCGAATCAGCGC
>ODAI012016004.1_pt1 | contig 12360 bp, 14 predicted proteins | sample 1539321 | NCBI WGS metagenome assembly ODAI01 (sample SAMN02144231, study PRJEB22623) | gut metagenome | biome: sheep rumen | host: Ovis aries | place: New Zealand
ATAACAAGAAAACGTGGAAATGATGACCTGGTAAACGAAAATATCCGTTTTCGTGAAGTAATGGTTATCGGCCCAGATGGTAGCCAACTGGGTGTAATGTCAAGAAATGAGGCATTACAGCAAGCTTATGATCAGGATTTGGATTTACTTTGTGTATCTCCAAACACTCAGCCGCCAGTATGCAAAATGCTGGATTATGGCAGGTATCGTTTTGAAGCGCAGAAAAAAGCTAAGGAAAACAAGAGAAAGCAGCAGGTCACTGAGATCAAACCTATCCGTCTTTCACCTGTTATCGACACTCACGATTTTGAAACTAAACTGAAACAATGCAGAAAATGGATTGAATCGGGTATGAAGGTCAAGATCGATATGCGATTCAGAGGACGTATGATGACCAGACAGGAAGTTGGTCTGGAAATCATGAATCAGTTTATTGAAAAACTGTCTGATATAGCTACAGTTGACAAGCAACCTAAGCTTGAAGGCAACATCATGTCTTGTGTTTTAACACCTAAGAAAAAATAGGAGGGAAGATAAAATGCCAAAGATGAAAACAAAAAAGACTTTTGCTAAAAGAGTAAAAGTTACTGGTACAGGCAAATTAAGAAAGTATTCTAACTATACTTCTCACTTTGCTACCAACAAAACACACAAACAGAACAAACATTTACACAAACCATCTCTAGTACATAAGACAGTAGTCAAGAGAGATAGAGAGTTATTACAGGGTTAGGAGGATAAGAGATAATGGCTAGAGTAAAAGGATCAACTCCTACAAGAAACAGAAGAAAGAAAATCTTAAAGGCCGCTTCCGGCTATTTCGGTTCTAAACATCTGTTATACAGAACCGCTCATGAGCAGGTAATGCACTCATGGAAGTATTCTTATATCCACAGAAGAGAACTTAAGAGAGATATGAGAAAACTCTGGATCGCCAGAATCAATGCTGCAGCAAGAATGAATGGTCTTTCATATTCTAAGCTTATGCATGGCTTAAAAACAGCTGGTGTAACAGTAAACAGAAAGATGCTTTCTGAAATAGCTATTCACAATCCTGGAGATTTTGCCAAGATCTGTGATACTGCAAAAAACGCTAAATAATTAAGGAGCTTTGCTCCTTTATGGCCTGTTGGTGAAACGGTTAACACATCGCCCTCTCAAGGCGACATTCATGGGTTCAAATCCCATACAGGTCACCATATACAAATAAAGCTCATTTCTGAGCTTTTTTATTATAATTAGTTTATGAACATTGATGAATATGTAGAAAAACTATCAACCTTGGTAAACATTGACTGTGGTTCAAGAAACAAGGAAGGAATATGTAAGGTTGCAGATTATCTAAGCGAATGGTATAGACAGATAGGCTGGAATATCATAACACATGATGTATCTGATAAAACAGGACCAGTATTAGAAATCTATAATAATGCCAATGATAATTATGATGCCTTGTTTATTGGCCATATGGATACCGTTTTTCCTGATGGAACTGTAGATGAAAGACCATTTAAAAGAGTAGACAATCTTTGTTACGGACCAGGCGTAGAAGATATGAAAAGTGGCGATCTGGCTATGTATTATATTGCCAAAGATTTAACTGATAATCTTAAAGATCTGAATATCTGTATGCTGTATAATCCCGATGAAGAAATCAGCAGTATCTATTCAGCAGATCTGTTAAAAAAGATTGCTGCAAAAAGTAAAAGAGTTTTTATAATGGAATCTTCCCAGGATGAAGGAAAAGGCCATGTCTGCGAAAGAAAAGGAAAATCAAATTATCTTATAGAATTTCATGGTATACCATGTCATGCCGGATTTATTTTCAAAAATCCTAATGCTTCCGCAATTGAAGAAATGGCTCATTATATTACTTTAATATCATCTTTAAAAAACGAACAGAAAGATACCAGTGTCAATGTCGGTGTTGTGAATGGTGGAACTGTTGTAAATGCGGTTGCTGATTACGCTTATATGGAACTGGAATTCCGATATACTGAACTAAATGAAAGAGACAGAATAAACAAAGTCATATCGGACCTGATCAATGGCGAGCCTTTTGTAAAAGGAGTGAAAGTATCAGTAAAAAATAAATACGAAACTCCACCATGGATTCAAAGCGAAGAAGGCTGGAAGTATATCAACAGAGTAAAAGGTATTGCTCAAGATCTGGGAATGGAATTTGAAATCCAGAAACGTGGGGGATTATCAGATGCAAATCATCTAGCAGAAGTCTGTCCCTATATTATTGATGGTATGGGACCATTTGGTGCCTTTGCTCATAGTGATAAGGAATACATGGATCTAAACAGTGTAGAACCATGTATCAAACTGATCAATGCAATTCTTAAAGACATTAAAAATGGAAGTTAAACAACTTCCATTTCTTTTATCATAAATTCATTTCCTTGTAACAGATAAGTATCAGTACTTCCACAATGAGGACAAGTCTTGCCATAGACGATCGTATTGTAATCTCTTCCACATGCTTCACAATGTGTCACTGCTTCAATCTTTTCGATGATCAGTTCACATTTTGTCATAATATCGTGTTTCGTTACAGCCCAGTTCCAACAATCAACCAGATAATCCGGTATAATGCCAGAGACTGTACCAATCTGTAAAGTTACTTTATTTACATGTTCGACATTATTCTTTTGTGCAAGATCTTCTATTTCGTCTATTACATGAAATACTACACCAAGTTCATGCATTTACTGTGCTTCCTTCTGGGCTTTTTTCCATTCCTTATGTTTTTTCTGAGAAAGTTTTTCTGCTTCCGTCTTTGGACCAAAAACAATCTTGACTCCACGTTTTAAAGCATATGGAATGATGGCCTTGAATTTATCTTCTGATTTGACCATCTTGGAGTTTTGAGGATGATCTCTAAACAGATGGATAGCATCAAATTCACATTTTGTTGTACAGATACCACATCCGATACACTTATTTTCATCTACCACTGAAGCACCACAGGATAGACATCTCGATGTTTCAATCTTGACCTGTTCTTCAGTTAAGGTCTTATGGCCATCCCTGAATGAATTACGATGATCAAATGATTCATCCATTCCTTCAAACTGTCTTCCAGCATGATCATATCCATCCAGTTCAATATTATCTTTATCAAGCATAATGAACTGTCTTCTGTTTTTTCCTATGGTCATTGAAGCTCCTGGCTGAACAAAGCGGTGCAATGAATCTGCAGCCTGATGTCCTTGTTCGATCGCATCAATAACAAATTTAGGACCTGAATAGACATCTCCGCCAACGAAGATATCTTCTTGCGCAGTCTGATATGTTAATGGATCGGCGACAGGGTAGTTGCCATGCCAGAATTCAACCTTGGAATCTTTTAATAGATCACCCCAATTGATTGACTGACCGATCGCAAAGATAACATGATCTGCAGGAACAACAGTTATGCTATCTTCATCATAGCTAGGATTGAATTTTCCTTGTTCATCAATTGTTGATAGACATTTCTTAAAGATAACATCCTTAATACTTCCATCTGAATTCAAAGTTATCTCTTTTGGACCCCAGCCATTATTAATGATAATGTTTTCTTCTTCTGCTTCCTGAATCTCCTGTTTGGTAGCAGGCATAGTATCTCTGGATTCCAGACAATACATCTCAACTTCTTTGCCACCAAATCTGTGTGCTGTTCTGGCGCAGTCGATTGCAACATTACCACCGCCAATGACGATAACTTTCCCATTCATCTTCTGGTTATGATCTATCGATGCATTCTTCAAAAAGTCAACTGCGAGGTAGGTTCCTTTAGCATCCTCATTAGGAATACCAGGAAGTTTGCCACCCTGACAACCAATAGCGATATAGAAAGCTTTGTATCCCTGAGCTCTTAGTTCATCTAAAGTAATATCTTTACCGATTTCAACATTACATCTGATTTCAACACCAAGTTCTCTTAATACATCAATCTCAGCATCGATAACATCCTTTTCAAGTTTATAGGAAGGTATGCCATAGCGCATCATACCGCCTGGGAAGGCATTCTTTTCAAATACTGTTGGTTTATATCCTTTTACTGCCAGGTAATATGCACAAGATAAACCTGCAGGACCTGATCCGATGATCGCAATCTTCTGTTTCCAATGATCTTCTACATTTGATGGAATTACTACTGGAGGAATATATCTTGTTTCGCTATTCAGATCCTGTTCAGCAATAAATTTCTTGACGGCATCAATTGAAACAGCCTGATCAATCATTCCTCTGGTACAGGCATCTTCACAACGTTTATTGCAGACTCTGCCACAGATTGCCGGGAATGGATTATCCTTCTTAATCAGTGCCAATGCATCCTGATATCTTCCCTGAGAAGCCATTTTCAGATAACCCTGAATCGCAATATGAGCAGGGCAGGCTGTCTTACAAGGAGCTGTACCGGTATCGTAACAGTTGATACGGTTATTGTCACGATAGTTTTCATCCCATTTATCTTCACCCCAAGACATATGGTCTGGAAGTTCATGTTTAGGATATACTACAGGTCCGTTTTTAGTACACAGTTTCTGTCCAAGTTTTACGGCACCCGCAGGGCAATATTCAACACATTTACCACAGGCTACACAGTTTTTAGGATCAACCTTTGCTGTATAGGCACTTCTGGAAAGGTTAGGGGTATTAAATAACTGTGATGTTCTTAAGGCATTACAGATATTTACATTACAGTTACAGATCGCAAAGATCTTATCTTCACCATCGATATTAGTAATCTGATGTACAAAGCCATTATCTTCAGCGTTCTTCAAAATCTGAATGGCTTGTTCATAAGTGATGCTATGTCCTTTACCAGTTTCAGCAAGATAATCTGTCATATCGCCAACACTGATACACCAGTCTTCACAAGAATCACCTGATCCTTCGCCCAGTTTAGCTCTTCCATAACGGCAGGAACAGATTCCTACACCCAGATGTCCTTCATATTTCTTTAACCAGTGAGAAATATGTTCAATATCTGCAGTCTTGTTTTCAAGTGAAATAGCTTTTTCAACCGGGATGACATGCATGCCGATACCAGCACCTCCTGGAGGAACCATCTCTGTTATACCTGCAAGAGGGATAAATGTCATCCTTTCAAAGAACTGTGCCAGTTCAGGGAACTCATCAATCTGTTCTTTAAGCATATTGGTGAATTCAGCAGAACCCGGTACAAACATCGGCAACTGATATCTCTTGATTCTTGGCGCATCTTTGATTGGACCATCTTTGGTAAAATGATCACCATAATCAAATTCCAATAATCCTCTATGAGCCATTTCTTCCAGGATTGGTTCAAGTTTTTCCTTATCCATTCCTGTCAATTGAACCATCTCATCAAGCGTATAATGAGCTCTTACTTTCATCTTAAGAGCTATATCGGCCATCTCGTCAGTACAGATCGTTCTTAATCCCCAATACTCAGGATCATCAGTTGTTATGCCAAACAGTTTGTGTTTGGCAACATCTGTAATCTTTTTTCCAAGTGCCAGAATCTTCTCACTTGGATTTTTTTCACCCATATAACGCGGGGTGAAAGCTTTTGACATTTCAGGCATTCTATCTTCTCCAATCGTAAATCTGCTGTCTGATATAGTCAGCTACTTCCTTGATACCTTTTCCATTCTTGGCACATATCTCAAAAATATCCGCGTTTGGATTACGATATCTGATATTTTCCTTACATTTTTCAAGATCAAAATCAAAATAATCTATTACATCGATCTTATTAATCAGCACAAAATTTGATACCTCAAACATAAGAGGGTATTTAAGTGGCTTATCATCTCCTTCTGGAACAGAAAGGATGCACATGTTCTTGACAGCACCTGTATCAAATTCAGCCGGACAGACCAGATTTCCGACATTCTCCAGAATAATGAGATCATATTTATCATTATCCTTCAGAGCTTCAATTCCTTGTCTGGTCATATCAGCATCAAGATGACACATACCGCCAGTATGAAGCTGAATAGCTTCTACACCCGTATTCTTACTGACGGTTCTGGCATCAACATCTGAATCTATATCAGCTTCCATGACACCAATTCTGAATTCATTTTTTAATTCATTGATTATTCCTGTTAATGTGGTTGTCTTACCTGAACCTGGTGAAGACATAACATTAAGCAAGAAGATCTTCTTTTCTTTTAACTCCTGTCTTAATTCATTGGCTCTTTTGTCATTAGAAGCAAATACAGACTGTTTTACTTCAATTATTCTTACAGTATCCATAGCTATTATTATACCTTAATACCCGACATTAATCAGCCCATAACAGGCAATAAAAAAGCAGGTCTTATAACCTGCTGATAGCTGCATCCAATCGAGATAGGGTTTCCTTTTTGCCAAGTATTTCAGCAATTGCGGTAGCACCTCCTGGAGCAACACTTCTGCCAGATAAGGCAACCTGCATAGGATACATCATAGTAATGTTTTTATAGGATAACTGTTGTGCTTTTTCTGCCAAGGCAGTAAAGATTGTATCGTTATTCCAGACATCAAGTGAAGCAAGACAATTTCTGACTTCCGGCAGAATTATCTTGGCCAGTTCAGGATCAGTCTTAGCTTTTTTATTGTTGTAGATGCTTGAATCATATTCATCAGTTTTATTGAAGAATAATATCATATCCTTGATCTCGGAAAGGGTATTGATCCTGTCATGGATCGCATTTGCGATTAGTTTATAATCCAAATTATCACCAAGAGTTTCTGTAATATAAGGCTTAACCAGCTGATAGTATTTATCAATATCCATATTACGCAGATAGACACCATTCATCCAGGTCAGCTTATCGATATCGAATATTGCACCGGTTGTTCCAATTCTTTTTACATCAAAAGCCTGACATAATTCTTTCAAGGAATAGACTTCTCGATCTTCAGAAGGAGCCCAGCCAAGTAAAGCGATATAATTCAGAATGGCTTCTGGCAGATATCCCTTAACAAGCAGATCCTGGAATGAGGCATCGCCATTTCTTTTAGAAAGCTTCTGATGCTCATCTTTCATAACAGGAGGACAATGGATGTATCGAGGAATATCCCAACCAAATGCTTCATAGATCAGATTGTATTTTGGCGTAGAAGAAAGATATTCATTTCCTCTTACAACATCAGTTATCTCCATCAGATGATCATCGATGACATTTGCGAAATTATAGGTAGGGAAACCATCGGATTTTAATAAGACCATTTCATCAAGAGTCTTATTTTCGACTGTGATCGTTCCATAAACTTCATCAGTAAAAGAAGTAGTTCCTTCAGGCTCGACATTAAGTCTTATAGTATAGCTTTCACCCTTATTGATTCTTTCTTCAACTTCTTGCTTACTTAAAAGCTTGCAAGGGTCAACAAAATAGAAAGAATCACCAACTTCTTCTCTTTGTTTCTCCAGATCTTCTTCCTTACAGAAACAGATATGAGCCTTACCCATATCCACAAGCATATGAGCATATTTGGCATAGATACCTGATTTCATTCTTTCTGATTGAACATAAGGTCCATAGTTTCCACCTACATCAGGACCTTCATCATGTTCAAGACCACATTTCTTTAAAGTATCAAAAATAATATCAACAGCACCTTCAACAAGTCTGCCCTGATCAGTATCTTCAACACGCAATATGAAATCACCATCATCTTTCTTGGCAATAAGATAGGCATAAAGGGCAGTTCTAAGATTGCCTATATGCATATAACCGGTAGGACTTGGTGCAAATCTAGTTCTTATTCTGTTCATAAAAAATCCCCCAAATCATTTTAACAAATATGCTGATATTAAACTAGCAAATATACATATTTTAATATAAAATGAAGAAGTAGGAGATAATATGGAATATATCTATAGACCAAGTGGCGTCTGTTCGAGAAAATTTTCTTTCAATATAGAAAATAATGTAATTCGTTCTCTATCGGTAGAAGGCGGATGTGATGGCAATCTTAAAGGCATTTCTTCGATCTTGGTAGGAATGAATATAGATGATGTGATCAGATGCTTTGAAGGAATCGATTGTAAAGGTAAAGGAACAAGTTGCCCAGATCAGATAGCTAAAGCTTTAATCAACTATAAAAAGGAGAACTAAACACGAGGAATCGTGTTTATTAATATACCTATGATCTATTTTCTTTATATTTTGTTTATTCTGATCTTTGTAGTTATAGATCAGATCATCAAAAGCACTGTTGTAAACAACATAGCACTTAATCAGGTTATTGTTCTGATCAGGAACTTTTTTAATCTGACTTATGTCAGAAACTATGGAGCAGGTTTTTCTATCCTGCAAAATGCCACGGTATTTTTGAGTCTGATCTCGATCGTTGCATGCGTTGTATTATTCTACTATCTGATCAAAACAGACAAGAAGGATCTTGTTTCCAAGATTTCCTATCTTCTGATAATATCCGGTGCAATTGGTAATCTGATAGACAGACTGAAATTGGGTTATGTCATAGATTTCCTGGATTTTAAAATATTCGGCTATGATTTTCCTGTATTTAATATTGCGGATTGTTATATTACGATTGGCTGTTTTATCCTGATCATAAAGGTTCTGTTGGAGAGTAAGAATGCCAGAGTACAATCTTAAAGTCGATGAAAACAATATCGGTAAGAGACTTGATGTTTTTATCAGTGAAAACACTTCACTATCCCGTACAACTGTTCAAAGACTGATCGAAGAAGGAGAAGTACTTCTTAATGATGAATGCACCAACAAGAAAATCAAGACTGAGCTTAATGATCAGATCAGCTTTTTCTATGAAGAAGAAATACCTCAGGATATTGAACCACAAAACATTCCTTTAGATATCGTCTATGAAGATGATGATGTCATCGTCATAAATAAACCAAAAGATATGGTTGTTCATCCGGCAGTAGGAAACTATGATGGAACTTTAGTCAATGCCTTACTGTATCATTTCAATTCCTTATCTGATATCAACGGACAATTCAGACCAGGTATCGTTCATAGAATTGATAAAGATACTTCAGGTCTTTTGGTATGCGCCAAGAATAATGCTGCTCATCAGATATTATCTGAACAGTTAAAAGATAAGACTTGCTATCGAAAGTATTACGCAATAGTAAGTGGTATCATTGAAAACAACGAAGGTGAGATCAATGCACCAATTGGCCGCAGTCCTAAAAACCGTCAGCTGATGTGTGTTACTCCTAAAAACTCCAAGGAAGCTGTAACACTATTTAAAGTATTAGAAAGATATGATGATTCTACTTTACTGGATGTAGAATTAAAGACAGGAAGAACTCATCAGATCAGAGTACATATGAAATTTATTAATCATCCAGTCGTCAATGATAATAAATACAACAAGAAAATCATCGATCAAACCGGACAGTATTTACATGCTTATTATCTTTCTTTTGTTCATCCAAGAACGAATAAACGTGTAAGTTTCTCGGCACCAATGCCCCAATACATGTTGGAATATATAACTGCTAAAGGAGGCGCATATCATGGATTATAAGGAAAAAGTTAAACTTTTGCAGGTGGCTGATCAACTTGTTGCGAAACATGAATTCAGACAAATTGTTACCAATTATAAATATGATACTTATGAGCACGAAATATGGGTTGCTAATGATGACGATAAAAACTATCAGATAATCAGAATAACATCTTTACCAGCAACAAATAATATTAATGATAGATTTGTGATTGGTTTGTATATCCGCTATTTAAAAACCTTAACTGGTAAGAATGATATCAGTTTTCTTGATATTCATGTAAATAATGAACCATACAGCAAAGAAGACGAACAGTCCGATTTTATTAATCTTGAAGAAAACTATGCGGATGGCATAGATCTTCATAATATCTATCCGGAAATCTATGATTCGATAAAGCAAGTAGATAATGCCGAAGAGGAATACAAAATCCTTCAGGAAAAAATTATAAAAGCCGGCAGTAGAAAGCCAAGTCTAAAACGGATATTAAAAAAATCCGCAATCACCTATAGTCTTATAGGAATCTGTATCTTGATGTTTATCATTGCCGAGATTCTTAAAGCCAAGTATCCTGACACTGCCGTATATGTATTTCTTGGGGCAGACTATAAGACATTTACTTTGGGTCTTAAACAGTTATTCAGACTTATTACCTGTGGCTTTCTTCATGGCAATATCCTGCACCTGTTCTCAAATATGTACTCACTGTATATTTGTGGCAGACATATTGAAAAATCCTATGGCAAAAAAGATTATTTTTTAATAGTTTTATATTGTCTTATAGTTTCTTCCTTAACTCAGGAGATCCTGTCTGAAAATACCATCATGATTGGTTTTTCTGGCGTACTCTATGGATTAATAATTATATTGATTGTCGATCTGCTCAAAAAAGGTATGATCAATTTTACTTCGATCATACCTTTGATCCTGATCAATCTGGCTATCAACTTCCTGGATACTACGGCCTGGATAGCACATTTAGGTGGTGGAATATGTGGTTTTCTGATTTCCTATTACTATTGGAACAAAAAGGACAAAAAGATCATCTATCTGTTAGGTGTGATGCTTCTGGTATTGGTGATTAAATATCTGACAGTCAAGACGATCAATCCACTCTATCAGGGAACAGATATGCAAATAGCACAGCTCTATGCTGATTTGGGCTTTAAACAATACAGTGAAATCTTATTAAAAAAACTAGCAGGCGTATACGCCAGATATGGAGGATAAACATGGTTATTTCTTGGGATGAATATTTCATGGGCATGGCCCATCTATCAGCATTAAGATCAAAGGATCCAAATACACAGGTTGGAGCCTGCATCATCGATAAGGACAAGAAGGTCGTTTCTATCGGCTACAATGGCATGCCTAGAGGCTGTAACGACAACGATTTTCCATGGGCAAGGGAAGGTGGCTTTCTTGATACAAAATATGCCTTTGTCGTACATGCAGAATTAAACGCTATCCTGAATTCTCCACGCAGTGTCAATGGCTGCACAATATATGTTTCTTTGTTTCCCTGCAACGAATGTGCCAAAGCAATCATTCAATCAGGTATCAAAAAAATAGTATACGAATCTGACAAGTATGATGGAACTGAAGGCAATATCGCATCAAAGAAAATGCTGCGTGAGGCTGGTGTAGAACTGGTACAGTTGCCATACGCGGTAAAAGTAGGATTAGAAACTACAAAGTAAATTCACGATCATTTTTATGAATCTTATAAAGGCTCTTGTAATATGCGAGGGCTTTTTTTTCACCATTTTCTTTCAAATACAGTAAGAGCTTGGAAATATCTTCTGCTGTCTGTTTATTCATACAGGCACAATCTCTTGAGTTAATAAAAAATTCATATGGTTCATTTTCAGTATATTTATCTTTATTGTAGACTTTAGATGCAGAGATACGGTCGATCACCGATTCCAGCATATAGCGAAAAGGCATTCTGATCACAAACATTTCTTCACTCTTAGGATGTCTGTCGATCCAATATTCATAGTGATGTTTGTTTCGGCCTTTATGATGTAGCCAACACTCCGAATAGCCGATGGTGAGTTTTTCCTTGGTTATAGGAGAACGGTATCCCTGATAATATCTGACAGAAGGCCAGAATTCCTGAAATGAGTATTTTGACAGATCATGAGTCAGTCCCTGATAATACATACCACATTTAAAGCACATCTTCATCACCAGATAGCGATGTCTGTTGATAGTATGCAGATGACCAGATAGTCTTTTAAAAAAGCTCATTTCTTCCATATCTACAAATTATATCACTATGTGTATGATTCTTTAGATAAGCTGATTGTTTTGGTATATAATATGGATATGCTTAATCGCCATGAATATCGCGAAAAGATCGTTTTTGCTCTTTATCAGCATCTATTACTTCACCGGAATATCAGTGATTGCTTTAATGATAATTTTGAAAGCGATGATAATGACTATGTCATGAAGATCAAAGATGATCTGATGAATAATAAAGATGCCTATATTGAAGAAATATCTGCTTATCTTAAAAAATGGACATTTGATCGTCTGAATCTGGTTGAACAGGCTATCTTATTAGAAACAGTCAGTGAGATCAAACAGGGTCTTAATGATAAACCTGTTGTAATTGATGAAGCAGTCAGACTGGCAAAGGAATATTGTGACAAAGACGCCTATAAATATATAAATGGAGTCTTGGATAATATATGCAACAAATCACAGTAAGCTCTTTATTGAGATATCTGAAGAACAGTTTAGATAGAGATAATAATCTGCAGAAATTATATGTGTCTGGGGAAATTTCAAATTACCACAGACATTTTTCAGGTCATCTGTATTTCACCTTAAAAGATGAGACAGCAGCCATTAACTGTGTCATGTTTAAATCAGCAGCTGCA
>ODAI012203946.1_pt1 | contig 12360 bp, 10 predicted proteins | sample 1539321 | NCBI WGS metagenome assembly ODAI01 (sample SAMN02144231, study PRJEB22623) | gut metagenome | biome: sheep rumen | host: Ovis aries | place: New Zealand
ACAACGCCATGCCCGCCAGGGAGCCCACCACAGAGCCATTTATCCGAATCATTTGCAGATCATCTGCCACCTTTTCCTCGGTAAATTCCACCAGCTCTTCATCGGAAAGTCCATTAAGACGTTCTTCTATCATATTGGTAATGGTATTATGATGAGTCTCCAGCTCTCTTGCCATCCACCCTTTTATGACACCATCCACCTTTTCTTTCCACTCGTCATTTTCAACGAACTTCTCCAAAAAATCCCGGGCAGCCCTGTGAACCTTGTCCCCCATTTCATTATTGGAGATAACACCATCGAGATATTTTCTCACCATGACTTCTATTTTTTCTTCTGAGGAAAATTCCCGAAGCTTTCTCTCCAAATTGTCCTTTAACCTTTGATTTTGGCACAGCATCTGCATTCGTACCAAAAGCCACCGGGAAACCTCAGCCCATTTTTCCTCATCTGTTTTTACAGAATCCATCCAGCTTTGGGCTTTTTTCACCAGCAAGTCGCTGACCTTTTCCTTGTCCAGTCCCATAAGGCCCATGACAAAGCCGCGTCCCATACCGTCTCCCTCATATTTTTTGAGAAACTCTCCCACATTTTCTTTCAAAATAGAAAGTATGGCTTCCTCATGGAGCAAGTCCTCCCCGGCATTTAGCAACCCTTTAAGAATAATATCAGTTATTTCCCTGGAGGAAAGGCGATCCAATATATCATCGGAGATAGCAGGAAGGATTTTATTGTCCACCGCCTCCTTAATAAAAGGAGCCATCTTCTTTGTCATAGTCTGGGCATCCATATCCCTGAACACCACATTGGTAATCTCCTCGGCCAAGGAAGACAGACGGTCCTTCCCCTGAATATCGATGTACCGGGCCAGCAGTCCAGCCACATTCTGCTTGTCAACAAACTTCATGACATTTTCAGTGCTGAGGAGATCATGACCCACAAATTCCACCAGAGCATCCATTATACGCTGACGGTTTCTGATAATAATTTCAGTTTTATACGAAATGCCCAGTGGTTTTCTGAAAATGGCCGTCACAGCAAACCAATCAGCCATACCGCCTATGGTCGCTGCCAAAAAGCCATTGTGGAGCATGCCGCCCCAAAAGCCATAGCTTGCAGGCCAGGACATGGTAGCCCCCGCCCCCAATACGCTTATAGCCAGTGCCACTGTAGCCTTGTATTTCTTTTTCATTTATTACCTCGAACATTCAAAATGCTGTCTGAAAAAGGTACATTTTTCCCTTTTTCGGACAGCACTTTTATTTATGCTTTTTTGAAAACCGACTCTGCCTTTGGTCCCCTTTCCTTGGCCACAGACAGCATCAGCTTTATGCGATTCATCTGGTTAACCTCACTGGCCCCCGCATCACAGTCAATAGCCAAAATATTGGCCCCCTTATAATGACGGCGCAGCTCGTGAATAACCCCCTTGCCGGTAATATGATTTGGCAGACAACCAAATGGCTGCAGGCAAACAACATTTGGCACGTTATTCTTAATGAGCTTAACCATTTCTCCTGTAAGGAACCAGCCCTCTCCGGCCATATTACCAAGAGAAACGTGTTCCTTGGCCATTTCGGCAATTTCCTTAATGGTATGAGGCGGTGTAAAACGCTTGCTGTGCTTCATTGCCTTCCTTACAGGGCGGCGGTAAAATTCCATGAGCTGAATAAACATCTGGGAAATCAGCTTGCTCTTCAGCTTACCATCCAGCAGCTCCCGCTTAACCACTGCATCATAGGCAGAATACATAAAGAAATCCACGAAGTCAGGCATTACCACCTCAGCCCCCTCCTCGTAAAGAAGGCGCTCAATATGGTTGTTGGCCACAGGATGATACTTGGCAAGAATCTCACCTACAATACCAACCTTCGGCTTCCACATATTTTCATCAATAGGCACAGCCTCAAAGTCATCAATAATAGCCTTGATATTTCTGGAGAACCGCTTATAGCTGCCCTTCTTCTCATTGAGATCAGCCTTGCAGCGTTCCATCCAGGTATCATATAGCCTATCACTGTCCCCAATGTTCAGCTCATAAGGCTTGGTGCGATTCCGTACATTCATAAGCACATCACCGTACACCGCTGCCTTAATGGCATCAATAAGGCTATCCCTGTCAAAATGGAAGGCATCTGTTTCAAGTCCCCAGCATGCAAATACCGGAATCTGAGGATACCCCGCATCCTTCAGGGCCTGTCTCAAAACATTTATATAGTTTGTGGCACGACAGGCACCACAGGTCTGGAACAGCATAACAGATGTATTATTAGGGTCACACTTACCCTGCTGAACTGCGTTAATAAGCTGACCAATAACCACAATAGCCGGATAGCACATATCGTTATGCACGAATTTCAGTCCCACATCAATGGCACTTCTAGGCATTTCCGGGATTATAACATTATAGCCGTGCTTGTTAAGCACTGACTCAAAGAGCTCAAACTGAATCGGTGCCATCTGAGGTGCCAAAATTGTATGAGTACCCTTACATTCCTCCGTAAAACGAGGTCTCTCGGAAATCTCCAGCTGCTGGTATTCCACTGGCTTTCTGCGAGCCAGTGCCGCAATGAGGGAACGGAGCCTGATACGGGCAGCTCCCAAATTACTTACATCGTCCAGCTTGATCATGGTATAAATACGCTCATGATCCTCCAAAATGGATTTAACCTGACCGGTGGTCAAAGCATCCAGGCCACAGCCAAAGGAACTGAACTGAATCAAGGTTACATTTTCATGCTCTGCCACATAATGAGCCGCATGGTACAGTCTTGCATGATAGCTCCACTGATTTACAATCTTCAATGGTTCGGACTTAACTGGTAAATGGTAAACAGCATCCTCGGAAATAATTGGCAAATCATAGCTTTGAATCATTTCCGGTATACCGTGATTTATCTCAGGATCCACGTGATATGGACGGCCTGCCAATAAAATGACATGCTGCCCCTTGGCCTCTGCCTCCCGCAGGATTTCGACGCCCTTCTGGCGCACCTCCTCACGATAGGCTTCCAGTTCAGCGTAGGCCTTTTCCACAGCTTTGGAAATATCTGACTTTTTCAGTCCCTCACGCTTTCCCAGCTCCTCGTTCAGCCGCTTTACCATCTTTTTCTTATCGTTAATTGGCAGGAAGGGTTCCAAAAATTCTACATTCTTTTCCTGCAAAATATCCATATTGCCACGGATATTTTCCGCGTATGAAGCCACCACCGGACAGTTGAAGTGATTGTCTGATGGGTGCATATCATCAGTCATATTATATGGCAAGCATGGATAGAATATCTTGTCAATGCCCCGCTCCACCAAATCCATAATATGACCATGAACCAGCTTAGCCGGGTAGCATAGTGAATCTGAAGGAACCGTGGCCATCCCACTGTAATACAGCTGGGCGGAGGATTCACTTGAAAGCACCACCTCATAGCCAAGGTCCGTAAAGAAGGTAAACCAGAACGGATAATCCTCATACATATTGAGAGCCCTTGGAATACCGATTTTACCTCGCTTGGCCTCCTTCAATGGCTGATAATGATTAAACAGGCGATCATATTTGAACTGATAAATATTGGCCGCCTTGCGCTCCTTCTTCTCCTTGCCAGCTCCCCGCTCACAGCGATTGCCAGTGAAATATCTTCCACCATCCGGGAAAATCTGCACCGTAACCTGACAGGAATTTCCACAGCCCTGGCAACGGAAGGAATTGCTCTTTACGGTAAAAGTCTCCAGCGCATCAAGTGGCAAAATCGAGGAGTGCTTGGTACCGGACTCCAACGAAAGAATGGCTGCCCCATAAGCTCCCATAAGCCCCGCAATATCCGGTCTGATTACATTGCGCTCCAACAACAGCTCCATGGAACGAAGGACTGCATCGTTGTAAAAGGTGCCTCCCTGAACCACAATATTCTCCCCAAGGGAGCTTACATCTTTCAGCTGCATTACCTTAAATAATGCATTTTTTATAACTGATAAAGCAATGCCCGCAGAAATATCTCCCACAGCGGCACCATCCTTCTGGGCCTGCTTTACCTTGGAATTCATAAATACTGTACATCTTGTGCCTAAATCAACGGGAGCCTTGGACTCCAATGCCTTGGCCGCAAATTCTCCGGCTGTGAGCTTAAGACTTTGGGCAAAGTTTTCTATAAAAGAGCCGCACCCTGCGGAGCAGGCCTCATTAAGAGTAATGCTGCCAATACTTCCCTTATTGACATAGAAGCACTTCATATCCTGACCGCCTATATCCAATACAAAGGATACATCAGGGCAGAATTCCTGGGCTGCTCTCAGATGGGCAAAGGTTTCCACCTCACCATTATCCGCGTGGAGAGCTGCCTTAACAATTGCCTCACCATAGCCAGTGGTGGTTACTGAAGCAATATAGTTATCATCATTCATGGCAGCATACAGCTCTTTCATCTCATCTACCACAGTATTCAATGGTGAACCATGGTTACTGCCATAAGATGTATACAGCAGCTCCTTGTTGCTGCCTATTGCCGCCAGCTTGGTGGTGGTAGAGCCGGCATCTATGCCCACATAGATAGGTCCATGATAGCTGGACATATCAGCCTTCGGCACCTTGTCTCTGTCATGACGGGCCTTAAATTCCTCATAAGCCTGCTTATCCTCAAACAGGACAAAATCCGCCTTACGGCTTTCAGAGGCCATAACCTCCTCGGCCTTTTTAATACTTTCCTTAAGCTCACCAAGCTCAACAGGACGTGCCTCCTCACTCATGGCCGCCCCTACGGCAACAAAGTAATTACCGTCATCCACCTTGACTACGTTTTCAGGAGCCAGCTTCAAGGTTTCAATAAAGCGTCTTTTCAGCTCCGGCAAAAAATGCAGTGGACCGCCCAAAAATGCCACATTGCCACCAATAGGACGCCCCTGTGCCAAATTACTGATGGTCTGGTTTACCACAGCCTGAAAGATGGACAGTGCTATATCCGCCTTGGACGCACCATCATTCATAAGAGCCTGAATATCCGTCTTGGCAAACACACCACACCGTGAAGCAATGGTATAAATCTGCTTGCCCTTCTCAGCCAGTGCATTAAGACCTTGGGCATCAGTGGACAAAAGGGATGCCATCTGATCAATAAAAGAACCTGTTCCACCAGCACAAACACCATTCATACGCTGCTCAGGAGCATCACCGAAATAGGTTACCTTTGCATCCTCGCCCCCCAGCTCCACAACCGTATCCGTATGTGGTATCAGGGACTTAACAGCAGACGCACAGGCAATAACCTCCTGAACAAAGGGCAGACCTATACGTTCAGCAATACCCATTCCGGCTGACCCAGTAAGGGCCAGGGAAAACTTTTTGTTTTCGATGACCTTGCTTAAAGCATGAAGGTTTTCTTTCAAAACAGAATTGATTTCGGAAAAATGACGAGCATATTTCTGGTACACCAATTCTCTTTCCTTGTTGAGAACTACTACTTTAATAGTGGTGGAGCCAACATCAATTCCAACCCGTAAAAGAGAGTTCATTCTTTCACCACCCGTGAATGTAAAACTATCGAAAAACCTGTAAAATACAGGCATAATTACCCTAATGTATATTATAACTCAGTTGTTCAAATTTTTCCATTCTTAAGGAAAAGAGAGTTTTGCACGATGTGTTTTATGTGATATAATTTTCTTATACGGGATATTGTAGGGGGATGTTTATGAACTTTGAAGACTACTATGCTTTGGGAGAGCAGATACACAACAGTCTATTGGATGTCCATATTCTTAAGGATGAGATGAAGCAGCTGGACAGGATGCTGGATGACATTCAACGGAAGCTGGACTCAGCAATTGATTTAAAAACCATTAGACAGCACAATATGTAATACTAAAAAACGAGGAGCCGGTCACTGATATGCGACTGGCTCCTTTATTATCCATTAATATTTTATACATTTTGGGGGTGCTTTCCTCTGTAAGTCAAAAATATAATTGATAATTTTATCCTGAATTTTGGAATCTATATTGGTAAACTGTGCCCCAATATGGTATTTTCTTTCCTCCGGATTTTCATCAAGCTCAGTGTACCTTACCACAGTGGCAATATGGTTGAACAATCCTATCCCCGGGATTTCACTAATTTCCACTGTTATTTTTTTTCCGATATCCAAAGGTCTGTCCAGCAGAAAGCAAATGCCTCCACCGCTTAAATCCACGCTGGTGGTGAAAATCATTTCCTCCTCGGCCTCATTGTCATCCAGCAGCCTGACCACCAATGGGTTATCAAACTTTATACGAACAAATTCTCTATGCTGTATTTTCTGCACCTTAACAGGCTTATCAGTATACCACACGGGAATATTTTCAATTACCCTGCGCTGAAACCCCACAGCAAATTTATAGTAGCAGCATCCATCGAAAAAGTCGCATGTAAAGCTCGTTCCCGGAGAAATTCTTGCAGGACATTTATCCTCGTCCACCGGCACCGTCAGAACCAGCTCTCCATCGCCTATATTCTCCAGCTTGCTGAACAAAGCTCTTTCGTCGTCCGGCAAGGAAATATTCAGCTGTTGCCCCAGCTTTAAAACCACATCCGGCCTGACAAATATATCCTGCGATAAAGCCCCTCTCATCTACGCCATCCCCCCTTATCTCAATCTAAAAGTTATCCCCTACAACAATATTACATATTTGAAAAACTTTTGCAATAGTGCGACAACTGAACATCTGTAAAAAAATACATGAAATAAAGGAATATATTCTTCCTCCGTAAATATTATAGCATAGATTTTTATGGTACTAAATACCTATATCCTAGAAAATAAATTAAATTTCAGAATAAAATACCTTTTCAAGATATAGTCCCTGAGCTGGTGCTGTGGCCCCGGCCTGAGTCCTATCCAAGGAGTCCATTATCCTCTTAAAGTCCTCCACAGACTTCCAACCAAGCCCCACATTGCCAAGGGTCCCAACAATATTCCGTACCATATGATACAGGAAGCCGTTGGCATGGAAGGTAAGCTCCACTATACGTCCCCCCTGCTGAATCTCCAGAGTGGCCTCGTAAATTTTTCTCACTGGGCTGACCGGAGGGCCACCTGCTGCCCTAAAGGCGCTAAAATCATGCTCTCCCTTGATTAGCTCCAAACAGGCCTTCATGGACTCCACATCAAGCTCCTTCCTTATGTTCCAGCTGTAGTTTCGCTCAAAGGGATCAGGAATATCCCCCTGTAAAATGCGATATTTATATATTTTGCTCACAGCACTGTGGCGGGCACTAAATTCCCTGTCCGCCTCTGCTGCCTCCAAAACCACGATATCCGGTGGAAGAATACTGTTTACCGCCCGCGGCACCCTATCCACTGGAATGGAGCCATCAGTAAAAAAGTTCACTACCTGCCCTCTGGCATGGACTCCGGCGTCGGTACGACCTGAAGCCGCCAGCTCCACCGTATCACCAAACACCTTCTGGAGCCTGTCCTCCAAAATATTCTGCACCGCAACAGCAGGAGGCTTCTGTCGCTGAAAGCCGTTATAGTTGGTGCCGTCATAGGCCACCGTCAGACGTATATTGCGCTTCCGCGCCTTCATTATATCCTTATGTTCAGGCTTCATTTTCCATCCCTTTAAAACTTACAACGTAAACTGCACCAGAATTAAGCTGATGAGGAACACACCAAATATTCCCCCCGCCCAAAAATCTACATTGTGAAGTCGCTGCTGTTTCATACGGGTTCTGTCGACTCCCCCCTGATAGCAACGGGCTTCCATTGCAATAGCCAGCTCATCAGCCCTTCTGAATGCAGAAATAAAAAGTGGCACCAATACCGGTATCATCCCCTTGGCCCGCTGGAAAAAATTACCATCTCCAATATCAGAGCCTCTGGACTGCTGGGCTTTAATTATCTTGTCCGTTTCCTCCAGCAGCGTTGGGATAAAACGCATGGCAATAGTCATCATCATAGCCAGCTCATGGGCAGGAAAGCCAATTTTCTTCAAAGGTGACATCAATGACTCCAGGGCATCTGTCAGCTTAAGCGGTGATGTGGTAAACATCAGAAGGGAGGATATTGCAATCATCAATACCAACCGCAGACTTATAATAAATCCCTGTATTATTCCCTCTTTGGTCATAACAAAATTCCATACCTTAAATATTGGTTCTCCCGGTGTACTGAACAAATGAATACCAAAGGAGAAAAGAATAATCCACCACAGGGGCTTTATTGACTTTAAAATCGTTCCCAGAGGAAGTCCTGACAGAAGCACCACGCCTATGGCACCTGCCGTCATAATCCCATAATTAATATGATTATCAAATAAAAACACAGCCACTATGTAAATAAAAAGCAGCACTATCTTTACTCTGGCATCCATATTGTGAATAGGGGAATTACCGGGAAAATATTGTCCCAATGTGATATCTGTCAGCATTTTCCCTTCCTCCTTAACGCCTCAATTATTTCCTCCACGGCTTTATCCATGGTATAAGCATTGTTTTGTATTTCCAGACCATTTTGGGCCAGTTCATTCATTATAGTCTTTACCTCAGGCAATTCCAAACCGGCCTGACTGATAAGCTCCTTTTGTGAAAAGACCTCCTCCGGAGGGGCCTCCATAGTAACCTTTCCCTTGTTCAGGATAATGACATTATCTGCATAACTGGCAATATTATCCATATTATGGGAAATCAGTACAATAGTTGTGCCCCTTTCCCTGTGGAGTCTTCTGAACTTCTCCATAAGGGCTTCACGCCCCTTTGGATCAAGGCCTGCCGTAGGCTCGTCCAATACCAGATACTTTGGCTGCAGAGCCAGAATACCTGCTATGGCTGCCCGACGCTTTTGGCCGCCGCTAAGCTGAAACGGAGAACGGTGAGCGTACTTATCATAATCAAGGTTTACGAAGGCCATTGCCTGTTTAACCCTTTCCAGGGTTTCAGCCTCACTGCAGCCTATATTCATAGGGCCAAAGGAAATATCCTTGGAAATTGTTTCTTCAAAAAGCTGATACTCAGGGTACTGAAATACGATACCCACCTTCCGCCGGGCTGCCTTAGCCTCTGTATTTTTTTTGCCTATATCCACACCATCCACAAGAATAGTGCCCTTACTAGGCTTCAACAGCCCATTAAAATGCTGTATCAATGTGGACTTCCCTGAGCCGGTATGCCCTGCAATGGCGGTTATTTTTCCCTCCGGAACAGTAATTGAAATATCATCCAGAGCCAGATGCTCAAAGGGAGTCTTGGGCATATAGGTATATGATATGTTTTTTAATTCTATTGACATATTGCCCTCACCAGATCCTCTGTATTAATAATTGACTCCGTAATCCTGAGGCCTTTTTGCTGCAGTCTGTAGGCCATCTCAGCAGCCATAGGCACCGCTAGTCCCCGTTTTTTCATGGCTCCAATATCCCTAAAGATTTCTCTTGGTGTACCACTTGCCACCAAATGCTTCTGGTCCATGACAAATATCCTGTCGGCCATTGCCGCTTCCTCCATAAAATGAGTTATATAAACAGTGGTAATTCCCCGCTCCTTGTTAAGACGTGAAACCGTATCCATAACCTCATGGCGTCCCCTTGGATCCAGCATGGCAGTTGGCTCGTCCAGTACAAGACATTTGGTATTCATAGCCAAAGCCCCTGCTATGGCCACCCTTTGCTTTTGACCACCTGAAAGGTGATGGGGAGAAAAATGGCGGTACTCCTCCATATCCACCGCCCTAAGGGCCGCCGTTACGTTACGGCGAATTTCGTGAGGGTCCAAACCAATATTTTCTGGTCCAAAGCCTACATCATCCTCCACGATAGCAGCGATAATCTGATTATCAGGATTCTGAAAAACCATACCTATCTGCCTTCTAATATCATAGGTATGCTCCTCATCTTTGGTATCCATACCGTCTACCAGGCACTTTCCCGATGAAGGCAGCAGCAGGCCATTAAAATGCTTGGCCAATGTGGACTTTCCTGAGCCATTTGTGCCCAGAATTGCCACAAACTCCCCCTCTTCAATCTTTATATTTACATTTTCAACAGCCAGCATCTCATTTTCCATACCGGCATTATAAATGTGTGTTAAATCAACGCATTCAATAAAACTCACGCAAAACACCTCTAAATCAACATTATAGCCTAGTTCTATTGTCAACGCAATTAAGAATAAAGGTTAACAACAAAAAAGAGGCACTCCGTAAGGAATGCCTCTCATATATCGTTAGCTGTAAATTACTTTACCAACTCAAGGATAACCATTGGAGCTGCGTCACCACGACGTGGGCCCAGCTTCAGGATACGGGTATAACCACCCTGACGATCCTTGCACTGCTCAGCGATTTCACCGAACAACTTTCTAACAACATCTTCATCAGCAAGCTGAGCAATAGCCTGACGACGAGCAGCCAAATCACCGCGCTTAGCGAGAGTGATAAGCTGTTCTGCAAGTCCACTGATCTCCTTGGCCTTAGCCTCGGTAGTCTCAATGCGCTCATGCTTGAAGAAGGAAGTCAGAATGCTCTTGAACAGTGCCTTACGAGCACTGGAGTTACGACCTAATTTTCTGTAAGCCATTTATTTCCCTCTTTCCTATATCTTAATCTCGAAATGTCAATCAGTTATCTGCCAAATCATCGGCAGAACCATCATTTTCCTTAAGTGACAGGCCCAGCTCCTGGAGCTTGTTCTTGATTTCCACCAAGGACTTGTTACCAAGATTACGAACCTTCATGATCTCAGCCTCACTCTTGTTGATGAGGTCACGAACTGTCTTGATTTCAGCTCTCATCAGGCAATGATAAGAACGAACTGTCAGTTCAAGCTCCTCAACCTTCTTATCAAGAATTGGAGCATCAGTCATATCAGCAGTGCTTACAGCAGCAGTCTCTGGGACCTCTGCAGCAGCAACTGGTTTGGTATCAATAATCAGATTGCTGAAGAGCTTCAGTCTTGCAATCAGGATACCTGCTGCCTTGCTGACAGCCTCCTCAGGAGTAATAGAACCATCGGTCCAAACCTCCATGGTCAGCTTGTCATAGTCGACAGTGTCACCCACACGGGTATCTTCAACTCTGTAGTTAACACGGCGTACAGGAGAGAATATAGAATCAATAGGAATCTCACCAATAGCCTGATCAGGTTTCTTATTCTTATCACCTGGAACATAGCCAAGGCCATGCTCTACGGTCATCTCTATATTAAGTGAACCTGTCTCGTTAACAGTTGCGATATGCAGTTCTGGGTTAAGAATCTCAATATCAGCATCATGAATAATATCAGCTGCTGTTACCTCCTTCTCACCCTGAACCTCGATGCGGATTGTCTTAGGTTCATCGCTGTGCATCTTAAGGCAGAGCTCCTTAAGGTGAAGGATGATGTTGGAAACATCATCACGAACACCTGGAACTGTGGAGAACTCATGCAACACGCCATCAATCTTGATGGCGGTAATTGCTGCACCTTGCAAAGAGGACAAGAGAATGCGGCGAAGGCTGTTACCAAGGGTAATGCCATAACCGCGCTCCAAAGGCTCGCAGATAAACTTACCGTAGCGGCCGTCCTCACTGATTTCCTCTATCTGAATCTCAATCTTCTGCTTGTCGATTTCGATCATCTGGAATTGCCCTCCTCAATAAATCAATGCATATACGTACAAATACGACAATTAATACACAGATATTATTTGGAGTACAACTCGACGATTGCCTGACTGTCAACAGGAATGTCGAAGTCATCTGCAGCAGGGAATCTGTTGATGGTACCGGTGAAGTTATCGGAACCTACAGTAATCCATGCTGGAACGCTGAGAGCGCTGTTGGACTCAGCCAGCTCCTTGAAGAATGCATTGGAACGAGCCTTTTCGGAAACTGCTACAACATCATTTACATCAACGAGAGCGGATGGAATGTCCAGACGCTTGCCGTTCAGAGTGATATGACCATGACGAACGAGCTGACGAGCCTGCTTACGGGTGGAAGCAAGACCAAGACGGAATACTACGTTGTCGACTCTTCTTTCGAGAAGGCTGATAAGGTTATCACCAGTGATACCCTGCATCTTCTTAGCCTTGTTATAGTAAGAACGGAACTGCTTCTCCAGTACACCGTAAATGAACTTTGCCTTCTGCTTTTCCTTCAGCTGAACACCATACTCGGAAACTTTACCGCGGGTACGACGTGGCTGACGGTTGGAACTCTTATTCAGACCAATAACACCTGGCTCGATACCGAGGGAACGGCATCTCTTCAGTGCTGGTACTCTATCAATTGCCATTTAGTTTGCACCTCCCATTATACTCTTCTACGCTTTGGTGGACGGCAACCATTGTGTGGAATTGGGGTAACATCCTTAATCATGCTAACCTCAAGACCAGTTGCCTGCAGGGAACGGATTGCAGCCTCA
>ODAI010016717.1_pt1 | contig 12358 bp, 12 predicted proteins | sample 1539321 | NCBI WGS metagenome assembly ODAI01 (sample SAMN02144231, study PRJEB22623) | gut metagenome | biome: sheep rumen | host: Ovis aries | place: New Zealand
GAAACATCACCACATCGAAACTATCGGCGACCTTGCGGATGTCCTTCAATTCGCCAAGGAATTGCTTCTCGTGAGCTATCGGATTGAACGTCTCTTCCATCTCAAAGCTGTATCGCTGCTCATCAGGATTGTCGTCCGTCAGGAACTTGGCATACCAGTTGTTCAGGTCGCCCGCATGAAAGATACGTTTACCTTCGGTCTCAACAATCCACGACACGCCGCTGTCTGTGCTGCCTAATGCCCATACGGATATGCTATCGTCAGACCATGTACCGCCTTTGGCCAACCACACGTCAGCATCTTCTTTGTTGGCTCTCTGATGCTTGTAGATGTCCTTGGAGAGAATGTAGGTGATACCCTCGCGCTGCTTCTTCCACTCAAAAATCTCCTTTGTAAAGTGGTCTTCATGGAAGTGGCTGGAGAAGACATACATGGGTTTCTCGTTCCGCAGCACGCCATCCATCACACCACTGGGATCCATCCAGTAATCGAATATCAGGATGGACTGCTCCGTTTCGAGCATAAAGCCACTATGGAAGATGTAGGTCAGCGTCATTTTTCTTTTGCAAGTGTGGACACATGTTTGTCGAGTTGAAATCATTTCACAAAACATATTAAAACCATGGGCAAAGGTAAGGATAATTCTCCACTTTTTCGTATTTTTGCACTTACTATTAACAACTATTGATTCCTGTCGTGACTCGACCATTCAAAAACTTAGATAATATGAATTTGTTAGAACTTATAAAGAGAAGATATAGTTGTAGGAGTTATTTGCCTACGAGTGTTGAACAAGTGAAGCTGGACTACATCATGGAATGTGTTCGTTTTGCTCCATCTGCCGTGAACAAGCAGCCTTGGAGGTTCCGTATAGTAAGGGACGAAGCTGATAAGGAGAAACTTCAGGAATGCTATAACCGCGAGTGGTTCAAGACTGCTCCGATGTATGTCATCTGCTCAATACTTCACGATGAGGAGTGGGTACGCTATGACGGAAAGCATCATGGCGATATAGATATAGCTATTGCAGTGGAGCATCTTTGTTTGGCAGCTACAGAACAGGGGCTTGCTACTTGTTGGGTTTGCAACTTTGATGCAGAGAGATGCAAACAGCTTTTTGCCATCGCTGACAATGAAGAGCCAGCTGTGCTGATTCCCATTGGCTATGCTGCCGATGAGTCGAAGGAAAAGAAACGGAAGGAGATGGAGGATATCTGTTTCATATCTTGAATGCTATTTCAATAAGCTCTTCCATACGGTCAATAATAAAGTCTGCTCCAGCCTCTTGAAGCTCCTTTTTTGTTCCGTTCCCCCAAGTCACACCACAAGTCTTAGTCCCGGCATTAACCCCCATCAGAATATCAACAGCCATATCTCCAACCACAAGTGTCTCGCTGCTCCGTCCGTTCATTGATGATAATGTTTTCAAGACTGGTTCAGGTTCGGGCTTCGCTTTCTTTACGTCATCTGCTCCAATCACGTATGAGATACTTTCTGAAATCCCCATGTCCTTAGTAAGTTCTGACAGAGAGGCATGGGAACGGGATGATGCAATAGTGAGCGTGAATCCTTGCTCCTTTAGGGCCGACAAGGTTTCCAGTACATGAGGAAACGTTTGCGGCTTGATGGTCCGCTGATTTTCATTGAAGATTCTCCTATAAGTATCAGCACATAATTGGATCTGCTCTGCCTGCAAATTTGGGAACAATGTCTTGAAACAGCCTACTAAAGGCAATCCGATGGTGGCAGCACATTGGTCATCACTACGCCCGGGCAGTTGCAGTTCCTTTATGGTCATCTGCATAGTGGTGACAATAGTCCGTCTGGTATCACCAAGCGTACCGTCAAAGTCGAATATAATCAGTCTCTTTCTCATTTTTTTTCTTGATACCGTCCTTCTAGGCAGGTAGTCCATCAATCTTTTATTATATCTAATCGGCTACAAAATTAATCATTTTTTCATTAGGAAATTACCCAAATAACACATCTTTACTACAGAATTGAATGTTTTTCCCTATTTTTGTGTAATTTTGTCGCCTAATTAAGAGAATAGAAAGCTGAAAGATGGCCATATTTTGTGATGCTGCTTGCATAAAGATGAAGAGAGAACTGAACCTGCGAGACCTTGGTGGTGTTGGTGGTGGAATTGTCCCCAAGGGACTCTTTCTGCGTAGTGGAAAGCTCAGTATCCTAACACCCGAAGAATGCACCGGACTCTGTAATAAATATGTCATCAAGTGTGTCATCGACCTCAGGACACCAGTAGAGTCGGCTGAATTTCCTGACCCATTGCCTGAGGGAATTGAGTATCTACAAATTCCCCTATTGAATGATGCGGCTGTTGGCATTACCCATGAAACAGGTTCAGACCCCATGGCTATCATCAAGAACTTACGCAAACATCCCGAGAAACTGAAGGAAATGATACCAGACTTCAAGACTCTCTATACAGACATTGTGACAGATGAATACTCCAGAAGCCAATTGGAAAAAACTGTTAGGATATTGAAGGAGAATGCGGAGAATGGCATCTGTACGCTCTTCCACTGTACTGCAGGCAAGGACAGGACGGGTATAGTCAGTATGGCCTTGTTAAAAACCTATGGTGTCAGTGACGAAGAAATCATCAAGGACTATATGCGTACCAACCGTAATGCTTTCTGGCCGACGTTGAAGAAATGTCTGGGTATTGGACTGATGACATGGAATTGGGAGTTGGTAAAGACTGCATACAGTACCTTTATGGCTCATAGGGACCTCATAGTAACAGCATTAAAGGAATATGGCATGAGTTCTTCGACCTAGAAGAATTGGCATACAGGATTAACTGCTTTTTAGAGATATGACATTACCGAAGTTTATAATAACAATGGATGGACACTTCCGTCTTGGCATGGTTAATCAGCATAAAGACCTGTTGAAACCAGGTGATTCATGTTTAGGTGGTGGTTATTATCATTTCGATTATACCTCGAACAAAATTGTTCTTGACCGTTTTTCCTATGACTTTGGCTACCCCAAGTGGCATTTGCTGGAAGTTCTGAAGGTTCCATCAGTGTATCGTGGTCTGCGGTTAGTGTACTTCTATGATGATGGCCGTGAGTTTGATGTCAGCAAGAATCTGCAAATAGAATACTATGACTGACCCGTTGCCTCCACCGGCATCAACAAGCAGCATGCCCTTCTCGCCATATAATCCCTAAACTCCTGTATCGTCATAATGCCAACGAAACTTTAAAGTTCTCAAATCTTACTCAATTCTTTTATTATCTCCTTCCGCTCGAGAAAGATGTTCATAGGGATAGGCTCCACACCATTCTTATCGGTCATATACTTATAAAATGCTTCCAGCATCCTCATGATTTTTTTCGTCGATAGGCCTTTATCCTTTCTGTAGCCACAGATAGGAGGTGGTGCAATACCTTTATCAGCAGCATAGAATACCCAGTATGTGCAGAGTGCAATGTCTGTACGATGGAGTCCCATTGCACAAGCGATGTAGAACTTACCATTATCAATCAACCTGCAGAACTCAGGGAACAGCTCTATCATCTTGACAATCCACTCTTCCTCGTATGCAACAGGAAATTTGAAATAGCTGATGCCGCTACGCTGACAGAGCTCGCTATAGAAGTCAGACGAGTAGTCAGCACGCAGATCGATAATCTGACTGATGCCTGATTCTATCATAATGTTCCATGCATGTAACTGGCGAGTAGAGGAAAGAGTCCTTCCTCGGAAACCTCCGTATGCCTGGACCAAGTCAGGAATCCCTGTTGCCATAATCCTATCAACGTCCAATCCGTTTGATCTCAAATTAGTTTTAACTGCATATTTGTCCAGCGCAATCTCTTCTGTTGTTTTTCCTGTGACATTCTTATTAACAGCTTTACTCACATGCCATCCGTCACAGAACAAGCACTTATAGGTTGTGAAAGGATAGCCATATCTTTTTGTCATGTCAAATGCGGCTTTATCAGCTTTAGCCCTGCTCTTATAGGTAATCTTCGACCTACCATCGCTCCGCTTTGCATGAGCATATATGGAGAAAGCACCCCATGCAGATCTGTTCACAATCAAATTGCGAAACCAATCAGGCCGACTCAACTGGTCTTTTAGCCAAATACCAATATACTTAGGCTTTATCTTCTTTAAACTCGTCAATTCCGTTCCCATCTTACACCCTCCTTTGTTTTTTTCTCTGACTGTTGGATTCTGTTATGTGAATGGAACCCCGTGTCGCCTACTTGCGTCATGTCCTACTGTGATACGACTTTGATGATTGTTCATCATAGATGATAGGCATCATCATGAATAATTATAGCTATTATTTGGGCAATTATAGCTAAAATATCAATTCATGCGCCGCAGATGATAAAAGGAAATTGTCTATATAACTCATTTCTTTACAATCTCAAACCCAAGCTTCTTTACTAATTTGATGGTATCAAGTGCCATAAGCCGGTCATATTCCTTCTCACTGTCTGGCAAGGATGAATAGGGGATGAGGTCAGGATGTTTTTTGTTGGCATCATCACGTTCATGGCCAAAAGTCCATCCATCTTTCTTTCGTGCTGTAGCCCATACGTCATGGGCATTCTCAGCAATGGCCTCACGCAGTTCCAAAAGGTCGTCAGTAAGCGAAATGTCGTCGAGGTTGATGGGGCGTGGTTCATAATCCTCTATAGATTGGAGCACACGAACCATGTAGTTGTGTGATTCCTTCCATGCATCCAAGAATGATGACAAGGACACTTTTACATCAGTATCTTCCAGCGTAGGGTCAAACAGAGAAACATTCTCAGCTTGGACTCCTCTGACAACGACTGCATGGTTGGGGGCATCCTCGTTATCCTCCAACTGATATAGTTTTTCTTTATCCACAACAACAATAACGTCATTGTCAAGAGCCAAGGCTGCACTGATGTCATTGATCGTGGCATCATAATTACGTGTCACCATCAAATCGTAATGAGATAATAATTGTCCAATAGAATGAAGGGGAGATCCTTTGGGCTTCAACCAGTGATTTTTCTGCGCGATAACAAGCAATTCTTTATCTTCAAAAGGTACATTTCTTCGATGGAGGATGAATGCCTCGCATAATACACTGCAGATATTATTACCGCTTTCAGCAGCAAGTTTCATCATTGGCAAAACATTATACGTAGCGGACTCTTCTTCCTCCAAATCCAAAGCGATGTCCAGCACATCCTTTAAACTTGGGTCATTTATAATTGCATTCAGAACTTCATGCGTTTCTGCTTCGTTGGTATTCCCTTCAAGGTATGCAGCTAACAGTTCGTCGGATATATAGTTGTTATTTTCCATATTCTTTTATGTCATTTAGGGCGACACGTGTCAACTGAGCCATAGCACGTCGCTTGATGTTATACAAATTTGCTGTAGTAATATTCATGTCATGTGCCAATTGTTCAGGTTCCCAGTCTTCGAGAATAAGGCAACGGATAACATGAACATATCGCTTATTTGGCATATTGTCGAAAAGCCGTTCCATATCTCCTTCTGCTGTTATGTCAGTTTCTGAATCCGATGTTTGTTGGCATCCATCATAAGGAGTCTCTTGGCTGGTATCATCTATCATTCTACCTCGTTTATTGATGAAGAAGCGTATAGCCAATATCTTCAGCCATTGGTACACTGTACTGCGGTATTCAAAGTTCCGCAATTTACAGGCATCGTTCGCCATGAGATAGACATATAGCTCGTTCACAAACTCATCGTAGTCCACCTCATAGTCAAACACCTTTTGTATAATGCTACAGAACAACGGGCGACAGTTGTCGAAGAAGAACTTCTTCGTCACCCGATTGTCCCTCGCAATCAGTCCTTCAATTATCTCTTTGTCAGTCATCTATGCTATTTCTCTGTCATTTTCATTATCCATGGGATGTAGCGCGAGAACTCATAATCCAATTCCTTGATGGCGTTTAACTGATTAAACGGTCTAATGTCGTGATGAATGAAGAGATTTTTATTCTTCTTCAACTTTCCTGCAAAGTCAGGATATTCATATTTATCCTCATCCTTCTTCGGCTTCCTATAACCCATCAGCAGTTTCTCTACGTTCCAGCGATTGTGTTCTACGATAGCCAACTGTTTCACTTCATAATCAGATAATGTGTCATAGTCACGGCTCTCGTCATCTATGTTCAGTCCGCGCATAGCCCTAAGCGCTCTCTGCTTGGTACGCATGGTGTAGGAATTGTAGAGATTAGACCATTTTAGGGCTACCGTTAACTTTTGCCAATAAGTATTTGCCTCCTTCCATATCTTATCTTCAGAAATAGCATCAAGAACAAGAATACCTTGGAATTTATACGTTTCATAGTTGGCAGTCTCATACAGATAGTTGATGAGTTTGGCACGTCTCAGCGAGTGGCTATCTGCACTGAACGCTGTCTCGTTCATACCGAAGGGATAGATGTTGGCATAACGTGCCTGACGTAGCTTCGTTGTTGGCTGACCTTTTTTATTAATATAGGTATACGGCATCTTCTCGTCATCGTTCTTCCGCTCGTCAGCACTTCGCAGGTTGGTGACGAAATTGTCCGAACGATCCTGGCGTATGAATACCGGAACCTCATAGTCATAAACTTCGTCAGGCATGTTCATGCCAATGACGAAGTTTTGACGCTGGTCAGCCAATGCAAGGAAGATAGAGAGACACTGTTTCTGGTCGTCCTCTCTGTGCTCCGTGGCCCAGCCACTTATCAAGTCCTGCACTCGCTTGGAGAACACATCGCCCTTGATAAACTCAAATTCGATATCAAGAAAATCGGCATCTTCACCAGCAAACTTAAGATATTCTTTCCCTATATATGCCGGCACATCTTTTGGATCTTGGGAAAGATCTCTGTAACTGTATGACTGCACCTCAAAGAAATGCCTATTACGTGTGATAAACTCGTCCTTCTCTTTGTCGGCATTCACATCGATAAAGGTTATCTTCGTTTTGGGACAGCCCTTTCCCTTGAAATTGGGGAAGTGCAATACGTGAGCAGCCTCCATTGCGAATGCAACGGCAAAGTTAGTGGTTCCCACAAACACAAGATGTACGTATTTAGTGTCTTCGGACTTAATACCTTTCTTGCCGAAAACAGACGGATAGTCATATTGATGGTCAGGACTGTCGAAGTCTCTGTAAAATCGCTTCACAAACACTTGCTTGGCCCAGCCGGAATAGAAGTTATAGGGGATGAACTCCACTCCCAACTGCTCAATCTTGTTGAAAATGTCTGAGGTCTTGAAAGCGGCATACGTGTCGAGATCTTTGAAGACACAAGTGATACGATTCGGACGCTCGGTTATTTCCGGCCTGCTCAAATATTGGTGAATGCAGTCTAAACATTCCACATTGATGGCATCATGTGTGGGCTTTTTGTGGTTACCCACGATGAAGATTTCCTCGGCACTCTCGAGATGAATGTCTTTGTAGTAGTCTGCCGATGTGCGGTGTCCATAGTTGAGGATAATCTTTTTCTGCAGCTCATCTCCAAAACGCTTTGTCAGTTTCTCATGCACGACTTCGGCATCCGTTGCTCCTATCAGCAGCACGTATGCCTCTTTGTCTTTTTGGAAGATATAGCTGATGATGGAAGGAACCATGTCGTCATAGCCCATGATGATGTAGTGACCCGACTTCAGGTAGTGCAAATGCCCTTTCTTGAAGTCATCAACTCGCCGGTCTATCGAGTTGGTAATGATACCAATGATAATGCCGTTAAAAACGAATGCTCCGAAAAGGAATGTGATGCTGCTGGCGAAGAGCATCCAGCCATGTACGTTACCCCCGATATAAAGGGTGTTCAAGGCATTGGAGTCTATCAGCAGATACAGCGGCAACAGCCACATGCTCAGGTCTTTGTCTTTGCAGAACTGCTGCCAATCGCTTCCGGAAAAAGTTAGCATCAGATAGGAAGCGGCTAATGCTATAATCAATACAATGACGAGTATCGCCAACTGCTTCATCAGGTTGTCCGACAGCAACCGGTCAAAGTAGAGCCATGAACTCCTATGCTTTTTTTGTTTCATTTACTTGCTTTTGGGGGAAGGGTATTCAGGTATTTCATATGCATCATTTAGTAATGCTCTTAATACATTGATATAGTATTGCCCTTCTTCAGATTTTATACCCCTTTCCTTCTTAATTTTTTCTTTAGTTTCCTTGTTGTATTCTTCACAAGTTGTATTCCTACCTAAGTAATCTATAAGCTTATCCAATACTGCTGCATCTTTCTTCCTTTTTGCAGCATCAGCTTCTGTTTCTATATATTTCAGCCTATCTCTTGCAGCTTGTATTTCAGCATCTTTCCATGAACATATTGTCCGCTTTGCAATCAAAGCGACTAAGACGATGGCTATACAAACAATGGCCACAATATACACGTCACAGCAATTTGTTTCCGCTTCCTGTGCACAAGGTTGACTAGCCACCTTTGCCAACTTCACTAAAGCAGAATCACTCACTGCTATAGTATCTTTAAGATTAATTATAAATGCGCTCATCTTTTTAAGTTTTAAGGAACATTCGTATTATTAGGTTTCTTGTTTTAATGCTCAAAGATACAAAAAGTTACCAAAAGGTTATTTACCTTTGGGTAGCTTTTTATTGTTCTTTAACAGGTTTCTTCAAGGCTGAACGGGTTTCAAGCCACAATAACACCAATCTGTTTGACACAGATCATTCATTATATAGCTAATAATTGATGTTCCTCTTGAAAACCCTTGCAGGATTTCCTGCAACCATCGCATAATCAGGGACATCTTCAAGTACGACAGATCCAGCAGCAACCATAGCCCATTTGCCGATAGTTACACCACACATAATAACAGCACCAGCACCTATAGAGGCACCATAGCAGACTTTTGTTTCTTCCAACTTCCAATCGCTGGGCACGACTTGTCTGCCGTCTCTCAGTATAGATCTGGGATATCGGTCATTGATGAAACTGACATTGGTGCCTATAAATGCACCGTCTTCAAGTATTACGCCTTGGTATATGCTATTGTTGTTCTGAATCTTAACATTATTGCCAATGATTACATTTTTGTCAATGAAGACATTTCTATGAATCCGACAATTATTACCTATTTTAGAATTATCACCAATGTAACTTCCCTCTTCTATCAAAACATTCTCACCTATGGTGACTTTCTTACCGACACTATCAATCAGGCGACTTTGCATACGTTCGAATATGTTGTATGATTCAGGACTTAATAATCTTCCAATAAGTCTGCTACGATCACGGAGTGGAAGAAATTCTATTTTTGAAATCTCCAAATAGCCATCATTTGCAGAATCGTGCATACTCTTTATCTTTTCTTCAAGTGATTGTTCATGGGGTAGATGGAGTATTGCCTGTGAAATCAATTCTACCTCTAGTCGTTCACTCTTGATAATGCCAACTTCAAAGAGTCCATGATTCTCTTGTTCAACCAGTTCTGGTGTTGCCCCCACTTCTTCTTTAAGTGCACGTGAAAGAAGCTGAGTGATGTCAATATGCACGATTTTATCCTTGTCTACAAGAAACTTGCCATCTTTCTTGGTAGCATCAAGCAGCAGACTGACCGTCTCATCATACGAGAAATGCCACATATCACCTGATGAGATGTTCCCTGACCGCTTTGTCCACATCAATGATATACCTGTTTCTGTATAGGCTGCAAGGAAACCACCCAACCCAAGTGAACAAAGGAACGGTGCCAATGGATGAACGTCACCAACTTTTTCAATTATTAGATGTTTGTCGTCAACAGAGCAAAGTACGTGGTACATCTCTGTCATGCATTTAAAGGTGAAATAGTCAGAGTAATACAAGTCAACTTCAGATAGCGGATGTTCGGAATTGGTCGTGCGATTATCTTTTATATTATATACACCGAGTTCTGCACCATTGAACATGGTTTTTCCATTCTTCAAGTCATTGATAAAGCTGCATGCCACCATTTTTCTTATTGTGTCAATCAAAGCGGTTGTATTAAACTTCTCTTTTTCTGGCAATACAATGTTTTTGTATTTATCATTGGAAATATAATGTTTCAATTGCTTATATATTTCCTCCAAATTGTAAAACATTGCAATAAAGTCGTACAATTGGTTTTGCAAATCTTCTTTATTCGGCTGTAGAGCCTCAATGTGCCGTTCTACTTCCTGAACTTTGTCTTTCCTATAAAATCCAAGTTCTTCAAGCTCATCCTTATACTCCTTTGGCGCTTCGTAGAATAAGGCCTTATTAATAACCCGTAATTGGAGGGTTTGATTATTGTAGAACTCATTGTTGCCTGTGCCACATAATTTAGTGTAGTTACCAAATACGGTTATCTTGTTGAGAATTCTCTGCAAGGCAATGCGAATCAAGAAAACATTCTGGTCATCAAAAATTGAGAATCCGTCTTTCTTGTTAATAAGTGCCGACAGCTCTTTCAGTTTATTCTCATCTATTAGGGATTCTTGAGTATCCATTTGATAACGGGCAGTCTCAACGGTGTCAAGCCACTGGATTTTCTCCACGTATGGTTTTACTCTTGAAGTGTTGAGGTCGACGGGGTCCTGTGGATAGAATAAAATCGGTTTCTTTTTCTCAACAGCATACTTTAGTTCGTTATCGATGATAAAGTCGGACCCTTCGATAGAACATCCTTCATGCTCAGTATAAATGAGTAGGAAATATTGAGCAGATTCTATTGCCTTACGTATCTTCTCTTGATATTCTTCACCTGCCTCTTTATGGAGTTTGCTCAAGTCTACCCAGGCTGATATATTGTGTCGTTCAAGCTCATCATACAGCCGAGTAACAAATGGTGCGTTTTCACGCTTATAGCTGATAAACACATCTCTTTTCCCTTCGATTTTCTCAGGCATTGCCTGTTCTTCCATATTTAAATTTTTTTCGTTGCTCATAATATTTAATTTTTATTGATTGTTTCTTGAGTCGGATTTTTAAATGCATCAAGCATACAGTAATTCATTAATTTCAAACACTTCTGATAGTGCAGTATAGGAGGACGCGAAGGGTCACTCAAATATGACCCGATGGGGTCAGCACCGTTTGCCCTCAGGAAGCAATCGTGTGTTTCTTTTCCATCAATATCTTTCGTAGTCACTTGATAATTGCACTATTATTTTCAATTATCTAATCCATCCAGCAGTATGAACGGAGCCCAATATTTTCCTTCTTTATAACCTTGGCCTTTAACTGCCTTTTGGGCATCATGTAATCATCCAATCGTTGTAGTATCTTCAGGTCAAATCCATCAAAGTTCTCCCTGTCAAAACTTACCCGTCCTTTATAGCCTTCCATCTCCAGTAGGCTGAACAGATGTTCCGCCTTGTCCGCCGTTTCCTTTCGACGGTAACTTATGAATATGTCAAAGTTTTTACTCATGAATTTATTCTAATCAGATTCCTTCAAAATGATAATTTTCCTTTATGTCGTTGGGCAATTCCTTTGTTCTTCTCTCTCTCTCTATCAAATATTATAATCATATTCTACCCATATTGTCTGAGTATGCGTAGGAGCTGCATAGACTATGACAATAGTATGCCAAATGGCTATTTCGGCCCCATAAAAGACTCAATACATCCGTATAATACATCTTTGCTCTGCTCGAAGGTCTTATCCATCAGTGCGTGGTGGAACCCTATAATATCGTTCTTGTTGCTTTGTGTGAGACGTTCCCACAAGTCACGTTTTTGGGCATCCGTGTACATCTTTTGCAGTTCTTCCTCCGTAAATTCTGAGCTGCCATTGAGAATACTGCTTGCATTAACGTAGCTGCGGATGAGTTCCTTTGCCTGCACGAAGGCCTCCCTTGCAGTATCCGCATTCACATCTTGCATGATGGCATTTATTCTTCTTTTTATGTTAGACGTTTCGAGTAGTTGCATTGCATAATGCTTCATGTTGTCCAGAACTTTATCACGCAACTCAAAGTTCAACTCCTCGGGAATCTCTTCCGAATCACGGACTATGTCTTCGAAGTATTCCAAGTCGATGTTGTTTACCCTTTTCATGAACTGTGGATAGATGGTCTCCACTTCCTCTACGACAATGTCGTAAATTCTTTTGCTTAATTCTTTTGTTTTCATTGCTTTATTTTTTTATTTCTTTTTTTTAATGCATCTCCACTTCTATGCCATCTTTATCCATCCAAACACAGATTCCTTTGGCAGAAAGATGATTTACTATGCAATTTACCTCTCAGAATCCTTTCTATAATGACTTACATCGTATTTCTTTGCCATATTATATCGTATTTTGCATTTCTCCAAAATGATAATTCTCTTTTACTCGTGGCAGATGCCGTCCTTTATAGCCAGCCATCTCCAATA
>ODAI014581967.1_pt1 | contig 12358 bp, 9 predicted proteins | sample 1539321 | NCBI WGS metagenome assembly ODAI01 (sample SAMN02144231, study PRJEB22623) | gut metagenome | biome: sheep rumen | host: Ovis aries | place: New Zealand
GAGTCCCGTCACGTCCGAGGGCAGAAGGTCCGGTGTGAACTGGATTCTTGAAAATGAAGCCCGAAACGACGCCGCCAGCACCCGCGCAAGTGTCGTCTTGCCGGTCCCCGGGACGTCCTCGAGGAGCACGTGCCCGCCCGCGATCAGGGCGGCCAGGACCTTCCGCACACATTTTTCGCGTCCGATGAGGACGCGGTTTATATTTTCCTCAACTGCCAGAATATTTTCTCTTCCCATAAAAAAAACACCTCACATACCTTCAGTATAGAGGAAATGAAGGGCGAGCGCAAGACCGCATAGATGCGTATATTTATATTTACTTTTGCGTAGTAAAGTGATAAAATAATTCTAAAATTTTTATAAAGGGGGAACCTTAATGAGTTTCAGTGATCTTATCTCAACCATCGACAACTTTATCTGGGGCTGGCCGCTCATCATCCTGCTCTTCGGCACCCACATATTTATGACATTCCGCACTGGCTTCATCCAGAAGGATATCTTCAAGGCCATCAAGCTGTCCGTCACGAAGGACCCTGACGCGGAGGGCGACGTCTCCCAGTTCGGAGCGCTCACGACCGCCCTCTCCTCAACGATCGGCACCGGCAACATCATCGGCGTCGGCACCGCGATCGCCTGCGGCGGCCCGGGCTCCGTCCTCTGGATGTGGCTGACCGGTATCTTCGGCATCGCCACCAAGTACGCCGAGACCCTGATCGCGGTCAAGTACCGCGTGAAGAGTGAGGACGGCACCATGATCGGCGGCGCGATGTACGCCCTTGACCGCGGCCTCAAGGCCCGCTGGGCAGGCATCATCTTCGCGATCCTCGCAGCTGTCTGCGCGTTCGGTATCGGCTGCATGGTCCAGGCCAATGCGGTAGCCGCCAACTTCACCACGAACTTCGGCATCGCCCCGTGGATCATCGCGATCGTCTTGAGCGCCCTGGTAGGCCTCGTCATCATCGGCGGCATCCAGTCGATCACCAGGGTTTCCGAGATGCTCGTGCCGTTCATGGCCGTCTTCTACGTCATCGGCTGCCTCATCATCCTCATCATGAACGTTGACGTTCTCGGCGAGGCTGTTGTCACGATCGTCACCTCCGCTTTCACGACGAAGGCTGCCACCGGCGGCTTCATCGGCAGCACGGTCGCCATGGCCTGCCGCTACGGCTTCGCCCGCGGACTTTTCTCCAATGAATCCGGTATGGGTTCCGCGCCGCTCGTCGCGTCCGCAGCCCAGACCCGCAACCCGAAGAGACAGGCTCTGGTCTCCATGACCGGCACTTTCTGGGACACCGTCATCATCTGTCTCATGACCGGTCTCGTCCTGGTCTCCTGCATCATCAAGCATCCGTCGATCGACGCTCTCTCCGGCAACGGCAGCGCGCTGACCTCCATGGCCTTCTCCACGATCCCGGGCATCGGCCTTCCGATCCTGATCGTCGGCCTCATCACCTTCGCGTTCTCCACGATCCTCGGCTGGTACTACTACGGCGAGCGCTGCGCGGTCTACCTCCTCGGTGAGAAGGTCATCATCGTCTACAAGGTCCTCTGGGTCATCGGCGTCTTCGTAGGCTCCCTGGTCGAGCTGAACCTGATCTGGAACATCGCCGACCTCTTAAACGGCCTCATGGCGGTTCCGAACATCTTCGCGGTCCTTCTCCTCTCCAAGGTCATCGCCGACGAGACGAAGAAGTACAGCGGCAGCCACATCGACGACAAGGATACGACAGAGATCCCGGTCCTGAAAAACTCGAAGAAGGGTATTCTCGGATAACGGTTTCCAACATAAAAGGAGTTCTCCGCCCGGAGAACTCCTTTTTTTGAGCCGTTTTTTCTTATTCTGTCATGAAATTGTAGCACATAGCTGCGAGCGCCGCGCCGACAAACGGTCCGATGATGAAGACCGGAAGCGCAAGCAGGGCACGGATGTTTCCTGTGAACGCCGCGATGATCGCCGGGCCAAGGGATCTCGCCGGATTGACCGACGTGCCGGTGAGGCCGATGCCGAAGATGTGAACCAGAGTCAGCGTGAGTCCGATGATAAGTCCGCCGAAGGAGCCGTGCTTGAACTTGGAATCCGTGACGCCGAGGATCGTGAGCACGAAAATGAATGTCAGCAGTACCTCAACCAGGAGTCCGGCAAGGATGCTTCCGTTCACCCCGGCCAGGCCGTTCGAGCCGAAACCGCCGGTCATGTCCGTCACGCCGCCGAGCGCAAAGATGATGGCAAGGAGAATCGCACCGACAAACGCGCCCGCACACTGCGCGATCACATAGGGCACAAAATCCTTTCCGTCCATGCGGCCGGCCAGCAGGCACCCCAGAGAGACAGCCGGGTTGATGTGGCAGCCGGAGACATTTCCGATCGTGTACGCCATCCCGACGATCACCAGGCCGAATGCCAGAGCAGTCAGTATGTAACCGCCGCCCATGGCAGCGTCACAGCCGACAAGCATCGCTGTCCCGCAGCCCAGGAGTACCAGTACCATAGTTCCAATGAATTCCGCTACATATTTTTTCATAGCGAACCCCCCTTTCTGTCCTTTACGGACATTTTACATTATATAATTTTCTGCTTCTCAATGCAACATTTCATCCTTGCGGGCTTTATTTTTCTCCAGCCGGTTCATAATGAACTCCTGGTAGATAAATGTAAAGATCGCCGCAAACGGAATGGCGAGAAGCACGCCTATGATGCCGAACATTTTCCCGCCGACGATGATCGTGATCAGGATCCACACCGGAGAGACGCCCAGCGTGTCGCCGAAGAGCTTGGGTTTGATGTAGTAGCCGTCCAGGGTCTGGAGAAAGATCGTAAATACAATGAACCAGACCGAATGCCACGGATTCGACATGAGGAGGATAAAGGCGCCCAGGACGCCGCCGATCAGTGGGCCGAACGTGGGCAGCAGGTTGGTCACGCCGACCAGTACCGAGACCAGAGGCACATAGGCCATGCCCATGACGATCATGAAGATCGCGTTAAGCGCACCGACGATGATGCCGTCCAGAATATCGCAGCCGACGTAGCGGACCAGGATCGTGTGACAGCGCATGAAGAAGCGGGAGTTGCGCCCGTAAGTCTTATCCGTGAGAAATGCGTGCCTGAGACGGTCGATGCCGGCAAGGAGCGACTGTTTCTCCATCAGGAAATAGATGGCCAGTATGACCGAGATCACGATATTGAAGATACTCGATCCGATGTTGACCGACGTCGCGATGATCGTATCGGCGTTGTTCGGTATCGCCGCGAGGAGTTCATTTACCTTATCAACGACCAGGGTGCTGATCTTCGTCGTGTCGATGTTGAGGCCGGAAGCCGTCTCATTCAGCCTTGCCAGCAGGTCGGAGATCGTCTGGGCGTAACGCCACCTGTTGTTGAAGATCGTGACCACACCGTCCACGACCGACGGGACCAGCATGACAAAGAGCACCGCGATAAACGCGATCACGATCACGAACGTCACGATGACGGATACGATGTGCCGCCTTGATTCCTTTTTGATATCCCCGAAGACTCTCTCCTCCAGAAAAACCATCAGCGGATTGAAAACATAAGCGATCACGATACCCACGACGATCGTCCGCACCGTTCCGTAGAAGCTGCCCAGAAATCCCACGAAGGTGCCGATGTGCTGCAGCAGGAAATACAGTACCACCGCAAACGAGAGCGCGAACGTGAGCGAGATCCAGGGAGTCTCCATCATTTTCTTGAATTTGTCTTTCATAGTCTTATGCCTCTTTTTCGGGTCTTTGCAGCCTATCTATTATACACGATTTTTAAGCTGATATAAAGGGGCTTTCTTACCGTGTTTCTCCGGGACGGTTCTTGCACGCGCCCCCAATCTGTGGTAAAGTTCTTCTAAGAAGGTTTTTACAAGGAGTTTTTACCATGTCCTCTAATAAAATGAATGACCGCACCGCCACCGTCACCCGCACCACCAAGGAGACCGACATCGCCGTCACCCTGAACCTCGACGGAACCGGCGTCTCCTCCATCGACACCGGGATCGGCTTCTTCGACCATATGCTGGACGGCTTCACGCGCCACGGCCTCTTCGACCTCACCTGCACATGCAGGGGCGACCTCGCCGTCGACTCCCACCACACGATCGAGGATGTCGGGATCGTGCTCGGCACCGCGATCCGCGAGGCGGTCGGTGACAAGGCCGGGATCCGCCGGTACGGCAGCTTTGCCCTCCCGATGGACGAGACCCTGATCCTCTGCGCGGTGGACCTCTCGGGCAGGCCCTACTTCTCCTCCGACGTCACCTTCTCGGTCCCGAAGATCGGGGAGATGGACACCGAGATGGTCCGCGAGTTCTTCTACGCGGTCTCCTACTCCGCGCAGATGAATCTTCACTTCCATATGATCACCGGTGGAAATAACCACCACATCGCCGAGGCCTCCTTCAAGGCGTTCGCGAAGGCGCTCGACATGGCGACCGGGTTCGATCCGCGCGTAGCCGGTGTGTGGTCCACCAAGGGTTCTCTCTGAGCCTGAAAAAAAATTTTAAAAAAAAATAAAAAAAAGCTTGCATTTTCCGGAGCAAGTGACTATAATAACACTTGCGCCGCGGAAAGCGAGCAAACGCACCTCTAGCTCAGTTGGTAGAGCACCTGACTCTTAATCAGGGTGTCCAGGGTTCGAGCCCCTGGAGGTGCACGAAACGCAGGTTCTTACGACCCTGCGTTTTTTGTGCATGAATCCCGGGAACCGTCCCGTCCGTCATAATTGTATACATTTCTCTTCCTATCTCCTCCTTTTTGTAGTATAATTACGCTATATAGTCTTTGTTTTCATTTTTAAGGAGGTGAATCATGAAAGCTTTCAAAATCAAGCAGGACCTGTACTGGACCGGCGTCCTTGACCCCGAGCTGCGTGTATTCGACATTATCATGGAGACAAAATACGGCACGTCCTACAACTCCTACCTGCTCGAAGGCAGCGAGAAGACCGCTCTCTTCGAGACCGCCAAGGAGGCCTTCTTCGACGAGATGGTCGGCTACATCGAATCCGTCGCCTCTGTCTCCGAGATCGATTACCTGATCATGGACCACACCGAGCCCGATCACGCCGGCTCCATCGCAAAGCTCCTCGACCTGAACCCCCACATCACGATCGTCGCGACAGGCCCCGCCCTTCAGTTCCTGAAGCATATCATCAACACGGACTTCAACAGCATCGCCGTCTCCGACGGAATGACCCTCTCGCTCGGCGATAAGACACTGGAATTCATGGTCCTGCCGAATCTCCACTGGCCGGACACCATGTACACCTATGTCCATGAAATAAAAACCCTGTTCACCTGCGACTCCTTCGGGTCCCATTTTGCGGCTCCGGGCATCCTCCGCTCCTCCGTCAGGGACGAGGAAGGCTACGCGGATGCCACAAAATACTATTTTGACTGCATCATCGGCCCCTTCGCCTATCCTTATATGTACAATGCCCTCGAGCGGATCCGGGATCTCGAGATCAAGCACATCTGCTGCGGCCACGGCCCTGTGCTGGATTCTCATTTTGAACAGATCTTCGGCTGGTACCGGGAGTGGTGCAAGGCGCCCGCCAAAAAGGAAAAGAAGCTGGTCGTCATGCCCTACGTCAGCGCCTACGGCTACACGAAAGCGCTCTCCGAGGCGATCGCAAAGGGTGTCGAGGAGGCCGGCGCCGAGGTGCACCGCTACGATCTCGTCTTTGACGACAAGACAAATCTTCCCGCCGACATGGCTGCCGCCGACGGCTATCTCTTCGGCACACCCACGATCCTCGGTGAAGCCCTGGAGCCGGTCTACAACCTGACTCTCGGCATGTACCCGCCGGTCTTCAAAGGCAGGCTCGCCTCCGCATTCGGCAGCTACGGCTGGTCCGGTGAGGGCGTCCCCCACATCATCGAGCGCCTGAAACAGATCCGCCTGCGCGTTCTCGACGGTTTCCGCGTCCGCTTCCGGCCGGATGCCAATCAGCTCGCGGACGCCTACGATTTCGGCTACAACTTCGGCTGCGTGCTGCTCAAGAAGGAACAGAAGAAGCAGAGCGCTCCGGGTGCGCGCACGCTGGTAAAATGCCTTGTGTGCGGTGCCATCTTCGATTCGTCCCTCGAAGAGTGTCCCGTCTGCGGTGTCGGGCCGGAGAACTTCGTCCCTGCCGGGGACGCGGGAAGCGGTTATCAGAAAGACACAGACATGAGTTACCTCATCCTCGGAGGCGGTGTCGCCGGGCTTGAGGCCGCACGGGCGATCCGCGAGCGGGATAAGACCGGCAGGATCACGATCATTTCCGGCGAGGAGCACCTGCCCTACAACCGTCCGATGCTCACCAAGGCCCTGCTCTCCGACTTTTCCGACAACCAGATGGCGGTCGAGCAGGCTTCCTGGTTTGCTGAAAATGAAATCCGCTTCATCCCCGGCACCTTCGTCGAATCCATCGATCCGGCCCAGAAGTTTGTAAAAGCCGGCGGAGCGGTCTACGCGTACGACAAGCTGATCTACGCGCTCGGCTCCTACTGCTTTGTGCCGCCGTTCAAGGGCGCGGAGCTCGACAAGGTCGTCGCCATCCGCACGATCGAGGATGCCTCCAAAATCAAGAATATGATCCCGCAGATCCGTACGGCTGCCGTCATCGGCGGCGGCGTCCTGGGCCTCGAGGCCGCCTGGGCACTGCGCCGCGCAAAACTCGAAGTCACCGTCATCGAGGGAGCGCCGGCACTCATGGCGCGCCAGTTAAACCCGGCAGCCTCCGCACTCTTAAAGACGATCGCGGAAGACGCCGGCATCCGTGTCCTGACAGCCGCCAGCACCGCCGAGATCAACGAGGAAGGGGTCCTTCTCGCCGACGGCACGCTCATCCCTGCGGAGCTCGTCATCGTCTCAACCGGCGTCCGCAGCAACCTCGGTCCCGCCCAGACAGCCGGCCTTGAGATCGGCCGCTCGATCAAAGTCAATGACCATATGGAGACCAGTCTGCCCGATATCTATGCCGCCGGCGACTGCGCGGAGTACAACGGAATCAACTACGCGCTCTGGAGCCAGTCCGTCGAGCAAGGCAAGACCGCAGGCGCCAACGCCGCCGGCGACGATGTGTCCTACGAGACCGTCGACGGTGCGCTTGCCTTCAACGGCATGAACACCTCGCTCTTCGCGATCGGCGACAACGGGAATGACCCCGCGAAGCTCTACAAGACCGTCGAGACCACGGATCTTCGCCGGAGACACTACGAGAAGTACACGTTCGACAAGAACCGCCTGGTCGGCGTGATCCTGGTCGGGGACACCTCCCGCCTGGCCGAGCTCACGATGAAGGTCAAGGAGCATGCAAAGTTCAGCGACGTGATTAAGCTGTGATTTTCAGGAAAGTTTCTCACAAAAAAAGCAGGTCTGTCCGGACCTGCTTTTTACGTTATCCTTATTTTCTCTTCGCCGCAATCATCTTCACCATCCTGTCGGCACTCAGCCCGGAAATGACGCCGATCACCGCGCCGACCGTCACATCCGACAGGAAATGAACCCCCACGTACATCCGCGAGAAGCCCATCAGCGCCGCCATGATCATCCCGACGAACTTGCACCAGCGCCTGGTGAAGGTCCTGACCACCGCCATCGCGACCGAGAAGGCCGCCCCGGTGTGGCCCGAGGGAAAGGAATTCGGATCATCCTCAAAGATCAGCGGATCAAAATCCTCCAGCGTGATCCAGGGGCGGTCCCGCTTAAACAGCGGCTTGATGATCAGGTTTGTCAGGATGGCTTCATTTGCCAGAGCCAGACCGGCCGTGAGGCCTGCGGTCCGGGTCTTCTTAAAGAGCAGAAATGCCGCAGTAGTCCCGATCATCAGCTTTCCGGAATCCCCGGTGGCGGTATAGGCCTTAAAAAACCTGTCCATCCGTTCGGTCTGCATCCTGTCCTGAATCCAGGGCAGCGAATTGTGATCGATCTTTTTGACTCTCTCCAGCAATGGGACACCTCTTATCTTTCGTAAGCGGCCGCAGCAGAAGCTGCACAATAAATCCAATAATTAAACCCCCGAAAGGATGCATTTTATTATACATCCTCCGGGGGAGTTATGACTATAGCAAGTTTTACAGAAATTTTACTTTTTTATCGTCAATATGCACCTGCAGGCGTCCTTTATCTCGACATCTCGCTCTGGTAGCCGGTGCTCTTGTGGTCCTTGATGACCGACTCGATCTCGTCGCAGCCGGAGAGCGGCATATCGCCTCTGACCGTGTTCTTGACCGCCGAGTAGGCATTGCCGAACTCCACCGCGCGCTGGAAGTTGTCCGGCTCGGAGAGGAGCGCGTAGAGCACGCCGCCGACGTAGGAGTCGCCGGAGCCGATACGGTCGATGACCTGGATCCTCTTGTAGGGCTCCTCCTTGTAGTAGGTGTCCGTCGCCTTGCTGTAGATGACGGAGCCGAAATCATGGTGACGCGGGCTGTGGACGACGCGCTGTGTGGAGGCGACGACCGAGATCGGGTACTCCTCGGTGAAGCTCTTCATGATCTCCTCCGCGGTTCCCTCCTTGAGGAAGGTCAGGCGGGCCGTGTCTTCGGAGCAGAAGAAAATGTCCACATACGGCAGGATCGTCTCGATGCAGGCCCTTGCCTCATCGCCGGACCAGAGGTTGCCGCGGAAGTTGACGTCAAATGAGATCATCGCTCCGGCCGCCTTGAACCGCTTGATCATCTCGATCGCGGTTGCCCGGGATTCGGGGCAGAGCGCCAGCGTGATGCCGGAGGTGTGGAAGCACCGGGCGGATTCAAAGATCGAATCGTCGAAATCGTCGATGCTGATCTTCTGGAAGGAGCTGTAGGCGCGGTCATAGACGACGCGCGGCTTTCTGGGATAGAGCCCGGACTCGTAGTAGTAGATGCCGAGACGCGCGTCCTTCGAGCTGTCGTACGCCAGATAGTCATCGCTGACACCGGAGAAACGGATTGCATTTTTCGCGTATTTGCCGATGTCATTGTCCGGGAGCCTCGAGATGATACCGGTCCGAAGCCCTAAAAGAGAGGCGCCGGTCAGGACGTTCAGCTCCGCGCCGCCGACACGCTTCTCGAAGGTGTCGCCGCGGACAAGGCGGTCGTCGTTTACCGGGGAGAGACGAAGGAGGACTTCTCCGAGGGCAAGAAGATCAAATTCTTTTTTCATTTCCGTAATCACCTTTCATTGTTGTTGTATGAAAAATAAAAATCATATCCGATGATACCAGTATACAACATATTTGATGAAAATGGCGGGGTTTTTGCAAATTTGTAAGAAAATCTGTGCCATCCTGCAAAACCGGATAAAAAATCAGTGCTGCACCGCCGTGGGGACGGTTCTGACAACGTTGCGGGGACAGTCCCCGCAACGGCGAAGGGACGGTCCTGACATTGTCAGAGCCGTCCCTCCGTAAATAAACATCATGATCTGATTTATGCAGCCTTTTTCTTTCTTATGATCTGGAACACCATCACGAGCGCCACGACGCCGATGCCGACCACGTCGGTGAGCGTCCCCGGCACGAGCAGCAGCAGACCGGCCGCGATCAGCACGATCCGGAACACGATCATCAGACTGCCCTCAAGGTAGCCCTCAAGGCCCGCCGCGATCGCAACGATACCGACGATCGAGGTGATGACGACCTGGATGACCTCAAGCGGATTTGTGTCGATGAGGAGCATCGCCGGGTTGAGCGCGAAGACGTACGGGACGACGAAGGCCGCAATCGCGAGCTTGGTCGCGTTGAGCGCCGTCTTCATCGGCTTACTGCGGGCGATCGCGGAGCCCGCGTAGGCCGCCAGCGCGACCGGCGGCGTGATATCCGCCACGATGCCGAAGTAGAATACGAAGAAGTGCGCCGCCATCGCAGGGATCCCAATCTGGATCAGGATCGGTGCGCATGTGGAGGCCATGATGCAGTAGTTGGCCGTCGTCGGAACGCCCATGCCGAGGACGATGCAGCAGAGCATCGTGAAGAAAAGCGCAATGAACTTGGAGCCGTTCGCGATCGTGATGATCGCGGTGATGAGCTGCGAAGCCAGGCCGGTCATCGCGATGCTGCCCGCGATCACGCCGGCGATCGCGCAGGCGATTGCCACGGAGATCGAGCTCCTGCCGCCGCCGGCGAGGGCTTCGAAGAACATTTTCGGAGTCATCCGGGAGTCCTTGTTGAAGAGGCTCACGATGATCGCCGCGATGATTGCGATCGCCGCCGAAAATGCCATCGTGTTGCGCCCGCTCGAAACCATATAGACGAGGAGGACGAGCGGGATCAGCAGGTATATTTTCCGGATCAGCTTCCCGAATTTCGGGAGCTGGTCGCGGCTGAGGCCCTTGAGCCCGAGCTTCTGCGCCTCAAGATGCACGCAGATGAAAATGCCCAGGAAATAAAGGATCGCCGGCAGGATCGCCCGCACGATAATGTTGGAGTAGGGGACGCCGACGTACTCCGCCATCAGGAAGGCCGCCGCGCCCATGATCGGAGGCATGATCTGGCCGCCCGTGGAGGCCGCTGCCTCGACCGCGCCGGCAAATTCGGGCTTGTAGCCGGTCTTCTTCATCATCGGGATCGTGACGGAGCCTGTGGTGACGGTGTTGCCGACCGAGGAGCCGGAGACCATGCCGCACAGGGCCGAGGAGATGACCGCGACCTTCGCCGGACCGCCCGAGGACGCGCCGGCCGCGCAGTTCGCCATCTGGATGAAGAAATCCGAGATGCCGGTGCACTCCAGAAAAGATCCGAAAATGATAAAGACCACGATAAACTTCGCGCAGACCTGGATCGGCGTCGTCAGGATACCGGTCGTGCGGTAAAAGAGACCGATCGTCAGGTTGGTGACAGCTCTTCCGAGACCGAGGTTCTTTCCGATCGCGTAATAGTAGAGCGCGTAAATGACAAACACGCTCGCGACGCACAGGATCGGAATGCCGACCGCACGGCGGCAGAGCTCGAAGGTCGCGAGGATGCCGATGATGCCGATCACGATCTCAAATGGCTTCACGTTCATCATGCCGAGGCGCACGGTGAGGTCCTGCGCATTTGCGACAATGTAGAAATATGCCCCCGCGCCAAGAATCATGATGATCCAGTCATACCAGGGGATGAAATTTGTCTTCTGCACGCCTTTTCTCGCCGGATACATCAGGTATCCGATCACGATGATGCAGCCGACAAATGAGGGGTAGCGGACCAGGTCGAGCCATGTCGCGAACAGCGTGACATAGATGACGAACACGGAAAATGCCGCCATGATTGCATACACGATCATGCGCGGCGTGCCCTCCCAGACGCGCGTGTTCGACTCACGGTCGTATTTTTTCATGACCGCTTCCAGCTCAGCCTTCGAAGCGACGTCATGCTCCGCCGCAGGATTCATCCTGGGCTCTCTGTCATTCTCTGCCATCCGTGCCTCCTTTCATTGGAAAAAAGTGCTGCCCCGCATGAGGCAGCACCCGCCGTTTTCTGGTTTCAGTATCAGTCAGCCGTCTCGACCGTGATGCCTTTTTCAGCGAAATACTTCGCAGCGCCCGCGTGGAACGGAACCGCGATGCCGTCTGTCGCGAAGTCGAGAGAGAGCTCAGCGCCCTTGCCGTGCAGGGCAGCAATGTCGGCAGCCCCGTCGAAAATGGTCTTGGTGATCGTGTAGGCGACCTCCTCATCCATGTCGGCGCTGGCGATCAGGGTAGCCTTGACCGTGATGGTCGTGGCATCCTCGTCAAAACCCTTGTAAGTGCCGCCCGGGATCTGAAGGGAAGCATACCACGGGCAGTCCGCAAGAAGCTTCTGCATGTGCTCATCGTCGATGGAGATGAGGTAAACCGGCTTGGCTGTAGCCAGCTCGGTGACAGCGTTGGTCGGAGCGCCTGCGCAGATGAACGCGACGTCGATCTTGCCGTCCTTGAGGCTCTCAGCGGAATCACCGAAGGACTGGTAGATCGGCTTGATGTCGTCAAGGCTGAGGCCGTAGGCAGCGAGGACGTCGATCGTGTTGTAGTAGGTGCCGGAGCCGACGTCGCCGACGCAGACGTTCTTGCCCGCGAAATCAGCGACCGACTTGATCTCCGGGTCGCAGGTGACCATCTGGACCGCCTCCGAATAGAGACCGCCGATGACACGGAAATCGCTCATCGCGCCGGTCGTCTCGAAGGAGTTCGTGCCGTTGTATGCGTAGGTCATGACGTCGGACTGGACCGTCGCGAGCTCAACCGTCTTGTTGAGGACGATATCGCTGATGTTGGCCGCGGAACCGCCGGAGGAGACCACATTGATCTTGACGCCGGTGTTCTGGCCGATGTAGCTGGCAAGGACGCCGCCGAACGCATAGTAGGTGCCGGAGCCGACGTCGCCGACGCAGACGTTCTTGCCCGCGAAATCAGCGAC
>ODAI010161678.1_pt1 | contig 12357 bp, 8 predicted proteins | sample 1539321 | NCBI WGS metagenome assembly ODAI01 (sample SAMN02144231, study PRJEB22623) | gut metagenome | biome: sheep rumen | host: Ovis aries | place: New Zealand
GGGTATTTTGCGAGCAAAGAGAGGGAAAGCTGATGCCGACGGATTTCGAACTGATCTCTGAGGGCAGAAAACTGGCAGACCAGCGTGGCTCGAAACTGATCGGACTTCTTCTTGGCGGCGAAGGCATCTGTGAAGCCGCAAAAGAACTTGGAGGATATGGTGCAGATAAAGTCATCGTTGTTGAAGATCCGGCTCTTGCCGTTTACACAAATGAAGCGTATACGAATGTTGTCTGTGACATCGTAATGGATAAGAAACCGGAGGTCCTTCTGATCGGGGCAAGCAACATCGGCCGTGATCTGGGTCCGAGATGTGCAGCAAGACTGCATACGGGGCTTACGGCGGACTGTACGCATCTCGATATTGATATGAATACCTACGTGGACTTCCTAGATAAGAATTCCAATGTGGATGTGGCGAATACGCAGTTCAAGATGGATGATGTCAATATGAAGATGACCCGCCCGGCATTTGGCGGACATTTAATGGCAACGATCATCGGTCCGTGATTCCGTCCCTGCATGGCAACGGTCCGTTCGGGCGTATTAAAGAAAGCTGATTTCGATCAGGCGAAAGCGGATGCTTGTGAGATTGAAATTATCAAACCGCAGATCGATCCGTCAAATATCCACGAAAAAGTTATTGAAGTCGTAAAAGAGGCGAAAGAGATCGTAGATCTTGTCGGCGCGGATGTTGTCGTTTCCCTCGGAAACGGAGCATCCAAAGACGTGGAAACCGCCAAAAAACTTGCACAGGAACTGGCGGATGCTCTTGGTGGAGGTGTTGTCGGATCCAGCCGTGCCCTTGTTGACGCCGGCCTGATGGATGCAGACCGCCAGGTCGGACAGACCGGAAAGACTGTTCATCCGAAGGTTTATGTGGCGCTCGGCATCAGCGGAGCCATTCAGCATAAAGCCGGTATGGATAACTCCGAGCTGATCATCGCGGTCAACAAGAATGAGAATGAACCGATCTTTGAGGTGGCAGATTATGGTCTTGTCGGGGATCTCTTTAAGATCGTTCCTGAGATGATCGAAGCAATCAAAGCCCGGTAAAAAAATGTATACTATATATTAAAAAAGTTGTATAATAAACAAAATTATTAGGAGGTTAATGATACTCATTATCCTCCTTTTTTCTTAACGTATGCTTTGCATGCCTATTTTTTGATGAGCAAAAACGCAGTATAAAGGAGTAATTCGATGAGTAGAGAATGGACTGCAAAATGGATCGGACCGGAAACAGGAGATGAATCACATCCGGTTATCTTCAAGGATTTTTATATTGATGATGAGATCAAAAAAGCAACGCTTTACATCACGGGGCTTGGCATTTTTGAGGCCTATGTAAATGGGCAGAGAGTCGGAGGTGAGTATCTGACTCCATATCAAAACGCTGGTGCAAAAGAGCTGCAGTATTTTAGTTTTGATGTAACGGATCTCTTACACTGCGGACAGGATTCAGAGGCAAATTCCATCGATGTTTTCCTTGGAAAAGGATGGAATGATGAAGATCCATTTGCTCTTAAGGCAGAATTTGAAATTGAAGTATACAAAAATCATGCATCGAATGAAGATGATATAGAAGAGTCTGCAGACGAAGCAGAATCTATTAACGATGAACTTGAAGGTCTTTTAGATGAAGGTTTCCTTGATGAAGCTCTGGCTGAAGCAGAGGCGGAAGTAGAAGAGCAAGAGACAGAGAAAATCTTTCTTTTAGCGATGAAAGGCGACGAAAAAATCAGCCCGGCGGATGCTCCATTTGAACTCGATGATCTGAATGAGCTGGATAACTTCCTTCAGGGAGTTATTGATCCGGCAGCAGAAAAGCCGGATGAGGGACACAGACGACAGGCTTCCTTCTTTACGATGGATGCGAATAAACCTGAAGAAGCTAAAACAGATGAATCAGAGGAAGAAGATACAGAGGCGTTAGAGGCTGAGATCAGAGCAGCGAAAGCCAGACTTGAAGAACTGAAAGCAAGGCTTTCAAAAACGGAAGAAAAAGAAAAGCCGGATGAAGATGATATGGAGATCTTTGATTTTGAGGATTGGGACGAGGCGACTCCTGCAGCTCCTTATAAATCAGCTGATATTGATGAGGCTGAAGAGCTCACTTCTCCGGGTGCAGATTTAGAAGTTGCGCCATACAGCATTACAGATGCAGAACTTGAGGCGATGTTTGACGATGAGCCAGGTTTTGCAGAGCCAGAAGCAGTAGAAGACGCTGAAGCAGAACTTGAAGAAGAGTTTGAAGAAGAACTTCCGGAGGATTTAGATGCTCTTTTATCTGACGAAGAACTTTCTGAACTGATCGGAGAGACAGATTTTGAGGCAGAGCCTGAAGAAGTATTTGAGCAAGATGAGGCAGCAGCTGAAGAACCTGCGGCAGATGAAGAAGCTGCGGTAGCTGAAGAAGCTGCAGCAGATGTGGAAGAAATAGAAGAGCAGCCACAGACTGTGGCTTTGGTTGGTGGTCTTCCGTTTGTTGTAAAAGATACAGATCATGACGCTGAGCCGGATGAAGCAGAAGCTTTTGTTGATGATTCTTTGGCAGGTGCGCTGGATGATATTGTAAATGCTGAAGAGGCACATTTAGCAGACGAGGGCACCCTTGTTGGAGGCCTTCCGCTTGCAGAAGATAATGAACCTGAAGCTGCATCTGAAGAAGTCCTTAAGGAATGGGAAGATGCTGCAAAAGCTCCGGCTGCAGGCACAGAGGCTGCGCTGATGGGCGGCCTCCCGTTTGAAGTAAAACCGGCAGCTTATGTCGGAAGCGGCTTAACGGATGCAGTAGATAATATCACCAAGAACGAAGATATTAATATCGCAAGCGAGGGGGATCTGATCGGCGGGCTGTCGATTGCTCCGGAAGCATTAGAGCGAAGCGCAGAAGAAGAAAGTGTTGAGATAGCAGAGCCGGAGGTAACGCTCGTCGGCGGTCTTCCATTTGTTATGAAAGCTGCAGATGAAGAAACACCGGAAGAAGTACAGCCGCCTGCTGCTGGTGATGAGGACATGAGCGAGACCTTTGACAGTCTTATCAACACAGAGGATGCACCGATCGTTTCAGAAGGCGCATTAGTTGGTGGACTCCCGGTTGCTCCTGAAAGTGATACAAAAACAATCCTGATCGCCAGTGATGAGACCTGGTGTTACTATGCATCGGACATTGAATTCAGCAGTCTTGATCAGGGAGAGATCTTTAACCGCCTGCTTTGGGACGGCAAGGAAAATCCTGAGAGAAACGTTGCTGTTTTAGATCTGGATATCCCTCTTGTCGAAAGATATTCACTTCCAGTCATTGTTAAAGAAAGACTGGATGTCAAAGATGTGATCAAGGCTGAAGATGGTTCTTATATCCTTGATTTCGGCCAGGATTTTGCAGGTTTTGTAGCCTTTAATTCTTCACAGCCAAAAGGCGCGCATGTACATCTTTCCTTTGCAGAAGAACTTCTTGATGGAGCATTCCCTGAAGAAGCGGAAGAAAGCGGATTCACCTTTATCTCCGACGGTATGCCGGAAGTTGTTGGACCACACTTCACCTATTTCACAGGCCGCTTTGTTAAGGTCTCCGGTTGGGAAGGTGAATTGAAGTCTGCTGATTTCAGCGGCTGCGTCCTATATTCGGATATGCCTAGAAGTGGTTATGTTGAAACCTCTAATGAGCGCCTTAATACAATTTATCAGGAACTCCTTGCAGGACAGAAACGATCTTCCATCGTGATGCCGGAAGAGAGCGAAGCAGAAGATGTTTTTGCATATGCTCCGGCAGCCGCTTACAACATGGAGATCAAAGACTTCCTGATGCAGTATCTGAAAGGTTTAAAAGAACAGCCAGTATCAGACCAAACAGCATATGCTCCTCAGATCATCTGGAATCTCTATCAGATGTACGGCGATGAAAGAATCCTTGAGGATAATTACGAGCTGATCAAGGCTTGGGCAGACACTGTTGATGAGAAAGATGCAGAGCGCAGCGAGCGTCATTATCTCTGTGATTTTGATACGCAGAGTGAAGCATGGGTTTCCATGGATCAGGAAACAGATACAGAATATATTGCATCTGCATGCTACTATGAAGCAGCACATATCACTGCAGAAGCGGCGAGCGTCTTAGGAAAAGAGCAAGATGCTTTTGCTTATGGCAGATTAGCAAGAAAGATCAAGCAAGCCTTCTTAGAAGAGTACTATACAGGCGCCGGAAGACTTTCTATTGATACACAGACAGCTTATGTTCTTGCATTGCAGTTTGGACTTTATGTTGAGAAAGACCGCGTTGCAAAAGGTCTTGCAAAACGGCTTGAAAAAGATGGCGATGTGCTCAAATGTGCTCCGGCAGCAGCTCCGTTTATCTGTAAAGCTTTAGCAGATCACGGTATGGCGGATAAGGCATATGACATTTTGCTTAATGAAGAACAGAAGAGTTTCAACAATGAAGTTGAATTCATCTATGAATATATGGCAGGCATCCAAGCTTTAGAGCCGGGCTTTAAAACGATTGGCCTTTCACCGATCCCGGATGGAAGACTTGATTATTGCAAAGCCAAATTTAACTCTCCAGTCGGTGAAGTAGTCTCTAATTGGGAAGTGAAGGAAGATGGATCATTGAATTTCCATTTTGACGTTCCGGAAGGAGCAACAGCTAAGATCACTCTTCCGTACTATCCGGTTTGTGCTGCAGGCGGAAATGAAGTGACTGTCAAGAGTGGCAGCTATGATTATTCCTACATGCCGTCGGTTAAGATGAAAAAGGATGCGACAGAAGAGTAAGACAACTTTAATATGAACAACGATAAATATATATTCTTTGACATTGACGGAACTCTTTATACGCCAAGACTTGGAGTTCCGGAGTCGACACAGGAAGCAATTGATAAATTAAAGAAAAATGGACATCATCCGGTTTTGTGTACAGGTCGTACCAAGAGCATGTTGTTCCCAAAGGTAAAGGCTCTCGAATGCGAGGGCCTGATTGCCGGTGTGGGCTCATTCGTAGAGTGGCAGGGTGATTGTATTTTTGAAGATGGACTCAGCACAGAAGCTGTGGAAGAACTCGTCAATAATTTTAAAAAGTTTGGATTTATTCCATTTCCGGAAAGTGCAGATTATATTTATTATGACGAAGAAAGCTGCATAGATCCGGAAAAGACGATCGGAAGGATTTTTTCTCTGCATGATCCTGAAGTAATGAAAGCTTATGATCCGGGCGAGGAAGGCATTGCAAAAGTCAGCGCAGCATTTACGGAAGACAGTGATAAGCATGGTTTTAAAGAGACTCTAAAGGGGAGATATCATGCGATCGACCATCATGGCATCCTGTTAGAAACTTTTTCGGTAACGATCTCAAAAGGAATCGGAATCAAAAAACTGGCAGAGCATCTTGGCTTTGATATGAACAATACCTATGCCTATGGAGACAGCTTTAATGATCTCGAGATGCTTGAGATGACAAAGTTTGGTGTCTGTATGGAAAACGGAGATCCGAAACTGCTTGAAAGAATTCCATTGCATGCAAAACGCATAGATGAAGACGGCATCTATCATTCTTTAAAAGAATTTGGCCTGATATAATGAAACTGATAAGCAGCGTATAAAACATTTTATGCAATCAGCTTGTCAATAGGTCAAAATCCACAATATATCTTGTGTTTTTTCTTGCAGAATAACCACAACATATAGTATAATTTAACAGGAGTTTTGGACTCCTGTTTTTTAGATTTTAATTTCGGAGGCAATTGATATATGAAATGCCCGTTTTGCGGATGCGTAGATACCAAGGTTTTAGATTCCAGACCGAACGAAGATCGAAGTGCGATCAGACGTCGTAGAGAGTGCACCAGATGTGCGAAACGTTTTACGACTTATGAAAAAATTGAGACGATTCCGCTGATCGTTATCAAAAAGGATAATAACCGTGAGGCGTATGACCGTACAAAAATCGAAAAAGGTGTCTTAAGGGCATGCTACAAACGTCCGGTTTCGGCGGCGCGTCTTGAGCAGCTGATCGATAATATTGAAAATGATGTTTATTCGCTTGGTAATGCGGAAGTGAAGAGTACCCAGATTGGTGAGATCGTAATGGATCGCTTAAAAGAGGTTGACCAGGTTGCTTATGTCCGCTTTGCTTCTGTTTATCGCGAGTTTAAAGATATCAACACTTTTATTGATGAAATCAAGAAGCTGAGTAAATAAAGGATCGGGAAATCTCCGACGCAGTGTCAAACTAATAACAGTCATTAATAACTAAACATGTTTAAAAAGTTTTATCCCACGATATATGCCGACAGTGCGTATATCGTGGATTTTCAAAAAATCTATGATAAAGGATACAGAGTTCTGATCCTGGATGTGGATAATACGCTTGTTCCGCATGGAGCTCCGGCAGATGAAAGAGCAGTACGTTTCTTTCAAATGGTACAGGAGATAGGCTTTAAAACCTGCATTATTTCCAATAACCATGAGCCAAGGATCAAGCCGTTTGCTAAGGCGGTCGGATCTGCTTATATTTTTGATGCAGGAAAGCCTTCGAAAAAAGGCTATCAGAAGGGAATGAAACTCTGCGGCGGAACGACGGATAATACGCTGTTCATGGGGGATCAGCTGTTTACCGACATCTGGGGAGCAAACCGTGCAGGTATCAAATCCATTCTGGTCAAACCGATCAAAAAGGACTATGAGATACAGATACGTCTGAAGCGTTTAGCTGAACGCATAGTTCTTCCGTTTTATCTCCGATACAGTAAACGACATCCTAAGAATCTTTAAAACATCTGTGAATTACCGTATTCAGAAATCGAATAAACGGGGTGAACTTTAGTGTTGTATTGATACTAAAGAGACTATAAAATAAAGTTGTTAAATGTATTTTATTTTTTAGGGGAAATAAAAATACAGGAGTAATATTTATATGGGCAAACTATTGAAGTACATGACATTGCGGCAATGGCTATATGTTTTAGGCGTTGTCTTTTTTGTCGTTGTCTCTGTTTGGTGTACGTTGATGTTGCCGGACTATATGACGAAAGTTACCCAGCTGGTAGAGACCGGCGGGGCTGTCAGTGAAGTCTGGAAATATGGCGGTATCATGCTCGCATGTGCAGTCGGAGATCTGTGCAGTGCGATCCTGGTCGGACTCTTTACGGCTCAGGTTGCGTCCCGTTTTGCGGCATCACTGCGCGATAATATGTACCGCAAGGTCGTATCTTTTTCAATGGAAGAGTATTCCAGCTTTTCCACATCCAGTTTATTAACCAGAGCAACCAATGATGTTCAGCAGGTTACAATGATCATCGGTATGGGCCTTCAGGCTTTCCTGAAAGCCCCGATCATTGCTGTATGGGCGTTTCTTAAGATCGTTGGAAAAGGTGAGACCTGGCTGATGATCACCGGTATTGCAATCGTAATACTCGTCTGCGTTATCGGCTCCAACCTCGTTCTGGTTATTCCGAAGTTCAAAAAAATTCAGAAGTTAACTGATAACCTGAACCGAGTAGCAAGAGAAAATCTGACCGGAGTCCGTGTTGTGCGTGCATACAACGCTGAAGAATATCAGAGTGAAAAATACGATGGCGCGAATACCGCACTCATGAAGAACCACCTGTTCACAGGGCGCATCATGGCTTATCTGTTCCCATCGATCCAGGCTGTCATGAGCGGCACCTCTCTGGCAATCTACTGGGCAGGTGCTTTTATCATCCAGAGGGCAGCAGATGCTGCTGCAAAGATTGCGATCTTTAGTGAGCTGGTTACCTTTATGGCATATGCAGTGCAGATCATCATGGCATTTATGATGATCTCCATGATCTTCATCCTGCTTCCAAGAGCCATGGTTTCAGCAGACCGTATCAACCAGATTCTGGATAAGGAAACGAAGATCCATGATGGAATGCATGCAGCAGAAGGCGAAAGTGAAGGTACAGTTGAGTTCCGCGATGTTGCATTTTCCTATCCGGATGCGGAGGAACCTGTTCTTTCCGGCATTAGCTTTGAAGCGAAAAAAGGGGATGTTGTTGCTTTTATCGGCTCGACCGGTTCCGGAAAGAGTACCCTTGTTAATCTGGTTCCTCGTTTTTATGACGTGACAAAGGGACAGGTGCTGGTTGATGGAGTCGATGTAAAAGAATATACCCAGCATGATCTTCGCGAGAAGATCGGATATGTTTCCCAGAAAGCGATCCTCTTCAAAGGAACCCTTGCTTCGAATGTCGCCTATGGAGCGGATGATAGCGCAGAACCTTCTGAAGAAAGAGTAAAGCGGGCGATGGAGATCGCACAGGGAAAAGATATTCTCGAGAAGACTGATCAGGGAATCTATCAGGAAGTCTCTCAGGGCGGCTCGAATTTCTCCGGTGGACAGAAGCAGAGGATCTCGATTGCAAGAGCTATTTACAAGGATCCGGAAATCTTTATCTTTGACGATTCCTTCTCGGCGCTTGACTATAAGACGGATAAAGTGTTAAGAGCGACACTTAAGAAAGAAACCAAGGATGCGACGACACTAATCGTTGCACAAAGGATCGGAACGGTCAAAGATGCTGACCAGATCATCGTTTTGGATGAAGGAAAGATGGTCGGAAAAGGAAAACATGCAGATCTGCTGAAAGACTGTGAGGTCTATCGTCAGATTGCTTATTCTCAGTTGTCAGAGGAGGAATTAAAGAATGCGTAGAGGAAATGGCGAACGTGCCAGCTTAAAGTATCTTTCTCCCCTGATCAAATATCTCGGAAGAAATAAAGCTTTATTACTGGTTTCAATTATATTTGCAGTTATAGGAACGATCTTTACCATTATTGGTCCGCGTTTTGTCAGCCAGATCGCTGACTTGATCACGGCTGGTTTCACAGGAGATATCGACCTGAAGGCAGTCGTCCGGATCGGAATCCTTTTGATCGTGATGTATTCGCTTGCCTGGATATTCTCTTTCTTCCAGCACTTTGCGATGAACTCGGTCACGCAGAGGACAGCTTACGGACTGCGTAAAGATATCTGCCGGAAGATCAACATCCTTCCGCTGAAATACTTCGATAATCACCTGATCGGTGACATCTTGTCCAGGATCGTCAATGATATTGATACGATCGCAATGGCCATGAACCAGAGTGTGGGCAACCTGTTTACTGCAGGAACACAGTTTATCGGTGTTCTGATCATCATGTTTTTCACGAACTGGGTACTGACACTGGTGGCTTTGGCTGCTGCTGTGATTGGTTTTATTCTGATGACAAGCATCATGAAACGCTCCCAGAAGTACTTTGATCAGACACAGGCTGTACTTGGCGAATTGAATGGCCATGTGGAAGAGATCTATGGAGGACAGACGATCGTCCGTGCCTATAATGCAGAAAAAGAAGAGTACAGCAAGTTTAATGATATCAATACCAGACACAGGGCAGTTGTATGGAAAGCACAGTTCTTCGGAACAATGATGCCTCCGATCATGGGCTTTGTCGGAAACCTTGGCTATGTTGCTGTCTGTATTGTCGGAGCAGTCATGACGGCAAATAATCTGATCAGTTTCGGTACTGTTGTAGCATTCATGATCTATATCCGCTTGTTTACTGCTCCTCTTCAGCAGCTTGGACAGGTCTTTACACAGATGCAGAGTGCGGCAGCTGCTTCCCGTCGTGTCTTTGAATTCCTCGAAGAAGAGGAACTGCCATACGATAAGGATAAGCCGATCGTGATCCCGTTTGGCGAAGCAAAAGGTGAAATCGCTTTTGAACATGTGAAGTTTGGATACAATCCTGATAAAACGATCATCAAGGATTTCAGCGCTTTAGCCAAAGCAGGACAGAAGGTGGCAATCGTTGGCCCGACCGGCGCAGGAAAGACGACCATGGTAAATCTTCTTATGAGATTCTATGAGCTTGATGGTGGAAGGATCACAATCGATGGTCATCCGATCTCGGATATGAGAAGAGAAGAAGTGCATGCGCTTTTCGGTATGGTGCTTCAGGATACCTGGCTCTTTGAAGGCAGCTTTAAGGAAAACATCAAGTACAGCAAGGAAGCGACGGATGAGCAGGTCGTGGAAGCGGCCAAAATGGCAGGAATCCATCATTTTATCATGACGACAAAGGATGGATATGATACGATATTAGATGAGGAAGCAAACGTGTCTCAGGGACAGAAGCAGCTGATCACCATCGCAAGGGCAATGGTCGAGAATGCACCGTTCCTGATCTTAGACGAAGCAACATCTTCTGTTGATACCCGTACAGAACAGCTCATTCAGGATGCAATGGACAGATTGATGGCAGGAAGAACTTCCTTTATCATTGCACATCGACTGTCTACGATCAAAAATGCTGATCTTATTCTTGTCATGAAAGAGGGAGATATTATCGAGCAGGGAAATCACGAAGAACTTATGGCGCAAGGTGGTTTCTATGCCGATCTTTATAACTCACAGTTTGAAAGCGCATAAGCTTTAAAAGCAAAAACATTTTCTTAGGAGAGGAGGTCCGTATGGCGAAAACAATCAGAGTCAGAAACCTGGAAATCGGAAGAGGCAGGCCGAAGATCTGTGCGATCGTACTTGGCGAAACAGAAGGTGAGATCCTTCAATTGGCGGAGCGCGCGAACTCGGAAAACTGCGACATGATCGAATTTCGTGCGGACCATTATGCGAAGATTTTAGATCTCGATGCGGCAAAGACCATCCTTGGAAAGATCCGTAAGATCTGCCGTAAACCGATCATCTTTACGTTCCGCAGAAAAGAAGAAGGCGGAAAGACGCAGGTCTCCTTAGAGTATTACAAGAAACTCCTGCTTGTGGTTGCGCAGAACTGGTATGCGGATATTATCGATGTAGAAGCTTCTGCACTTCAGGGGGATGGAACCTTTGTTGATACCCTGAAAGATTTTGGCGTTTTTGTCATTATCTCAAAACATGATTTTGAAAAGACTCCGACACAGGAAGAGATCATTGAGAACTTTTTCATGATGCAGGATCTTGGCGCCGATATCGTAAAGGCAGCCTATATGCCGAATTCAAAGAAAGATGTTCTTAATCTGATCACTGCAGCAGAGAATGTGACGAGTACCTATGAATCCTGTCCGGTTGTTGCAATTTCCATGGGACACCTTGGAATGATCACTCGTATTTTAGGTGAATTCATTGAAAGCGCGATCACCTTTGCGGCGATTACAAAATCATCCGCTCCGGGACAGATCGGTATCGATAAAATGGAGACGGTTCTGGATGTGATCCATAACAATTACAAGAAGGTTTTCTTAGTTGGATTTATGGGAACCGGAAAGACGGCAGTTGCGAATGCACTTGCAACAAACTACGGTCTCAATAAGCTGGATCTGGACGCATATATCGAAAAGAAAGAGCATATGAGCATCGCAGATATTTTTGCGACGCAGTCGGAAAGCGGGTTCCGTGACAAGGAAACAAAGCATCTGCGTCAGGTACTTAAGAAAAATTATCAGGTCATCTCTCTTGGCGGAGGTATTGTTCTTCGAAATGAGAATATTGAACTGATCAAGGAGAAGGGTGTTATAGTTCTATTGACTGCAAAACCAGAGACGATCGCGCTTCGTATGAAGCGGGATAAGACAAGATCCTGGCTCGGTGACAACATTGATCTGGATTACATCAAAGACCTGATGAAGAGCAGAGAAGAGGCTTATCTCAAAGTTGCTGATGTGGTAATCAGTACGGACGAGAAAACGGTTGATGAGATCTGCAAAGAAATAGTTGAAACTTTAGGCTTTACACTATAAAATAATTTAGTTAAAAGAATCATACAAAGACTGTCTTGTACTCTCAGGGTATAGGCAGGATAAGAGAGTACAGGAATACAAGGAGGACGAATTTATGGTAGATGCAGGCAGTTTCAAAAATGGCCTTACAGTGGAGATCGAAGGTGATGTTTATCAGATCCTGGAATTCCAGCACGTTAAACCTGGTAAGGGAGCAGCCTTTGTCAGAACAAAACTGAAAAATATTATTACAGGAAGTACAGTAGAAAAAACGTTCCGTCCGACAGAGCGTTTTGAGAATGCACACATCGACCGCGTCAACATGCAGTATCTTTATGATGATGGCGATATGTACAACTACATGGATGTTGAGACATATGAGCAGATTCAGCTTTCTCATGCAGATGTTGCTGAATCCATGAAGTTCGTAAAAGAAAATGAAATGGTTAAGATCTGCTCTTACAAGGGAAATGTATTCTCTGTTGAGCCGCCGATCACAGTTGAACTTGAAGTTACAGAAACTGAGCCGGGCGTAAAAGGCAACACAGCAACAAACGCAACAAAACCGGCAACTGTTGAGACAGGTGCACAGGTTAGAGTTCCGCTGTTCATCGAGCAGGGTGAAAAAATCATCATCGACAC
>ODAI013110707.1_pt1 | contig 12356 bp, 8 predicted proteins | sample 1539321 | NCBI WGS metagenome assembly ODAI01 (sample SAMN02144231, study PRJEB22623) | gut metagenome | biome: sheep rumen | host: Ovis aries | place: New Zealand
GCCATAATATGATCAGCAGGATGAATTACCAGGCTGACGAGGATGCTAAGCAGTTCGAGACTCTGCCGGCTCAGGCGATGGCAGTGAGCACGGAACCAGGCCCCACCGGGAATGTGCTGAATGAATCGGAGCTTGAGAACCTGCATACGCTGATGAACCAGGCGCAGAAGATGGACGGGGACGACGTGATCCTGGATCAGTCTGTCTATAATGTCATGATCGCGGGCGTTGACAGGGATGACAAGAGCTGGAACGGAAACGCGGACAGCATGATGCTGGTCTCCCTGAACAATGACAAGAAGAGGGTCAGTATCATTTCCCTGATGAGGGATACTTATGTGGAGATCCCGGGTCACGATTATAATAAACTGAATTCAGCCTATGCATATGGCGGTGGTCCGCTTCTTTGCGACACGGTAGAGGAGAATTACCGGATCCCGGTTGAGCGCTATGCAGCGGTTGATTTTGAGAATCTGGTGGATATCGTGGATGCGCTGGGCGGCGTTGAGCTTGAGTGGACGGCCAATGAGATCGAGGTTGCGAACGGCTACATCAAGGATATGTGTGAGCGCGTCTTCAAAATCCCGTACGAGGATCATGTCATCCTGGAAGGACCGGGGATGCACCTGAGCGATGGCGTGCAGGCGGTTGCCTATGCCAGGAACCGTTTCGTAGGCAATTCCGATTATACCAGGACGCAGCGCCAGCGTTATGTGATCCAGCAGATGGTCGCCAAGATCAAGACGCTTAGTTCTACGCAGCTGCTTGGTTTTGTGCAGAAGGTTCTTCCGCTGGTTACCCATAACCTGCCGGAGAATGAGATCTGGTCCCTTGTATGGGATGCCCCTTCGATCCTGAAATATGATCTTGTGATGGACCGTGTGCCATATGACGGGCAGTACAGCGAGATCGATGTCGCGGGCCAGGGCATGCTGGTGCCTGACTGGCCGGCCACGATCACCCAGATGCACAGGACGATCTATGGCGACGGCACGATCAGCAAGAATGAAGACAATGACATGGATACCTCCAAGTATGAGCTTACGGATGAATACATGGAGATGACCGGCGGAACGGGAACCCTTTTCCCGGAGGGCTTTACCGGAGAGCGGGCACGTGAAAAGCAGAGCGAGAAGCAAAGTGAGAAAAAGCCGGAGGTGTGACCGCCCCTGGGAAAGATTGTTCGGAAACAGATTATTCGGAAACAGATTGCAGTAGAAAGATCAGATAGAAAGATCAGATAGAAAGATCAAACCCGACCAGGGAGTATCTGGCCGGGTTTGATTTTTGCTGTTCTTTGAACTTTCTTGTTCTCTGAACTTCTCTGTTCTATTCAGATCTTTTCTGTTCTTTGATTTTCCGTTTTATGATTTTTGCTTATGCTGTGTGGCCTCAATGGGTACTGCGAAGCCGGGGCGGGGCTGTGAAATGGAATTGCAATTACAGCAGCGGGATTCCTGCGCGCCTGCAGGCTGCGACCGTATCCTCATCCCAGACGCTGGCCTGAACCTCTCCGATGTGGGCGGAGCCAAGGATCAGCATGCACAGGCGGCTCTGGCCGATGCCGCCGCCGATGGTATAGGGGAGTTCCCCGTTCAGAAGCGCTTTGTGGAACGGAAGATTGCGGCGGTCATCGCATCCGGCCTGGGTAAGCTGTGTATCCAGGCTTTCCGGGCTGACACGGATTCCCATGCTGGAGAGCTCATAGCTGATATTGAGGGTATTGTTCCAGAACAGGATGTCCCCGTTCAGGTCCCAGTCGTCATAGTCAGGGGCTCTCCCGTCATGGGGCTTGCCCGAACGGAGTTTTTTGCCGATCTGCATCAGGAAGGTCGTGCCATGCTCCCGGACAAATGCATTTTCCCGCTCCTTCGGGGAAAGCTGCGGATAGAGATCCTCCAGCTCCTGTGTTGTGATGAACGTGACTTCGGGAGTGTGGAGGGGAAGCTCATAGAGCTGCGGAAACTGAGCATGCAGGTTCATCTCGGCTGCGCAGACTGCGGAGACGATCGCCCGGACTGTACGCTGCAGATAGGAGAGGGTGCGGTCTTCCTTGTTGATCACCTTCTCCCAGTCCCACTGATCCACATAGATCGAATGGAGGTTATCCAGCTCCTCATCCCGGCGGATCGCATTCATGTCTGTATATAGCCCCTTCCCGACATGGAAATTATATTCTTTGAGCGCAAGGCGCTTCCATTTCGCCAGGGACTGGACGACCTGGGCCTGCGTTCCCGTGTCCTTGATATCAAAGGTCACCTTCCGCTCATAGCCGTTCAGGTCATCATTGAGGCCGGTGGACGCCTCGAGAAAAAGCGGTGCGCTGACTCTGTGCAGCTGAAGCGTTGCCGCAAGCGTGTCTGCAAACTGACGCTTGATCACACCGATCGCCTTCTGGGTATCATACATGGACAGAAGCGGCCGGTAGCCGTCCGGGATATAGATGTTGCTCATTTGTCGATTCCCTCTTTTCCTGTTATACTCACTGGGAAGTTACCAGTGCGCCCTTTTCATGGATATGGGCTCAATGCCATTCCGTTTCAGCTTTCACAGCTGGGCGATGTCCGGTTCGCTTTCGCCTGATGCTAAGACGGATCTATGATATTAAGGACGACTTGTAACAGCTTTCGTGATATTTTTTGAAACAATAAAGCGATTATAATCGTACCGGAATGTATTTGTAAAGGAATGTATTTGTAAAGGAGAGCGTGCGGTGGCAGGGAAGGGAAAACAGGCGAAAGCTTCCGGGATGCAGCAGGTTCGTGAGGATATCCGGCAAAAAACGTTCCGGCGGGTCTATCTGTTTTATGGAGACGAGGCTTATCTGGTCAGGCAATACCGGGGAGAGCTGATCCGCGCGGTGTGCCCGGAGGAAGGCTCCATGAATCTGAATATCCACAGGGAGGAGCATCCGGACTTCGACGCGATCCAGGATGAAGTGCTGTCCATGCCGTTCTTCGCTGATTACCGGATGGTCGTCCTGGATGACACCAAGCTGTTCCGTTCCAGGCGCAAGGGCGGAAACAGCGCGCAGGAGGCCGGAGAGGGGGATGGGAAGGACGGTCAGGACTTGCAGGATGGGGCAGGTGATGATGCAGGGGCGGAGCAGGATGACGGACAGCTGGGGGCGGCGCTCGCGGCCTTCCTGGAGAAGATCCCTGAGACAAGCGTTGTCCTGTTTACGGAACAGCCGGATGAAAAAAAGCCTGGCGGACAGAAGGGGAAGACAAGCGTAGACAAGCGGGGAAAGCTGTATAAAGCCGTCAGTAAGTATGGGCTTGCAGTGGAATTCACGTCCCCGGATGCACAGATGCTGCGCAAGTGGGTTCTTGGAAAGTTTGGCGCGGAAAAGATCAGGATTACCAGCCAGACCCTTGATACCTTCCTTACGATGACCGGAAATGACATGTCCCATATCAGCACCGAGACGGAAAAGCTGATCTCATTTGCGGGGACAGGAGGAACCATCCGGACAGAGGACGTGGAAGCGCTCACCAGCGAGATCCTGGAGGGGAAAATATTCCGTATGCTGGATCTGATCGCACAGCATGAACGGAAAGCCGCACTGGATCTATACAATGATCTGCTGGAGCTGAAGGAAGCACCGGTCAAGATCCTCGTGCTGCTCATGCGCCAGTTCAACCGTCTTCTTCTTGTCCGGTCTATCCTGGATCAGGGCGGGTCGGCAGGGAATGTCATGGAGGCGCTGGGACTGCAGCGCTGGCAGGCAGATCCTCTGATCAGGCAGGCCCGGGGATTCACCTTGGAATCCCTGAGAGCGGCGGTGGAGCGCTGTGTCGATATGCAGGAACGGGCACAGAGCGGAAGGATCGACATGAGGCTTGGACTGGAGCTATTGATTCTCAGGCAATAAGGATCTGTCGCGAAATAACTTGCACATATGGCCTGTCTTTTCATCCGATTGCACAGCTCAAAAATCATTCACAGAGTAACCGTTTCCCTCAGAACAACAAAAAACGCGCCGGGATGACGGTCCGGCGCGTTTTTATCATCTTATGACAATTCCGAAATAATCTCAGCCGATGCGGTTGACAGCTGTGGCAAGACGGGAAACCTTGCGGGAAGCGGTATTCTTGTGAAGCACACCCTTCTTCGCAGCCTTATCGATCACAGAAGTCGCATTCAAAAGCTCCTTCGCAGCCAGCTCCTTATCGGAAGCCTCGACAGCGGCGAGCACCTTCTTGGACGCAGTCTTTACTGCGGACTTGATCGACTTGTTTCTCTCCTGTCTGACCTTGCTGGTCAGAACACGCTTCTTCGCGGACTTAATGTTTGCCAAAACGCACACCTCCAACATAGACTCAAAATATCAGATTCAGATCATTCAATCGTGCTTGAAAGACGGACACGGACGTTTCAGGCACACATACGGATGTATTCTAATCTCCATGGGTGGAAAAGTCAACATCATTCTTGATGTTTTCCTTCTCTTCATGTAAACTGTTCCTGCTGCGCCAGGTGCGCGCACGAACGTATTTGAATCAGGAGGAATTCCTTTTGTCTGAAATAGAAATCAGTAAGATTCGCAATTTTTGCATTATTGCACATATCGACCACGGAAAGTCCACCCTGGCGGACCGCATCATCGAGAAGACCGGCCTTCTGACCAGCCGTGAGATGCTTGCCCAGGTTCTGGACAACATGGATATCGAACGTGAGCGGGGCATCACGATCAAGTCACAGTCCGTACGGATCATTTACAAGGCCAAAGATGGGGAAGAATACATCCTGAACCTGATTGACACCCCGGGCCATGTGGACTTTAACTATGAGGTCTCCCGCTCCCTTGCGGCCTGCGACGGCGCGGTGCTGGTCGTGGATGCGGCTCAGGGGATCGAAGCCCAGACGCTGGGGAATGTGTACCTTGCCCTTGACCACGATCTGGAGATCCTTCCCGTGATCAATAAGATCGATCTTCCAAGCGCCGACCCTGACCGGGTGGCATCGGAGATTGAGGATGTGATCGGGCTTGACTGTGAACATGCGCCGCGCATTTCCGCCAAGACAGGGCTGAATGTGGAGGAGGTCCTTGAACAGATCGTCCATGTGCTTCCTGCACCGTCCGGGGACAGGACAGCGCCTCTGAGCGCGCTGATCTTTGACTCTCTCTATGACCCCTACCGCGGCGTGATCGTGTTCTGCCGCCTCTTCGACGGGACGTTGAAGAAGGGTATGAAGGTCCGCATGATGGCAACCGGCACGACGGCAGAAGTGGTGGAGGTGGGATATTTCGGCCCGGGCCAGTTCATCCCCTGCGAAGAGCTTGAGGCCGGGATGGTGGGATATTTCACTGCCTTTTTGAAAAATGTAAAGGATACCCGCGTGGGTGATACGGTGACTGACGCGCTCAGGCCCTGCGAGGCGGCGCTTCCCGGGTATAAGGATCCCCTCCCGATGGTCTATTGCGGCGTGTATCCTGCGGACAGCGCACGCTACCAGGATCTGAGAGACGCACTGGAGAAGCTGCAGTTAAATGACGCTTCCCTGCAATTTGAGCCGGAGACCAGCGCAGCGCTGGGATTCGGATTCCGCTGCGGATTCCTGGGGCTTTTGCATCTGGAGGTGATTCAGGAGCGGCTTGAGCGGGAGTACGGCCTGGATCTGGTTACCACCGCGCCCGGAGGCATTTACAAGGTCCATAAGACAGACGGGACGTCCTTCGAGCTGACGAATCCCTCCAATCTTCCGGATCCGTCAGAGATCGACTATATGGAGGAGCCTGTGGTTGCGGCGGAGATCATGGTGACGACCGAATATATTGGCCCTATCATGCAGCTGTGCCAGGAAAGGCGCGGGATCTATAAGGAAACGGAGTACATTGAGTCCGGACGGGCCCTGCTCCGGTATGACATGCCGCTGAATGAGGTGATCTATGATTTCTTCGATGCGCTGAAGAGCCGGTCACGGGGCTATGCTTCCTTTGACTATGAGCTGAAGGAGTATGTGAAGAGCAGCCTGTGCAAGCTTGATATCCTGGTCAACCGGGAACAGGTCGATGCCCTGTCCTTCATCGTGTTTGAAGGCAGTGCCTATGAGCGCGGCAGGAAGATGTGCGAGAAGCTGAAGGAAGAGATTCCGCGGCAGCTGTTTGAGATCCCGATCCAGGCGGCGATCAATGGCAGGATCATTGCCAGGGAGACCGTGCGAGCCCTCAGGAAGGATGTCCTTGCCAAGTGCTATGGCGGTGATATCACCCGTAAGAAGAAGCTGCTTGAAAAGCAGAAGGAAGGGAAGAAGCGCATGCGGCAGGTGGGCTCCGTCGAGATCCCGCAGAAGGCCTTCATGAGCGTCCTGAAGCTGGATGAGCAGTAAGGATCTGTTACAGAATAACTTGTACATCTGACTTGTCCAAACGCTCATCTGCTGCGTTGGAAAGCCTCGCCGTAGTAAGAACCTGATCTGGCTCGCTGTGCTTTCCGGTGCGGCAGTCAAAATAGTCAGGAAAAGTGGCGTTTACAGATTGAGAACTTAAGGAGGGGGAGATGGATCGGAAGGAGCTTGGAATCTATGTCCACATTCCTTTCTGTGTCAGGAAATGCGCTTACTGTGATTTCCTGTCCTTTCCCTCTGATGACAGGACGCAGCGTCTGTATTTCCAGGCGCTGAACGAAGAGATCGCCTCATTTCCCCATGCAGGGGAATATGAGGCGGTCTCGGTTTATTTTGGGGGAGGGACGCCGAGCCTTCCGGATCCGGCTCAGATATCGAACACCATGGATCAGATCCGCCGTACGTTTGTGCTGCAAAAGGATGCGGAGGCCACCATCGAGTGCAACCCTGGAACGCTTGACCAAAGCCGCCTGGAAGCATACCGTGCTGCAGGCTTCAACCGCCTGAGCATCGGGCTTCAGTCGGCGGACAACGGCCTTCTGAGAACGCTGGGCAGGATTCATACGTTTGAAGTGTTCCGGGAGGAATTTCAGGCAGCGCGGGATGCGGGCTTTGGGAATATCAATGTGGATCTGATGTACGGACTTCCCGGCCAGAGTGTGGAAGCCTTTGAAAAGACACTGGGGGCGGTGTGGTCGCTTGCGCCTGAGCATATCTCGGCTTACAGTCTCATCATAGAGGAAGGAACGCCCTTCTGGGAGCGGTACCATGAAGATGACCTGGCGAAGAGGCGGGGAGAGAAGCCGCTTTTCCTGCCCGATGAGGATGCAGAAGATGCCATGGAGCAGAGGCTGAAACAGGCGCTTCGAAAGATTGGTATTTATCGATATGAGATATCCAATTACGCAAGGCCGGGGAGGGAGAGCAGGCACAATACCGGATACTGGATCCGCCGGGAATACGCAGGCTTCGGGCTTGGCGCCTCCGGCCAGATCGGGAAAGCCCGGTACCGGAATACGTCTGACCTGGAGGCTTATCTGAAGAATCCGGGCATCCGGGAGGAAGAGTCGCTGCTGACGGTCAGGGATGAGATTGCTGAGACGATGATCCTGGGGCTCCGGATGACGAAGGGAGTGGATCTTCAGCGATTCGAGAAACAATTCGGCATCCGGGCGCAGGATATGTTCGCGGAGGAGATCGGCCAGTTTGTCCGGTCAGGACTCCTGGAGATTTCCGGATCTTTCCTGCGCCTGACGGAGCGTGGCTTTGATGTCAGCAATCTGGTGATGTGCTCCTTTGTAAATGACACGGAAGGGCAGCCCTGACAGAAAGATCTGTAGTCGTAACTGTTCAGAACAGGTTTTGAACAGTTACGATTATTTTTCTTTTCATCTGATCGCATAGCACAAAAAATCAGTTATATAGAAAGCCTCGCCGTATTACCCGAACAGTTCGTTCACGACGAAGTCATGGATCTTCAGATAGGTATCCCTGGTGAAATGAAGTCCGTCAACGGTATCGAAGCCGTTCGATTTCAGAAAGGATGCGGTGTCGATATACCGGGAGGCGAATTCTTCTTTCAGCTTTACGTTCATCCGGGCGACGTTCAGGCTGTTGACCGTGGCAAAGACGGCTTCATTGACCATTCCATCCTCGATGAGGAATTCCTCGTCAAGGGGATTGACGGACAGAATGTAAAAATCCGTGTCCGGCCAGGAACGGATCAGATCCCAGTAGGTAACCACATATTCATTGACCAGGTCCGGGTCGTTGACCCCAAAGTTCAGGACGACAGGAAGACCGGGATATGCTTCGATCATGTCATGGAGCTGCCCCATGCCCTCATCTCTGAACCAGTGGATTCCTTCGCCAACCTTTCCCACAAAAAGATCCTGGTCGGAGCGGTTTGTTTTGCCGAGTGCATTCTGAAGCCCAAGCGTCCTGGAGTCTCCCACCCAGATGATCTGATGGGAAGCGACACTTTCCGGCAGTTTTCTGAGGCGCTCCCCGGATTCTGCTTCTGGTCCGGATCCGGACGCTTCTGTCTGCGCCAAAGATTCGGTTTCGTTCCGTGAGGATGGTTTGGCCTGTTTTGGTTCGTCATTGCCGGACGCGGAACGGGGAATGGTATCGTTCGGGTAGCTTTCAGAATTGGAGGTGTCCGGAACGACGCGCCAGGGACGTTCGCCGGAGCTGTCATTTTCTGCCTGATGCTCCTTCAAGGCCCCGTCCTTGCTTCCTTCTGTAGAGAGCGTAAAGCCCGTAAACAGCTCAGACTGGGCGGTGGCGGCAGACTGCCCCAGCCGCCTTGGGATCAGGAAAGCAAGCAAAGCCAGAAGCACGATCCCAAGGATACATGCGACGACAGCCAGAAGAATTGTTTTTCGCATAGCAAAGATGCTCCTGTATCGAAAACAGTCTATTTGTCTCACTTCCACATCATAGCATAAAACCACATTTTTTTCACATTTTCATGTTGACAAAGACGGGAGGGGGTTCTATTATAGTGCCATGGATGTTAGCACTCCAACAGTTTGAGTGCTAACAGAGAAAAAGGAGAGGGGGTGCCGGCATGGAGATGGAATTGGATGACCGGAAGTGGACGATCCTGAAGGCGATCATACAGACTTATCTGGATACGGGTGATCCGGTGGGGTCACGGACGATCTCAAAGATGTCGGATCTCAATCTCAGCTCTGCGACGATCCGGAACGAGATGAGTGACCTGGAGGAGATGGGGCTGATCATCCAGCCGCATACCTCTTCCGGAAGAATCCCTTCCGATAAGGGATACAGGCTCTATGTTGACCGCCTGATGGAGGAGAAGGAAGCGGAGGTCTCCTCGATGCGCCAGCTCATGATCTCGCGTGAGGACAAGATGGAGATGCTTCTCAAGCAGATCGTCCGGTATCTGGCGGTGAATACGAACTATGCGACGATGATCACGAGCCCGCAGTACCACAGGACGAAGCTGAAGTTCATCCAGCTGTCCATCGTGGATGAAGGGCAGATCCTGGCCACGGTGGTGGCTGAGGGGAATGTGGTGAAGAACCGCATCATTCATATGGAGCATGGCCTGAACCGTGACCAGGTGCTTCAGCTGAACATTCAGCTGAATTCCAGACTGAACGGACTGACGATCGAAGAGATCAATCTTGCGACGATCTCCAGGCTGAAGCAGGAGGCAGGGATTCAGTCAGAGCTGATCTCCCAGGTGCTGGACGCGGTTGCGGACGCGATCAGTCAGGAGGAGGACGTCGAGGTCTACACCAGCGGCGCCACGAATATTTTCCGGTATCCGGAGCTGGCTTCGGATACGGACAAGGCAAGCGGCCTGATTCATGCCTTTGAGGAGAAGCATCCGCTGCTGTCCCTGATGGATCAGGAGCAGGGTTCCGAGCAGGCGATCCAGGTGGCGATCGGGTCGGAGCTGGGGAATGAAAACCTCAAAGACTGCAGTGTGGTCACGGCAACCTATGATCTGGGGGACGGCATGTTTGGCCGGATCGGCATTGTGGGACCCAAGCGGATGGATTATGACAAGGTTGTTGATATCCTGAAGAACCTGACGGGACAGCTGGACGCGGTCTATAAGGAGCCTAAGGATAAGTGTTCCGGATAGCCCGAAGCACTTGCTGCTGAGGGCGTATGGAAGCGTAAATGAAGTGGCATCGGGCAATTCAGGATGCGAAGCATCGCCCGAGGATGGATAGCCAGACGACATGCACCCGGAAGCCGGGGATATGATCAGATATAAGATGCGGAAGGCATGCATCTGACAGGAAAGAGGAACAGAGGCAGGAAGATATGGCCACATGGCACAGGGCAGACGTGGAGGACAGTATGGCAGAAGAGACGAATCAGGAAACAATCGCTGGCATGAGCCAGGAAGAGACCGGCAACACACAGGATACTGACAGGGAGCAGGCAGCGCAGGAGCATTCCGGCGAAGGGGATGCCGGATGCAAGGGTGCGGAAGGCTGCACGGACGCCGGAGCGCAGGATGGAGAGGACAGCTCCAGGGAAGGCTGCGATGCGCAGGATGCTTCAGGGGAGGAACCTGGAGCGCATGACGCGGGAAGCTGCCCGGCCGGGGAGGAGGATGTCGTAGACGGCACCTTTACCCAGGCGGCGGAGGGCCGCAAGACCTCTTTCTTCCGGAAAAAGAAGGATAAGAGAGAGGAAAAGATCGAGGAGCTGACCGACAGGGTGAAGCGGCAGATGGCGGAGTTCGACAATTTCCGTAAGAGGACGGAAAAGGAGAAGAGCCAGATGTTCGACCTCGGCGCGCGGAGCGTCATCGAGAAGATCCTTCCTGTCATCGATAATTTCGAGCGCGGGCTTGCCCAGGCGCAGGATAAGGAGGATCCCTTTGTCGGCGGGATGACGATGATCTATAAGTCGATGCTTCAGGAGCTTGAGGCGATCGGCGTGAAACCCATCGAAGCGGAGGGAAAGGAATTCGATCCCAACTTCCACAATGCGGTGATGCATTGCGAGGATGATTCGGTGGGGGAGAACATCGTTGTCCAGGAGCTGCAGAAGGGGTATACCTACCACGACAGCGTGGTCAGACACAGCATGGTGAAGGTCGCGAATTGAGTGCGGCGGGGCCTGCTGAGGCAGTAGTAGGAAAAACAGACAGGCAGGATTTATGGATATGTGAATCCGTGACAGATCCGAAGGAGCTGACGCAGATGAGTTGATGTATGCTGCGGCAGCGCCGGAACGACTGAAAAGATACAGACACAGACACTGAGAGACGGCAGCATACTGCCGGAAAAGATAGGAATCAGAACAATAAGGAGGATGCATTATGGGTAAGATTATCGGAATTGACCTTGGTACCACGAACAGCTGCGTGGCGGTTATGGAAGGCGGAAAGCCGACTGTCATCGCGAACGCGGAAGGCGCGCGGACAACACCGTCCGTTGTCGCATTTACCAAGAATGGAGAGAGGCTTGTGGGTGAGCCGGCAAAGAGGCAGGCTGTGACAAACTCTGACCGCACCATCTCTTCGATCAAGAGGCATATGGGCTCTGACTACAGAGTCAACATTGACGCGAAGAAGTATTCCCCGCAGGAGATCTCCGCGATGATCCTTCAGAAGCTCAAGAGCGACGCGGAAGCGTATCTGGGTGAGAAGGTAACGGAAGCAGTCATCACCTGCCCGGCTTATTTCAATGATGCCCAGAGACAGGCGACCAAGGATGCCGGAAAGATTGCCGGCCTGGATGTCAAGCGTATCATCAACGAGCCGACGGCAGCTGCCCTGGCTTACGGGCTTGACAATGAAAAAGAGCAGAAGATCATGGTCTATGACCTTGGCGGCGGCACATTTGATGTCTCCATCATCGAGATCGGCGACGGTGTCATCGAGGTTCTGGCGACCAACGGAAATAACCGTCTCGGCGGCGATGACTTCGACCAGAGGATCACGGATTACATGATCCAGGATTTCAAGAATAAAGAAGGCATCGATCTTGGAAATGACAAGATGGCGCTCCAGAGGCTCAGGGAAGCTGCTGAGAAGGCGAAGAAGGAACTGAGCTCCGCGACGACCACCAACATCAATCTGCCCTTCATCACGGCAAATGAGACCGGCCCGAAGCATTTCGAGATGGATCTGACAAAGGCGAAGTTTGATGAGCTGACCGCTGACCTGGTGGATGCCACGGCGGATCCGGTCCGCAAGGCGCTCGCGGATGCGGGCATCACCGCTTCCGAGCTTGGAAAGGTGCTTCTGGTGGGCGGCTCCACCCGTATCCCTGCGGTGCAGGATAAGGTGAAGGCTTTGACCGGCAAGGAGCCCAGCAAGACGCTGAACCCGGACGAGTGTGTTGCCATCGGTGCGGCGATTCAGGGCGGCAAGCTTGCAGGCGATGCAGGCGCAGGCGATATCCTTCGTCTGGATGTTACCCCGCTGTCTCTGTCCATCGAGACCCTGGGCGGCGTTGCGACGAAGCTGATTGAGCGCAATACGACCATCCCGACCAAGAAGAGCC
>ODAI013372234.1_pt1 | contig 12356 bp, 9 predicted proteins | sample 1539321 | NCBI WGS metagenome assembly ODAI01 (sample SAMN02144231, study PRJEB22623) | gut metagenome | biome: sheep rumen | host: Ovis aries | place: New Zealand
ATATTATGGCAGAAATGTAATTGTTCTCTCTATTTTTTGATGTCTATTTTGTAGGTGCAAGTATAGCCGCCGGGCGCCGAACCGGAAATTTCAAGCTGAATTTTGTTAATTTCAACTTTCATATCCATTTCGGACGCCTGACGACCTTTTTTGTTGGAGAAAACCCCAAACCCATTGTTTCTCTGTGAGAAAATCAGAATCCATTTACAATACTTGCCGTACCGAAAATTTCTTTATCACAGCCGAATAATTCTTTCCGCTCCGGTTATACTGTCGGATTCTATGTGACAAGGCAGGGCATAAATATTAACTCCCGACTTTTTCGCTTCATCAAAAGCCTCGGCAAACGCCGGATGCGTATCTATATTTGGCTTAACAACATTTACGCCATCCATTTGTACCACAAACACCAGGGACGAATTAAAGCCCTCTCTTTGTGCCTTTATAAGTTCTTGAATGTGCTTAACGCCTCTTTCGGTCGGAGCGTCGGGAAAATACCCCACACCATTCAATTCAAGTGTGCAGCCCTTTACCTCTGCAAGAAAACGTTCCGCACCTATTTCCATATAAAAATCTATGCGGGATCTTCCGTATGTATATTCGGGAATGACTTTATCAAAATTTTGTGTATCGAGCCATTCCCTCATAACTTTGTTCGGTGCTTGGCTGTCGATATTTATAAGTAAGCCGTTGCTTTTTTCTACCGCCACAAGATCAAACTTTGTTTTTCTGCCGATACTGTTCGGAGCTGTCAGATACACCGTACAACCGGGTATCAACAACTCCCTGCACCTGCCCGTATTCTTTACATGAACCGTTTCTGTCCTACCGCCAATATCCACATTGGCAATAAACCGATTGGGGCGTGAAATAAAAATTGCTTTTGTTATGTTATCGTATTTCATTTTTACAGTATCTCTAAGGAATCGCTGATTTTACTATCAAATGGCATTTATAGTAAGCGAATTAAATAATCGGACTTAAGCTTGCTTAAGGCGGATTATTTATGAGCCCCATCCTATAGTGAACGGCCAAATATTTTTGACGTTCACTATATGTATTCGCAAGTGAATGAACGGCAGGAAAAAAACTACTGCAATTCCTTTAAATACCGTTTTACAGCGGTATATTTCTTTTCGGGTATTGGCAGCTCATCGCCGTTGCTCATTATCAGCTTAAAGCGCTGTATGCTGCGTACATAATTGGGGTTTACAAGATAGCCTATATGCGTGCGCAGGAGCATATTAGGGTACTTTTTTTCAATATCTGCAAGGCTTTCGGTTATTTTATAGGTTTTATCAACTGCGTGTACTATACAGCGGTTAAGTGCCTTTACGGATTCTATATACATTATGGACTCCAAAAACGCAAAATAACGTACATTCTTATCTCCGTGCAGGTAAATACGATTCCCGTGTTTGTAAATGCTGCTGTTTGTTGCCTCAAGAAGAACACCGTTGAAGTGTTTGGGATAGACAGAGTTTTCGTGGTTCTTTATGGGAAACGAAACATCGGCAATAATTATTTTGGGAGTTTTCACGGTCTTACCGTTTTGGTCTTTTGTTTTTTCCTCTGTCCACGTCAGATGAGTCCTTTGAAAAAGTGGTATGACCTTTCCGGTAGGAAAATGTATCGACAGGTTGTAGGTCATAATAACTTCACAGCAGGATGTTCCGACGTTTACAGCATTTACGGCAACATTTCCAAGCGAAAATGTAAGCGTGTTTTCTTCACTTGTCCACGCATCTATAATATTCTGTCTGCCCTCCAGTACCTGTCCTATCGCATGGCCGTACCAAGCAGCATTTTCGGCAAGTGAGTCAAACCAAGACCGAAGGTCATTGTTGTAATAATCATAAATTATAGTTACAGATCTATTTATAACGTCCTTTACATTCATCTTTTTCATCTCCATAATCTCCGCAAAATCTTCGATTTTACGTCGTTGAACGGGAGCGAGCCTAAAAAGCAAACATTTTATTCTCTCACCCGTTCACATTATATCATAAAACCATATCAAAAACAAGTTATTCAAGAAAAAAAACAAGTCATCGGCAATATTTGGTTGTGCAAAAACTGCAATTGATGTATAATAAAATCAATAGATAAATCGAATTATACTTTGGCCGAAGGGGGTGCAGACAAATGCGTAAATTCAGCGTTATTATGCTCATATCCATTATTTCGGCCTTTTTTGTTCAAAAATGCTTTGCTTTTGACGGGGTGGAAGTAAGTGTCCCTGTTTATTATGAAAACATTTCAAACGCAGGTCAAAGCTGCACGGTCTATATGGAAAGCGTTACCCAAAGCGGCGGTGTTTTCGATAAAAAAATCGTGGAAAGCGGCACGGAAACAAATTTTGATGTACAGCTGAATGCCGCAGGCATCTATGACTATAAAATATATCGGGATATTGGAAACGAGACGGATACGTTATACGACAAAACTGTATACTTTGCCGAGATAACCGTTTTTGATATCGATAACGAGCTTTCCGCAGCCGTAAATATTTATATACAAGACGGCGGAAAGATGAAACGTGCTTCGTATGTTGACAGAAAAAAGGCTGCCCCCAAGGAAAAGGAGAAAAGCAGCGATGAAACAGATAAAAAAGACGACCCAAAATCAAGCGACGACAACAATGACGGCGGCAGCAACGGCAAAGATATGGGCGGCGGAAGAAGTCACAGCTTAAATCCTCCGTCGGATAATGGTACAGGCGGCGGTGATACCGAAAAAGACGGTACGGACAACAGCGGAGGTAACGATACCGATGATAATGGTACAGGCGGCGGTGATACCGAAAAAGACGGTACGGACAACAGCGGAGGTAACGATACCGATGATAATGTCGGCAACGATGGCATAGATGACGGCAAAACCGAGCCTGCTACCGATAATGCTACTCACGGCGGCAAGGAAAATGATTTTCCCGATAAGAGTAATATATTTGACCAAATAGCTGATGATCTGCCGTTTGTGCCCGAAGATGTAAAAACAGGCTATCACAGCCGTATAGTGTTGTATATAAAAATTTTGCTTGTGTCGCTGACAGCGGCAGTTCTGCTTACCGTGCTTACGTTGTACAAAAGCATAAAATTAAAGAAAAAGCAAAACTCACAACAAGATCAATAAAGAAATGCGGCAAACACCGGCGACAGCAATCATCAGGAGGTTTGGCTGTTTATAATGGCAGTATCGTTTATTGTAAATATGGGTGCCGGTATAGCCGAGAAAAAACAAAAAAAGTGAATAAAGGGTTGATCTAAAGCAAAATTTTTCGGCAGAGGGGGTGATGTTATGAAAAGAACGGAAAAATTTATCGCCTTGATTCAGGCTGTTGTAATAATGACGGTCAGCACATTTCTTCCAATAAACAATGTATGGGCTCGGGAAGCATATACCGAGTCAAAGGAAAACGGTGTTTTTTGCGATGAAATTATATCTCCTGCAGCTACAGAAGTAAAGGATGATATATCTTATCGTGAGACAGCGGCAAGTGTCAAGGATGATATACCCGACAAGGCCGAAAAAGACAAGATTTCCGAAAAAAAACAAACAGCTGAAACAAACAAAACGGACGAAGTTCTGCTGTACCGCAGTCTTCCTGCGGATATTAAGGGCAAGCGCCCCGATGAAGATATCAGTTTATGCTTGAGTGGAAATATGCCGCGTGACGGCAAGGTGCTTATTACTCCCGTTGAAAATATGGAGGATATAGCCGACAATGTATTGGATAACGCAAACGGCGAAAGCATTTTGCATATTTATGATATAAGCATTGTGGATGAAAGCGGAGAGGATTTTCAGCCCAAGGACGGCGAGCCGATAACCGTAAGCATAAAAAGCGATGCCGTCGAAGCAGCCATTGCCGAGGGCAAGGAATTAAGCGTTATACATATTATGGATGACGGCACCTGCGAAGAGGTAAATATAATATCCGCCGAAAACGGAGAATTAAAATTTGCGGCACAGGGCTTTTCCATATATGTAATTAAGGAACACGAGACAAGCGGTTTGGTAACGCCGCGTGTTACCTATCATTTCCTCTCCTACATATATACACCCACCGAGACCGCAGGTCAATACCTCGCATCGGAATATATGTTTACAAATGAAGCAGGCGACCGTGTAAGCACGCAGATCATAAAAAACGGGGATGCACTTCAGCCTATCCCCACCCCGCCAAACACATCGGCAGGATATTTTTACGGTTGGTATACGGTCGAGCTTATATCGGAGGGCGATGGAAATTATATTTATAAATGGCAGGATTCACCCGAAAAGGTGGCTCTTGAAACTCCCATTATAGTAAATGCAACGGAGGATGAAGATGTATATCTTGCACCCCTGTACTCAAACTATCGGTTCGTTTCATTTCACGAAAGTGAAAAGACAGACAGCAACGGCAAGGATATCCTTACCCGAAAGCTTGTGGCACTTGGCGATGACAACACAGAGGATATTTATATCAGCGATATAGCGGCGCTCCCACCCGATGCTTACAGAATAATTTTTTGGGGCTGGAAAACAGAGAACGGCTCCGAAATAAATACCGTAAACGAAAGGGGCGAGCCTATCCCAAGGTACATCACCGTTACCGATCAGTCAAGGGACGTGCATTTATATCCCGTATTTAAGCAGGCACGCTGGCTTAATTTCGTATCGGGCGAAAGCGGCAGCGGCGCACAATATATTGCATCCCGTTTTGTAATGCTGGGCAGCGGCATTTCCGAGCTTGATGTGTCCACAAGAAACGGCTATCGTTTTATGGGCTGGTATACGGGCAGCACCGACAGCGGAGGAAGCATTACCTATTCCACACAGGTGACCGACTCAAGCGGCAATGTTGTTTCGGCAAACAATATGCTTGATTCTTACGGCAGTAAGACCGAAAACGGAGAGCTTATACTTGAAGAGGCACTGACCCTATACGCAAAATGGGAAACGGAGGCAACGGCAGATTATACCGTAATAATCTGGCAGCAAAAAATAACCGATACAAAAGGTTCCTCCGACAGACATTACGATTATTATGACAGTATGGTATTCAACGGGAACACGGGCAGCAATGCTATACAGGATGATGATTTTGTAAACGGCGGCTTTAATGGCTACGCCAACAATGCGGATTTTAAAGGTTTTGAATTTTTTAAGTACGACCCATCTCCCGCAATAATAAAAACCGACGGAAGTACCGTTGTAAATGTATATTACAACAGAAAGCTGATGACGATAAGGTTTAACAGGAACAGCGGCACGGTTTATCTGTATTATAAAACAGACAGCACGAACGGTACGTTATACGGCTATGCAGAGGGCAGTTACCGCAGGATATACTACGGTGCGGTAACGACCTATAAATACAATGGGGAAAGCTACAGCGGCACAGCATACGCATTATCCTCATCCACAAGCCCCACAACGCAGTATGTCGTAAGGGACGGCACAGTTGCACCCGTATATTACAGCAATATACAGCGAAGATGGTATTACACTAAAACGGGAATGTTTTCTTATTCCGATCCCGTTCCCGACGGTACGCAAAGATATACGGAGGCAACAACGGGCACGCTTTACGGTTTTATAGGCGGCGAAATGCGGCTGCTTGAAAGCGTAACGGATAACTGTTGGTACTATCAGAACAATTCCGAAAATATTGCATACAACGGTAGCCGATATACCAGGAGCACAATGGGCAACACCCTTGAATGGACCGGACTTTACGGGCAAACCTTTGAACAAAACGGTTACAGCTGGGATACCGTAGCGGGCTACACCTGGAAGGAAAACGGCACAAACACCACGCAGACAATGCTTCACGCATTCACGCAGGAGACAACGCCGTATATCCTGACAAGATCGGGCGAATTGAGCAACCCCAATTTTATATATCATCTGGTGCAGAACGAGGACGGAAGTTATTCCCGTGACAGCGTTTATACGGCGCGTACCACAAGTTCAAACGGCACATTTAATTTTTCAAATAAATTTGACGGCTTTACGGTATGTGCCTATTCGACAGTCTTTTCACCATCGGACAGCGGAGCGGGTGTTACAAGTGTTGCTCCGGGCAACAGTGCCCAGGTGAATTATCCTATATATGTATACCACAAAAGAAACACCTATGATTTTGTGTTTAATTATAATTACAGCGATGCTCCCCGCAACCTTATTTACAAGGATGTACCCTACGGAAGTCCTTTAAGGCAGTATGAGGTGAGGACGGAAGACCCCGTGCGGCCGCATTATGTGTTCCTCGGTTGGTTTGAGGATAAAAGCGCTACCGAAAGGTTCGACTTCAGCCAGGGAATGCCCGCAAACAACAAAATAATCTATGCGGGCTGGCAGCCCGAATACTACCTTATACAGATAGACCCCAACGGCGGTCAAATGGGTACTACGGGTTCAACATATTTCTGGCTGCCGTATAACAAAACAATTGAGGAATATAAGGACGTTATCCGCAGCTACATACGCGATGACAGCGGTGAATACAAATATGTAAATATAAAATTCTTCGGAGAGAATGACGGCTATGGCCTTAACGCAGGTTTAAGATAGTCATTTTATATTCGGGCAAGCGAGGTAAACACATACTACAACACGCATTACGCAGATACAGGCGACCCGACGACATATATGACTTATGAAAACTTTATGTCCTGTGTAAGCAGTGAAAATTACAGACCGCTTGTAGGCGATGAAGCATTCTCGCTGCTTGGCTGGTACCGCATTAATAACGAAAACGGAGCGGAAATAGAGGACAAAAATCCGTACAGCTTTTCGACCCCCGTAACGCAGCCGGTAAAGCTGAAGGCAAAATGGAAATATCTTAATCAGCATTATTCGTTTGCTTACGACCCTATAGAGACCTACAACGGTGTGCTTGTTTCTGCGGTAAATGCAACAATGCCGCAGCGCATAGACCCCGACCCAAACGATCCCGATGCCGAAAAATATGCCGACCAGGCAAACGCAATAACACTCCCCGCACCAACAATGGATGTATTATCGGCGGAGGATTACGATTTTCGCGGCTGGCGTATAGTGGACGAAAACGGCGCGCCCATGCAGCAGGGTGTCTATTATAACTCGGGCGATATAATAAAGGTCGAATCACAGTATGCCGACAGCCAAGGCATTATACATATGATGGCACATTATGAATTAAAGAGCGGATCCACGCTGCGGCCGCAGGTCACGCTGCTTATACTTGATGCAAACGGCGGCGAGGTAAACGGAAACGGACTTCCGCCCGGCAGCACCTATGTATACGCCGATGAGGAGCAGGATGAGCTGTATTTAGCCAAGCAGGCGGATAATATCGAGGTCAGGCTGAAAAATTATATAAATAATATCGTTCATCCCGACAGCTATCTGCTGTTGGGATGGAACAAAACACCTCAAAGCGGTGATTATATCCCGCAGTATTACGCCGATGCAATTATCGGCATAGACAGGATAGACCGTGATAACAACAAGCTGTATGCTTTGTGGGAGCCTATGGTATATCTTACCGTAGTCAACAATTCAAGTCAGTCCAGAACATTTACGCTGGATGTGCTTAATGCCGATGGTACGACCTATACGGACGAGACACTTTATATAAACCAATATATAAGCCTGTATGACAGACGAAGGTACAATATAGACTACCCAATAACGCTGCTGGCGGGCGAAACGATGAAATTGGTATTCCCGAACGGCAGCGGCCTTAAATACCGCGTAAGCGGTGTTTATACGGGAAATAAAGAACTGTTTTATGTTGATAACTCCGGCGCGGAGGACGGTATTTACACAAGCATTTACACAAGCGGCGAAAGATATACCGCCGAGGGCTATCTTATAACAGACCCCGTTGGCCGCATAGTCAACTTCCGCGATGAAAATATCTTTCTTCCGCCGCCTACGGATGCATCGACCCAAAGCATACCATATACCCTGATGCTTGTGCTTGCAGGCGCAATGCTTATGGCAGGCAGGGTAAATATAAAGAGAAACAAAAATAAAAAAAATTTAAGAACACCAAAAAATAAGGAGGGATCATTATGAAAACCAAGCTTTCAAGACTTATCAAATTTGCTGCATCCATTGCAGCTATCACAGCTGTTACGGCAGCTGTTCTGTCCGCACCGCTGACTGCGGCAGCAGACCCGACCCCAAATGTTGTGGGAGATATAAACAGCGCAGATAAAGGAAAAGCAGCGGGAGGCAATACGGTATGTATTCCCAAGAGCGTTGTTTTAAGGTATATTTCCGAGGACCAATTATGGTTTTATCCTCCCGATATAACCTATGACTTCTCAATCGCGCCGATAGCACCGCCCACCGGCACACATAACAGCGGTGTTGCTATCGTTGCGGGACCTGCCGGCAGTGCTTCCATAACGGGACAGCCCACATTTTCATCTGCGGAGAAAGTACTGACCACAACAGGTCACGAGGTAACAAAATATGTAGAGGTCACCATAGACCCCACCAAGTTTACAAAGCCGGGCATATACCGCTATGTTATCACAGATAACACTACTACCGACACCTTGTATAATGTAGGTATTGTAAGAAAAGGCGAGGATGATTCTTCATCTTATCTTGCAACAAGATACCTTGATGTGTATGTAAATTCGAAAGCCGACGGTTCGGGTTTTGAGGTATCAAGCTACGTTTTGCACAGGGATAATGACAATTCCTATTCAACGGCAAACAAAAGCGTGGGCTATACCGACGCCGATGATAACGGCTATGATTCCTACAGAAATTACGCATCTATGCTTAAGAAGGTCGTAAGAGGCTCAATGGGTGATAAATCCCACGAATTCCCGTTTGCAATAGAGATAAACAACGGCGGCAAACCCTATCATTATGCAAAGTACACTATCCCCGAGGGTGCGGGCAGAGGTACAAGACAAAACTATACCGATGTTACATGGACTTTTGTGGAGGGCACCACACCCGAGCTTACAAGCATTAAATTAAAGCATAACGAGGCTCTTGTCATAAGAGGACTTACGCCCCATGCAAGCATCAATTATACCGAGACCAACGATACGACCGAGACCTATAATGTATCGGCAGAATTCATAAAATCAGGTGTCGGTCAGGGCGAGACCGACCAAATATGGGTACAAGCAACGGATGTTCTCCCGAATGGTACATTATCATTATCCAATAATGCGACAAAGGTTTCAAATTATGAGACTGTAAACAGAACAGACGATGTAACACATACAGCAACGCCGCAGGATATCAGATATTGCCAGTTTATAAATAAAATAGATGCAATTTCTCCCACGGGCATTATTATGAGATTTGCACCCTTTGTTATACTTGCGGGCTTTGCCTTAGTGCTTTTGGCATTATCACGCAAAACAAAGGACAACAAGAAAACCAGAAAAATCTGATAAATCCTGTTTAAAACACTATCGCCGGCGGCTTGACTGCCGGCGAATTTTTTAATATAATTGTTTCAGGGAAACACTGTTCAAATCAAAAAGGCAAAATTATTTTTGGTATCCTATTAATCAGCGTTTCCTTAGACTATAGTTTATAAGCGGGGGTGTATCAATGAAACGCAAAGAAAAAGGACCGATGGATCAGCCGCAAAGCTTTTTGCTCCATGCGCTGTTTATTATAATATTGCTTTGGGTAATGTTCGGGTATGTATTCGGATTGATAAATGCCCCGAATAACGATATGTTTCCTCGTATAGATTCGGGAGACCTGCTGCTTTATTACAGGCTGGACACGGATATGAAAGCACAGGATGTGGCGGTGCTCAAAAAAAACAACACCGTATATATCGGACGTGTTGTTGCCGTCGGCGGCGATACCGTTGATATATCGGATGATAATAAGCTGATAATAAACGGACATACGGTCTATGAAAACAATATTTTTTATCCTACATCACGTTATGAGGGCTTTGTGGATTATCCCGTAACGCTTGCCCCCGATACCTATTTTGTACTTGTCGATCAGCGCAATGTAGGTGAGGACAGCCGATACTACGGCGTGGTAAGCAAGGATGAGCTGCTCGGCACCGTCATAACCATAATGAGGCGAACAAATCTATGAATATTATACGCAAAATAGCGGCGGCAGGCGACAAGGCAATAGGCGTTTTTTCCGCATTTCTTGCAATAGCGGTGCTTGCCTTCAGCGGATATGTTTTATATGACAATTTTTACCAAAGCGAGGCCGCCTTTTCTTCCGTTGACCTGCAAAAATATAAACCGACCGTAAAGGAAACAAAACTTGGTTTTAAGGATATACTTGAAATAAATAAAGATACGGTGGCATGGCTTACCGTTTACGACACCAATATTGATTATCCCGTACTTCAAGGAAAAAACGATATGGAATATATCAATAAGGATATATACGGCAAAAGTTCGCTTACGGGCTCCATATATTTGAGAACAGCCGACCCTGCGGATTTCTCCTCTGTGTACAGCCTTTTTTACGGACACCACATGGACAACGGGGCAATGTTTGGTAATATAGAAAAATTTGCCGATGCAAATTATTTTTATGCACACCGTGACGGGCTGCTTATGACCCCTTACGGCAATTATGATATTAAAGCGTTTGCCTGTCTGCATACCGATGCCTATGACAAAAAAATTTATTTTGACGAAATATCGTCTAAAAAAGATTTTGACGGATTGCTGCAATATGTAAAGCAAAACGCGGTGGTTTACGCAAATGATGTTTCAACGGAGAAAATCGCTGCGTTTTCAACCTGTGCCGACATTAAAACAAACGGACGTACCGTTGTCTTTGCTTCACTTACAACACACGACCCTGCACTTGATGCGGTCATAGAAGAAAAACAGGTAAAGCATATTGCAATAGGACATTTTTCAAGCGGGAAGAATTGGGCGCTGCTTGATGTAATATGCGTTGTTATGACAATATTGACATTGTTTCCCCTTACCTCAACGGGCGATAAATATTATCAGTTTATATATGCCCGCAAAAAGCAAAAGGAACTTGCCGATACGGATAAAAAAACGGCAAAAGATCTCGGCCGCTTTAAAATAAAAATTATTTTGGGAACAATAACGGAGGTATGCCTTTGTATCGCTGCCGTTGTCCGCTGTATCCAAACACAAAATTTCAGAACGCAACTTGTTATAAGCGGAAAATACACATATATTTTCGTTTCCTTGTTTGCGGCGGCCTTGCTTGCGGATATTATCTTTTTCAGATACCGCGGTAAACGCCCCAACGAAGAACAAAAGTCCTTGGAGGAAACAGAACCGCAAACCGAATAAAGATTATTCTGTTTTTATAAATTCTGTATGTGACCAAGGTATACGGCAAAACACCGTACACCCCGATGGGTGGGCAAAACGCCCGGTCATTTAAAATTATGACTCCACATTTCACGGACTCATAATTCGATGCTGTCACGTTTTGTTACCCCATTAACACCGGTTTTGAGTAGACGCTATAACATTTCGTTATACCGTCATTTCACCTTGTTAAAGGGTACGGCAAAATACCACAGCCTTTGTTTTCCAAACCGGGACAAAATTTTGAAGTTGGTTGGGTATGCAATTATCCCTCACCGGTATACCTTGTTTCGGGGTATACCCCATTACTCCGCCACAGTCTTATTTGGGGGCGGATTAAACAGCATCGCTATCGTATATGCCCTTGTATTATGGATTTGTACTGTTCATTATGCTTGCAAAGTAACGAAATCCCATTATAACGCTGTCGTAAATTACGATGCCGTCACAAAAAAAAGAGTGAGTTCCTTTCGGAACATCACCCGCGTAATTCAAAAAAGCACCTCCGCCAAAGGCAATCCTCAAAAATTGCCTTGGCGAATGTGCCTATATGTTCTTTGTCGATATTGGGCTGCTTTTATTAGTGTTCCTATTTGTTGTATTTACATTGGCAGGTAATCGGCTTCATAGAATCGCTCACAAATATAAATTCATACTTAGGATGAGATATTTTACTTGATGATGGTAGCATAATATAATTTCTCTTTTTATGTGCATCAGATATGTATTTACACACAAGATTTTCAAGTGCAATTTTGCTTATATCGTTTCTTTCATAAATTTATTTTTGCGATCCTCTGTTAATTCTATTTTTGCATCTGAAAAATTAGGCACCGGCCATCCTATCCCAAATATTTTTTTTACACGACATTCTTTTTGTAGTTTTTCCAAATCTTTTCTTTCAAGTCCTCCGGGTTTTAAATTAACTATCCAACAATTTACATTTCTTATATCTAATAATTGCATATTCATATCAACTACCATACCTTTCTTTTGCTTTTTCCAACGCCTGTACTACTTTATCTTTTAACTCTATCGGTTCAAATACTTCAACAT
>ODAI012211435.1_pt1 | contig 12353 bp, 8 predicted proteins | sample 1539321 | NCBI WGS metagenome assembly ODAI01 (sample SAMN02144231, study PRJEB22623) | gut metagenome | biome: sheep rumen | host: Ovis aries | place: New Zealand
ATAAAAATAAAACGACCCGCACATTTGAGCATCGTTGAGAGGCTTGGCGGGTTCTGGTGGTGCAAAGGTACTGCTTTAATTTGAAATAGCCAAACTTTTTTGAAGAAAAAAGTGGTGAGAACCAACTTTTAAGCGGTGAGGACCAGCCAGCAGAGCTGGAGCGGACATTGAATTATTAACCATCGTTGAATCCCAGATACTTAGAGCATCCGAGATACAACTGCGGTACAAGAACCCTGGTTTTAATCGATTTTCGAGCTATCTGCAAAGCCCTAAAATGAGCATTGTCAGCCAGACTTCAATCAGAATCTGAAGTAGAGTAACATGTGTCTACATGCCTGTAGACAGGATTTTCATATAGTCATCATAGCTGATGTGTCTGCCTCCCATGGATGCGAACAGAGGCGTGACGAACTGGCAGTCGATGAAATGGCCACCGGCATGCTCCATGGCTTTGGCCAGATGAATCAGTGCGAGCTTGGAGGCATTGGGGACCAGCGAGAACATGCTCTCGCCAAAGAAGGCATTGCGCAGGGTGACGCCGTAGAGCCCACCCACGAGGCGGCGGCCTTCGGCGGTGTCGACTGGTTGCCATACCTCTACGCTGGCAGCATAACCGAGGCGGTGGAGTCGGGTGAAGGCCTCGATGATGTGGGGCCCCAGCCATGCTCCGCTCTCCTCGTCGCGCCCCTGGGCTTTAGAACAGCCGTTGATGACGCCCTCAAAGTCGTGGTTGACGGTCACTTCATACCTGTGCTGTTTCAGCAACTGACGCATGGAATGACTGATGTGGATCTCGCGGGGGAAAATGACGTAACGATTAAGCGGGCAGTACCAGTGGGGCTCGCTCTCCATCTGATAGGCGTACCAAGGGAAGAAACCGTTGCTGTATGCCAATATCAGACGCTCGACTGACAGGTCGCCACCGATAGCTACCAGTCCGTCGCTCTCACCCCATCGGGGATTGGGGAACCAGAGTTCATCGTCCAATTGCCAGACTGCCATCCTTCAAGCTGATAGTTGTTTCGCCGCCATTCTTCAGACTGCCAAAGAGGATCTCTCGCATGAGCAGGGGCTTAAGCTGTTGGGCAATGACGCGATCCATCTCACGGGCGCCATACTCTGCCGTGAATCCTGTGTTGAGCAGATGGTCAAAGGCCTCTGCCGACAACGTCATCCTGACGTGCTTGGCTTCGAGCTTGTCCTCCAGTTCGCGGAGTTTCTTCCTGAGAATGAGCGTGGCCATCTCGCGGTCCATGTCGCGGAAGACGACGGCTCCCGACAGGCGGTTGAGGAATTCGGGCTTGAAGGTGCGCTTGACTTGCTTCATCATCGCCTCGCCACGACTGACGCTGCTGTTGAAGCCTACGCTATGGGAGGCAAACTGCGCTCCGGCATTGGAGGTCATGATGAGCACCACGTTGCGGAAGTCGGCCTTGCGCCCTTTGTTGTCCGTCAGGCGGGCATAGTCCATCACCTGGAGCAGTATGTTGTAGATGTCCTGGTGGGCTTTCTCTATCTCGTCGAGCAGCAGCACGGCATTGGGCGTCTTGCGGATGGCGTCTGTCAGCAGTCCGCCGTCTTCGTAGCCCACATAGCCGGCAGGTGAGCCGATGAGCTTGGCCACGGTGTGCTTCTCGGTGTATTCGCTCATGTCGAAACGGATCAGTTCGATGCCCAGTTCCCGGGCCAGCACTCTTGCCACTTCGGTCTTTCCCACGCCTGTAGGCCCTACGAAGAGCAGTGAGGCCAGCGGCTTGTTGTCATCGAGCAGTCCTGCACGCGACATCTGTACAGCCTCCACCACTTGACGGATGGCTTCGTCTTGTCCGTATATCTGTGAGAGCATTCTCGGAGCCAGGCTCTCCAGTTGCTGGTAGTCGTTGTCCTGAGCTACTGCCAGTGCATCCACCTTGCAGGTCTTTGCCAGCACATCGGCAATATCGGCCTTTGTGATCTGTGCGGCAGTCGCTTTCTCCTTTTCACTTTCAAAGGCTGCTCCCGCTTCATCAATCAGGTCGATGGCCTTGTCGGGCAGAAATCGGTCATTGATGTGCTTGGCACTTGCCTCTACGGCGAAGTCGATGGCTTCGTCGTCGTACTTCACCTCGTGGAACTCTTCGTATCTGGGCTGCAGCTGACGGAGTATGTTCTTGGCTTCGTCGACGGTAGGCTCGCTGATGTCAATCTGCTGGAAACGGCGTATCAGACCTTTTGAGCGCGAGAAGTACCGGTTGTATTCCTCATAGGTGGTTGAGCCGATGAATCGGATGGTGCCCGACTCGAGATAGGGCTTGAGCATGTTGGATGCATCCATCGCACTGTCGCCGGTTGCGCCGGCACCTACAAGCGTGTGGATCTCGTCGATATACACGATACTGTTGTTGCTTTCAGCCTGTATGCCGTCCATGATCATTTTGATGCGGTTCTCGAAGTCACCCCGATACTGGGTACCGGCCAAGAGTGTGCCCAAGTCGAGCTGATAGATGCGGCTGCCTTTCAGTCGTTTCGGTATGCTGATATTCTGCCGAGGTTGCTCTCCATGGGCAGTCTTGTCTTCTTCTATGAGGCGTACCAATCCCCAGACGAGTGCGGTCTTACCTACACCCGGCTCTCCCACGATGAGCGGATTGTTTTTGTCGCGACGGCATAGCACTTGGATGGTGCGCTTCAGTTCCTGTTCACGTCCGATGAGCGGATTCTGTTGCTGATAGCAGTCGTTCATGCATGTGACGAGACGTCTCCATGCAGCCTGACTGCCCGTTTCCTCTTCGTCCCCTTCCATGCTGTCGTCAAAATCGCAGTAGTCAATCAGCTGACTCATGTAGTCGGCTTCTCTGCCATTGAGGGCATCCTTCAGCAGATATGCTGCCCATGAATCTTCCAGCGCCAGGATTCCTTTCGTCAGGTGCGGGATGTCAAGGGCTTCGGCACTGCTTGAAGCCACTTGTTGTATGGCCAGTTCTATGACTCTTGAGAGTTGTGCCGATGCCTCTGGCGTGTATTCTTTGCCCTCGGGCATGGTCTCGACGCTCTTCAAGTATTCCTTGATGCGATTTTGCAACTGGAGGGGACTGCAGGTCTCGAGCAGTGCTGCACTGAAGTTCTGGTCGTCTGTCATGACCAGCAGCAGGTGCTCGGGCATGATGAACTCATGTCTGTATTCCTTGCAGCACTCGTAAGCCTTGTTCAGCATCCGTGAGGCGCGCAATGTCTGTTGTATCTGTGGCATATTATTTGTGGTCTTGTCCTTCGGACGAGCCTGCTCTCGCTTACTCGCTGCTTTCAGGCTCAACGGTCAGTCGTAGCGGATAGCCTTGCTCCCTGGCCATACTGGTGGCCTTGCGCGTTTTCGATACGGCAATGTCGTAGCTGTAGATGCCCACAACGGCCTTGTCGGAATGATGTACCTGAAGCATGAGCGCCTCGGCCTCTTCCTCGCTTTTCAGGAATACCTGTACGAGCACGGTGACGACAAACTCCATCGTGGTGAAGTCGTCGTTGTAGATAATCACCTTATACCGTTGCGGTTCCCTCAGGTCTGTCCGCTGTCTTTCTCTGAGTTGTGAATGTTCCTTTGCCATTTATTCTCCTAAAGCGTCTGCAACTTGGTGGTGACGGTCTTGAAGGATGGACTGGTGGTCTTCAGCGTGATCTTCGATGGCGACTTGCCTGCACGGAGGATTACCAGAGCCGAGCCGTTGTAGAGCCTACGGTGGTCGGTGGCGTTGAGTTCCTCGCTGTTGATGTCGCCATTGCTGACGGCCACGATGCGGGCATCTCCCTCTACGGCGAACTTCAGTTCATCCTGTGCCATTGGCACGCGACGGCCTTTGGAGTCGATGGCCTCGATGCGGAGGTGCATCAGGTCGTTGCCGTCAGCCTTCCACGAAGTATCTTCTGGCAGAACACTCAGTCGCACGGCCTTACCAGCGGTCTCTATCTGATGGTGGGCCACATCCTTGCCGCCGTTGTAGGCGATGGCGAGCAGACGGCCGTCTGCATATTCGATGTCGTCCCAGCGTATCTGGTTGCGGTGCTTGGGGTCGGCTTTCGGGTTCTGCTTCCGTCCGAGGCTCTTGCCGTTGAGGCGCAGTTCCACCTCGTCGGCGTTGGTGTAGGTAATCAGGCTGAGCTTGCTGCCAGGCTGTCGGTTCCAGTGGTCGCTCATGCCGTCGTTGCCTGTCTGTACGCCGTTCCACATCACTTCGTTCTTGGAGTCGATGACGGCGATGTGGACGATGGGCTCTTCGGGTTTAAAGAAGGACCGCATATAGTAAGCCTTTGGCTTAGGTTCCAGGGCGATGTCAAACACACCCTGTGCCCATCCCTTGGCTGGCCATCCCTGACTCTCACCGAGATAGTCGATGGCACCCCAGTAGGCGAGTCCGATGACCTTGTCGAGGTTCATCTCGAAGAAGTTCTGTCCCATGGCAGAGATGCTGGCCTCGCTCTGGTAGAACTTCATCCAGGGGAAGCGGCGGCCGTCGCCGGGGAAGTACATATAGCGGTAGTTGTACGACTGCACGTCGGTCTGCATGGCCAGGTCGTGTGGCAGCGAGTCGGTCTGCCAGTTGCGGTAGCGGGGGTGCATGGCCACGGTGACCAGTCGTGTGGAGTCATAGCGCTGTATGAGGGTATGCATCATCTTGTAGATGGTGACGCCGAAGTCGTTGAATGGCTGATTAGGATCTTGCTGCAGCTCGTTGCCGAGGCTCCAGAGGATGACGGAAGGTGAGTTGCGGTCGCGCTTCACCCACTCGGGCACGTCGTATTGCCACAGTTGTTCGAAGGGCACCTTGCCGCCCGTGTGCTGACGGGTCCACTTGTCGTAGAGCTCATCGACCACGAGGATGCCCATTCGGTCGCAGAGCTGTATGAACTCCCGACTGTAGGGGTTGTGCGAGGTGCGGATATGGTTCATGCCGAACTGCTTCATCAGACGGATGCGCTTCTCGATGGCCTTGGGGTAGTTGGCTGCGCCGAGGGCTCCGAGGGTATGGTGGTTGGCGTAGCCCTGGAGCAGCACTTTGCGTCCGTTGAGCTTCAGACCGTATTCTGGTCCCATCTCGATGGTGCGTATGCCGAACTGGTCGCAGGCCTCGTCGGCCACGGTACCGTCATCCGACAGCAGCTGAACTCGGGCTGTATATAAATAAGGTGTGTCGATGTCCCATATCTTGGGTGCTGGAATCTCTATGTCGGTGGCGATGCGCTCCTCCTGATTGCGGGTGCCGCGGTGGCGGGCAATCTCGGCCTTCGTGTTGTATATCTCATTGCCGTCAGGGTCGAGGATTTGCACGGCGAAGTGGTTGGTCTTGTCTTTCGTACGGTTGGTGAAGGCGGCAGACAGACTGACATAGCGGTTGTCGCGTGTAGTGATGTAGAGCGGATGACGGGCGAAATATCGGTCCTTGGGTGTCGACACGAGTCGTACGCTACGTATCAGTCCGCCTCCCGTGTACCAGCGTGAATTGTTGGGCTCGCGGGTATCGGCGACGACCTCGATGAGGTTGTCCTGGCCCGTCTTCAGCTTGTCTGTCACGTCGATTTCAAAGCCCACATAGCCATAGTTCGTTCCACCGATGCGCTCGCCGTTGAGGCAGACGTCAGCAGTGTACATGATACCGTCGAACTCGAGGAGCAGTCGCTTGCCCTTCAGTTCTGCTGAGGGTGTCAGGTGCAGGCGGTAGTAGCCCTTGCCCATCTCCTTGAATCCCCGGCTGGACAGTCGGCTCTTGATGTTGGCAGCCACGTCGGTGTTGTCGGCCTTCTCGTCGGCGGCAGGGGCCACCCATGGCTGCTCTATCTGGAAGTCGTGGGGCACATCGACTGTGCGCCACTGTCCCTCGTTATTCAATCGGAACTCCCATCCGAAGTTCAGACATTCTGTAGTCCTCTGTGCTGATACGGTCAGGGCACTGAAAGATAAAAGTAGTAAAAAAATTCTCTTCATAGCTTGTTTCTTTTTCTTGGCCGTACCTAATTATCATTTCACTAATTTGTAGTATTCTGCGCCGCCAAGCAGGAAGCAGCCTGTGCCGTAGTCCTCGAAGTCGGGTACCTTGGTGTAGGAGAGGGGCTGTCCGGCAGAAGGATCTTTTCCCGTGCCCTGTGCCCAACCCAGGAATCCGTCGGGATGTACGCAGTCGCGCACCAGACCCTGCCAGGCGCGGTCGCATACGGGCTTATACTCCTGAGCCTTCAGGTATCCCTTCTGGATGCCCCAGGCCATACCGTAGAGGAAAAGCGCCGTGCCCGACATCTCCTTGCCGCCATAGTCGGCGTAGGATACCAGGCTGGGGTTCCACAGTCCGTCCTCCTGACGCTGACAGTCTTTGAGAGCCTTGCTCATCAGCAGGAAGTCTTTCTTCAGCTCCTTGTAGTATTTGTCTTTCGGCGATAGCTGGTTCATGCAGCGCACCAGTGCGGCATACACCCATCCGTTGCCTCGGCTCCAGTAGCAGTTCTTGCCGTCGGGTGTCTGATAGGGGGCCACATAGTCCTTGTCGCGCCACCAGAGGCCTTCCTTCACGTTGAAGAGGCCGCCAGCCAGTGTATTACGACTCCAGCGGTACATCTTCATGGCGTGGTCGGCATATTTGCGGTCGCCGGTGATCTTGTACACCTGCATGTAGAGGGGCATGGCCATCTGGATGGCGTCGATCCATGTCCACCAGCCGTACAGGGAGCCTTCAGCCTCTGGCTTCTGCTTGTTGGGTGTCTGCATCTGCTTGTCGAGGTTTTCGATGACGAACTTGATTTTCTCTTCGCCACCCACCTGATTATAACGGTCCACGTAGGTCTGTCCGCAGCACTGGTCGTCGGCATCGTTGGTCTTCACGCCGTTGCGGGGTGTCCATTTGTGGAACGATGCCCAGCGGTCGGTATAGTCGGCGTAGCGCGGGTCGGGGTCAATCTCATAGAGGGCCATCAGTCCTTCGTAGTACACGGCGCGCGTCCATAGCGACGAAGGCCTGATCTTGTTGACGTTCGTCGGCAGGGTGGGGTCAGCATACTTGGCCATGAAGTAGTTGTTGGCCAGTTGGAGGGTCTTCATCACGTCAGCAGCTTTCTCGTTCTGTGCGAAGGTGAAGGTCATTGCCATGAGGGCAAGCAGGGTAATCTGTATTCTTTTCATTGTTATGTAGTTTTTAGTTTGTTGCAATTTGCTGACAAAGATAAGCATAAAAAACGGAAAACCCATCGTTTTGCCAAAAAAATATGCCTTTCTCGCAAATTTTATAGTAATACTATTCAGTATTCCCTATTGATTATTCACTATTTCAACTTTCCGCCGTCTCACCTTCTTCGCCTTGTGCAGGTAGAAGGCGGGGCGCTCGTCGTATTGAAGCGTCTCCAGCCGGATGTTTCTGAGCCGGATGTTCTCCGCGTGGCTGATGGAGAAGCCCCAGGCGGGCTGGATGCCGTGAGCCGAAGGCTCGGGATAGCGGGCCTCGCCCGGCTCTTCTGCCTTGCGGGCCTCGGGCACGAAGAAGGGGTTCACCCCCCGTTGCTCACGGTAGTCGTCCATCGTCAGACCGCCCCGGAACGTGACGCTCAGGTTCTCGATGCTGACATTGCGCACCGGGTGCCCCTCGACACCGGCTATCAGACAGGCATAGCGCGAGTCGGCATTTGTCACCTGGACGTTGCGGATGCGGATGCCGTCGACGACAGAGAAATGGAAGCCCTCCGGGGCACGCATGCGGTCACCCAGACGGATGTAGACAGGCGAATTGCAGATGTCGTCCATCGTCAGGTTGCTCACGTCGATGTCGCTCATCTCGGCACCGTCGACAGTCTCAAGCGCCAACCCCCTGCAGTGTTTGAACGTGCAGTCGCGTATGGTGATATGCCGGAATCCTCCGTTACTCTCGGTGCCCAGTTTGATGCGCCCTGTAGGGCCGTCACCGTCGGGGGCTTTCTCGGTCTTGGTGGTGCAGGTGCCGTCGAGCAGCGATCCCACATCGTAGCCACTCACCTGGCAGTTTTCTATCAGCACGTGCTCCGTAGGCTTTTCACGCCCCAGGGCGTATGAGCATTTCAGCACGATGGCATCGTCGTTGATAGTGTTCACGCGGCAGTTGCGGATCACCACCCGCTCGCAGCAGTCTATGTCGAAGCCGTCGCGGTTGGTGTCGGCCGTCACTCCCTCGATGAGCAGGTCGTCGACTCCTGTGAGCAGCAAGGCGAAGTGCCCGCATTCGCGGAAACTGAGTCCTCGCAGGGTTACTCGCTGACAGTCTTTCAGTGCCAGCGCCTTGTTGGCAGGTGGCAGTCCTTTGTCGTTTCGGCGAGGCCCCCAGTGTGACAGCACGCCAGTGCCGTCGATGAGTCCTTCGCCCTCGAGCGTCACGTCGTGCAGGTTCTCGCCCCAGATGAGTGAGTTGTGCCAGTGGCTGTGGCCGAAGTCCTGATAATGCGAGTCGTTGGGCTCGGCCTCGTCGTATCCTTCCGTTGCTGTCGGTGCAGCAGCCTTCAGCGTGGCGTTTTTCTCCAGTCTGAGCGTTACGCCGCTCCGCAGGTGGATAGAGTAGGAGAGGTATGTGCCCTCGCTGAGTACCACTGTGCCGCCCCCCTCATTGGCCGCCTTCTCCAGGGCGGCATTGATGGCGGGCGAGTCGATGTGCTGTCCGTCGCCCTTGGCGCCGAAGTCCTTCGCGTTGTATGTCTCTGCGCAGACAGCCCCTGCGCATAGCATCAAAGCCAGTATGCACCCAATTCTACTCATCTCTTATTCACTATTCACTATTCACTAATCACTATTCACTAATCATATGGCGTGTTCGAGGGATTCTTTGTGTCGCGCACGCTCACCTCCCAGACCTTACATTGGCGAGCCTTCCCCTGCGGCCCTTCCACCTCGAGTGTCACCACGTAGTGGGCGAAGTCGCGGCTGTAGGTGTGGATGGGGTTCTGCTCGTTGCTGGTTGTGCCGTCGCCGAAGTCCCAGTGCCAGCGGGTGATGTTGCCGTAGCTCTTGTCGCGGAAGCAGACAGTCCGTGTGTCGGGCACCACGCTGAATGTCCAGTCGCACTCCACGGGCTTGCGGAATTGCTTCTCCAGAGGCATCAGTGTGAAGAGGCGCTGCATCGAGGCATTGCCGTACATCTTGTGGTGTTTCGACAGGTTCCAGAATGCGTCCTTGTCCTTGCCGCCGTCGTAGTCGATGACTGCCCAGCAGAGGCCGATCTTCTTGTTCTCATAGAGTCGGCTCTCAACGGATTTCTCCGGCCCCTCGGGACTGGCATAGTCGAAGGGCGTGATGTATAGCTCCAGTCTCAGTTTTCCGCCCTCGCCATGCTTGAAGCTGTAGTCGTAGGCGTAGTTGGCGTATGGCAGGTATTTGAGCCACTGCTGCGGCCCCCAGACCATTGTCCACGACTTGCCCTCGGTGGGCGGGGTCATGATGTGGTAGTTCTGCGCGTGACGGTTCTGGAAGTCGAAGAAGGCGTCGATGCGGGGGGTCAGGTCGGGGTTGGGGCGCAGCTCGTCGATGTGAGGCCCGCCCGAGAGGTCGGCATCCACCACGATCTCGTAGGTGTCGTTGCGCAGTCCGAGTTGGTCGAAGTCCCAGTAGTCGTCGTATGCTTCGTAGAGGAAGTAGAGGCGGTTGAGGCCTTCCACCCATCCCACCTTTACCTTGATGTCGAGTGTCTTGCGGTTGATGCCCTTGTATTTGCCGGTGTCGTCCCACATCTCCTCGATACCCACCGCATAACTGTCAGGGACGATATCCCAGTCGGAGAACTCGCCGTCAATCCGTGGAATCGCCGTCCGCGGAAACTGGAACACCTTGAACCCCGGCTCCTGCAGCTGGAGTTCGGGTGTCTGGGCAGAAACGCACATCGACGCGAATGCTAATAAACTGAATATTACTTTTTTCATCTTGTTGTTTTTTTATGGACAAAAATCTTCAAAAATCTGACACAAATTTTACTTATGCCAAGGGCGTAGCCTTATTTTTAAGAGATTTGTGTGAGATTTTTGTCCTTCCATATTATTCATATTTAAATAGTTCAGCCTTGAGGAATGCAGGCTCGGGCTTGCAGAAGTTGAGGCCTTGCCCGGAGAAACCTTCGTCGACGGCGTAGAGCAGATCGTAGCGCAACTGTATCTCGTCGCCGTTGAGCCAGCGGCCCTCCTGCCAGTTGCCCTTTTCGTCGAAGTCGCCCTCTGTCACCTTAGCCAGACCTATATAGCCCTTGCCGCTTGCAGGCAGGAACGTGACGCGGACGTTGGAGCCGAGGAAGAGGTAACCCTCTTCTTGTCGGATAGCGATGACATAGCCGATGGCGTCAGGGGCGTAGGTGCCGCCAGTCAGCTGTGGGGCCCCGCCGTTGCGCATGCCGCTGGAGATGAGTTCACAGACGATGCGCACATCGCCCAGTGCTATCGTGTCCTTCACTCTTGTGGGTTCGCTGCCCTTCAGCCAGGCTGCTCCGATGCGTCCTTCTGCCTGTGCAGCCAGGATACTGTCGGCGATGCAGCCTGCCTTGTGGTAGAACTGACAGAAGGTGCCGTTCGCCTCCTCGTTGTCGCAGTTGCGCTCAAATCCGAATGGAGAGTAGCCGATGGCTCCCAGGGCGCCGATGGCGTATGCGGCGTTGGCAGCGCCGTTCTGTCCGGAGCGTGACTCCGGAATGAAAACGGGATTGCCCGAGCGTGAGTAGAGTCGGAGGATCTCAGGGAAATCGTTCAGGTAGATGTCGGGCGAGAGGATGTCGATATCGGGTGCGGCGGCACGCCAGATGTCGTGGTTCTGGGCCTGTGGACCACCTGAAGGATAGTTGCCGGGACGGGTGTCCTCGGGCTGCACGATCCAGGCATTGACGAAGGTGGGCAGCGCGTATTCCTTCTTTCCTGCTGCCGTGATGCGCCCCATATAGGTGGCATAGTGCCAGGCCATGAATATCTCAGCGGCACGGTCGTTGGCGCCGAACACTTCCTCCCAGGTGCCTTCCGTCTTGCAGCCGCTCTGTTCCCACGCCCTGCGGGTTTCCGGCAGTAGCCGCTCCTTGTGGGCTGTCAGCCATTCGGTGAGCACTGCCGGCACTTGGCCCTTGAAGGCCTTTTCTGCCTCCGGGCTGTAGTCGCGCGGATGCCCGTGCAGGCCTACCTCGTTCTCCATCTGGATCATCACCACCGTCTGTTCCTGTGAGTCCACCTCTTTCAGATGGCGCATCATAGCGGCGAAGGCCCTGCCGTCGGCCTCACAGGTCTCCCTGCAGAGGGTTGAGAGTATCGGCAGTGGCTTCCCGTCGGGTGTCTGGGCCAGCGGGAACCGTTTCGTGTCGCGCTTCACCCACTTCGGCGTATAGCTGGTGATGCCGTTCTTCCAGGAGCCGAACCATAGCAGGGCAAGCTTCATCCCGTTCGTGCGGGCATCGGCTATCAGGTCGTCCACCACCTGGAAGTCGTACTGTCCCTCCACTGGCTCAGTCTGTTCCCACGAGACCACGGCCAGCACGGTATTCACTCCGCTCGCTTTCAGCTTGGGCCACACGTCCTGCATGTACCTGCGACTGGAGGATGTGCTGTTCCCCAATTCGCAGCCCAGCACCAGCCAGGGCTTGCCCTTGACAATCAGTTGGGTCACGTCGCCCCGTTTCTCCAGATGCGGTGGCTCTAAGGTTGACGACACTTTGCTCTCTTTCTGACCGCAGGCCGTGAAGACTGCCACGACGGCCAGCAGAATGGCTTGGGATAAAAAGCGATGTTTCATGAAGTTATTTGTTTTTATAAAAGTCTCAGTTGCTATTCTGCTGCAAATATACAGAAAAAGAGTGAAACCTGCAAGCGTCTCACCCCGATTTCGATTGAATTGACGAAAAAATGTACGCAGAATGACGGAAAACAATTTCTGCGGACGGCTGGGAAGTGGGCTGCATCGGTGGCGGCGACTGGCTGGACCTCAACGAACTGACCATGAACTGGGCTGAGTAATCTGTATCACACCGCGTCTGCGAACACGCTGAGAAAAGGCTTCCCCTCCTCGGGGAAGCCTTTAATCTGGGGCCAGGGCCGAAGTTAAAGGTTGATGGCGAAAACTTTAACTTCAGACCTCGCCCCAGATTTAAATCAGCGGAAGCCGAAGGGGATCTGGCGGCGGTTCTGCTCGGGGCGCACGCACTTCCCAGCTTCAATTCTTCAATTCTTCCATTTTTCAGTTCTTCCTCTTGCGGCGCATATACCAAATTTGCGACAGAAACGGCAAACCTTGCCATAACTGTCGCAAACAACAGGTAAAGCGAAATTGTTTTCCGTCATTCTGCGTACATTTTTTCGTCAATTCAATCGAAATCGGGGTGAGGCGCTTGCAGGTATCGTCTTTTTTCTGTATATTTGCA
>ODAI013830043.1_pt1 | contig 12353 bp, 8 predicted proteins | sample 1539321 | NCBI WGS metagenome assembly ODAI01 (sample SAMN02144231, study PRJEB22623) | gut metagenome | biome: sheep rumen | host: Ovis aries | place: New Zealand
AATATAATCACTGGATGCCAGTTCATTATCTCTTACATGGATATCAAAAAAATTTGATAAAAATTCACTGCCTTCCAGAAGGTCTTTGATCTTCTCTGCAGAAGCCTTTGTTTTTTCATCGGCATCTTTGATAATTTTTTCGATAAACTTTTTGGTGGATTTCTCCTTACTGGCGTTTACTTCTTCAATTGCGCCGATGACAGCAGGATGCTTCTTGGCAATTTCATCATAATCCGCCATGTCCTTGACATCGCTCACTTCATACTGATCCTTTTTCCCTGTGCTGGGCACTGCCGTGACAGAAGGATTCGCATACACACACATTGCGCTGCCCATGACAAGAGCCATCGCGGCAATACCTGCTGCCACATAAGATTTCAGTTTCATTTTCCACTCTCCTTACAATACTAACTGCTACATGATTTACTGGTAACTGTTTTCCAGCCTTCCTTTTATAGGAAAGCCATTGCGTCTATTGCATCCACCCTCTCAGGATGGGTACATACATGTTTATATTAATATTGACCCTCCCGCCACAGGGGATTAAGGTTACTGGTATACTGTCTCCAGCCATCCCCTACTCGCAGAATATCCTTTTCACCATTTTGCGCAAAGCTGTTTCATCGACGTAAAATTCATCAAAGTCCGCATCAGAATTATACTTTCCCGGAATCAGTTCCACATCTTCCTCAAAATCAAATCCGGCAAGTCCGGCACATTCCTCCGGTCCCATGTCCGTAATGAATTCCGAAGAGTATGTTTCATACAGCCGTATGACAGAAGCCGCATCCTCCTCTGCCATACTTTTCAACTTTTTTGCGCATCCCCGGAAAAAAGCTTTATGCCTTTCCATGCGTATCGAAGCGCTCAGTGTAGTCTCAATATCTCTGAATCTCAGAAATTTCTTAATATTATGTCTTGTCAGTGTAATCTTTGCGCCTTTTTTAAAGGTACTCTCCTCTGAAACAGCAGAATCGTCGGGGACTATAACTTCCACTCCATTGAGCGCATCTGCAAGATCCGGAACTGCTCCGAGATTCAAAGCAGCATACCCATCGATAGGAATTCCATACAACAGTTTTGATACAGCCTCTTCCATGAGCTGACAGCTGAACTCCATCCCGTCTCCAAAAGCATACTGCAATGTCAAATGATCCGTAGAAACGCCGTTGTATTTTCCCGACGGCAAAAACACCTTGATTTCCGTCATTGTATCCCTGGGTATTCCGACGATATGAACGCTTTTTTTGCTCATATCACACACCAGAAGATAAATTGCATCACTCTGCCCGCCCAGGCCCGGTTCTTTTTCCTCCCGCAGACTGCCCTCAGTATCAATTCCCAGAATAAGATATGTTTTGAGGTCTTTCTTAAGCGGGCATGATTCATTGCCAATAATGATGGCATCTTCCCCTTTGTGTCTTGCTCCACTACACCCCGGTAGTGACAGCATAACAAGAACCATGAGTACTAAGGCAGATGCTCTGACAGCACGCGGCAAGCACATAGGTGACCTTCTCTCATATCAGTAGACTATGACTGGAGTCCCTTCAGGCATTGTCTTATAAATCCATTTAGCAACTTTCAGCTTGACCCGGATACAGCTTGTAGAAACATTGATACCAAGTCTGCCATCTATCTCATGCAACGGCTCCTTCTCATCCCGACTGTACATGGTAGAATGAATCCCGAAACCACCCTTGCACCAACAGTTGTACCAGCTGCGGCAATCGTCAAATTTATGACTCCGCTGCTTAAATTTAATATAGCTGGCACCAATTGGCGTACTCGTGACCGCCTTGCCATCCTTCATGACCAGCGCCCCGGTGGAACACGGAAAGGAATTGTAATGGACAGGCTCCCACTCCCCGATACCTGCATCATTAGACTGCTTAAATACCGCAAGCATATGCTCTTGTGTATCACATACCAGCAGCCAGCCAGTATCAGAAGTATACATTTTTGAGATCTGCTCAGGACTTTTGCGGGCAAAATATGCTATCCAGAAAAGTAAAAGTGCCGCAGTCAACGCAACGGCCGCCATTACAATGAAAATTCTATTTTTACCAGATCTCATCCTGCTCCTTAAAACAAAACAATAAAAAAAGCCTGCCAAGACAGACCAGACATCAAGATATATATGAAAGTGCCAATCCGTCCAAATCTAAAGCTAATATATGCCGATATATAGTATTTAATATAACGATATATATAATGCAGTTATTGTAGTCTTCATACGTTCTTTTGTCAAGTATGGCACCAATGAATGGTCTTTCCTGTGATCCCCCCCGGCAAAGCCCCGGCATTGGCAATAGGAAGAGACAATTTTTCCCGTCCCGCCTGTTCCTGTGTTATAATATTTTTCACCACTAAGGAACCGGAACGAAATCAACTATGCAGATTGCGCAGAATGATTTTCCGAAATCAAGGAAGAATACGTAACCGTACCGGGATACGGTGAGGCTTTCTGACGCAGATATCGGAAAATCAGGCAGGCAAGATGCATAGATTCATTCGTGACAAGTCCTAAGCATTGATCAAACCCGAGGTTCTCATGGACAAAGACTCCACAGGCAGTATGCCTTGCCCCGCTCCTTTCGCAGTCGATTCTGCTGCGGCTGGTCTTTCCGCTGTCGGTTCTGCCGCTGTTGATACTGCCGCAACCGATCCTTCCACGGCCGATCCTTCCGGCGCATCCGCAAATATATCCAAAGAAGCTCCCTCCTTCTCCCCGGAAGACCTCAAATACATGAAGGCTGCCCTCAAGCAGGCGGAGAAGGCGATCGCCATCGGGGAGGTCCCGATCGGGGCCGTGATCGTCTATGATGGCAAGATCATCGCCCGCGGCTACAACCGCCGCAACACGGACAAGACGACGCTGGCCCACGCCGAGATCGCCTGCATCCGCAAGGCCTGCAAAAAGATCGGCGACTGGCGGCTGGAGGGCTGTACGCTCTACTGTACGCTGGAGCCCTGCCAGATGTGCGCGGGGGCCATCATCCAGTCCCGGATCGACCGGGTCGTGATCGGTACGACCAGCCCCAAGTCGGGCTGCGGCGGGACCCTGCTCAACATCCTGCAGAACCCCGATTTCAACCACCAGGCCGATGTCCTCTACGGCGTCCTGCGGGAGGAGTGCACAGAGATCCTGCAGCGCTTTTTTAAGGACCTGCGGCGGCGCAACAAGGAACGCAAAAAGATGCTGCGCTTGCAGCAGGCACAGATATCGGAACACCCGGTGCAGATACAGCAGGCACAGATATCGGAACACCCGGTGCAGATACAGCAGGCACAATTGTCATCGCAACAGCCGGCGCCCCATGAACAGGAGGTGATCCGCCAATGAAAAAAATGATAGAACGACTTGCCGTGCTTCTGCTCACCCTGCTTCTGACAGTTGTTTTTCCCCTGCAACCGGTCTATGCGGCCGACGGAAACAGCGTTTCCCAGGAGGCCGTAAGCGGAAACTTCCGGAATGTCCAGGCCGGAGCGATCGGCAAAAACAATCTGTTCCGCAGCCAGCACCCCGCGAACGGCAGCAAACGGTCCTATTACGCCAACGAACTTGCGGAGCTGAAGCAAATCCAGACCGTGCTGAATCTGTCTGATTCAGAGAAGGTCCTCAAGAATCATTTCAAAGAGGCGAAGATCGACTCTTCCTATTATTATAAGACTCTGTATGACAGGGGAAGTGTCTACACGGCAAACCTGAATCCGGAACATGTCAATTCCGCCTATCGGAAAAAACTCGTCGGCAGCCTGAAATATATGGCCCGGACCAAAGGTCCCTATCTGATCCACTGCGAGATCGGCCGGGAACGCACCGGGTTTGCGATCCTGCTGCTGGAATGTCTGATGGGAGCCCCCTACGACTATATGCTGGACGATTATGCACAGTCCTATGTGAATGTAAACAGACAGGACGCCGCCAAAGCCAGGCAGACAGCGGTCAGCTGCCTCAACGCGGAATTTCGCTACATGTCCGGCATTAAGAAGAAGACCGACTGGTCCAAAGCGAGCCTGATCACCTATGCAACAAGATACCTGATCAAGGGCGGTATGACTACAGAGGAGGTCGCCGCTCTGAAAAAAAAGCTGGCTGTCTCCTACCCTGAGCATGGCATCGGCAGCAAGCTGGTGTGCAGTCCCGGCGAGTAAGCGCGGAAGTCCTTGACATTCCTTTCTCTTTTGACTATAGTAATCAAAGTGTCTCGGATGTGAGAGGACGACTCCGGCAACAGAGCCTGAACCATGCCGGCCGGACACGTCCATATCCGCACATTGGAATATATTATTGAACTGAATAGAAATACATCCCTGCCCGGGGATGGAGTTTTGAAAGCTGCCTGCCGGCACGTATGGGTTCGGGTCTCGCGCAATGGAAACCTGTGAACCGTGTCAGGATGGGAACATAGCAGCACTAAGCGGGACCTTTCATGTGCCGCGAGGGTGCCTGGCCCTGCGGCCGGCCGGCAGCTTTGAGAGCTCCATCTCAAGGGCAGTTTTTTTGTCTCAGAAATAATGATTTCAGGAATATCTAAAGGAAGCGGTGGCGGACACCGCAATATGGCGCCGCTCCCGATTGCAGCTTGTACGTGGCTCAAACATGGACAGAAAGTAAGTATGAAAAAACCCTTTGAAGAACTCTATCAATCTCTCTCGGACTGCACCCTCTGCCCCCGGAACTGCCATGTCGACCGGCTGGGAGGAAAACGGGGCTTCTGCGGGGAGGCCGGAGTCCTGCGGGCCGCCCGGGCGGCCCTCTATTATACGGAGGAGCCGGTCATCTCCGGCAAAAACGGGAGCGGGACCGTCTTTTTTTCGGGCTGTGACCTGGGATGCATCTACTGCCAGAACCGCCAGATCTCCCGGCCCGGCACAATTGGGAGTGTTTTTGCTGAATCCCGCGGGACAGATGCGCAGCAGGCGGCACAAATGCGGGACTCTGCCAACGGCAATATACGTCCTGCTGGATCCCCGGCTGCCACAGACGACAATGGTCAGGCCGGATCAGCGACAGAAATCCGGATTTCCGAGCTCTCTCCGGAGCGCCTGGCGGAGATCTTTTTTGAGCTGGAGGCCCAGGGGGCCCACAACATCAACCTGGTGACGCCTGAGCACTTCGTCCCTCTCCTGATCCCGGCGCTGGACCAGGCTAAAAAAGGAGGGCTCTCCATCCCGGTCGTCTACAACACCGGCAGCTATGAAAAGGTCGAGGCGGTCCGGGCCCTGGAAGGCCTGGTGGACGTCTGGATGCCGGACCTCAAGTATGTCTCTCCCACTCTCTCCGCCCTCCACACCGGGGCAGCTGACTATTTTCAGTATGCCTCCGCCGCGATCGCGGAGATGGTCAGGCAGTGTCCCGACCCGGTCTTTTCCGACGGGAGCCATACCATCGACTGCCCGGACGACGCCGACGATCCCCTGCTGGTGCGGGGCGTCCTGGTCCGCCACCTCTGCCTTCCCGGCTGCGGGGAGGACTCCCGGGCTGTCCTCCGCTATCTGCATGAGACCTACGGAGACCATATTTTTATCTCTATCATGAACCAGTACACCCCCATGCCCCAGGTCCTGGCCAGGAGGCTGGAAGAATCGGGGCAGACAGACCTGTCCGGCCTCTGCCGGCGGCTCTCCGGGGAGGAATACGATTCCCTGGTGGACTATGCCATTGAGATCGGGATCGAAAACGGATTTATCCAGGAGAGCGGAACGGTCTCACCCTCCTATATCCCTCGTTTTGACGGGACGGGGATCTGACTCACTTCGGCCTCAAAGTATTTATGCAGCCTGAGACCGATGTTCATCAGCCAGAGCCGGGCTTTATCAGGCAATAGAAAAACCACCCCGCAGGGTGGTTTTTCTCAATATTCGTGGAATGAGTCAAAAGAACCGTCCCCGGTGACTCATTTTTTCTCGTGGTAGGTCTGTTCGGTGTTGACGTTCCAGATGTTGGAGCGGTCGGGGTTGCCGGTCCGGATATTTTTGACGGCCTCGAAGGAGGTCATCATGGAGTGGTCGAGGTTGTTGTAGCGGTGCTGGCCGTTGCGTCCGACGCAGTAGAGGTTGGGGATCTTGTCCAGGTAGCGGCGGAGGCGCCCGATCTCGCTGTAGGTGTCAAAGTAGGCGGGGTAGGCCTTTTTGACACGTTCGACGTGGGAGTCGAGGACTTCGTCGGCGGATTCGATCATGCCGATTTTGACCATCTCGGAGATGCCCATTTTGGCGAAGTCGTCGTCGGTCATGGACCACATGTCATCGCCTTCGTTGCAGAAGTATTCGAGGCCGACCCAGACGGTGTGCTCGACATCTGCGACCATGTAGGGGGACCAGTTGTTGAAGATCTGGAAGCGCCCCATTTTGACGCCGCGGTCGTGGACGTAGACCCAGTCGTCGGGGACGATGTTGCCGATGGTGGGGATGCGGGTCTTGTTTTTGAGCTTGAGGCGGGGGACCAGGACGCCGACGGTCATGTAGTCGCGGTAGGGGAGGCCGGCCGCGATCTCGCGGGCCTTTTCGGGGACGTTGTTCATGCCGCCGATGAGGTCCTTGATGGGCATGGAGGAGATGAAGATGTCTCCGGTCTCCTCGAAGGTCTGCCCGTCTTTTTCATAAGTGACGCCGGTCAGGACTCGGTCTTTGCCCTTGTGGATCTTTGTCACGCAGGCGCCGAGCTCGATGCGGCCGCCCTTTTTGCGAATCTCGTCGGCCGTGATCTCCCAGAGCTGGCCGGGGCCGTATTTGGGATAGCTGAATTCCTCGATGAGGGAGGTCTCTACCTCGCCGCCCTTTTTGCCCTTGATATGGACGGCCTTGCCGGCGGCGTCCTTGAGGACGGCCAGGATGGACAGGCCCTTGACGCGCTGGGCGCCCCAGTCGGCGGACATCTGCGAGGGGTGGCGGCCCCAGAGGTTCTCCGTGTAGTTTTCAAAGAACATGGAGTAGAGCTTTTTGCCGAAGCGGTTGATATAGAAGTCCTCGAGGGAGGTCTCTTTGCGCTTGTGGACCATGCTGCCCAGGTAGCTGAAGCCGGCCTGCATGGTGGCCGCGAGCCCCATGTTGGTGAAGGTCTCGGGCTTGAGGGAGATGGGGTAGTCGAAAAACCGGTTGTTGAAAAAGATGCGGGAGATGCGGTTTCTGCGCAGCATGACCCGGTCTTCTTTTTCGGGATCGGGGCCGCCCTCCTCCAGGGAGCACTCGCGGAAGAGGACCTTGTCATCGTAGGCCGGTGCGCCCTGGACGGGCAGCATCTCGTTCCACCAGGCGTTGACCTCCGGCATCTTGGAAAAGAAGCGGTGGCCGCCCATGTCCATGCGGTTGCCCTTGTAGTTGACGGTCTTGGCGATGCCGCCGACCTGGCTGCCCTCCTCAAAGATGACGACTTCATATTCACCGGGGGTTCTGAGCAGTTCATAGGCGGCAGTCAGGCCCGCGGGGCCTCCGCCGATGATGATGACTTTTTTCATAAATAATCCCTTTCGAAGGTGTTTGCGCGTCTTTTTTTACAGCGCCTGAGTCCGAGATTTTCCTGCAGCTCTGCTGCTCTTTATTTTCATTGAAATATGTCAGTGATTCCGGGGCCGGCATGCTGCCGGTCACGGGGCCGTCCCCGCAGCATGTCCCTGCTTTCGTGTGACACAGTGCCTGTCCCTCTGTCACACCCCTCTGTCACAGCCCGGTCCCGTCAGCTGGGGCTGATCAGGTATTTGATCCTGTAGAAGAGGGCGGGGTTGAAAGTGCGGACAGAGATGGCCTGGCCGTCACTGAAGACGCTGAGGTAGTTGACGGCGACGCAGAGGACAGTCAGGACCAAGATGGCCTTGAGATAGGCGTAGTAGCCGTGGCGGTCGGTGGTCTCCAGGATGGTCAGGATGGCCAGGATGGCGGCCAGCATGAGGAGCCATCCGTAGTCGATCATGTAGCGCTGGGAGATGCCGCCGATCTGGACGTCGAGCTCGATGAGGACGGCGGCCAGGCCGAAGGAGAAGGCCGCGAGGCCGAACACCTTCTGGGACATCATCTTTTTCCGGATGCGGAAGATCCAGAAGCAGAAGAGGGCCAGCATGTTGAGGGCAAAGAACCCGCCGATCATCTTGTCGATAAACATGTAGCCCTGGTAGTCGGTGCTGACCTCGATCCCCGTGATGAAGGGGAACTGGGGCTCTATGTGCAGGGGCTGGAAGAGCTCCTGGAAGAGGGCCGGGATGTTTTTCGCGATGGAAAAAGTCTTTTTGGTCAGGTCCGAGACGGTCAGGTTGTAGTCCGCGCCAAAATCAAAAGGGCTTCCGAAGCGGGAGCTGTTGAGCTGCATCTGCAAGAGGCCTACGGGGATAAAGGGAAGGATCACAGCCGCAGTGTTGAGCAGGCTGTCCTTTTTCGGGTAGAAAAATTTCTTTTCCCTTATCTGATCCCAGAAGATCGGGAAGGCCAGGACAGCGGTCAGGATCATGGTCGGTCTGCAGCCCAGGGTCAGGGCGATGCAGAGGGAGCCGATGACCATGCGGAGGCGGTGGGGATTTCCCTTGCGGTCAAAGCCCCGCAGCCAGAGGGAAAGTCCCGCCACGGTAAAGACCAGTCCGTAAATAAAAGGCACGCTGTAGACGACCGGGAAGGTGACCAGGTAGATGACACCGGCGGCCGGCACGAAGGCCTCGGCCAGGAGCAGATAGACTCCCAGGCTGGTCCTGCGGAAATATTTGCGGATGATCACATAAATAAAATAGAAGGAAAGGATCCATAAAAGGACGGCCATGGTCTGCACGGCCTTCCAGGTCGGCAGGGCCTGTCCGGTTATGAGCCTGTGAGGCACAAAGGAGATCAGGGCCGGCACGATCCCGAAATAGACGTAGTAGCGCCCGTTGTAGTAGGCCGCGTCCCAGAGGACCTTTTCGCTGTACTGGTGGGCCATGGCGTCTCTCTGCAGGCGGTCGTAGGGATTGCGCAGCCGGGTCAGGTAGCGGGGAGGGCGGATGTCCAGCCAGGTGTGGCCCTTGAGCAGGGCCTCGGCATAGAGCTCATATTCCTTTTCCTGGTAATCCCGCTCGTCGCGCTGCTCCCGCCAGACAGCCGGGTCCGCCGCCTTCGTGGCGGCGCAGGTGGCAATGATATTGACCGCCACGATGGCCACGACCAGGAGCCGCTGCCTGCCCTCCTTCAGGTCCAGGCGGGTCGTGTAGATCCAGGACCGGGGGCCGAAGACGACCAGCAGCATTCCGGCCAGCCACAGCAGAAGGACCCTGCCCAGATGAAAGAAGAGGGGCTCTTTCACATTCAGGCGGATCTGGCGGATGTGGAACTCCTTGCCCTCCTCCGTCTCCAGGTAGATCCTCATATTCCGGGTGATTCCCTTGAAATGCAGCCGGACATAGCGGCTCTCGGGGACTCCGCTGACGACCATGCGGTCGTGGAGTCTCCTGAGCTCGGCATTGGCGCTGTCTGTATACCGGATGGAATAAAAGACCTCCGGCGTGTCGGGATCCACGATATTCAGATAGAGGTTTTCCACCTCCGCGTTGATATCTCTGAGATTGAGGTAGGCCTTCTCGGGGTCGGTGACCAGAAAGGTCCCGTATTCGGTCTGCTCGAGCCCGCTCCCCAGGGTGACCGTGAACGTTCCCTGTCCCCTGTCCCCGGAGCTGCCTTCGGGATCGCCCTGATCCTCAGAGGATTCCCCGGCGTTTTCCCCCGAGGCGCTGCCGATCACTTTCATGGTCAGCTCCCCTCCGCGGGGCGTGTGCCAGTGGTCGTGATTGAAAAAGAACAGTTCCAGCAGGAGGCAGACCACCAGGACGATGGCCGCCCAGATCCCGTAGCCTTTCAGCATGCCCATGACCGTGCCCGCCTTTTTCTGGACCTGGGCGTTGCGGACCGGTCCGCTCCCGGCAGTCCCGGCCCGGCCGGTCCGGGCATCCCCGTCCAGATCGCGGCCGGCCTCTTCCGGGCCTTCCCAGCCCCGGCCCTCGCCGCCACCTGCTTCGGGGCCGGTCATTCCATCCATAAACGGACCCTTCCCCGCCGGTCTGCGCTCGCCGCCACCTGCCTCCTGGCCGGTCATTCCTTGTCCCATGCCGGCACCGGCATCCGAAAAAGAGACGCCTCCCTCCCGGTCCGGCTGCCCTTCCTCCGGCAGGTTTTCAAAGGGATCCTCTGCCGGCTCCCGGAAAAAGGAGCTTCCATCTATTTCGGGCATGCCATCAGGGCGGTCTCCCGTTTTCCCGGAGCCGCCTTTTTTTCTTCTGTCATATATATTTTTCAAATCAGGCATTCTGAAATTCATAAATCTTCTCAATGAAAAATTTGCAGACCAAAGGCTTTGCGGCAAATCTGTCCCCGGCGTCCATCCCGGGCCGGACACTTCTCCCGCGCAAGTGCAGTACAGAATATTATAACATGTTTTCCGCCATTCTTCATCAAATACTGCAAAGTCCGGAATCTGTCGGGAATCAGTCGGGGACCAGGCAGGAGACTGTCGGGGGACCAGGGCCGGAATCTGTCGGGACCAGGATTGAAATCTGTCCGGAAGCGGGCCTGCAAAAGATACAGGCGGCGGTGCCGGAGATCTTTAAATCCTCCCGCACTGCCGCCTCAGCCTGCGTGATTCGTGACAAAAAGCTTTCGATGCGGGCCCTTCAGGCAGTTTTCGTATCTCACTGTCTGAAACGGCGCCGGTCAGTCTGCGTCACATTTTTCTGTCTATGTTTTCTTTTTTGTCTTTATTCTCTTTACCGTCAAGGTCATTGTCCGGGCCCCGGTCCTGTCCTGCCTGGTCCGGCAGGTCTGTCCGGGCGGGCTGCTGTCCGCCCCCTGTGTTCTGCATTCCCTGCGCCTGCTGTGCGCCGGGTACCCCTGGCATTCCAGCCGCCTGCGGCATGCCCGCCGCGCCCGGCATACCCGGCATCTGCTGCATGCCCGGTGCGCCCTGCATTCCCTGCGCCTGCTGCATCCGGGCCAGCTTTTCAGCCCGCTTTTCGGCGCGGCGCCGGTGGCCGCGGCGGACCAGCTTCACGATCAGGAAGATGACGACGGCCAGCATGATCAGGAAGGGGAAGGACTCCACAACAGCGAGGATCAGATCCTTCCAGAATTCGACAAAGCCGGAAATGGCCCTGTCGAAGGCCCTCTTCAGGCGCTCCCCGTAGGTGACCTCCACGATCTTTTCAGAATATTCAAAGACCTCCTGGAGGTTGATGTAGATGGTCGAAAAATTCACGTCCCGGTCCATGCCGGTCAGCTGGGTCTTCTCGTCGTTGAGCTCCCGCTCCACCTCGGTCAGGCGCTGCTCCACGGCGATCATATCCTCGATGGTCTCCGCCTTGTCCATCATTTCCAGCAGGCGCTTCTGTTCGATCTCGAGGGCCTTTCTGGAGGCGTCATGGGTCGCGTATTCCACGCTGATGTTGCGGGCGCTGACGGAGGTGTTGGTCACCTGCCCGTCCTTCTCCAGGTCCTTCATAAAGGCGTCGAATTTTTCGGCCGGGATCCGGGCGGTCAGGCTCAGGTTTCTGCGGGTCCTGTTGGCGGCCGCCCCGGTCCTGTCCTTGTAGTACCAGTAGGGATCCTCGTTGTAGGTGTCCTCATTTTCAATGAAGCCGCCATACTTATTGATCTTGTCGTGAATGCTCTTGGAGGACTTGTCGTACTCCAGGGTCTGGAGGGAGACATTTCCCGTATAGATGATCTTGCGGTTGGAGGACTCCAGGTCCGCCGCCTCCGTCCCGTCTCCCGAGCCGCCCCGGTCTCCGTCTCCGGAGCCGGTCACGGCGCTGTTTTCAGCGCTCATGGATGCCAGCGGAGCTTCCATGCCTTCATCCAGGTCATAGGCGGCCTCCCCTGCCTCGATGCTCTCCTCCGCCGCGTAGTCATAGGAGGAACCGGCCGCCTTGTAGGAGGGCTGCTCCATGTAGGCCGCCTCCCCGTCCGCGCTGCTCTTCGCCGTCCCGCCGCAGGCACTCAGCAAAAAAGCCAGCGCCAGAGCACAGGCAGCAGCCCGTTTCCAGTATCTGAAAACCCGCTTTCTCTCTTCTTTCTTCATACCTTCCTCCTCCATCATGGCGATTTTTGCCGGAATTCCTGACATGCGGACACCGGCGGTTTTTTTGCCGGAATTTCTGTTACAGCCTCTCTTACAGGCTTTTTTAAAGCCTCCGTTATAGAAACAGTCGTATTTGGGGGACCGGTGTTACCCTGACGCCGCAGAAACACAGTCTTTTCACATTCCCCGGGCGAATGACCTTTGCCTGCCGGATCCGGAATCAGGGAGCATCCTGCAGAGACATCTGATCCGCCGGACCGGAAACCGCATCACAGAAGCAGCAGCCCACCGGACCGGAAACCGTGCCCCGGGAAAAAGAATCGGG
>ODAI014450398.1_pt1 | contig 12351 bp, 9 predicted proteins | sample 1539321 | NCBI WGS metagenome assembly ODAI01 (sample SAMN02144231, study PRJEB22623) | gut metagenome | biome: sheep rumen | host: Ovis aries | place: New Zealand
CATCTCGCACGGCTCAGAGCGCCGGCCGGTCCGTCCCATCCTCTGAAGAAATGACGACACCGTGAATGGGGCATCGATCTGAAACGCCCGCTCGAGCTTCCCGATATCAATCCCAAGCTCCAGCGTGGAGGTCGTACAGGTTGTCAGCGCACTGTCCTCATCACGCATCTCATCCTCCGCCGTCTCCCTGAAGGAAACCGAAAGGTTCCCGTGATGGATCAGAAAACGGTCCGGCTCATGGTTCGCCTCGCAGTAAGCGCGCAGCGTGGTGGTAACCTCCTCACACTCCTCCCGTGAATTGCTGAACACAAGGCATTTCTTTCCCCGCGTGTGCTCGAAAATGTATCCCATCCCGGGGTCTGCCGCCAGGGGCGCCTTGTCGGTCGCCTTCCGGCTGAGGGGATCATTCTCCTCGAGGCGGACCCCCTCCTCCGAGTCCGGCGCATTTCCCCGTACTTTCCGGACATCTACATCATATCCATGGGATTCCCTCACGCCTGCATCATCGCCGGGAAGTGGATATTTTGCGCTGCTCAGAAGCGGCCCGGCCGCAGAGGGGATTCCGCCGGCCCATGCGCTCTTCTCCGGATTCTCCACGATATCCGAAGCCTGTGGGGCGGTATGATAAAAATGCTCCATCGACAGCCGCCACCGCATTCCCTTTGCCTGGATCTGCGGGATCACGCAGCCCCGTCCGCTTCCCGCTGAAAGAAACCTTCCTGCCTCCTGCGGGTCCCCGATCGTCGCAGAGAGCCCGATCCTGCGTGGATTCGACCCGGACAGCCGGCACAGCCTCTGGATCAGGCAGATGCACTGTCCTCCCCGGTCGCCCCTGAGCAGGGAATGGATCTCATCGATCACAACATATCGAAGATCTCCGAACAGGCTCGGGATCTCCCCATGCTTATGCATCAGAAGCGCTTCCAGGGATTCCGGTGTGATCTGGAGGATCCCGGAGGGTGCCTTCAACAGCTTTTTCTTATGGGATGCCGAGACATCTCCATGCCAGTGCCAGACAGGGATCTGAGCCTCCCGGCACAGGTCGTTCAGCCGGATGAACTGGTCATTGATCAATGCCTTCAGAGGTGCAATATACAGGCATCCCACGGAGGATGGCGGATCCTCCATGAACTGCGTCAGGATCGGAAAAAAGGCAGCCTCCGTCTTACCGGAGGCTGTGGAGGCGCACAAAAGTACATTCTGCGTCGTATTGAAAATCGCGTCTCCCGCCGCTACCTGGACTGCGCGCAGATTCTCCCATCGATTCTGATAGATAAAATCCTGAATGAACGGAGCATATCTTGAAAAGATATCCATGTGCTTCCCTTTCCTTCATTCCTGATTGAAAGCTCCGCAAGTGCAGTACGACATTTGCTGTCACAGGCCACACCTACTGCCTGCGTTCCGGCCTGCGGGTGTGCCTGCCGGCAGCAAGACAGCCTGTAACACCTGCTGCGTCTGCGGCTCCTGATGCTATGCAGATTTCCGGAAGAATCTACAGGACAAAATCCGCATATTCCTCGCTGACCTCACCGGCCGCAGCCGCGTCAGACTGGGCATAGGAGAATTCATCTGATCCAAGAAGCTGGGCCACATCCGTATCCGGGTGCTGGTACAGGATGTCCAGAAGCTCAATGAAATCCCGGATCACCTCACGCGGCGTAATATGGGTATCCGCCCCGATGCGTCCGTATTCAATCCGGATGAATATCACCAGGTCACCGGTCTGGATCGTGCGGGGATAGCCGTACAGCCCGGCATGCATGTCCGCAAGCTTCTCGCACAGCACCATCATCTCCTCCGAGGACAGCGGCTCCAGCCGGATAACCGGTGAAAGAAGATCCCGGGAGCCTTCCTTCGAAAACTTGCCCTCCTGCAGCCTGGAGCGCAGCGCTTCATAGCTGTAGATGCCCCTGCGTGTATCCTCCACGCACTGAGGCGTCCCGCTCATGAGGATACCCAGGTACTGTGCCTTCCCCTGAAGCGTGTCATTGTACATCGTCAGGATCTTCTCGTAATTATTGTTTCTGGCAATCGACTGCGGGATCTTGTAAATGTTCACAAGTTCATCGATGAACAGGAGCATGCCTTTGTACCCGGCCAGCCGGAAAAACATCGCAAACAGCTTCAGATATTCATACCAGTCATCATCGGTGATGATCGAATTGACGCCGAGCTCCTTCTTCGCCTCGGTGCGGGTCGTATACTCTCCCCGGAACCATTTGAGCACCCGGGCACGGATCTCATCATCATCCGCAAGATATCCGCGGTAATACAGTGTGATCAGGCGCGCGAAGTCGAAACCGTGCACCATCTCATTCAGGGAACGGACCACCTCACGGATCCTTCGCTCCACTGCCAGGTCAAAGGGAGATGGCTCCAGGGAGCCTCCCTTTGCGTCCGGCATCAGGCCTTCCTCCTCCATCACGGCCGACTGCACCGCGCTGATCCAGCGCTCCAGGACAAGAGTCAGGGCTCCGCCCTCGGGCTTTGTCTTTGTCGCAAGATTCCCGATCAGTTCCCTGTAAGTCGCAAGTCCCTGCCCCCTGGTTCCCTGAAGCCTCCGCTCCGGGGACAGATCCGCATCCATGACAACAAAGCCCTTGTCCATCACATTGTTCCGGATGGTCTGGAGCAGGAAACTCTTACCGCTCCCGTAGCGTCCCACAATAAACCGGAAGGACGCGCCGCCCTCGCCGATGATCTCCACATCGCGCAGCATTGCCTCAATCTCGCTCGCCCTTCCCACTGTAATGTAAGGGAGGCCGATCCGCGGAACCACGCCGCCCTTCAGGGAGCTGATCACCGCCTGTGCCACCCGTTTCGGCACCTTCCTTTGCTGCCGCATATTCTCATTGCAATTCTGATTCTGTGTCATATCTTCCTGAATTGGTATGAATTCCTGTCACTGTGTTGCACGGGCAGAATCCGCCACGAATGAAGATCCTGCCGGAAATAACGATTCATCGTGCCTGTCTGTTTTCCGTCTCCGCGTAAAAAACCTCGCCATACTTCGCTATTCTGACGCTTCTATCTCCCCAGAAGCGCTCTCACATCCTCAATGTAGTCATCCACCAGGCACCAGCCGCCGCTTCCTTCTTCCACGATGGAATCCCCGATCTCGTCATAGGCTTTTTCATTGATTGCATCGATAAAGACAGATGGCAGCACCTTGTTCTCCCGGAAATAGTCCTTGCCGTTTTTCCCTGCAAGGAGCAATTCCAGAAAGGCACGCTCCTCCGGATGGAAGATCCCATCCTCCGATCCTTCCCGGGAACCGTCCTGCACCGGGACATTCCCGGTTTTTGCAGCCGTCCCCGGGAAATCCCCAGGCTCTGCAGATTCTGCCTCTCTGTCCAAGGATCCTGTCCGCCTGTCTGAAGATTCTGCCCCACTGCCTGCTGACTCTGCCTGCATCCCTGCGTACCCTGTCCGCCTGTCTGCTGCCTCTGCCTGCATCCCTGCGTATTCTGTCCGCCTGTCTGCATCTCCTGCAGACACTGCCCCAGGCTCTGCCCGTTCCCAGACAGATTCCTCCACAAAAGCATTCATTGCTTCTGACAGATCACCTTCCTGCGTTCCCTCCAGCAGCCGATCCCTGGTAATCGCGGCCTGTTCCCGGATCGCGCGAAGCTTGGACAGGTCCACCTGGATCTTCGGACGGTCCCGGACTGCCTTTTCCTCAATCCAGCGGTCATATTCTTCCCCGATCAGCCTCGCCAGAGCCTTGTCATGAAGCTTGTCCGGCAGACTGTTCCGGTAATGCATCTTTATGCGCAGAACCCTCTCGCATTCCCGCACGGTCGCATTCAATTCCCTCAGAGCCGCTTCATCACGCAGGACAGAGAAAGAATCCTTGTACCATTTCCCTTCCTGGAGCCGATAGGATGTGACCGGGCTGACTGTCACGACATCCCCTTCTCTGGCCTGCGGCTCATACGGGACCCATAAAAACAGCCTGGCCGGCACAGTCCTCCTTTTCCCAAGGAGCCTGGCTGCAAGCGTTTCCGAAACAGATCCCGGAGCACTGCCCTGTTCACGGCACAGTCTCCTGAACACACGGGCCATCACGCGCCACGCGTCCTCCCCGGCCTCCTCCAGAAACTGAGAACTCAGCTGGCGGCGTTCCGCCAGATGACTGATTGCAAGATAAATACCGGCATCATCCGTACTTTCCGGATAAAGCAGCGTAATCATGTCACGTTCATTCGCAATATCCGGGATGCCATATTCCGACAAAATCTCCGGATCAGGCCCCCAGGAAATGACAAAGTCCGATACGATCTTATCCAGCCGGCGCATCTGTGTTTCCGTCAGCACGCAAGTTCCTCCGGCTGAGCCCGGCACACCGTATCTTTGTGGAACACCGTATCTCTGCGGCACACCGTATCTCTGTGGCACGCCGGAAACATACCAGCCATCCCTGGATGCTTTTGTCTCCCGGTCCGCCCTGAAAGCTTTTGTTTTCCGGATCTCCCTCATTTCTTCGGGATATTTTGCCATGTAAACCAGCTTCAGCAGCTGATCAAATGCATCCTGCTGTGTGCCGGCGCCGATCAGGTTCACCAGCTCTGCCGCGTGCAGCTGTATAAAATCAATCCGGAGCGGAGCCTTCCCTTCCCTGCGGAACCGGGTACGCCATGCAAAATACTCGTGAAGCTCCCGCCTGCTCATTTCCTGATATCCCACATAAGAATGGTAATGATCCTCGTCGGAAATGGAACCCTCCTCTGAATAATCTTCCATCAGCCTGGCCTGCGCCAGAAATGCCGCTTTCCGTCCCTCGTCCGTGAGCTGGTAATCATTCTTCATCCGGATCAATCTGGAGAAAATGTCCTTGTTTCCCTCCCCGTCTGTCCGCTCCCCGCCCATAGCGCTGCCCGGAACCTCCTCTTCCGGCACCTCACCGGACAATGCCCCGGCCTTTTGCGGGCTCCGTCCCGTAAACAGCTCCTCCTGCGAGATCATCCTCCACCGGCTGTCCGGACCACCGGAAAAAGAGCGGCTGCTGTCACCGCCCTGCAAAGGTCGTCTGGGAATCTTTTCATCCTTGTACACGAAAGTCATGCGTTTATTATACCAATCCTGCCGAAGATAGAAAACACTTTTGGGGCGGCAGCGAGTGCTTTTTACTTGACACTCGCTCTGCCGTTGGGTACGATGATATCTGCAAACAATGCCCCTGTTATGAGTGGCAGTTCTTATTTTGTTCCGGAAAGGAGAATCGTATGATCCGAAAATCAGCAGTGCGTTTCCTTACAGTTCTTTCGATGGCCGCATTCACGGCATGCACGTCTTCCTGCTTTGTTTCCGCCGGGGAATCAGAAGCCGCCGGCCAGACTGAAATAGTTGTCTTTGCCGCCAAAAGCCTGAACACGGTCCTGGATGAGAGCATCATTCCGGCATTCCAGAGTCTTCACCCGGATGTTACCGTCATCCCCAGCTATGACAGCTCCGGAACCCTGATGACGCAGATCGAGGAAGGCGCGGAATGTGATGTCTTTTTCTCCGCGGCCCAGAAGCAGATGAACGAGCTGGAACAGATGGGGTTCGTCGAGGACGGCACCAGGAACGATATCGTCAACAACCAGGTCTGTGTCGTCACCTTTGATGGCAGCGGTACGAAGGTGACTGGCCTGAAGGATCTTGCGGAGGCCTCCAGCATGGCGCTTGCGGATGGTTCGGTGCCGGTGGGAAAATACACCCGCGAAGCGCTCGTTGCTTCGAATCTGATCGATGCACCGGCGGACGGCGATGTATCCGCTATCACCACCGCTGAGATCTCGGATGCCCTCGGCGGCCTGGAGATCAATGAATGCGCGAATGTCGGTGCGGTCACTGCTGCTGTCTCGGAGGGGGCCAATGAGGTCGGAACGGTCTATTATTCCGATACCTTCGGCCTGGAGGATCGCCTGGTCATTCTGGAGAAGGTTCCCAGCAGCCTGACCGGAGATGTGATCTACCCTGCCGCTCAGATCGTCAATGAAGACGCTGACGAGGCGCAGAAAAAGGCTGCCGCCGCCTTCGCTGCATTCCTGGCATCGGATGAAGCAAAGCAGATTTTTGAATCCTACTACTTTGACACCAGTTTCGGTGAGGATACGGCACAGACACAGACGGAAACGGAAGTAAAAACGGCAGCAGAGACGGAGCAAGAAGCAGAAACGGAAACAGGAGCGGGAACAGCAACAGAAACGGAATAAGCGGCATGGCAGATGTGGTTTCTTTTTTATCCGCACTGGACTGGAGTCCGCTGTGGATCTCACTTAAAACCGGAGCCGTGGCCGCATTCATTTCCTTCTTCCTGGGAATCTTCACGGCCAGACAGGTGATCAAGGCAGGCCCCAGGGTGCGGGCGGCCGCAGATGGCCTTCTCACGCTCCCGCTTGTTCTGCCGCCAACCGTGGCAGGCTTCTTCCTTCTGCTTCTGTTCTCCACACGCAGGCCCTTCGGAAGCATGCTTCAGGATACCTTCGGCATCAGGGTCGTGCAAACCTGGCTCGGCTGCGTCGCGGCAGCCACCGTAATCGCATTTCCCCTCATGTACCGGAACGCAAGAGCTGCCTTCGAGCAGATCGATGTGAACCTGGTCTATGCGGCGCGCACCCTGGGGATGAGCGAGACACGCATCTTCTGGCGCGTGATCATGCCCGCCGCAAGGCCCGGGGTCACGTCCGGTGCCATACTGGCTTTTGCGCGGGCGCTGGGAGAGTATGGCGCCACCTCTATGCTGGCGGGAAATATCCCCGGCAAGACCGGCACGGTCTCCCAAAGGATCGCCATGGTGATCCAAAACGGAGACTACCAGACCGCAGGCTTCTGGGTATTCATCGTCATGCTCCTCGCCTTTGTGATCGTGCTGATCATGAACCTTGTGACCGGGCGGCACGGAAAAAATGAGAAGAGATACTGACCGACAGGTTCTCATCCGCATCAGTGACAATGTAGCCTGCCGCAGGAGGATTCCATGATACTCTCTGTCCATATCAGAAAAACACTTCCCGGCTTCACACTGCAGGCGGACTTTGAAACCGCCGATCCGGCCGATGCCGCCGCGCCCCTTGCTCTCCTGGGTCCCAGCGGCTGCGGAAAGAGCATGACGCTGAAATGCATCGCCGGGATCGAGACGCCCGACAGCGGATGCATTTCTCTCAACGGCAAAAACGGACAGGAGCATGAAGGCCGGTCTCTCTTCGACTCCTCCCGCCGCATCAGCCTTACCCCGCAGAAACGCCGCGTTGGCTACATGTTTCAGGACTATGCCCTGTTCCCCAATATGACCGTCCGGAAAAACGTCCTTGCCGGAATGGGGAGGCATCCGGATCCCCGGTGCGCCGACCCATATCTGGAACAGTTCCGGATCGCGGATCTGGCGGAGCGTTTTCCGGGAGAGCTCTCCGAGGGGCAGAAGCAGCGCACGGCCATGGCCAGGATCATCGCCCAGAATCCGGATGTCATCCTGCTGGATGAGCCATTCTCAGCACTGGACACCGCTTTGAAATGGCAGCTGGAGGAAGAGATGCTGCAGATTCTGGATGAGGTCAGAAAGCCCGCCATCTTTGTTTCACACGACATCGGAGAAGTGTTCCGTATGAGCAAGGAGGTTTGCACCATCAAAGACGGGAAGACATCCGGAAAGATTCCGGCGGAAGAATTCCGGGCACAGCTGATGGAAGGATCCTGCGGGCTGATGCCCGGCTGGAGGATTCTTCCCGCAGAGCGTTCGTACAGCGAATCTTTCTGACAAAGAAACCAATCGCATAGCCCGGAGGGAAACGATATGAAAACCAAGATCCGCGTCACATTGATCACCGATGAGGAAGAGAAATTCTACGGACCGGGGGTGCAGGAGCTCCTTGCCGGAATCCGGGAACACGGCTCTGTCAAGGAAGCCTGCGCGGCAATGGAGCTTTCCTATTCCAAGGGGCGCCGCATTCTGAAGCACGCAGAGACAGTCCTGGGGTTTGCGCTCGTGATCCGCCAGCAGGGAGGCGCGGCAGGCGGCGCAGCGAACCTGACACCCGAAGCAGAAGATTTCATGGCGCGGTATCAGCAGCTGACGGAAGCCGTCTCCCAATACACCCGGGATCAGATGCAGGAAATCTACGGGGACATGTGTCACTGCAGCCGGCAGTGACCGGTACAGGCCCGCCTTTTTCACGGACGCACGTCGCGCCTTGGAGGCTTCGGCCCGAGGAACTGGTACAAGTACGTCTTGATCATCCCATTATAGATCTTCCGGTTCTTATCCGCCTTCCGCCCGATATACTTTTCCGCCTGGTCATAGGATGTAATCACATACTCCGACCAGGAATCCAGCCTGTCAAAGGCCGCCCCGATCTCCCGGTAAAGCGCCGGCAATGCTTTCTTCTCCTCCAGCCGTTCCCCGTAGGGCGGATTTGTGATCACGAACCCATACTTCTTCGGATGGTTCAGCTCGGACACCGGCCTCCTCTGGAAATGGATCAGGTGATCCACGCCCGCATTTCTGGCATTCTCCCGCGCAGCCTTGACGATCTCCCCGTCTATGTCATACCCCTGGATATCCGTCTCGATCTGATCATCGATCCTGCTGCCGGCATCATCGATCACGTCATACCACAGCTTCTTCGGGATCAGGTGCTCCCAGGACTCGGACAAAAACTCCCGGTTCATGCCCGGAGCGATATTGGCCGCGATCATGGCCGCTTCTATGGGAAATGTTCCCGACCCGCAGAACGGGTCCACCAGGATCCGGTCTTTTCTCCACGGAGTCAGCAGGATCAACGCTGCCGCCAGCGTCTCAGAGATCGGTGCCTTCGCCGTCAGCAGACGGTAGCCCCTCTTGTGCAGAGAGATCCCGGTGGTATCGATCCCCACCGTCACCTCGTCCTTCATCAGGGTGACCCGCACCGGGAAGGACGCGCCGGTCTCCGGGAAGGAAACCAGATGATACTTCTGCGCCATCCGCTCCACCATGGCCTTCTTCATCACCGACTGAATGTCCCTGGGCGAGAACAGCTTGCTTCGGACACTGGCCGCCTTTGCCACCCAGAACTTCGCATCCCGCGGCAGGTATCTCTCCCATGGGATCGCCCTGGTTCCCTGGAACAGTTCTTCATAGGTCTCGGCATGAAAGGAACCAGCCTTCACCAGCACACGCTCCGCCGAGCGCAGGAAAACATTGGCATAGCACACCGCCTGCCAGTCCCCCTCAAAGCAGACTTTTCCGTCCTCAACCTGTGTGACCTCATATCCCAGATCCGTAATTTCCCTCTTCAGCACGCTTTCCAGGCCGAAATGGCACGGACAGATAAAAAAAATACGATTCTCAAAAAAAAGTGTTGCTTTTTCTCTATACATATCATATAATCCTCTTGTAAAAAATATTACCCTTAATAGTATTTTTTACAACCCCTTATTAATTATTTATACTCCCCTTGGAAAGACGGCAGCTCCCCTGCCGTCTTTTCTCATTCTGAGGATCCGGGGTCAGACACGTCTCCATAAATACCCCTTACCCCGTAAGCACCTGTCACGGAATAACCTGTACATCTTACTTGTCTTTTCATCCGACCGCACAGCTCAAAAATCAATCGTAACTGTTCAGAACCTGTTCTGAACAGTTACGCATCGGGCGATGCTTCGCATTCAGAATCGCCCGATGCCACTTCTTAAAAACCTTCTCAAGACAGCCTTCCAAACAGTCTCCCGTCCATGCAGTCTCTCTCAGGCATGCCATTACCAGCCGGCATAAACCATTTCCACGGCAAGGCCGTCACATAGCGGCATATCCGTTCCTGGCGTACCCCGGGCGCCTTTCATCCGTCAGGTAATGGCCGCTCGTCCGGAAGATATCCGAAAGAATGCCGCACAATTCCTCATTGTCCCTGCGGGTATGCACCGACACCCGGAAATAACCCGGGCCAAGCCCTCTGTAATTCCTGCAGTCTCTGATCAGGATTCCCTTCCTGGCGCACATCGCGTGCAGATCCTGCGGTCCTTCAAAAAACAGGAAATTCGCCGAAGAATCATAGCAGCGGATTCCAATCACTTCAAAGGACTGCTTCAGGTAGCGCAGCTCCCTGCCAATCAGCTCCCGGGCTTCCCCCAGGTACTCCGTTTCGTCCAAGGCCGCTTCCCCTGCCATCTGCGCGGGGATCGATACCGGCCAGGGCTGAATGCTTCCGCGGATTCTGTCTGTCAGCTGGGCGTTGGAGGTCACGCAGTACCCAAGCCGCACCCCCGGCATCGCGTAAGTCTTCGTAAAGCTTCTCAGGATCACAAGGTTCGGGTTATCAGCGATATAACCAGCCAGCGTATGCCTGTGGGGATCCGCTGTCAGCTCCAGGAAGCATTCGTCAACCACGAGCAGAACTTTGTTTTCCCTGCAACGTTCCAGGATACGCACCATCAGTTCCGGTTCTGCCAGGATACCTGTAGGATTGGACGGGTTGCACAGATACATCAGATCGATGTCTTCCGTGATCTGCTCCAGAATGTCCTCCCCTATGCGGAAGCCTTTGGAGCGCGAGCACAGATAGAACCGGATATCCTGGCAGTTTGCCACCCGAAGCGCCTTCTCATACTCGGAAAACCCCGGGCAGATCAGCAGCGCTGTCTGCGGCTTTGCAGCCTGGGCCACGGCAAAGATCATCTCCGCCGCCCCGTTTGAGCATGTGATCCAGTGAGCAGGGATCCGGAAATGATCCGACAGCTTTTTCCTTAGATCCCTGCACCTTGCATCCGGGTACTGGCCCAGAGATGCCGTGGAACGGATCACGGCGGAACGCACGCTATGCGGTGTTCCAAGGGGATTGATGCTGACCGAAAAATCCAGCCTGCACGATGTGGAATAAACGTCTCCTCCATGTTCTGGTGTCTGCATAGTCATTTTCCTCCTCTCCTTTATTCTCCCACTGTTGTTACATCCAATGCTCCCTGGCGAAATTCCATCCGTCATGAAGCATATGACTTCCTGACACCTCCATCCTCCATCACAAATCAGGCACTTTCTTCCGTCTGCTGCGGCCTGCCCCGGCACTCATCCGCCGCAATCCTGCCCGGTTCCCGCCTGCCGCGAACTTCTCTGACAGTCACCTGCCGCAAGCTTCTCTGACAGCCACCTGCCGCAAGCTTCCCTGACAGCCACCTGCCGCGAGCTTCTATGGCAGTCACCTGCCTCCCAGCATCGCCTCCTGGTTCTTGATGTTGACCCTGGAATTGGGCGCAATGGAGGCAGTGATGAAGCAGTTGCCTCCGATCACCACATCATGTCCGATCACGGTCTCTCCTCCCAGGATGGACGCGCCGGAGTAAATGGTGACATTGTCCTCGATGGTGGGATGGCGCTTCTTCCCCTGCAGACCATGCCCTGCCCGGGTGGACAGCGCGCCGATTGTCACACCCTGATAGATCTTGACATGCTCCCCGATGACCGTCGTCTCTCCCACCACGATTCCGGTCGCATGGTCGATCATAAAATACTTCCCGATGGTTGCCCCGGGGTGGATGTCCACGCCGGTCTTCCCATGCGCATGCTCCGTCATGATCCGCGGGATCATGGGAACCTTCAGGAGATGAAGCTCATGCGCAAGACGGTATACCGTGATGGCGTAGAGCCCCGGATAGCTCAGGATGATCTCGCTCTTGGAATAAGCCGCCGGGTCCCCGTCCAGAATCGCCTGCACATCGGTATCCAGATATTCCCTCACCCTGGGAATGCGCCGCACGAACTCGATCGCGATCTTCTGCGATTCCTCCCTGACCTCTTCCTCTGATCTCAAATGGAAGGAGTCCGTATAGCGCAGCGTAATCTCGATCTGCTCCGCCAGATTGATCAGAATGTCATCCGTGATCGTGCTGATCGCGGCATCCATGTTGAACACGCGCTGCGTCGCGTTCGGATCCCGGTAATAGCCGGGATAAACGACCTGAAACAGTTCATGGATCACGCGCACGATCGCATCACGGTCCGGTTCCCGGAATGCCGCGATCCGGTCGATGGCGCGTCCGCCCTGATAATCCCGAAGGAGCTTCTGGACGGCCAGGCCCGCCTCATCCTTGAAGTTGAATTTTTTCTGTCTGTCCGCCATTGGATACAGTACCTTTCTTCAAACCAGTTCCGCTGCAAAGTTACAAATAACGCTTCGCACACTGCCCGGTGCAGAGTTACAGATGACGCTCCGCACACTGTCCGGTGCAGAGTTACAGATGACGCTCCGCACACTGCCCGGTGCAGAGTTATAGATAACGCTCCGCACACTGCCCGGTGCAGAGTTACAGATGACGCTCCGCACACTGCCCGGTGCAGAGTTACAGATAACGCTTCACATACTGCCCGGTGTAGGATTCCGGAACCTGGGCAACCTC
>ODAI012407034.1_pt1 | contig 12350 bp, 8 predicted proteins | sample 1539321 | NCBI WGS metagenome assembly ODAI01 (sample SAMN02144231, study PRJEB22623) | gut metagenome | biome: sheep rumen | host: Ovis aries | place: New Zealand
AACTCTATTTTAACAGATTTCGATCACTTTTTCTATTGTTTTTTTGACTTTTGGTCTCACATCTATTGTAACACTACAAATAAAATCCCATGTTTGAAATATAGTGGTTGACTAATTGCAATATTTGTGGTATAATATACGGTAATTTGATATAAGTATGACTTTTTATTGCATCATAAAAGAAATAACAAAAAAAGGACTGACACAGAAATGGAAATGCCATTTGAGCCAAATGAGGGTAAAAGCCTTACGATCGACACCGATTTCGGAACTTACGCACGCTATCCTATAAAGACGCACGTAATAATGAAAGAGGACGTTATGACCGATGTTCTTGATAAGTACGTATGCCCTTATCTTGAAAAGGGAGATACGGTCATAATTTCAGAGAAGATAATCGCTATTACTCAGGGAAGAGCATTCCCGATAGATGAGATAAAGGTATCGCGGCTTGCAAAGTTTCTCAGCCATTTCGTAGTAAAAACTAATTACGGAATAGGGCTTGGAATGCCTCAGACAATGGAGCTCTGCATCAGAGAAGTCGGCAGACCGAAAGTGCTGTGGGCTGCATTCTGTGCGGCGATAGGCAAGATTTTCGGTAAAAAAGGCGTTTTCTACAATATATGCGGAATGAAAGCCCGTGCGATCGACGGTCCCTGCGACTATACTCTTCCGCCCTATAATCACTATGCAAAAATGGCTCCGGACAAGCCCGACCAGGTTGCTGCAGAGCTTGCAAAGCACTGCGGCTGTGATGTAATAATCATTGATGCAAACGATATTGCGGCGACCGTTCTTGGCAAGAGCAGAAAAGATCTTCCCACAGCTTTCGGAGAACAGGTATTCCGTGACAATCCGCATGACCAGTGTTCTCAGCAGACTCCGATCTCTATTGTGAGAAAAGTTGCTTCTGCATGAGATCTCTCTGCTGATCGGATTTTTCATAAGTAGTATAAAAGGCATATAGCAGATAAACTGCTGTATGCCTTATTTTAGAGGTTCCCATAAATTAGTTCAGCATAAAGCTCTCAGTCGTTCAGCTTTATGTAAGGTCTTATCTTCTCCAGTGTCTTGCTGCCGATACCGCGGATCCTGAGGAGTTCATCAATGGAATAAAATTCTCCGTGTTCAGTCCTGTAATCAACGATCAGCGAAGCAGTAATTTCACCGATCCCTTTTACTTTCATAAGTTCGTCAATACCGGCTGTGTTTATGTTTATTTTCTCATTTTCAGGTATCGCTTCTTCATTCTCTGATGATACTATCGGGACAGGCTTTACGTAAGATGCTTTCGCCGAAAGATCGGTGAATATGTATATCCCCGCACACACAGCGAGATATATGACAGTAATGACAACAAAAAAGATATCTTTTTTATGATTATCTGTGTCATCTGATCTCATTGTGTCACCTCATTTTTTCAGTGCGTTTCTGTACAGATATGACCCCGAGAACGGGTCGTAGCCTATTCCGCTTACTCCGCCTGCGAGGAACAGATATTCTTTCTCAAAGCAAACCGGCACAAAGTAGAAATTGTCAAGTATCAGCTGTTCGGCTTCGAGACAGTAAACAGCCGCTTTTTGTGCATTATCCGCTGTCCTCACACTCTGAAGGATATCCTCCAGTTTCTTGTTATTTACTTTTCCGTAATTGCGTGATGATGCCGATGAAAAGACATTCAGATAATCCACAGCCCCGTTTCCGCCGCCTGAAAGCCGTATCATTGCGACATCAAAATCCCCTGACAGAAGCGACTGGATATAACTGTCATACGGCAGTTCGGAGATCATGCAGTATATCCCGTAATTCCGCTGCCACTGCTGGATCATAGCACCTGCACTCTGTTTAAGAGAAGTCCCTTCCGGCATGAGTATCTTCATTCCGGAGAGCGTTCCCTCTTCAAGACCGCGCATTGCACGCCGTCCTCTTTCGATCAGCTCGCTTTCCGTATAGCTGATGCTGTCAGGCTTTCCGGCTGCACTGCGGTAATCGGTCCCTCCGAGATCGACGCCCTCCGGAACTATGCAGTCCGCTGATGTGTAGATGCTGCCGTCAGTCTCTCCTGCCTTACAGCTCCCAAGTGCTGTTCTTAGGTCAGAGCTTGAAAAAACTCCGGCAGTATTGAAGATCAGTCCCCAGACTGCCGTAGAATACTCTGTATGCTCATATTTTCCGGACAGTCTGAATATCTCCTCGCTGTCAGCCGTGCGGCATATCTGCACATCGCCGTTCAGGAACCACTCATAATCGTCTGCGTTTATGTGGAATGTGACTCCTCGCGGTGCGGTATTCAGAGCTTCATAATTGAGTTCGTTCCTTCGCAGCTCGATGAAATTTCCGTCCCTGACCCACTTGTCATAGAACCAGCGGCTGACGTAAAAGTCTCCGTTCGAGCCGACGCTGTCACCGGTAAGTCCGTACTGACCCTCGGTCAGCATATAGTATTCTTCATTACATGGCATCGCAGGAGCGGCAGCAAGCAGAGATCTCAGATCTGAACGCGGTGTTTCAAGAGTTATTTTCAGCCGGAACTTTTCGGTCGCTTCTACTCCGAGCTTGTTAAGATTGGTGATCTTTCCGGTGTTTATCGGTTCGGCGTTTCTGATGCAATAATATTCCTTCGCCCTCTGTGAGCGAAGTGCGGGATTAACAAGTCTGCGGAATCCGAAAACAAAATCCTCTGCCGTACACTGCGCCTTGAAATCGTCTTTTCCGTACCACCAGATATCATCTCGAAGTTTAAATTCCCACGTCAGTCCGTCATCGCTGACTGTGTATTCTTCTGCCATAGCAGGAACAACTTCGCCGCCGTCGGAGAATGCGAACAGTCCCGTAAAGACGTTACCGATGATCTGCGCAGAGCTGTCATCAGCGCAGGTCTGAGGATCGAGAGTTGCCGGACTTCCGTTTATAACAGAGCTGAACCAATAATTTCTACCCTTGTCTGCGTCGTCCTCCTTTTCGGAAAACTCGCAGCCTGTAAGAGAAAACAAGGCTGTCACTATCACAGCGGCAGCCGTTATGTATGATGCAAAATTCTTAAAGCTCAATTGTCTGCGCCACCCCCGTTTCAAGGCTTGACGGAACATCTATGAGCCGCTGATTGCGGCTTCCTCTGAAATGAAGTTCGAGTGTTCTTTGCGCAAGCACGAATCTGCCGTCAACAAGCACATCGAGCAGCGAAAGCAGCTTTTTGATATGCATATTTTCTTCCTGCATTTTCATAAGCTGTTCAAAAGTATAGCCCGTATAGCTCATAAGGTGGTAACCGTCGGCTTTGAGTTTTGCGGCAAGATCTGCGAGTGGTTCAGGCTGACAGAAAGGCTCACCGCCGGAGAAAGTCACACCTTTCGCAAGCGGGAACTGTTTTATCTTATTGTATATCCTGTCTGTATCAGCGAGTCTTCCTGCCGAGAAATCGTGAGTTTCGGGATTGTGGCAGCCCTCGCAGTGGTGCGGACAGCCCTGGACAAATATCGTGAATCGTATTCCCGGACCGTCAACGTATGATTCCGGGACGAGTCCCGCAAGTTTTATCAGCATATTCTTCCGCCTGTCAATCGTAATCTCTGTTATTTGTAATAAAGCTGCGTATTCTCAGCGGAACGCCGATATCCGCGGCTCTCTGTCTGCACTTTTCGACTTCTTCGTCCCCTATGACATCTACGATCGTAAGTCTGACATCGGGTATGAATGAATTTGTGACTATTGCAAAATTAAGCATTGAATTGTACGACGGAAGCCCGAATCTTGACTTTGTTATTTCCAGATACTTTTCGGGGTCAGAAGCATTCAGACTTATCGAGAGGCTGTCTATTATCCCACGCATAGAATAGAGATCGAATGTGGGGTGCATCAAAGAAACAAGCCCGTTTGTATTTATACGGATCTTCATTCCGGTCTTTTCTTTGATATATCCGGCAGCTTCAAGGAGAACATACGGACGTTCCATAGGCTCACCGTAGCCGCAGAATACTGTCTCGCTGTATTTTGATGCATCTACTTTATCGAAGGCTGATTTTATTTCGTTGATATCCGGTTCATGCTCGAGCCACAGGCTTTCGTTCTCGCCGACAGTCTCATCGTTGTGACGGATACAGAAAGTGCAGTTGCAGGGGCATTTGTTGGTGATATTTGCGTACAGTGACCCGTTGAGGTCGTAGAAAATTTTCATTGCTTTCATGTGAACATCTCCTTTTTGCTCATTATAGCACGTTTTAACGCTGTTGTAAAGGGAATACGCACAAATAGTGTGCGGTATTGACTTTAGGCTCTTTTTCGCCCGCAGCAAGTCATTTTTTCCTGTTGAAAGACCCTGCCGGCATTGGCGAGTTACTTTCTGCCTGCAGGTGCAGAAAGTAACCAAAGAACCCCGCTCCTTCGCCGGGTTCAAAGTCACTCCACACCATTATCATCTTATGAATAGTTCCGGTGGGAGTACTTTTCAGCCCGGCGAAGGAGTCTGCCGGGATCAGTAAGTGATTACACAGATCACAAGTGTATTTTAATGGGCGGTGCTGTTCCCGCTCACTTCTGAGGGGAGGGCAGTTCACATGGACAGTGCTGTTCACGCCCGAGGGGAAAGCAGTTCACATTGCGGTGCGGTTCCTGCTCATATCTGAGGGAAGGGCAGTTCACATGGACAGTGCTGCGTCATTTCAGCCGACAAACATTATCCTGCCGGTATCCTGATCTATTTTTGCCCAGCCTTTTCTTACAGCATGAGCAATGCCCTTTGAAACTGCAAGTTCTCCGGCTCCGGTGGTGCGTGAGGCTCCGAACAGCTTTACAGTCTCTTTCACCAGCTCGGCACGTTCGAGACTTATTGAGGGTGCGAGAATGTGCAGCACTGCCGCTCCGATCTCCTCGGTCGCGACATCATCTATCCTGCGTTTTTCGCCGTCCGCCGAGACTCCCCTGAATGTGCGGTAATCTGCCGGTTCATTCTCATTGCGCCATACGAATATATTGTCATCGCGCTCGGTCACCGTAAGAGAAAGACTGTCGAATATCTCCGCAAAACGGGCCTCTGCCTTTGCGCTGCTCTTTTTGATCCCGAATGATGCGAGGACATGATGCAGCAGGACATTTCTGCTTACCGGCGCTTCTTTCTCAGCAGCTTCACTTATTATGCGCTTTATCTGCGTATTTGAGCTCTGATCGTAATAATATTCCTGATCCCCTGTGACAGTGGGAACATACGGCGCGTAAGTGTGATCTTCTGCGGAAGAAGGGGATTCTTCCTTTTCAAACGTGATCTCACGTTTCTGCACGGCAGGTTCTTCCTGCGGCTTCTCGCCACTGCGGCGTGACCGGATAGTGCTGTCTATTTCAGCTTTCAGGTTTGAGAGCACTTTATCCGGATTGTCGAGCCAGTCAAGAATATGCACGTTAAGTATCTTCCAGCCGAGTCCTTTCAGCACAGAGGGCTGAACGATATTTCTGTCGCGTGCATTTGTGATCTCAAATCTGCTTTCGCTTTCGCAGAGGATACCAAGCAGATATGTTCCCGGAGCGTCGGGATCCACTATTCCGATATCTATTTTATAATCCGACTGTCCTATGTTCTGCTTTACATCATATCCAAGACCGGACAGCGCCCTTGCAGCCTCGTCCGCAAAAGCCGTGCTTAGATGCTTTATACTTCCGGAACTTTTTCTTACCGGCAGAGCGGAGTTTCCCTTAGCGGCAAACTCAAGGAATCCCTTTAATCCGGCAACTCCCTCCGAGCGTGTCCTTGCGGTGTCTATCTGCTCGGGACGGATCACCGAGAACACTATCATCTGCTTTCTCGCACGAGAGATCGCAACATTAAGTCTGCGCCAGCCGCCGTCCTGATTCACGGGACCGAAATTCATTGAGACTTTTCCGTCCTTGTCGGGACCGTAGCCTATCGAGAAGAGTATGACATCACGCTCATCGCCCTGAACATTTTCAAGGTTCTTGACAAGTATCGGTTCATACATCTCGTTTGCGTACTGTTCAAGTTCAGGATCTTTGCGCAGTTCATCGGCTATCATATCGTCAATAAGTATCTGCTGGATTATGTTGAAGGTAACAACGCCTATGCTGTCCCTGCGAAGTTCAGGATCCGCGAGACGGCGCATTATCTCGGCTGTTACTGCTCTGGCTTCGGCAACATTCTGTTTCGAGCCGCCCTTGTCATAATATCCGTCAACATTCACCCATGTCACTTTGGATATCAGGTCATCGGGAGACGGGAATGTGCGCAGACTGTTGTCATAGAACCGGCTGTTGCTGTACGCTATAAGGCTCTCGTGGCGTGAGCGGTAGTGCCAGAGCAGATGCTTCTGCGGCATTGCCAGCGCAAGGCAGTCATCAAGTACGCTTTCGAGATCTTCTTTGTCTATGTTTTCTTCATCTGTGTGATCGGTCATGAAGAACGATGTCGGCGGCAGCTGTTTCGGGTCGCCTACCACCACAACATTTTCTCCCCTTGCGATAGCACCCACAGCTTCGCTTGTCGGTAGCTGTGATGCCTCATCGAATATGACAAGATCGAACTTTCTGAACGACGGATCGATGTACTGTGCGGCAGAGATCGGGCTCATAAGCATACATGGACACAGGCGTCCGAGAAGGTTCGGTATGCTGTCGAACAGCTTTCTTATCGAAACTCCGCGTCCGCCGCTCTTTATTGCTTTCTGAAGGATCGCAAGCTCTGATGAGTTTGCGGTCTTTCCTGCAGAAGTGTCGGGGACTTTTGCGGAAAGGCGGGAGACGAGTTCTTCTATCGTGAGTTCCTCGAACCTTGCCGAGAAATTGCGGTATTTCTCGGCTGTGCGCTCAAATTCGGCACCGTGGAATGATCTCAGCAGCGGCTCTGAGCTTACTGCCTGCGAGATCACCGACTTGCAGACTGCCGCGGAGAGTGCGCCGGAGATATTGTCTTCATTGATCGTGCCGTTCCTGTATGCGTCGGCTGCGGCTTTCAGCCCGAGCCCGTTCAGCTTTCTGATGTTGTTTTCAAGCAGAACACGGTCACGCAGCTTGTCGGCATTGCGATAATATCCGTCCGCCTCTGAATGTATGCTGCCGAACAGATCGGCACCGCCGCAGGCTGACTCAACATCTGCGGAAAATTCCTTCTTCATTCGTTCGCACACATCAAGCATATCAATATAGCGAAGTTCTGCTTCTGCGAGGGCGGTCTTTACGGAAGCATCGTGTGAATGAGCCATGATGCCGCTGCGGAATGCAGGTGATATACCGAGCATCATCTCACGTATATCGAACGATGCGGGAAGTGCCTGTTTCAGCTTCTCAAACGCCGTATTCACGCCTCTCCAGTATTCGCCGAGGTATTTTGTGACCGACGGGTCAGCATTTGTGAGCATCGAGCAAAGCTGTCTGTATTCGCAGAGTGTGCCGAGTATTTCCGCGATGTTGTCCTTGGTCACATAGTTCGGGTCTTTGGCGTAAACTGCAAGTTCTTTTACCGGTTTTCCGGAACCGAAAGCTTTGCTGATGAAGTTTCCCTGCTGCACCTTCTTCCAGTTCAGGAGCGCTGTGTCTGCATCGTATGTGCGTATGCTCTGCTCGAATTTTTCGTCGAGCATGGTGCTTATCGAACTGCACCTTGTTCCGGCATCTATGAGCTTGTCAAGTTCGGAGCGCACTGAGACAGGATCCGCTCCGTTCACTATTTCCGGAAGTATCAGTTCGGGCTCGGTGTATGCTTTCAGGATCCTGAAAGCCGATCCTATACCTTCTTTATCCGACGGCATATCGCAGCCCAGCGTATTTCCGAGTCGGGCATAAGCTTCGGCTGCATCGGCGGATCTGTTTTCAAGCAGCTCGGACAGCTCCGAGAACAGGCTTCTCTGTTCGATCGTGTACTCGCAGGCACGGACATTGCGAAGCGGAGAGTCCGCCAATCCTCCAAGTTCTTTACCCGAAGCGGCAGTATCCGCGGCTGCTTCGAGCCATGCCTGATAGTCTGCAGAAGATGCATGACCGATAATTTCGGCGTCGATCGTAAGCATTCCGTCATATTCTTTTGCGGCTTCATATCCCGTTACCGCGTCATAGACGGACATTCCCGCTGCACGCTGTTTATAGAGCGCACTCATGGTGTCATTAAGTTCTTTTCGCAGGGAGTGTAGCTTTTCAGCTGTCTGCGCATACTCCCCGGGCGGCTTGATCCTGCTCATTGAAAGAGCTTCTTCGAGCTGTGAGAGGACGGCGCGCTTCTGTGATTTGTTTGAGTGCAGTTCAAGGCAGAACGGGTCAAGCCCTATCTTTTTCAGCCTTTTCTGCACTACCGAAAGGGCTGCCATTTTTTCGGCGACGAACAGTACGGACTTTCCCTGAAACAGAGCGTTCGCGATCATATTTGTTATTGTCTGGGATTTTCCTGTTCCCGGTGGTCCGTGAAGCACGAAGCTGCGTCCGAGGGACGCTTCATATATTGCGGCGAGCTGTGAAGAATCTGCGCTCATCGGGACAGCCATATCTGCCGGCGAAAGATTTTCGTCCAGCGCGTGAGGTGAGAGGTCTGTCTCCTCATTCTCCCACTGTGTCTCTCCGGACATAAGGCTTGCAACGACCTTGTTCTTTGCGAGATCGTCCGAGCGGGTGCGGATATCGTTCCACATAATGAACCTGTTGAAAGAGAACTGTCCGAGGAACACGAGTTCTTCGATATCCCAGCGCTTTTTTGACATTATGGCATTGCGGACGGTGCTGAACACCAGAGGTATATCCACGCCTTTCTCGTCCAGCGGCAGCGGGTCGAGCCCGTTTATGGTGATACCCTGATCCTGCCGCAGCAGTTCGAGCAGCGTTATGTTCATCTGAGTTTCTTCGCCGCGTATGCGCAGCGAATATGACTTATCCTGTATCTTCTTTACAAGATCTACAGGAACAAGTATCAGCGGCGCGTATCTCGGCTTTACTGCCTTGTCAGTCTCGTACCACCTCAGAAATCCTATTGCAAGGTAGAGGGTATTTGCGCCGTTTTCTTCAAGACTCACCTTTGCGGCGCGGTGGAGTTTTTTCAGAGTCTTTTCAAGCTCGTTTTCGTTTATGAATGTGCGCAGTCTGTGGTTTTTGAATTCCGACTCTGCGATCGCTTTTATCTGCTCTTTGTTATTCTCCGTTTCGTAGATCCTGCTGTCCGACATTATGAAGGAATTTTCTGTCGGCACGGGCATGATCTTAAAGCTTTCGCCGTCTGATATCTCGTCTTCAAGTTTTGCCGGATCGTAAGCCATGAACTGCACGTTTGAGGAAGTGGGGCGGAAATTGAGCAGACTGTTGCGCAGGCTGAGATCGAGCAGCTTGCGTTCCCAGATCATCTGCTTTGTGAGTTCTTTTTCTTCGGCAGTCTTACCTCTGTGCGCTGTGTCGATGATCTTAGGCGCATCGGTGATATCGTCGCTGTCACGTTTTCCGTAATCCACAGCTTTATATTCCCCGTTTTCGGCAACTCTTGACGGCATCGGTCTTATCCCGCTGCCCCTGCATCTTCTTACATCGATCGCGCACCTGAAATTGTCTGTTTCGGAAAGAGCAGCCATTGCATGAGCGGAGGAGTTTTCAAAGCTTACGCTCTTTCCTGCCGAGAAGTCGGTACATTCTACAGGGAATATCTTGTCTATCCCGGCTGCCGCGCGTTTAGAGACTGCGGTCGGGTCGTCCTGCACACAGTCCGGAAATGTTTCGTCTTCAAGCCACAGTCCTGCGAAGCAATGCCCTTTTACAAGTATGATGAGGGAATTGAGCCCGATGCTTTCAAGACAGGACGCATACAGCAGCGAAAGATCAAGGCAGGTGCCGTGCTTTTCGGCAAGCACGGTATATGGGAGCCGCACGCGCTGTCCGCTTCTTTCATAGCCTGCGGGCGGCATCGTATAGGCGATGTTTTCTTCCTGCAATGCGGCATACACAGCGGCAGCCTGCATTTTTGCGGTGTTCGGGTCTTCTGTCTGATATCCGGTGAAGGACGGCGAACCGGTCCATTTCTGCATATAGAGTGAAGCTTTTGAGATGACCTCGCTTATTCTCGGGTGATTCGGTGACATGAACGAGGATATAAGTTCAGGCATGATGTCCGAACCCGACCACTCGTCGTAGGCAAGGATATCCACGGGGATATCCGTTTCGGCTATGCACTTTCCGTCCTGCTCAGCGATGATGCGGATATTTCCGGCAGTCTTTTCGGTGAGTGAGAACAGATGATCTGTTGATACCGTGAGCTTCACCGGGGATATCTCCGCAGCTCTGCCGGCTTCGGCATACTGCACCGTAAATTCGCAGGGACGCGCAAATTCGGGCTCAAAGCTTACCTTCACGGTTATGCCCTCCAACGGCTGAGAAGTATTGTTTCTTATGTATATGCTGCGGATAAGGGGAATGTAGTTCTGCTGCATCGCAAAGCTGAATGTTCCCGTTACCTGAGCTTCTATGGTTATATTTTCCATACAGGTTTCCTCTCTTACGAAATATACTTATTTTCAGTATATCATCTTTCGCGGAAAAAATCAACTTTTTCTGTATGATTTGTTATTCATTTGTTTCATTATTCAAAGGTTTGACACGCGGAGATTTGTGTGTTATAATAATTTGTAAAATCGTTAATATGGAGATAAAAATGAAACTTATCGAATGTAAAGACCTTTGCATGAAGTATGAGGGGATAACCGCTTTTGAAAACCTCACCTTCGCGATCGATGAGGGGGATTTCCTATGCATAGTAGGAGAGAACGGTTCAGGCAAATCTACGCTTGTAAAGGGTATCCTCGGATTAAAGCAGTACAGTGCCGGAAGTATAGAATTCGGCGGCGTGAAACCTAAGGAGATCGGATATCTGCCGCAGCAGACTGCCGCACAGAAAGATTTTCCGGCAACTGTATGGGAAGTTGTGCTTTCCGGCTGTCTCAACCGAAACTCGTTTTTTCCGTTCTATACCAAGGAAAACAAAGAGCGTGCAAAACATGAGATCGCAAAAATGAAGATAGAAGACCTTGTGCACAAGAGTTACCGCAATTTATCCGGCGGACAGCAGCAGAGAGTCCTGCTTGCACGGGCATTATGCGCGACAGAAAAGCTGCTTCTGCTCGACGAACCGGTGTCGGGACTTGATCCGGTGGTCACTTCTGAAATGTACGAGGTGATAGACGAGCTGAACAAAAACGGCGTTACTATAATCATGGTGACACATGATATCCATAATGCAGTGCATTATGGCACCAAAATTCTCAATATGTCCAGAAACGGCTATTATTTCGGCGATGCAAAAGAATACGTAAAGACCGATGCATTCAGGGCAATGGCAGGAGGCTGTTTTCACCATGATAAATGAACTTTCCGTGATATTCGGCTACAGCTTTATGTCGAGGGCGCTGATAGTCGGTGTTCTCGTTTCGCTCTGTGCGGCGCTGCTCGGGTCGAGCCTTGTACTCAAAAGATATTCGATGATCGGTGACGGGCTTTCTCATGTAGGATACGGGGCATTTGCGATAGCTGCCGCTGCCGGGATTGCTCCGCTGTGGTTTGCGATACCTATAGTTATTGTCGCAGCGTTTCTGCTTTTATTTATTACCAAGAAAGGGAAAATGGGCGGTGACAGTGCGATAGCGATACTTTCAAGCAGCTCTCTGGCGATAGGAATGATAGTCCTTTCGCTCTGCAATGTCACTATAGATATAAACGGATATATGTTCGGAAGCATTCTTGCGCTGAAGGATAACGATGTTGCGGTATCTGTCGTTTGCTCGGTGATAGTCTGCGCAATGTATATTATTTTCTATCACCGCATCTTCGCGGTAACTTTTGATGAAAGTTTTTCCAGCGCAACGGGAATACGCTCGGGAATATATAATGTGCTTATATCCGTGCTTACAGCAGTCGTTATAGTTGTGGGAATGCGACTTATGGGAGCGCTGCTGATATCCAGCCTTATGATCTTTCCGGCAGTCACATCTATGCGGGTGTGCAGGAGCTTCCGCAGTGTGACAGTATGCTCGGCGATAGTGTCCGTAGTCTGCTTTACAGCCGGTCTTATCATATCTTACTATATAGATATCCCCACCGGTGCAGGGATAGTCGTTCTCGATCTCGCAGTGTTTCTCGTTTTTGCCCTTATCGGCAGGATACGGGAGAGGCAGTGATGCAGCAGATCTTCAGTGGCGGGCGCCGCCCTGCACCCGCTGGGGCTCCGCCCCCGTCCCCGCTGGGGCGCTGCCCCCGTCCCCGGCGGGCTCTGCCCTGCACCCGCTGGGGCGCCGCCCCCGTCCCCGCTCCTTTCGGAACGCCGAAAGGAGCAAAGGCGAATCCCGTTAAAACGGAACTTGAAAAGATCCTTCATAAAACGAAAGCACAGAGCG
>ODAI010898636.1_pt1 | contig 12349 bp, 9 predicted proteins | sample 1539321 | NCBI WGS metagenome assembly ODAI01 (sample SAMN02144231, study PRJEB22623) | gut metagenome | biome: sheep rumen | host: Ovis aries | place: New Zealand
CACAGCATCCCGATCTCATATATGAAATGATATCCTTTTTGTATAACTGAATCATTGCACTGTTTAAGGCTTTTTTATCCTTAAAGCTCTTATAACCGTAATTTCCGTCCGGGTTAAAGATATGATCTTTTTCCCTGTAATCATATCCTCCGAATTCGGATATCACTACCGGATGATGGGGGTGAAGAAGCTGCGCCACCTTATGAAAATATACATGTTTGCTTACAACATCGCTTTTAAACTGTCTGAACCATCCCGAAGTGGAATCGATTATCCTTGTGGGATCCAGCTCTTTTAACTCAAGATAAAGCCTGTCGCTTTCAAACTGTCCCCAGCCCTCATTAAATATGGTGTAATAACAGATGCAGGGAAAATTATAAAGATATTCTGCGGTTTTGATCATATGATCTTCGAATATCCTGCGGCTTTCGGGATCATTATGAGTAAAGTAATCCGTTTTTGCCTTGATGCCAAAAGTCGGAAGTATGGTATCTCTCATGAATTTATAATCGGAATTGTTGATCATATCCTGCCATACGATCATACCGAGAACATCACAGGCTACGTAAAAAACAGGCGGTTCGATCTTTATATGTTTTCTTAAAGTGTTAAATCCAAGTTCCTTCATGGAACGAATGTCTTTAATAAAACCTTCTTCGTTATTGGGTAAAAAAATACCTTCCGGATAATATCCCTGATCAAGCACACCATGGAAAAATACAGGTCTGTCATTAAGAAATGTTCTGCGATATCCTCTGAGGCTGTGAATGCCCACGGTCCTTATGGCAAAATATGTCACTATGCAGTCAGTATCCGAACTGATCCTGATGCCGTAAAGATATGGTTTGTCGGGAGTCCAGGTCTTAGGATCTTTTATCTCTATAAATGTTTTGTTTCCGTTATAGGTTTTCCTGTCTATTATCTCATCGGGAACTTTTTTATTACCGGATCTGTTATAGATCATATCACCATATTCGGATGCAGTTTCCTGAGGAGGTGTTTTATCAGTATCTTCACTGTTTGTATAATCTGCATCTTTTTGTGTGATGACAGGTTCTTTTGGTTTCATTATAAGTGTTGCGGGGTTTAAACCAAGAACCGGCTCAAATACTTCGACTGTATACTGCTTATCATCCCCGTCAATGACAAGGCGTATGCCCAGCTGATCCGGAGTGATCTTAACACCTCTTATATGATCTGAGGGCACCTCTTCGATCCACACGCTCTGCCAGATGCCGCTGACAGGGGTATACCACATACCCTTGGGATTTTTTGATTGTTTTCCGTATGGATAATTAAGATCCAGACTGTCTTTTATATGAACCTTTATGCTGTGTATATAATCATCACTGAGAAGATCCGTTATATCAAATGTAAAAGGAAGATATCCTCCTTCATGGTGACCTGCGAACTTTCCGTCAATATAAACATCGCAGATCTGATCTGCCGCTCCAAAATGAAGCAATGCTCTCATATCCGATCTTTTATATTCAAATCTTGTATGGTAATCATATTCATCGGGATATGTACCGTTAAAATCTTTGATCTTATCGTAACCGGAAAGAACGGACTGAAGCGGAAATGGTACATTTATACCACATTCCCATTTCCCGTTAAGTGTAAGCCACTTCGTATTTCTTACAAGCTGGGGCCTGGGATATTCAGAAAAAGGGACAGGCCCGGGTCTGTCTGTCATTTTTAAGTAATTGATTTTTTTTCTTACTTTCATCTTAGATCACTTCTTTTTTGGTAATACTTCATCGATCATTTTAAGGAAAAGGGAATCTTCTTTGTGATCATCAGTACCAATGATGGACATTTTAAGATCATTCATACGTTTTTCAGCCTGATCTTTTCCGTAAAGACCCTGACATGATTCTTTGTCATCAAGGATATAATCACGATTAACGGATATTATCTTATCATTTTCAGTTACGTAAAATGCCTTTGCTATTGGATATCTGCTCTGGGCATATGTATTTATCTTCTCTTCAAAACCTTTCTCATCATCCGCATAAAGACCCAGTTTAAAACAAATATCTTTATTGTTTTTCTTTCCTCCTTTTGAAAGCAGCATTCCGTTGCTTACTTTTCTGTTAATTGATGATTCAAGAAGGCATACGTTCTGCAATCTGTAGAGATACTCCGGAGGATTGAATCCTTCGGGAAGTTTAAGCGTATTCAAAGGATTTGCGGGATATATGTGTTCAATATCAGTGTCATACAAATAACTGATTCCACTTTTTTGCGGGCGGATCATATCATAGGCTTCTTCAAAAGAGAGTCCGTTCCAAAGCTCAGTCAGGAAAAGTATCGTTCTTGAAACATTTCTTCTTGTAGATCTTGTAAGGTCAAGACCTGTAAGCTTATCCCACAGATATTCGGCATGGTCAAAAGCAGTGCCCTGCTTCAAAACAACGTCATCGATCAGATTATAATCTTTTCCGTTAAATGCAGATATGGAAATCGTAAGATCTGACGGATCGATACCAGTAAGATCTGACGGATCGATACCAGCAAGTTCAGGCAGTTTGGAGTTGATGCTTTTTCTTGAATTACCGGTAGGGTCATCGGTATAAAGCAGAAAATATATCAAAGACAGCCTTCTTAGCAATGTAATGAGATCATTTTCTTCAACGGTATTTATAAGCTTAAAAAGAATAAGCGAATCTGCAGTATTTACATTAAGATGTCTGTAAATCTCAAGCCAGAAGTAAAGTTCTTTATGATCGCAGTCTTTTGCCGATTCTTTAAAAACGGGTATCAGACCTATAGACGCACCTTTGCCTGATTTTATAAAATTATATACATTAAAAGCGTCATACAGTTCGTCAAAGGATCCTAAAGATCCTGTGAGATCACAAAACTCAGTATATAGTAAAGATTCAGGTATGTGTTTTTTCCGTTTCATTTCAACATATGCTTTTGTAAAGCCTTTTGATGAAACTATTTTCTCTATCTCACCTGCTTTTTCAGGGTAAATCTTATTAAGATAATTCCTTATTTTCTCACCTGTTGTAAGTTTTTTTCCTTTTCCGTTGATGGATGTAAATACATTGTACTGGAAAGAAGAAGGAGCATTTTCGTTTATTGTAAGAACATTAAAGCTGATTGAAGTAATGTTTCTGAAGATCTTTTCCGTTTGATCTTCATGATACCTTTCTTTAAAATAGTCATAAGCTTTTTTTAGGTTTTTCTTTTCATTCAGTGAAAAAGACTCGAAATCATCTTTTGATGTCCTGTGCATGGAGATGAGTTTATCCAAAACATAAACATATTCTTTTTTAAGATAAACGCATATGATAATAAGTATTGTTGTGATCCTCTGCTGACCGTCAACTATACTTATCCTGCCAGATGTATTTGTTTCGGATGCTTTATTCTTATAAAAAATAATATTACCTAAATTGCAGTTATCTTCTTCTGATATTTTATTCCATAAAGCATTCCAGTTATCTTTGTTCCAGACATATCCTCTCTGGTATTCGGGTATAAAAAGACTTTCAAAATCAAATGCACGGTTTTCAAAATCAAATATACGGATCATTTCCTGATCAATATAGGGATTACATTCAGGAACGATTTTTTTAAAGGCGTTTATCTCATCAAGAGTGACCTGATCATTTTTCAGTACAAATCTTTCATATAATTTCCTGTCACCGATATTCCTGAAATTAGTAAGCTTTCTCGTGCAGCCAACATAATGGATCTCTCCTTTTTTCATTTCAAGAAAGAATGCAAAACTTATACCGAGTTTTTTTGAAAAAAGTGAATAAATCCTGCGCAGGCCTTTTGTTATAACAACATCTCCCGAGTAGTTATTGATATAAATAACCCTGTCATCCTGTAAACTGACGTCTTCAAGTTTGATCTTATAATTTCGTATCTTTTCAATTTTATTCCATTTATTGTTGGTCTTATCTGTAATAAGATTATTTTTATAAATTTCGTGATATTCTTTTGTGAAAAAAGGAAGGGATGTGGGAGATTTTTTATGTTCATCTATATCATCGCAAATACATTCATATACTTCACGCCTTGCCTGCTCAAGATCACCGCAGGCTATATTTCTCATTTGAACAGCCGTTTCAATAAAAAGCTGTAATCCCAGATTCTTTTTATCATCATCGGGATTGAAATCATAATCATCCTGATCAGATGAATTTAATGCAAATTCAACTGATGATGTATCGGTATAGCTTGGCTCATCATTTTCATTTAATAAAATCCCAACACAGTATTTTAATGTTTCGTTTTTAAATTCCGGAAAAGAAGGTTCGGCATTTATGGTACCGAAGTTTTGATCGATATCATTAATTTCATCTTTTATATAATTGATGGAGTAAATATAATGCTGCCTGTCGGCACTTATCAGTTTTCCGTTTTCATCAAACGGAGATTTAAAACGGATATATTTGCCGTATCTGTCATATTCAAGGCAGACAAAAGGAACAACTCTCTTTCCGTCTTCTGCTTTATTAGTTTCATTAAAAGATCCGCCAAAGCAGAATTCTTTAAACGATCTGAAATATTCTGTTAATACAATTCTTCTGTTTTCTTTGTTTTTATCGGTGAGTTCTGGTGATTCACCGTTTTTGACAAGGATCATATTCCATAATTCACAGATATTGTTTTCGTCATACCCGTATTTTTTGTAATCGGTATCTTTGGTGATATCGATCAGGGGAATAACTTTATAATCTGATTGAGGCATACAATACCCATCAGGCTCTTTAGACTGAAGATCTGTTATTACTAAAAGCAATGCCTTGTTTACGGAAGCGCTGAAGGAACTCTTCCAGAAAGTAAGATTTGAATCATTTTCTTTTAAAAGATCTTCATCATTTTTTATGAGATCTTTAAAACGGTCCATGTCATCAAGTGCATAAAGCATCTTCTCATAGGACTTATCGGGAAGTGATGCATATATCAGATCTGCAAATGCAAGTTTTTTATTCAGATCCTTTTTGTTGTCCCTTTCAACATATATCTTTTTTAAAAGAAAGGCTGTTGTCATAGCGTGAAAAAGATCTTCAAGGTCTTTTTCCGAAAAATCTTTGTTGGAAAGGGCTCTGACTATAGCCGGTGCTGTTTTTGACTGGTTAATACATCTGAGATAATTCAGGTGTCTTATATATGATGCATTATTGTCAATACCCGGATTAAGATACAAAGTATAATATCCGGCATATTTACGGATAGTATCCAGGATATAGCCTGCATTTTTGCAGTCTCTTTTATCTTCATCCGGAAAGCAGATTTTTATCCTTCTGAATGCATCTTCAAATTCATCGATAGAATCCCTCATGCCTTTTGAACGGGGATCGGTCAGGGCACTTAGCATGTTGAGAAATTTTTTGAATTTCAGGGGTTTAAATACTTCATCATCATTTAATTTTGATTCGTCATCTGATTTATCATTTGATGTATCATCTGAAATCTCAGCCGGGCTTTCAATTAATCCTTCGTCTGATTCTTCATCAGGTTCATCATCTGATTCTTCATCCGATCCTTCAAAATCCTCGATGGCATCATCATCAGGCAGTTCCTCTTTATAAATGCTCTGAAGCATATCATTCCATTTAAAACGGATTTCATCGGGACTCAACAACCGGCCTTCCTTATCGGTACCTTCAAGTTCTATCAGATAGTTTAGAAGCAGATCTGCAAATATAAGGGGTTTTCCGGTTGCGTTAATGTTTTCAAAATCATCATTGGGACATGAACCGTCGCCGGTTTCATTAACAGAAAAGATCAGTCTCTTATAAATGACCTGTAACAGAGTTTCAGGATTGACATTTCCGTAAGAAGCAGAATAAAGATCAGAAAAAATATTATATGTCCTTATATACGGATCATTTTCTTCATGGATATCGTCTCCAAGAACATCAATATCTTTTCCGTCTGTTTTTATGTTTATGATATCAATGCCAAGTCCTGCATGTTCAAATGAAGGATCATTCTTATCGCTGTATCTGATAAGATCCGAAAGCACATCGGACAAAACAGTCAGAGTCGTAAGTCTCTGCTGTCCGTCTATGACATCATATAAATCTTCTCCGGGAACAAAACAGAAAGTGAGTATGCCCATGAAATGCTGATTGTTTTCAGCATTATCTGATTCTGCTATATTTTTATAAAGATCCAGAATATCATCCCAGAGCTTCTCAAGTTCCGGCTTTTTCCAGACATATTCTCTCTGAAGTGAAGGTATTCTTAATCTTTTATATTTATTTTTGATCTGTTCAAGATTGTAGATTCCACTTTTCATATTCATAAATCAAAAAATAGGCGTTAAGTGTTGATGAAAATATTAAGATAATAATTTGTTATATTCCGTATCATTCTGGTCTGTCGGCCAGATCTGTTTTTACTTTATCCAGATACGGAACGGGGATTCCCGGTTTTTCTTCAATGATGTAATCGGGATTCAGTTCATCGTGTCTGAAGGATTTTCGTCCTCCCTTTTCAGCTCTTTCCCAGAAATATTCAAGCATCTGCAGGGGAAGGTAATACAGTTCATCCCTTCCAGTAAAATATATGAGGAAAAATGAAATTCCGCCCTGTTTTTCAAATTTTCTCATAAACTCAACCTGATGGGCATGTATATTGCTTAAAGCAAAAGTATCCGTGGCACATTCTTTTGCATCAAAACATATGGGATTTCCCTGTACGGCACCGATATAATCAACGGTACTTTTCTGGTCAAAATAAGCAAGAGTGATATGCCTTGTGGACTTATCGATATTGATGGGGGTGATGGGCGTTGGTATCTTCTGGACCAGGGCAAGACCGGCTTCATCATATTTTTCATTTGATCTGTTTATCAGATCTTCGAGAGTTGATCCTCTTAGTCCTCTTGATTTCCAGGTTGTCATTTTAAATAATCCTCTATAGGTCCAAGATACTTGTTACAGATTTTTGCCATATCTTCCGGCACAGGCGCCGTTACATCAAACCAGGAAAATCTGTCTCCCGGATTACCTTCTCTGCAATAATTATATGCGTGCAGCATCTGTCTGGATGCTTTTATTTTGCTGTCCTTTCTTCCGTATTTCGGATCTCCTGCAATCGGAAAGCCCAAATGCGACAAATGCGCCCTTATCTGATGACTTCTTCCTGTAAATAATCTTACCTTAACAAGTGAAATTTCGTCGCATGCTCTAATAAGTTCAAAGCCTGTTTTTATATAAAGTGAATCAGGGCCTGTTTCTTCGGTAAAATAGATCCTGTTTTCGGATTCATTCTTTTTTATGTAATCTTCAAATATACCCTCTTTGTCGAATTTTCCTTCTACAAGAGCAAGATAATATTTTTCTCCTCCGTTTCTTAAAACAGCATTATAAAATCTGACTCCTTTAAGATTCATTGAACAGTAGATAATACCTGTAGTATTTCTGTCCAGTCTGTTACATACGGATGGCTTTGTGATATTAAAGGATTCTTCAGTGATCAGATCATTGGAAAAAAGATATCCTATCAGATAATCATTTATTGACGGATCTCCGCTTTTGTCTGACTGTGAAAGAATGCCTGCAGGTTTATTAAATATAACAAATCCCAGAGCATTATCTTTTGCGATAACTTCAATCTTGTCACGGAAATTTTTATATATTTCAATATACTTTGCGATGTCTGTTTTTTCAGAGGCTGAAAACTTTTTTATGGTCTCATCCGAAAACCAGATTTTTACAGTATCGCCTTCTTCAATAATCTCGCTTCCGTCAGCTTTTGTATCGTTAAGTGTAATATTTTTCTTTCGAAGCTGTTTATACAAAAGACCTGAAGGGCATGAAGGAAGCAGCCTTTTAAGATATTTATCAAGGCGCTGCATAGCCATATCATTTGTGACAATATATTCTTTCATTATAAAACCAGCTGTTTTAATACAGATAGTATCTTTTTGTCTTTTTCATCTGAAGCTTTAAGATCATTTATCCTGGAAAGGTAAGTGTTTTTTTCGTTAAATACCTTGATGGTAATACTGTCAATTCCTTCACTTGAAAGATATGTGCGTATGTGATCTTTGAATTTGTTTTCATCAAAATTCTTGTCAGGGGAATAACCTATGACAGAACCGCCGGAAACACATAAATGATATACATGATAATTGATCTTTTCTGAAGTAAAGACCATGTCATATGCACTGAGTGCTTTTATCTCACTGATCTTTTGAGTAAAGCTTTTGAATCTGCAGAACATGATTACGGAAACAAGACTTTTGGATGCCGGAAGCATTCCAAGAACAGCTACAATAGTAAGCAGGTTCTTTTTTGAACCTGTCAGATATATTCCTGTAAAAAAAATCGCAAATGAGATTGCAAAATAAAGAACGGTTCTTGCAATCTCATATTTTTTCTGGGTATCAAGATACAGATAAGATCCTTTAAATTTTTCGTATGAAAATAATCTGGAAATGTTCATTTAGTTAATTCATCTGTACATGGTCTGTGTTATGGCCATGATGAGTCTGTGAGGGAATATCCTGCAAATGACATAAAATACTTTCATGTAAAAAGTCGGAATGGATATATCTTTTTTTGCGAAAGAATCTTTAAGGGCTTCTTTTACAACAACTTCAGGGGTTGTCATGGTTGCTTTTTTTATGGACATTTTTCTTGTTCCGTATTTTTCCGCAACATCAAAAAATTCGGTTCTTACAGGCCCGGGGCAGACTGCCGTTACATATATACCCTTGTCTTTAAGTTCCATATTGAGGGACCTTGAAAAAGAAAGCACATAGGATTTGGATGCGGCATAAACAGAAAATCTGGGTTGCGGAACAAATGCGGCACTTGAAGCAATGTTGATTATACGTGAATTCTTTTTCATGTAAGGAATACATACATAGCAAAGATCTGTCAGAACTCTGTCATTCAGATCAACCATGCCGTACTCTTCTTTTCTTTCTCCCTTTGTAAAATCACCGAGGATGCCATAACCTGCGGCATTGATCAGCATTCTGACTTTGCAGTTATCGCTTTTTAAAAGCTGTGCGATCCTGTTAACGGTATTTTTGTTTGAAAGATCACCGCATATAAGCTTTGTAGCGTGAGTTAATTTTGCGGAAAGAGTTTCAAGCCTGTCTTTTCTTCTTGCAACAAGCCATATTTCATCAATGCTTTCCATACTTTCATCAATTGCGAAAACAAATTCTTTTCCGATACCTGATGAAGCTCCGGTTATTATGGCGATATTTTTCATGGTTTTCTCCTGTGTCAGATTTCAGGGTAACTGTATCCGGGAATATCTCTGTAAATCGGCGTTTTTTCAGAATCAAATTTTTCAATGAATGTGATCATATTGGATTTTGTAAATCCGTCATATCTGTTAAATCCTTTAAAAACTATACTTGGCCTGTCGCCTTCGTTAAAGTCAAAATTCATTGTAAAATCCGAATCAAAAGCATTTTTATAAGTATCACATCCGGGCCATATAACAGGCTCGGACCAGGTCCAGCCGCCGTCAAGTGAATATTCATAATACATCATCATGCCGTCATTTTCAGAAGCTTCGATCTTTACTTCAATATTATTATTTTGAGGATCGATGGATAATATACTTATCTTAACATTATCAGGAGCTGATCTGTCCTCATATGTCTGTATATTAAAAGAAGCTGCATCTGCATTTACAAGGTCTTCGTTAAAACCCGAATTATCAATACCAAGGCTTTCGGAACTAAGTCCGAAAAATTCTGCTATCGCATCCGCATCTGTGATACCGTATGAAGTAAAAAGATCATCATTTTCAGTATGGATTTTGTCAAGTTTTCCGTCCGCATAACAGTGCTCGATTATGATAGCAGGTATCTCCCTGTAAATATTTGCAGAGATTATGGTATAGTAATCTCCGTCAGTTCTCAGTCCTTTTCTTGTCTTGACTCCTCTTGGAAAGATCCCGTATTTTTCTTCAAATCTCTGATTAAGCAGATTTCCAAGCTGATATCCGTATGCATTGTAGGGAGGGATCCTTGAAGTATAAGTTTCAATGCCGAATCTGTCATGGGATTCGCAGGCATTATAATGTACGCTTATTACAAAATCGGCATTAACAGATTCTGCAAATTTTGCTCTGTCAGTAAGTCCGAGAAATGTTTCGTTATCATATCTTGTCATGTAAACCGTAACACCGTCATACATATTCAGCCTTGTAGAAAGAGCTGCCGCTGTGATGAGATTCATGAATCTTTCCTGGATCCTGCCTCCCTGGGTTCCCGTATCAGTCCCTCCGTGTCCGGGATCAATGACTATGACAAGATCTTCCCTTACAGGAAATACTCTCTCAGCGGCCAGAATATCAGCTGAAGGAAGAAGTATTACTGCAATTGTCAGGAATAATATAAGAATTTTTGAGAATGTTTGTTTCATGGAAGGTTAAAATCTGTCCGGGTCTTTTTGCTTTATCAAAAAAACCGGCTTTGTATAAGCCGGTTTTGTGATCATTTCTTATCGCTTTCCGGGTATACCGTACTTACCGTCGGACCCGCTGAGACGCTCTCTCTTTCAGATCCTGTATTTTTTAATGCTTTATGGTCATCCTTAACTTCTTCAAGTTTGGAATTAAGAGCATTTAAAAGCGAATCATACTGTTCATTAACGATCTTGGAGCTGCTTGCAAGAAGTCTTTCCACATAAACCATGACATCTTCCATATAGTTCATTGCAGCTTCCCTGTAAGAATTTGCTTCATTTACAGCATTATCGATAATGGACTGGGCTTCCGTCATGGTCTGTGCCTTAATGGCATCGGCATGCTCATTTGCTTTCTTTAAGATCTCATTTTCACTGAGCATCTCGTCTGTCTGTGCTGTTGCCTTCTCGATAAGTCCGTCAGCAACTTTCCTTGCATTATCAAGTATGCTGTCCTGGTTGCTTATGATCTTCTGATATCTTGCGATCTCTTCGGGAGCTTTTCTTCTTAAGTCATCAATAAAGCCCTGGACTATCTCTTTATCAACATATATCTCACTGTTGGAAAACATCTTAGGCTTACATTCAGAAATATAAGTCTCAAGTTCATCAATAACTCCGAAGATCTGGCTTTCCATTTTTCTGTCCATTATCACTCACCTTTTTATATTCCGAAATTTTTCCTTAAGTGCAGCCTCTACATAATTAGGCACCGAATGGCTTACATCTCCGCCATACATGGCGATCTCCTTGACTGTGGAGGAACTTAAGTATGAATACTGAAGATCTGTAACAAGGAAAACGGTGTCTACACCGAAATCTGAAATTTTCATATTGGTCTGTGCAATCTGAAGTTCATATTCAAAATCGGTGACAGCCCTTAACCCTCTTACCATGATATGAAGATTGTTGTTTTTGCAATAATCTACGGTCAGGCCGCTGAAAGAATCAACCTTAACATTATCCATATCACGTGTGGCTTCGGTTAATATTTTAACACGTTCATCTACCGAAAACAACGGACTCTTTTGGCTGTTATCAAGCACTGCAACAATAAGTTCATCGAACATTTTTGATGCTCTTTTGATGATATCCAGATGTCCGTATGTCATCGGATCGAAACTTCCGGGATATAAAGCTCTGTTCATTTTCGTTTCCCCATTATTTAATGTCAAAACCTGTCATTTAGGGATTTTTCTTAAAAAAAGGTGCATATTACCCTTATATTCCTTGCGCCTTACTATTTCAAACCCCAGGTCTTCAGTATAACTGAAATCGTCCTTTTTGTCAGCCTCGATGATTATCATTGTATCCTCATCACAATATTTCATCCTTGAAAGCTGACTGAGAACATTTTTCTCATATCCCATCTTATACGGAGCATCCATATATATGATGTCAACATGCTTTTCATTTACAGAAGAAAGTCCGGCAACGGCATCCTGCTTAAGAACAACGGACTTTTCCGTCATCCTTGTCTTGGCAATATTGTCATTAATGCATTTTACAGGTTCTTTACCGTTATCGATAAAATAAACCCTTGCAGCACCCCGGCTCAGAGCCTCGATGCCCATCTGACCGCTTCCGGCAAAAAGATCGATCATCACGGATCCTGCAACATCTCCCTGTATGATATTAAAAAGAGTCTCTTTTATTATGTCCTGGGTAGGCCTTGTGATATCTTCTCCCGCAGGAGTTTTTAAAGGTACCGACCTGAACTCGCCTGCAATAACTCTCATATCATTCTCCTAATTTGGCGCTGTGTTGTGCGTTAATATAATTTTTGCGATTTTGCCGAAGCACTTAGTGAGCGGAGTTCTGCAAGTTCGCTTCGAGGACTGTTTGAGCGAAGCGAGTTCCGCAGAAGCGAACTGTATTGCAAGGACGAACGCGAACTTAGTGCAACTCGGCTCATGAGCAAAAATTATTTAACGTGC